>Ga0302296_1000203_pt1 | contig 52373 bp, 43 predicted proteins | sample III_Fen_N3_1_FD_194546 | JGI IMG/M metagenome (GOLD analysis project Ga0302296, IMG submission 194546) | Peat permafrost microbial communities from Stordalen Mire near Abisko, Sweden - III_Fen_N3_1 | ecosystem: Environmental > Terrestrial > Soil > Wetlands > Permafrost | place: Sweden: Abisko... | reverse complement strand
AACAATTAGATAAAATCGGCTTTTGTTACGATTGGAGTCGTGAAATTCGCACTTGCGAACCCGACTACTACAAATGGACTCAATGGGCATTTATTCAAATGTTTAACTCATACTTTTGCAATGATGCACAACAAGCAAGACCAATTGCTGAATTGATTGAAGTATTTGAATTACAAGGAACAAAAGACTTAAACATTGCTTCTACCGTCGAATTAAGTTTCACTGCCGATGAATGGAAATCTAAGACAGAAAAAGAGAAACAAGAAATTTTACTTAACTACCGAATTGCATATTTGGCTGATTTGAAAGTGAACTGGTGTCCTGCACTCGGAACTGTACTGGCTAACGACGAAGTCAGTGAAGGAGTTTCGGTACGTGGTGGTCATCCGGTTGAACAACGGGTTATGCGACAATGGAGTTTGCGTGTTTCTGCTTATGCACAACGTTTACTCGATGGTTTAAACAAAATTGAATGGACTGATTCATTGACTGAAACACAGAAAAACTGGATTGGACGAAGCGAAGGCGCTGAACTCAAATTTAACATAAAAGGGAAAGACTTCAACTTTGAAGTTTTCACTACCAGAGCCGATACCATTTACGGTGTTACTTTCATGGTGTTGGCTCCTGAGAGCGAATTAGTAAAACAACTCACTACACCTGAACAAGCTGCTGATATTCAAAATTATTTGGACGCAACAAAAAAACGTACTGAACGTGAACGTATTGCCGACAGACGAGTAACCGGTGTTTTCTCCGGTTCATACGCTATCAATCCTGTGAGCGGAACTGAAATTCCTGTTTGGATTTCGGATTATGTATTATCGGGTTATGGTACCGGAGCTATTATGGCTGTTCCGGCGCACGATAGTCGTGACTATGCATTTGCCAAACATTTCAATTTACCGATAATTCCCCTGATTGAGGGTTGTGATGTAAGCGAAGAAAGTTTAGACGCAAAAGAAGGAATCATGATGAATTCGGGCTTTCTGAATGGACTTACGGTAAAACAAGCCATTGCAAAAGCAAAAGAATATATAGCTGAAAATAAATTAGGTCGCGTAAAAGTGAATTTCCGTTTGCGTGATGCTATTTTCAGTCGTCAGCGTTACTGGGGTGAACCATTCCCTGTTTATTACAAAGACGACATGCCTTATATGCTCGACGAAAGTCGCTTACCACTGGAATTACCTGAAGTAGATAAATTTTTGCCAACAGAAAAGGGCGAACCACCACTGGGACGTGCTAAAAACTGGGAAATTGATGGCTATCCGCTAGAATTAAATACCATGCCTGGTTTCGCAGGTTCTTCTGCATATTACTTGCGTTACATGGACCCTGAAAATGACAAAGCATTGGTTAGCCCCGAAGCCAACCAGTACTGGAGAAGTGTGGATTTGTATATTGGCGGAACAGAACATGCTACGGGTCACTTGGTTTACAGCCGTTTTTGGAATAAGTTCCTGTTCGACCTGGGTTTGGTTTGCGAGGATGAACCATTCAAAAAACTGGTTAATCAGGGAATGATTCAGGGACGAAGTAATTTTGTGTATCGAATAAAAGACACCAACACTTTTGTTTCATTAAACCTTAAAAATCAATACGAAACCACTCCTATTCATGTGGATGTAAACATTGTTTCGAACGATGTGCTTGATACTGAAAAGTTCAAAAACTGGAATCCTGAATATAAATCGGCTGAATTTATTTTGGAAGATGGTAAATACGTTTGCGGTTGGGCGGTAGAAAAGATGTCAAAATCGATGTATAATGTGGTCAATCCTGATGATATCGTAGAAAAATACGGTGCTGACACACTCCGTTTATACGAGATGTTCCTCGGGCCATTAGAACAATCAAAACCCTGGGATACAAATGGAATCGATGGCGTTCATCGCTTCCTGAAAAAATTATGGAGCTTGTTTTATAAAGATAATAACTTGCTAATAAACGATGAAACTCCTACAGCTGAAGAACTCAAGGTTTTACACAAAACAATTAAGAAAATCACTTTTGACATAGAAAATTTTTCTTACAACACGTCAGTTTCGGCGTTCATGATTTGTGTAAATGAATTATTTACGCTTAAATGCAGTAAGAAAGCTATTCTGGAACCGCTCTCAATTCTGCTTGCTCCTTTTGCTCCACATATTGCGGAAGAATTGTACCATGCACTCGGGAATGAAACTACAATTTGTGACGCAGTTTTCCCTGTTTGTAATGAAGAGTATCTGAAAGAATCGGTAGTGAAATATCCTATTTCGTTTAATGGTAAAGTTCGTTTTACATTAGAACTCCCTGCTGATATGAACAAAGAAGATGTTGAGAAAACTGCCATGGCAAATGAACTAACATTAAAACAACTTGATGGGCAACAACCCAAAAAAGTTATCGTTGTTCCGGGGAAAATTGTAAATATAGTTTTATAAATAAATCATAATGAGTTTAAAGTCAATAACAAAAGAAACTTGGCGGAATATTCGCGAATATATTTTTATTGCCTTCGGTTTATTAATGTATTGTGCTGCCTGGAAAGGTTTTCTGATGCCACATCAAATTACAGGTGGTGGTGCAACAGGTATTGCAGCCATTGTTTATTACTCAACCGGGTTGCCAATTTCAATCACTTATTTTTGTATCAACTTTGTGTTGTTAGTAATAGCCGTTCGATCCATTGGACTGGCATTCAGCCTCCGAACTATTTATGGAGTAGCAATACTTACTTTCTTTTTTGCCGTTATACCTCAAGCTATTCCGGGCACTTTTGTCGGAAAAGGCGATAATTTCATGGCCTGTGTGATTGGTGGTTTACTATCCGGAGCAGGTATTGGAATAGTTTTTCTGGCAAATGGAAGTTCAGGAGGAACAGATATTATTGCCAAAGTGGTAAATAAATATAGAAATGTAACGCTGGGTCGGGTACTACTTTACTGCGATGTTTTGATTATATGTTCTTCCTATTTCTTTAAATTCGGTAGTTTAGAAACCATTGTTTATGGTCTTAGTGCTATGGCAATCACTACCATAGCTGTAGATATGGTGATAAATGGTGTTCGGCAATCAGTTCAGTTCTTTATTTTTTCGAAAGAATACGAACAAATTGCGACAAGCATCAATCTGGAAGTTCATCGCGGAGTTACAATTCTGGATGGAATGGGCTGGTACTCAAAAGAACCTGTAAAAGTGGTAACTGTAGTTGCCAGAAAAAATGAATCAATCAAGATTTTCCGTATCGTCAAAGATATTGATCCAAATGCTTTCATATCGCAATCGTCAGTTATTGGCGTTTACGGTAAAGGATTTGATGTAATAAAAGGAAAGTAAAAGGAGATGAGCGATAATTTAAAACAAAAAATGCTTGGTGCCCTGGCCTGGAGTACTATTGACAGGTTTGGACAGCAAGTTGTTCAGTTTGTAATTGGTCTCTTTTTGGCTCGTTTGCTTACACCTGATGATTATGGATTAATAGGCATGGTCATGCTATTTGTAGCATTATCTAACACTCTTGTTGACAGTGGTTTTGTTCAGGCATTAGTTAGAAAACAAGATGTAGATGACACTGATTATAATTCAGTTTTCTATTTTAATATTCTTATCGGAATTGTACTTTATATCATTCTGTTTTTCTCCGCACCACTTATTGCCGACTTCTATAACCAACCCAAATTAATTGACATTTGCAGGGTTGTTTTTATTGGAATTATATTCAATGCTTTGTATCTGATTCCAGTGGCAAAGATGACTAAAAATATTGATTTTAAAAACAGTGCTAAAATTAATATTCTATCTGTTACCGGTAGTGGTTTTATAGGCATATGTCTTGCATTTTACGGTGTAGGAGTTTGGGCACTTGTAGCTCAACAAGTTCTCTTTCATTTCTTCAGAATGGTCGGACTTCATGCATTTGTAAAATGGAAACCAGGAAGGGTATTCTCATTTAATGTGATACGTGGACTTCTGGGTTTTAGTGTCAATCTCCTTGGAACATCCATTCTAAATATGATATTCAATTACTTGTATGTTATAATAATAGGAAAATTTTACCAAAAGAGTCAGGTTGGCTATTACTCCCAGGCAAATAAGCTAAATGAAACAACGAATTACAGTTTTCAAACTATTTTAGTTGGAAGTACGTATGCTCTTTTAGTCAAAATACAAGATGACGATGAACGATTCAGACGTGTTTTCAGAGAAATTGCTCAAAAAACATCTTTGGTTACCTTCCCCGTCATGTTATGTTTGATAGCTATTGCGAAACCTTTTATCTCTGTACTTCTTACAGATAAGTGGTTACCATCTGTACCGTATTTTCAATTGCTCTGCCTTGCCACGCTTTTACAGCCACTTTATACTCTAAACTCAAGTGCTTTAAATGCGAGAGGACAATCTAAAATTACTTTCCGCGTTGAATTTATCAAAAAAGCTTTAATCCTCACATCTGTATTTGTATCATTCCAGTATGGTATTATAGCTATGCTTTTGGGCTATGTAATAAGCTGCACCATAGCCTATTTAATTTCTATTTTATATCTAAAAAAGGATTTAAACCATTTTATCAAACATCAGATATCTGATTTTGTAAACAGTATGATCTTTGGTGCAACATTAGCTCTATTACTTTGGTTGATTCACTTCTTAATTTCAAATAAGTATATTTTGCTATCCACACAATTATTGAGTGGAGTTATAGCCTATCTTTTATTTATTCGATTCTTCTATACCAATACGTTTTTCAGCGTTCGTAATCAGCTATTATTGAGCATAAAGTCTTTTACAAATTCAAAAAAGTAAATATGAGGCTTTTTCTTTTTACAGATACTTTTCCACACGGACTTTCGGAAGCATTTCTCGAAAACGAACTTCCATTTCTTGCTGATAAGTTCGAAAAGGTCATATTGATTCCGCTGTATAAAAAACCAGGTACCAGAGCTTTGCCAAACAATGTAAAGTTCTGGAATACAATAATAAAGTTCAATCCAAGTGATAAGTTTAATATGCTTAGACACGGATTATTCAACTTAGCTCCTGTTGGATTTGCAATCAAAGAATTTTTCAATAAAAAAGTATATCTGAATAAGAAATGGCTGTGGAATTTCTTTACTTCCCTCCTATTATTTCGTTCAATTTATTCAAACACAAAATTATGGGAACAACTTCAGAATGAGATTACTTCTGAGGATAAACTGTATTTTTACTGGGGAGACAAATCTATTCTGATACTTCCATTCTTGAAATTCAAGATGAATAATACCGCTCTGGTTCGATTTCACAGAACAGATTTATACGAATACGCAAAGGGAGGCTATATACCCTTCAGACAGCTTGTATTTCCTGCTATTGATTGGTTTTTGCCAATATCAGCAGACGGAAAAAAGTATTTGATTGAGAATTATTCAGATTTACTTGACGTTGAAAAAGTTCGTATTTCCCGGCTTGGTGTATTCGACAATGGGATTAATCCGGAGAACAATGCAGCTTCTGCTTTCCATTTGGTAAGTTGTTCTTATATGGTTCCTGTAAAGCGAATTTCACTTATTATCGATGCTTTAAAATCTGTAGATTTCCAACTCAAATGGACACATATTGGAACCGGACAACTACACGAACAGCTTAGTGTCTGTGCAAAAACATTGCCATCCAATATTCATGTAGAATTTTCAGGTTCGTTACCAAATAAGGGAGTATTGAATTTTTACCAGCAAAAACATGTTGATTTATTCATTAATGTAAGTGCCAGTGAAGGTGTGCCGGTTTCCATTATGGAAGTGCTTTCATTTGGTATTCCTGTATTAGCGACAGATGTAGGCGGAACTTCCGAGATAGTTGACAATCAAGTGGGAGAATTACTTAAAACCGACATTTCCGCAAACGAAATTGCAAAAAAAATTACACATCTAGCCAGTCAGAATCTAGATGAATTGAGGAAAAATGCACGAATACGTTGGAATGATATAAGTAACGCTGAGACAAATTATACAGAATTTGTTGAATTCATTTCTGAAAGAAACTAATCTAAAACTCATTGTTAGAATTTAGATCCTATTGTAATTATACTGCAGTCCATCCACATACCTGAATCCTGTTTCATCAAGGATCATGCTTTGTCCACTTTCAAAATAGAATAACGAAACTACTTTTGAGAAATCTTTAAGCACAGGCATTTCGTCTCTTGATAACAAGAATAGAATTGGAATATCACCAGTGAATGCAGCCCATTGCGAATAAGTACTGGTTGGACCCATGATATAATTACATTGAGATAATGCAAAAATATCTTTTTCTGAACTGGAGTTTTCAAGAACAAAATAGTTAATACCAGTATAATTCTCTGCTTTAATTTTCTCGTTTGATGCAATATAAAAACAAGCTGATTTTCCTTTTAGTTTCAACTCTGCATCAATAGCCTTTATCCACTTTGAGTACAACTCATCAGAAAAGTAATATTTACCATTAATCCATTTCTGATAATCGCCACGTCTGATATGAACTCCTACAATTACATCGTTGCTTTTTCTTTTGTCAGCAAATATATCAGAGACCTCTGAAATAATGCCATCCGAGAAACTAAAAATCTTACAAATTTCATCCTTATGTTTAGCAATAAGGTCGCCATTGACCATATGTCTTGATCTCCAACCTTGAATAAACTTTATAGCGGTTTTAGAGTTCAAATCTCTGAAACGTGGAGAAATAATATTTAATTTACTGAGTTTGCTTAGAATCTTAAAAATTATTGCCCATTTACCTTTGATTCCATAAAACCGAATTAGCGAATTAGCGTTGATGTGCGGAAAAAAATGGATATAGTCACCAAAATACAAAAAAACCATTTTCTCGTTATTTTCTAAGCTATGAGCTATTGACGGTACAGCCGACCAAATTCGATTACTCATTTGTCCTATTTTGTCGTAAACTATTATCATAACATTTTGATTTTTAGGTTGAAAAATCAGGGTTTAAATTACAATCATTCGCAAAAGATCCTTAATCCAAGCTATAGAATCTATTTTTCCTTAATCTCAATTTTAAATACTTCCCGGGATTTGCACTTTCAGTTCCGATAAAGAAAGTCGAATTTGCAAGTATTTGAATAGAGGCAAATAATCTGATAATTTTAGATTTCCGATCCTGCTCAGTTTCAGATTTGAACGCTTCATTGAAATAGCCTTTTTCTTCATGCATGCATAAAGTAAAAATTTCAAATTGAGGAAAAACAGCATTGATATTTTCAATTATTCTATAATCATCTGTCAATACAAACACAGAATTTGTATCAGCAAAAGATTTCTTTTTTCTAATTAGTGTCTGAAAATAAAGCTTATAATCCAATAATGAATTCTCCATAAACTTATCTCCACCACGAATTTGCATTCCAAAATAGTTTGAAGGCAAATTAAGGTTAGTCATGATATTTTCAACTTCTACAGCAGTCTCGTCATTAAATCTCCAAATCAAATTATCGAGTAATTTCATTAAATCAAAAATAGTCCCTTTAAAAATGCCGGAGATTTCTATTCTTTTTGAAACATCCATCTCCTTAAAACTACTCCACAAATCATAAGTAAAATAGTTGAAATTATGCTCTGCTTTTAAGTCCTTGACTATTTGAGGTTCACGGTAAAACAATGAGTATTGCAATAAGTGTCCATAAGTTTTTTTGAACTTAATTGTAACTAATATGCCTCTCACATAGCGAATAAAACTACGTGTGATACTCCTGGTTAGAAATCTTTTATTATATTCTGAATGAAAACTTTCAACAACCTCGTCGGTAAATGGTTTGAAAAAATCCTGCCAGCCTTTATTATAAGCAAAAGTGGCATCAACAGAATACAATAAAAATTGAATCTTGTTTTGTAAACAATACGCCATTGCTTTAAGCATATTGTTATATTCTGAAAAAAAACCCGATCCAGTTCCTAAATGAAAAATCAATTTCTTCGAAAAAGATTTATTTAAACGCTGATAATCATTTAAATCCATAGTATTATTCTTATAAGACATTTATTTATAGCTAACTCGTCCTATTTTCTTTGTAAAGGCTTCAATATCCGAATGTATAAAGCTAAAAAAAAGTCCAACTAATGATCGTAGTTTCCAGACCGGTTTGTTTAACCCAAATTTAAAAATCGATTTTAAATAGTCTTTGCGTGCCCCGGCAAAATCTTTTCTTATTAGTTTATATCTTCCAGATCTTGAATATATAATCACAAAAAGTTTACGGTAATACTTCTTTATTTCTAACAAATTGACACCCTGAGACTGAAAGACATCTTGATGATTATTGAAAAACTCTACAGTTAAATCATAAAAACCATTGTACATTTCTACCGTTAATGTTTTTGTTATCTGATTTGAATTAATGCGCCATTTTCCTAATGGTTCTGCAATATATTCGAATATACCCTGAGTTGAAAGTTCCACCCAGGTTGGCAAATCAACCAATGGTAAATTATGATTTTGTAAAAATCCTCCTATTTTCTCTAAAGATTCCCTACGAATAAATACGGTCAACGCCGGAAAATAAAACCGATGAAAAAGCATATTAATCGATGCCGACATAATTGGAATATTTCTAAAATCATAACCAAATATCGTTTCAATCTCAGCTGTTGGATATAAGTCCACATCGTTAGTTACGTCGGTGGTTCTATAAGCTTTTCCCCAACATAAAACAGCAGCCTTGTTAGCTTCCATTGCTTTAACCTGAATAGCAAGCTTTTCCGGCAACCAAACATCATCTCCTTCTAAAACGGCAATATAAGATCCTGAAGATTTAGCTAATGCAAAATTATATGTTTCTGCCAAGCGATAAATACCAACATTTTTCTGCGTAAACACCTTAACCCGATGATCTTTTCCGGCAAAAGATTGTGCTATCGAAAAAGTATTATCGGTACTTCCATCATCCACAATAATCATCTCCCAATTGGAATATGTTTGTTGTTGAACAGAACAAATACAATCGGAAATAAATGATTGGTGATTATATGTTGGTGTAATTATCGAAACTAAAGGTGTATTCATTAACGAACAGGTTTAGCTACAGTTGCAAATTGTTTATATCGGGTATCTTCTAAAAATCCAAAAGTCAAAGCAATAAATAATTTTTCTTTCCAACTCTTACAGGGTTTAATTCCCTCGTGAACAACAACTTCATATCCTTCTTCCCGAAACATTCTTCTTATACTCTTTGTAGTAAAAAAGCGAATGTGCGTATCATCCAGGATTCCACCTTCAGGTTTATATTCAAATTCACCATGAAACAGAACTTCAGTAATCAGGTTAGAAATATAACGAAAATTGGGGATTGAAGTAACTAAAACTCCATCGGCTGAAAGTAAAGATTTTACCAACCGAATTGTATCCCAGGGAGAATACATATGTTCCAATACATCATTAAAAATTACACAATCAAAATGATTCTTAGGTAATTGCTCAAAAACGGTATCAAAATCTCCAACCAAAACAAATGTACAAATATCATTTGCTTTCTGAGCCGCTTCGGCATTCATTTCTACACCCCAGATTTCTCTGTCTTCCCGTTTCAAAAGAGTGCAAAATTGACCTGCTCCACATCCCACTTCTAGTATTTTTGTTGCATTTTCAGGGATAAATTTCAACATTTCGGTACGTTGATTATGAAAATATCCACCCTGTATTTTAAGAGTCGTCGACTGATCTGACATTTTTATTTTATTGTTAAATATTTAAAATCTCGTTAGCCACCATTTCAGCAGCTCTTCCATTACCATACAAATTTATTGAAAAGTCGGATGTCTTTGTTGAAAATAATTCAAAAGCTTTTTTCATCTTCTGTCTGTTACTTCCAACTAGCATACTAAAGCCATTTTCAACTAATTCCACCCATTCGGTTTGTTCACGTAAAGTTATACAATGTTTTCCAAAGAAAAAAGCCTCCTTCTGAACACCACCACTATCAGTAATAACCACCTCGCAATTTTTCAGCAACATAAGCATATCAAAATAACCAACAGGATCAATGATTATGAAATCCGGCAAGCTATATTGCTGAGCCAAAATCTTTCGCGTTCGTGGATGAAGCGGTACTACCACAGGTATTTGCTTATGAATTTCGTTCAGTCCGGCAATGATATTTCGAAGATTTTCAGGCGAATTTACATTTTCGGGGCGATGTATAGTTGCCAATACAAACTTTTTAACACCAATGCGCCTCAAAATATCAGACTTCAACTGGGCTTTCTCCGCATAATACAGAGCAGCATCTTTCATAACATCTCCACAATTAAAAATCTTCACCGCAAATTGATTGAATCCTTCATTCTCCAAATTCCTCACAGCTGTGTCAGTTGGGCAAAAAAGAACACTGGAAATTCTATCTGTCAGGACACGATTTACCTCTTCTGGCATGGACATATTAAACGACCGTAAACCAGCTTCTACGTGAACAACAGGAATGTTCTGCTTAGCTGCGGCCAACGCACCGGCAAGCGTTGAATTAGTATCTCCGTAAACCAAAACTCCATCCGGCTTTTCTATTTGTAATACCTTCTCAACTCCCTCAAGCATCCGTCCGGTCATAGCACCATGCGACAAATTATGAATATCAAGTTGATACGCCGGCTTTGGAATCTCCATTTCGTTGAAAAAAATATCCGACATGTTGGCATCAAAATGCTGACCTGTGTGAACAATCAATTCATTCACTCCAAGCAATTTTAATTGACGACTCAACGTAGCAGCTTTAATAAACTGTGGTCGGGCTCCAACAACGGTTACTATTTTTCTCATAAAGAGTTCAATAATGTTGCTAATTCACCAGTGAGTGACCGACGTGAGAAACGAACAACTGATTCCGTTTGAACTGCCAGCGTATTATTTTTATAACTTGCATAATAATCAAGTATCACTTTCTTTGTAGCATTTTCGTCAGAAAAGCCAACCATCGCTCCGGCTTCGGTATTCCGGAGAACGCGTGCAGCATCGCCATCAATTGGACCAATAGCCAGAATCGGGCGTTTTGAAGCTAAATATTCGTAGAATTTTCCTGTCAGGATTCCGTTTGCATTGGGAGATTGATTTATCAACAGAAGTAAAAGTTGTGATGATTGTTGTTTGGCAATTGCCTCACTGTGTGACAAATAATCAATTTTATTCAATTGATTTTGAAGATTGCACTCTCTGATAGATTCCAAAACTGAAAAATCAACTTTTCCGACTAATTGAATTTGCAAATCAGCCTTAAATTCCGGGTTCTCGGTACAAATTTCGCTCAAAACTTTCCAAACGGTTTGTGGATTTCGGGCTGCATTTAATGTTCCGATATGAGAAATGGAAAATTTTTTGTCTAACGGAACTTCGATTTGTTGAACATCAGATTCGTCATAGCCATTCGAAATTACCTGAATTCGTTTTGGATTCATCAATGCAAATTCATCTTTCCATCCTTCTGACACCGTTACCATACTATCAGCAGTATGAATTACTTCTTTCTCTAACTTTCGATGTATTTTATCGGCTAGCCAAGTCAAATTTAATTCTTTGTAGAAATCAATATTAGTCCATGGATCACGAAAATCAGCTACCCAGGGTAAATTTGGCATATTTTTCTTCAAACCTAAACCTATCAAGTGCATGGAATGTGGTGGACCGGTAGTAATTACCGCATCAACAGGATTTTCCTTTAAATATTCTGTCAGATACTTAACTGATGGTTTAATCCAGAACCGACGTGGATCCGGAATTAAAAAATTTCCACGAATCCATATAGAAAGTTTATCTTTCCAACCCTGTTTCTTGTTTTCTGAAATAAAGGCAGCATTAATCGGTTCGTCTTTTTTCTTGCTGGTGAGCTTTCGGTAGACATTGTAAGGTTCCCAGATAGGTGTTTTCAAAACAGTCAGTCCTTCGGGTAAATCTTTTTCAAATGATTTATCAATAGATGGAAACTCCGGATTTTCCGGGGTGTAAATAATAGGCTCCCAACCAAAATCACGTAGATATTTTGTGAACTTCAACCAACGCTGAACTCCTGCTCCTCCACTCGGAAACCAATAATATGTAACGATGAGAACCTTCTTCATAAATTATTTATTCCGTAAAAATATCATTTCACATTAATAAGATAATAGCCACAAGTTGATACAAAATTCCTAAAATAAGGTAGTTTACCCAAAACACGGGGAAGCGTACGAGGCTTTAAGCCAAATTTCACTTCATAGTTGGGGTTAATAAAATACAGAATTTTCGTCAAAACACGATAATCATTTTTCTTAATAAGTCGTTCAAATCGCTCCAGACTTATTCTCGTTTCTTTTATTTCAAGTAATGCAGTTATTTTACTATCACTTTCACCAAATAATCTGAGAACAGCTCTATACAACGAAACAGGCAACAAATGAAAATAAGGCAGAACAGATAAAAATTTACTCACACAAATTTGTTGATGACCTCCAAACGGATTTTGCCAGGGAGGAAATGCGAAGAAAATGATAGCATTAGGTGCTATCAAATCCTTTAATAAACCTAGAAATTTATCCTGATTGTGAATATGTTCAATTACGTCGCGGATAATGACAACATCAAACTGAGCATGAAATTCATTTGTTTTATAAATATCTTCACTTATAAGTCTCAGATTCTCTTTAAACGGATGAGTTGCATAATATTCATTACCTTTCTCAATTTTCGGAGCACTAAAATCAACGCCAACGCATTTACACCCTAAGTCTAAAAAAGGTTTCAGATTACCCGCCTCTCCACAACCGATTTCCAAAACCTGTACCGAGGGTTCAATTGGTTTAACCTGTTGTATAAATGGTAAAATGTATTTCTGCGTGGTATAAATCTGTTCGTTAATATATTGCAGAGGATCAGAATAGCGTTTTTGCATTGTCTACTAAATATTTATGTTATTAACGGCACGTTGAATGCGTTTAATAGTTTCTTCTTTGCCAATAAGTTCAGTAATATCAAACATGTGCGGACCTTTTCCTTCACCTACAATTGCCAATCGAAACGCATTCATAACACCACCCATATTATATTCCTTGACAGTAATCCAGTCAATTACAATTTTTTCAGCCTTCTCAGAGGAGAAATCTTCAATTTCACTCAAAACACTGATAAGTTCAAGCAGCTGTTGTGGAGTTTCTGCTTTCCAACGTTTTTTTATTGTTTTCTCGTCGTATAAAGTTGGTGCTACGAAAAAGAATGAAGACTGCAACCATAAATCAGTTACAAAATTAACACGTTCTTTTACCAACGCCACTATTTTAGTCACTCTTTCCAATTCTTCAACCAGACCTTTTTCAACCAGAATACTTTGAAAAATAATGGCAATCTCTTCATTCGATTTCAATTGCAGATACTTATGATTAAACCACTTACCTTTTTCATAATCAAATTTAGCACCACTTTTACTTACTCTATCCAACGAGAACTGATTAATTAATTCCTCCATAGAAAAAATTTCTTGTTCAGTTCCGGGATTCCAACCCAGCAATGACAGAAAATTAACAACAGCTTCCGGAAAATATCCGGTTTCGCGATAACCCGAAGAAGTTTCACCCGTTTTTGGATCTTTCCAGTTCAATGGAAAAACCGGAAATCCCAGACGATCACCATCACGCTTACTAAGCTTTCCATTTCCGTCAGGCTTGAGCAACAAGGGAAGATGGGCGAACTGAGGCATTACTTCAGTCCAACCTAAATACCGATACAATAAAACATGTAAGGGAGCCGATGGCAACCACTCTTCACCTCTGATTACGTGTGAAATTTCCATCAGATAATCATCTACCACATTGGCCAAATGATAAGTTGGAAGTTCGTCAGAAGATTTATACAATACTTTGTCATCAATTATGGAAGAATTTATAATCACTTCACCACGAATCAGGTCCTGCACTTTAATTTCTTCGTTTGGTTCTATTTTTATACGTACCACATATTGTTCTCCATTTCCTATTCTGGATTGAACTTCACTATCAGACAAAGTCAACGAATTAGTCATAAATCCACGAGTGGATGCATCATATTGAAAATTAGAAATTTCAGCCCGTTTTGCATCCAATTCCGCAGGAGTATCAAAAGCAACATAAGCTAAACCTGCTTGCAACAATTGATCTACGTATTTTCGATAAATAGCTTTACGTTCACTTTGACGGTATGGTGCATGAGGTCCTGTATTATTAGTTCCAATTCCTTCATCAATTCCTATTCCCAACCATCTGAGTGATTCTACAATATAGTCTTCCGCACCGGGCACGAAACGAGCCGAGTCGGTATCTTCAATGCGGAGCAACATGTCTCCACCGTGTTTTTTTGCAAACAGGTAATTATATAAAGCGGTACGAACTCCGCCAATGTGTAATGCTCCGGTCGGACTTGGTGCAAAGCGCACTCTTACTTTTCTCATTAAACAGTTTTTTAGTTGGAAATCACTTTTCTACAAAGAAAAGCTTAAATTGAATTTGAAATGCAAAAATAGCAAATTTTATGAACATTCTGAGGTTTTAATGCTCATCATTATGCAAATAAAAAACCCCTCGAATATGTCGAGAGGTTTTTTAGAGTATTGTAATCAATTATATTTTATTCTTGATTCAAAGTTACACGTTTGAAAGCAACACAAGTTAACTGTTTTTTCACAAGCAGTTCTTTTACTGTTATTTTTCCAGCTTCTTCACCGCCACCTTCGTACTTTTGTTCTAAAAGGGTATATTCTTTGTAGAATTTTGCCATACGTCCAGCGGCAATACTGTTTACTTTCTGATCTGGTAAAGTTGCAGATTTCTCTGCAGTAACTGTTGTTTTAATTTCGCGTGCTTTTGCAGCTTCCTCTGCAGTAATCCAGCCCTTAGCTATGTTTGATTCAATGTGGTTTTCGCTATCAACGTGAGCAGGATTGATGCCCGCTTTTTTTAACGCGACTTCAACTTCCTTTGCAACAAGTTCGGTTTTGGTTTTTTCAATAGCCACTGCAAGCTCGTTATCTTTTACTTTTTGAGGCACTTCGGATTCATCAATAGCCACAGGCGCCATTGCTGCAATATGCATCGCCATGCCACGTAAAATTTCGTATTCGGCGTTTTCTTGAGCAACTGCCACCAATGTAGCAAGTTTGTTTCCCGGGTGAATGTAAGCAGCAGTAGTACCACCCTGAACGAATTCGTAGTAGTCCAATTCCATTTTCTCACCGGTGATACCTGAACGATCAGTGATAACTTCAGAAATCACACGACCATCAATCGTCAACGCTTTTAATTCATCCAGTGTAGTTGGTTTAGAAGCCATAGCCGCATCAAGAACTGATTGAGTTAATGCTATGAAATCAGCATTTTTAGCGACGAAGTCAGTTTCGCATTTCAATGCTAGCACTGCAGCAAAGCCACCATTAGCAGTTGCTAAAACACAACCTTCAGAAGCTTCACGATCGCTGCGCTTTGCTGCTGTAGCCTGACCTTTTTTACGAATAATTTCAATTGCTTTGTCAAAATCGTTTTCAGCTTCAGCGAGAGCATTTTTGCAATCCATCATGCCGGCACCTGTCATGGTACGCAATTTTGAAATTTCTGCCATTGTTACTGCCATAATTGTAATATTTTAATGTGTTTTATATTTATGTTTTTCAAGAAAAACGAGCTACAAGCTAAAATTGCATTTAGAACTCGTAACTCGTTTATAAATATCTAACTGTCAATTATCGATTGACAACTGACAGTTAATTTTATTCTTCTTCTTTGATGAATTTTTTAGCAACGTTAGCATTCAACGCTTCTTCATCTTCTTTCTGAGTTCTTGGTCTTTTTGTAACCCTGGATTTTTTTTCTTTTGAAACAGGTGCTTCTGCAGCTTCTGTATCAACTTTTTCTACTTTACGTTCTTCCAAACCTTCTTGAATAGCAGCAACCATAGCCGACAAAATTACGTCTACTGATTTTGTTGCATCATCGTTAGCAGGAATTACAAAATCGATATCATTAGGATTTGAGTTTGTATCCACAATTGCAAAAACAGGAATACCCAAACGTTGAGCCTCCAAAACAGCAATGTGCTCTTTCATCACGTCAACAATAAAAAGCGCTGAAGGCAGACGAGTTAAATCAGCAATAGAACCTAAATTCTTTTCAAGTTTTTCGCGTTGACGAGTGATTTGTAGTTTTTCTCTTTTTGAGATATTTTCAAAAGTACCATCGGTTGCCATTTTGTCAATCGTGGTCATTTTTTTTACAGCTTTACGAATTGTTGGAAAGTTAGTTAACATACCACCAGCCCAACGCTCAGTAATGTATGGCATTCCAACAGCAGCAGCTTTATCAGCCACAACGTCTTTAGCTTGTTTTTTAGTTGCAACAAAAAGAATTTTACGTCCTGATTTTGCAATTTGTTTCAATGCTGCAGCAGCTTCATCTATTTTCACTACCGTTTTGTGCAAATCGATAATGTGGATGTCATTACGCTCCATAAAAATGTAAGGAGCCATAGCTGGATTCCATTTGCGTTTTAAGTGACCAAAGTGGCAACCTGCTTCTAATAATTCTTCGAAATTTGTTCTAGACATTTTTGTTTTTTAAAATTGTTTACATTCTGTGTAAATCAATTGCCGAGTAGCCATACAGTGTACTTTGAGTCTCGACAATTTAGATACTAAACCAAATTTATTTTAGATTGTTGATTTTAGATTCCAGACTGGAATATGCCGAAGCATAAATCCAATCGTAAATCGTAAGTCGTAAATCGTAAATATAATATTAACGTTTTGAGAATTGGAATCTTTTACGAGCTTTTGGTTGACCCGGTTTCTTACGTTCCACTTCACGTGGGTCGCGAGTCATAAATCCATCTGCTTTAAGTGCTGGTTTATCTTCCGGGTTGATTTTCACCAACGCACGAGCAATTGCTAAACGCAAAGCTCCGGCCTGACCATTAAAACCACCACCATCAAGATTTACTTTAATGTCATATTTTTCAACTACTCCTAATTTACTTAGAGGTTGTTTTACAACATATTGTAAAATTGGAGATGGAAAATATACGGAAATATCGCGTTTATTTATTGTAATTTGTCCGGTTCCTTCGCTTACGAAAACACGAGCTACAGCCGCTTTTCTTCTTCCTAAGGCATTTATTACTTCCATACTGATTATTTAAGTGAGTTTAAATCGATTTGTTTTGGTTGTTGAGCTTGCATGGTGTGTTCTGCACCTGGGAATACATACAAATTGCCCAAAAGTTTATCTCCCAAACGGTTTTTAGGTAACATACCTTTTACCACTTTTTTGATAAGTTTTTCTGAACTTTTTTCCATTAATTTGGCTGGTGTAATTTCACGTTGTCCACCTGGATAGCCTGTATGGCTAAGGTAAACACGATCGTTCCATTTGTTACCGGTCAATTTTACTTTTTCTGCATTGATAAGAATCACATTGTCACCACAATCTACGTGAGGAGTGAAACTTGGTTTGTATTTACCGCGCAAAAGTTTAGCAACTTTTGAGCCCATACGTCCCAACACCATATCAGTAGCATCCACCACTACCCATTCTTTCTGCGCCGTTGCTTTATTGGCAGAAATGGTTTTATAACTTAACGTATCCACTTTATAAAAATGTTTTTTAATTAATAATTGAGTCGTCTCACTTGTTTCAATCGAATTTTGGAAGAGGCTAATCGGCACAAAATAGGATATTTACACACAATAAAACGGACTATTACACTGTGATAATAAACGGACTGCAAAAATACTGTTTTTCTTTGGATTACCAAACAATTGAACATCTTTTTTTTAAATGACATTTTTCGGGTTCACATCAGACTTTTTTTGAACCCCAAAGAAGATAAAAAGCTCAACTAAGTTGAAAATTTATTACGTTTGCAGCATGAATAAATTAGATATTGACTTTTACAAACAAGATGCTATCACCGTTGCAGAAAAACTACTCGGAAAAACTTTAGTGAGAGTTCTGGCTGATGGTACAATGCATCATTATCGCATTACCGAAACAGAAGCTTATCTGGGAGCAGAGGATAAAGCCTGCCACGCAAGCAAAGGCAGAACCGCGCGAACAGAAATCATGTACGCCGATGGTGGACATATTTATGTTTACCTTATTTATGGAATGTATTGGATGCTAAACGTTGTAACCGGTACTAAAAACAATCCACAGGCTGTATTAATCAGGGGCATTGATAAAATTATCGGCTCAGGCAAAGTAGGCAGGGAATTAAAGATAGATAAAAGCTTTTATGGAGAGACCCTTATTAACTCGGAACGAATCTGGATTGAAAACGCGCCCGACGAAACGAATTTCTACACTGCCCCACGCATAGGAATTGATTATGCAGGGGACGAATGGAAAACTAAGCCTTGGAGATTTATTTGTATGGAGTAAAATTGCAATATTTATTTAACATATTCTATATTGGACGAAATGTCATTGAACACAAATTTGAAAACCTGAAACTAACAAAACTAAAACTCATAAAATGATTTAAAATTCACACATCCAACACTTTAATGTAATAATACCAAATAAAATAAAAATACTCCAACATATTCTCAAAGGCTTATGTTTAATGATTCCAGATTGCAAATCAATATTTTTATCAAACATTAATATTAATTTAAATTAGAATCATCATGAAAAAGTCATTAATTTTAATTGCAATTGTCTTTTCTACAACACAATTATGGTCTCAGAACGCTATAAAACCCTCTGAAACAACTAAAATAAATGAAGTCAGAAATTTTCGTATCCCATTAATTGGAGAAAAGGCTCCATCGTTTACAGCAGAATCTACGAACGGCACCATAAGTTTTCCAGATGATTTCGGTCATAACTGGAAAATTTTATTTAGTCACCCAAAAGATTTTACTCCGGTTTGTTCTACAGAAATCATGGAACTTGCCCGCCTGCAAGATAAATTTGATAGAATGGGAGTTAAACTACTGGTTATTTCAACTGACAGATTGGAAACACATATTCAATGGAAAAAAGCATTGGAAATGGTTAAACTGGAGAATAAAGATTTAGTCAAAATAAAATTCCCATTGGTTGAAGATGAAAATATCACGGTTTCAAAACTCTATGGAATGATACATGCTGAAACTAACTCAACCCGAAGCGTGAGAGGAGTTTTCATTATCGATCCAGACAATGTTATTCAGGCTATTTATTTTTACCCGATGAATTTAGGAAGAAGCACCGGTGAACTTGTCAGAATGGTCACTGCTTTACAAGTCAGTGCAAAGGATAAAGTTCTAATGCCTGCAAATTGGACAGAAGGTGGGGATGTATTGGTAAAAACTCCTCCTAAAACAGTTTCTGCTATTGCATCTAATGATATAGCAGGTTATTATAATCCGGCGTGGTTTCTTTGGTTTAAAAAATCAAATTAAGAAAAACTATTTATCCATTAAAATATTGATTTAAAATCGTACAAGAGTTAATTCAAAGAGGTTGAGTTTATATGCTCAACCTCTTTTCTATTAGCATCCATTAATAAAAGAATCAAATTTGCAATCGATTGCAATAAATATAGATAATTCATTTTTAAACTAAGCCAACGATTGAATAATCTTTGTTATTTTTGCAAGTAATTGGTTCAAAATAACCCTTAAAAATCAAATCATCCTATTATGCTGAGAAAATCATTAGTTATTGCGCTCTCATTTTTAACCTTAAGTATTTATGCTCAGATTGAACGAGTAGAACCTGCTTTTTGGTGGGTTGGAATGAAGAATCCTCAATTACAACTATTAATTCACGGTTCTGATATTTGTAATAGAAAAGTAATTATAAACTATCCGGGAATTAAAATTCTGAAAACGAACAGAGCTTGCAGTCCGAATTATCTGTTTGTAACTCTTGAAATTAATTCCAAGATTGCTAAAGCTGGTAATTTCAATATTGAACTTACCCAACCTGACAAGTCAAAACTTTCTGTTACTTATGAACTAAGAAACCGCAAAGCAGATTCAGAAAAACGCCTTGGATTTTCGAGCGAAGATGTGATTTATCTGCTTATGCCGGATCGCTTTGCCAATGGCGACACAAAAAATGACAATGTTAATTCTCAGCCTGAAAAAGCAGACCGCACAATTGATTATGGCAGACATGGTGGTGACATCAAAGGAATGAAAGATCATTTGGATTATATCAAAGAATTAGGTGCAACTACCATTTGGAGTACACCTTTGCTAGAAAACAACTACTCCAAGTATACCTACCACGGTTATGCTATCAGCGATTTTTATAAAATTGATCCACGTTTCGGGAGCAATGATGAATACGTAGATTTTGTAAACACTTCGCACTTAAAAGGGTTGAAAGTAATTATGGATATGGTTTCAAACCATAGCGGAATATGGGCATGGTGGATGAGCGATTTACCATTTGAAGACTGGATTCATCAATGGCCAACTTATACACAAACCAATTCTAAGTTCAGTACTATAAATGACACACATGCTTCAACTATTGACAAGAAGCAGTTTACTGATGGTTGGTTTGATAAAATGATGCCGGACATGAATCAACAAAACCCTTATTTCTGGACTTATTATATTCAGAACTCCATTTGGTGGGTTGAATACGCGAATTTAGATGGAATTCGCATGGATACTTATCCGTTCAACGACCGCGATGCTATGGCAAAATGGGCAAAAGCTATTACCGACGAATATCCTCATTTCAACATTGTGGGTGAAATAACACTCGATAAATCGTATGAGCTTGCTTCCTGGCAAAAAGACGCTGTTAATGCACGGAAATATAATTCAAATCTTCCGGCAGTAATGGATTTTGTCCTTCAAAAAGCATTATCTAATTGCTTTAACGAACATGGCAAACCGTGGGAAGATAAAGGTATGAATCGACTATACGGCACCGTTGCCAATGATTACTTATATCCGAACATTAACGACTTGTTGGTTTTCGCAGAAAACCATGATACGCAGCGTTATAATTATTTATTGGAAAGTGATTTGGCAAAATTCAAAATGGCTATGTCATTTTTAATGACTACCCGGGGCATTCCGCAGATTTATTACGGTTCGGAAATCGGTATGACGGGCAACAAAGACAAAGGCGACGGTGATATTCGCCGTGATTTTCCGGGCGGTTGGCAAGGCGATTCTATCAATGCATTTACGGCAACCGGCAGAACTCCCATTCAAAATGATTATTTCAATTTCCTGTCAAAGCTATTAAACTGGCGTAAAAACAAAGCGGTTATACACACAGGACTATTAACTCATTACGTGCCAGTCAACGACGTTTACGTTTATTTCCGATACAACGACAAGGAAAAAGTCATGGTGATTATCAACAACAATGAAACAGAGCAAACGCTCAAAACAGACCGATACGCCGAGAGTCTTGAAAATGAATCAACCGGAACTGACGTTATCACCGGTAAAATCTTTGACCTGAAAAACGACATGACGTTACCGAAAGAATCAGCCTTGATTCTGGAATTAAAATAAACAAATCAAAATACCGACATCATATATCAAATGAAAAGAGATAGTTTCAAAGGTTGAAACTATCTCTTTTTTCGTTATGTTGACAATTATTTTACGCTTCACCACCCCCAAAAGCCATAGGAATAGGAGGAACAAAACCATTATCAGGAACTTTTATTTTGCCATTCTGCTGCTCGTATTTAGTTATGTTTTCCTGCAAAGCAAAAAGCAACCGTTTAGCATGTTCAGGAGTGAGAATGATACGCGATTTCACGTTTGCTTTTGGAGTACCCGGCATAATGCGAATAAAATCTACTACAAACTCAGATGTTGAATGAGAAATTATAGCAAGGTTAGAATAAATGCCTTCGGCTACTTCGGCTGAAAGTTCGATGTTTAATTGGTTTTCTTGGTTTTCCATTTTTATATTATTATTTGCAATGATTATAGCTCAAGTCAATGACAAAGATAAGATTTTTTATTGATTGAATAAGTTTGGAAGAAAAGAATGATTAGAAGAAAAAAATCCCGACAATCATTCGATTACCGGGATAGTTATACGCATGTAAAGCAACGAGAATATTTACTTGATAGTTGAAATTAAGAGGGAATTTTTGGATAGCATTGTATTAAAGTTGATATTAGCTTCCATAGCATAATGGTCGGAAAGATTTGACGCTCTCTCTCCTATCTGAGCATAGAAAGTCTGAACCCTCCGCTCAATATGATTAATTAATTGCCCATTACGCACCAGAATATAATCAATCACTCTCTTTTTCCCGAATGCAGTCTTGGCCAGTGTGTTGTCTACTTCGTCGTAAGTGAACTTCATATCACCGCTTATATCACCATTATTAGCTTCGAGTGTATTGAGCATTTGTTGATAGTTGACGTGATCATCCATTTCGATATTGAAATCGCCGCAGATTAGTTGGGGAATGGTGGGATCATAATACTGGTTCAGCAAGTGCTCTTTAATTTCACGACATTGTTTTGCTCTTACCGCTTCGGAATTATCAGCCTGAAGATGCGTAGCAAGCAGTTGAAATGGCACACCTTGAAAATTGCCCTGAAAAAGAACAGCACCTTTTCGGGCTATGATATCGTATCCACGACTAATGCTAAACTTAATTTTATCAAGTTGCTTTAGAGGCATTTTACTAACAACCCACAGACCACTACTGGTTCGGAAAGGCAAGTGAGTTTTATTAGCTGGTCCGTATTGATACGGATATTCCTTAGCAAGGCGTTTAGCCAGAATATGCCGGCACTTACTGCTGAAAGCTTCCTGAAAAACGATAATCTGATAATCAGAATCCTGTAACTTATCGGCAATTACCTTTGCTCTGTCGGCATTGTGATTGAACAAACTGACAAAGGGTAACATATAAATATTCCAACTCAAAATTTTGAGAGATTTAGAATTAAGATTCACTCCATCCATTAATTGTGAAGTTTGACACGTGGCTTCAATAGTTGTTAGCAGCATAAATAAAAAAATCAAACATAGGTTTCTGTTCATAAAGTTTGCTTTTAAATTGTACTGCAAACTAACAACAACTACTTTACAACAGGATTAAAACGGAGTGACTATACGATTAAAGAATTGAAGACCAAACGAATCAGCTAATACAAAAAAAAGAATCCCGACAATCGTTAGATTATCGGGATTCTTTGTGCGGCTGAAGGGACTCGAACCCACACACCTCTCGGTACCAGATCCTAAGTCTGGCGCGGCTACCAATTACGCCACAGCCGCTTGCTGTGTTTGCGGGTGCAAAGATACACTCTTTTTTGGTTTTTGCAAGGCGTAATTATAATTTTTGGACTGAAATAACGCAAATTTCAGAAAACACAACTAAACGTCAAGGAGATAAACAGGCTTATTGCCTCAAGGTTTTAGCAAGTCTGCATGTTGTACTTACAAAAGCATCGTCCAGCATTTCAGCGTTCGAAGCACGAACCGGATTAATATCAATACCTCCGCGACGGGTGTACATGGCTGCTACCATCAACGTTTCAGGCTGAAAAACATCCCAGAAACGCTTGTATATCATCTCCACCACTTCTTCGTGAAAATGATTTTCCTTACGAAACGAAACCAGGTACTCCATGATGGAACTTAAATCAATATCGCGTTTGGCATTCATCTCTACAAACAGATCACCCCAATCCGGTTGATTGGTTACGCGGCAGTTGGAGCGCAAAAGATCGGTACGAAAAGCATATTCATGAATAACATCGGTGGCAGTGGCACGAAGCAATTCCGGCGATTCCACAAAACGTGTAAATGCAATGGATTCTTGTTTAGCTATTGATACCAATGAGCTCAAATCGGCATGTTGGAGTTCAGGGAAAGCCTGCTTAGCTTCGCTGCCGGAAGTGAACAACGTTACCTGAACGTCGGTTTCCAGCAAGCGGCTTAAATCGGTGCGAATCATATCAGCGACACGGCTCTCTGCTTCGGCAATTGTCTTCCCTACCCGATCCATATTGAAAGCATTGAGATACAACTTCAACGACTTGGATTCTACCAGATACTGACTATCGGCAGAATAAATCAGCTTCATAACACGCGAAACAGGCAAGCCGTTATCCGTCAGAAACGAAACTTCATAGCAATTCCACACATCAATACCCACAAAAGGCAGTTGACCGGCTTCGAGTCCGTAATGTACACGGTTCTCGGAACGTGGAATGCGGAAAAGCAATGACGCGTCGTAATGCTCGGGAGTGGATGAAGTTTTTCCTAAAGCAGTATCGTTTATATTGAAATGGAGCGATTGGTTCATGGGTCAGTTTATATTAGAACAACAAATCGTCAGACGGACGGCATTTATCGGCCAGCCACACTTTTTCTTCTTTATTGAGATAAGGAGAAAGAGAGTTGAATACCCAATGATGATAATCGTCGACCCACTGCAAATCGGACGAATCGAGCACATCAACATCGAACAACTCGCGATCGATATAGCAAAGCGTAATGGTTTCAAACTTCAGGAACTTGCCATATTCGGTTTCGAAAGCCGGAACCACCACCAACATATTTTCGGTACGGATACCGTATTCACCGGTGCGATACATGGCTGGTTCGTTGGACATGCACATTCCTGCTTCAATCACTACCGGATTTTCCTCGGCACGTATGCTTTGTGGACCTTCGTGTACGTTCAGGAAATGACCCACGCCGTGCCCCGTTCCGTGTCCGTAGTTGATACCCGATTCCCACATAGCTTTACGGGCCAGAATATCGAGCTGCGAACCACGTGTATTCACAGGAAAAACAGCTTTGCTCAGTGCGATATTTCCTTTGAGAACCAAAGAAAAATCGATGCGCTGTTGCTCGGTAACTTTGCCAAGCGAGACGGTACGGGTAGTATCGGTGGTACCGTCGAGATACTGTCCGCCAGAATCGAGCAAGAAGAGACCTTCGGGCAAGAGCGTTGCAGCCGATTCCTCGGTAGCACTGTAATGTACAATGGCGCCGTGTGCGGCATAGCTGGCAATAGAATTAAAGCTGGGTCCCATGAAACTTTCCTGTTCTGCACGAAACTCAGTCAGCCGTTCATCAACAGTCAGTTCGGTCAGCTCGCGGGTGTATACATTTTCTTCCAACCATTTAAAGAACCGGGTCAACGCCACACCATCTTTCACCATGGCACGTCTGTAACCTTCAATCTCCACCTGATTTTTAATGCTCTTCAGTTTGGCCACCGGCGATAAAGTATTGCACGTGCCGCAGCCGACGGGGAACGCTTCATAAAGTGCCTGATTAAGTTTTGATCCATCAAACATAATTTTATCTGAAGCCGGCAATGCAGCTATTGAGTCGGAAACCGACGAGTAAGGAGCTACCGCCACACCTTCTTTGAGAAGCGAATCAGTGGTGGCTTTGCTTATTTTTTCGGGGGCAATAAAAAGTGTGGCTTTGGTCAGTTCCACCACGGCATACGAAATTACCACCGGGTTGTAATTCACATCGTTGCCACGGATATTAAACAGCCAGGCAATTTCGTCGAGCATAGAAAGAACCATGGACGCGGCACCCTGCTTTTTCATTTCGGCACGCACGGAGGTAAGCTTATCGGCTGCCGATTGCCCTGCATATTTTACATCGAACAAGAAACAAGGAGTAAGCGGCATAGATGGACGATCAGTCCAAACCTCGCTTACCACATCGATGCTTACCAAATCGATGCCCGCTTTTTGTAAGTCGGCTTTCAGGGCAGCATACGCATTCACCGAATACATTTGAGCATTTACGCCCACGTTATCGCCCGGTTTTAGTGTAGCAATCAACCAACCGACAATATCGGGTGTTTCGGGTTGACCCAGTTTCATCAAATCCATGCCGGTGCCTTCGAGTTGAGCAGCACCTTGCAGAAAATAGCGCGAATCGGTCCACAGTCCGGCTTTTTCAAGACCCACTACCGCCGTCCCTGCCGAGCCGTCGAACCCCGAAATCCACACGCGGTCTTTCCAACATTCAGCAATATACTCGCTGGCATGCGGATCTGTTCCCGGGATAATGCATGCCGAAACTCCGGCTTTACGCATAGCTTCACGAAGGTTGGCTATCCGTTTTATTACTTGTTCCATTGTATAAATAGTTTATGAATATTCAAAAAAATGATTGTAGTGCAAAGATAAAGAATAACATAGAAAAGCATCTGAAAATTCGGAATAAATAATACTAATTACGGGATGTTACCTCAACAAGTGATGACACTATCTCAACACATCAGAATGACAACTTTACAACCGTATAAGTCATCTCGACAATAGTATAAGTCATCTCGACAACCGTATAAGCCATCTCGACAATAGCGAAGCCAACTTTACGACCGTATAAGTCATCTCGACAACAGCGAAACCATCTCGACAATAGTATAAGCCATCTCGACAATAGTATAAGTCATCTCGACAATAGCGAAGCCATCTCGACAACCGTATAAGCCATCTCGACAATAGTATAAGTTATCTCGACAACAGCGAAGCCAACTCGACAATAGTATAAGCCATCTCGACAATAGCGAAGCCAACTCGACAACCGTATAAGCCATCTCGACAATAGTATAAGTTATCTCGACAACAGCGAAACCATCTCGACAACAGCGAAGCCATCTCGACAACAGCGAAGCCAACTTTACAATAGTATGAGCCATCTCAACAAACGCGAAACCAGCTAGACAACTGTATAGGCTTGCTGCACTGAAACACCAGCCACAAAAGCAGTAGATGCAACTTGCAAAACGAAGCCTGCAAAATAGCGCCCAATGAACTGGCGGACGAAGGCATCAACCCCGAGGAAATAAAACACTTCGACGAAGTGATTACACGGCTAAAGAGCTACAGTAATGCGCGCCAAACAGCTGGGATAGACCAAAAGGACATCCACCCGCCGCATTGGCGAACTGCTGATCAAAGCCGCCTACCTGAAGAAAAACACGCTCGACCGTCTGGCTACACAGTTCCAACGCAAAGCTCCGGAATTCTACTACAAGTACAAAGCTGCGGCAAATGTTATTTATAAACGCGCCACAAAAAGCAGCACACAAGCCGAAACTAAGTAATAGGAATTAAATAATGTCGTATTTTTCAAAGAGATGTTTTCACTATACAGTTGTAACTTCAAGTCCCCTTTAGGGGATTTAGGGGCGGTTTATAAATCAATTCTTACCGCCCCAAGCCCCTAAAGGGGATGTAAAATACTATCGTCTTTGAAAAATAAAAGTGCGACAATATATTCGTACCATTACTTAAAGCATAGACAACCTCCGGAAATTAAAAAATGCGTTCACTTTCACTATACTTTCTGCCAATTCCTCCAACGACTCATTCGGTTGTTGGAGGAATTTTTTACAATTACCGCAACCTAAAACAGGGTTAATTAAAGAATAGTATTTATCTTTGGGGTATTAAACGAAAGAGCAACTAAACGCGTAAGAATCCAACTAACAAGTTAAATATACCCAGTAGTATTAAACAACTCGACTGTTCTACAGACCACATTACACTGAAATAGAAAAATACTTGAATATAGGTAAAATGGGATATATGTATAACTGAGTTGCACATATCCAATTTTGAGTTGCGCATGTATACGTGTTAGCGGTAACAATACAAAAAAAACGAATATGAATCAACAACAAGAGTTAGAGCAAAATATTTCTGAATTGATAGATAAGTATCTATTGAGGACTACAAAACTAAAGACTAAAAAAAGTTCTACAGTTGACATAAGAATTGCATTAGAAAAAAGGACTGGAGAATATATTAGCAAATCTAGATTGAATGAGATTCTCGTTTCGAAAGACAGATTTGAAATTAAGAAAGAAGATTCTTTAATCTATGATTTTAATATCCATGAGACAGATGTTTCGTTATTAAGAAACTCAAAGGAAATACTGGATAAACTCAGAACAGAATCTAATTATTCTTTTAAGGAATATACAAAATTGAGAAAATACAGAAGAGCCATTGATTACAAATACACCTTCAAGTATAGAATCAAACTCAAATGTTCAGACTTCTACGGTAAACAAATTTTCTCAGAAAAATTTGTCTGTGAAGTTATAGCTAGAGAACTTGGTATTAACTATTCTTCTTTGATTGACTATATTAATTTTTTGAATTTAGACAGTTGCCCAATAATACCTCAAGAACTCCTTGTAAGACTTCTTGAAATTTTCAACATTTCATATGAAGAAAGTATAACGAATCAAAATTACTACCGCTAATACTTAGGCTTCCTGTGGTCGGAACGACCAGCAAGGAAACGTTGGTTGTTGGGAGCCAACGGTCGGCGCAGCTAATTGCAGTCCCAAGGTTATAAGCAGTACATAAAAAAACAAACACATGCAACACTTATAATGAACTTATCATCTATTTAGTTGGATCGAAGTCGTCTTGACTTTTTGAATAAATCATAAAAAACACAGAAATGAGAAAACTAAATTTATTCGTAGGAATTATTATTTTAAGTGCGTTTTTGGGAAGTTGTACCAAAGAAGAAACAGACCGTGAAAAAATCGTTGAAATGACACTATATCCGGAAACCGGATATGGAGCAAGTGTTTTGAGCGATGTAGTGACAGAACCAATTCAATTTTCCGACAACGATGAAAATAAAAAGCAAATGTTGACAGATATTATTACAGAAGGGTTTGATTTCAACTATGAAAGAGGTTATGAATACACTCTAAAAGTAAAAAAGGTATGGATGCAAAACCCTCCTCAAGACGTTTCTTCTATTAAATATGTATTCATTGAGCTTCTCACCAAAAAGAAAGTAATAACGAAAGATAGCGAAAAAAGTCTTGAACTTTTTGTATCCTCACAGACAGTTAAGTTTACCCCTAAATATCCGAGCGAATATGAAAAAGTAGCAGGAGGTGAAACACCTAAGATTTATGATGCTTTACACGTAAAAGAAAACGGCACTAACAATTGGATGGCACTGATTAAGATAGAGGGGTTTGAGTATATAAAAGGCTATGAGTATGTATTAAACGTAAAAAAAATAACTCAGGCAGATCCATACTCAGTTAGATATGTTTTACTTAATATTGTTTCGAAAACTGAAAAGAAATAAAGCCTCTTACACATGTCTCTTATGTCCATTGGCTGTGTGAGGTGAATTAGCAGCACTTATAAAATAAACAAACATGTCAATAACTAACGAACAAGAATTAATCGGAATTAAAAAGGCAAGTGAAGCAGTTGCCTATACACTCAGAGAAATGAGAAACTATGTAAAACCCGGCATGACCACCAAACAGTTAGATGAGTTTGGTGGAAAGCTATTGATGGAGAGAGGCGCAAAATCAGCACCTTTTGTAAGCTATGGCTTCCCGGGTTGGACATGCATAAGTGTCAACAATGAATTTTGTCATGGCATACCGTCTGACATTAGAATATTGCAGGAAGGCGATTTAATAAACATCGATGTTTCTGCAGAGCTAAATGGCTTCTTTTCTGATAACGGTGGCTCCTTTGTATTAGGGAGTGATAAAAATCAATATCAAAATCTCGTTGATGCGTCTAAAGATATTCTGTATAAAGCCATTTATAATATAAAAGGTGGAGTACGTATTTCGGATATAGGACTTTTGATAGAAACGGAAGCAAAAAAACGAGGTTACAAAGTAATCAAAAATCTGACCGGACATGGTGTAGGAAGAAAACTCCATGAAGCACCGGATGAAATCCCTAATTTTCGGGACAAACATAATACTGCAAGATTTCGTAAGAACTCAGTTGTTGCTATCGAAACCTTTATTTCTACAACTTCAACTTATGCTGAGACTTTAGGAAATGATGGTTGGACTATGATTGGAAATAAAGGTGGGTTTATGGCTCAACACGAGCACACTATTATTGTAACCGATGGGAAGCCAATTGTACTCACCGAAATGAACGAAATCTGGAATTAGTCAGAAAATAATGCTGCTCCACGCCTCGTATATCGTTAGAAATTATAGCATAAAACTAAGAAACGCACATGAATATCGCACATATTGCCATATGGACAAAAGATTTAGAAGCAATGAAAAACTTCTACATCAAATACTTCAATGGAGAAAGCAACGAAAAATATACTAATCCGACAAAAGGGTTTGAATCATATTTTATTCGTTTCGAAAGTGGAGCACATTTAGAACTTATGCGAAAGCAATCAGTTGATAAACCATTAGAAACAGAAGAACGATTGGGGATAACACATATTGCTTTTAAATTGGGTTCAAAAGACGCCGTGCTTTCTCTTACCGAAGCACTTCGTTCGGATGGTTTTCGTATTGTTGGGGAACCCCGTACAACCGGAGATGGGTATTTTGAAAGTGTAATACTTGATGTAGAAGGGAATAGAATTGAACTTTTATCCTGATTGAATTAAACTGTCATAATCAAAATTTCAACACTAAATTAATAGAAATATATCGTAATGAACAACCTCTTGCTAAGCCTGATAATGCTCGTAGCTTTCTGTAGTTCTGCAAAAGCTCAAAACTCATCCATCGAAAACGCATTATATGAATTGCCCGATGTTATTTTCAAGGAAATAAAAACAACAGATGGATTTGCAAAAACCTATGAATTGCACATCAAACAACCTTTGGATCATAAGCATCCTGAGAAAGGCTATTTTTATCAACGCGCATTTTTGTCCCATCGCGACATGAATAAACCAATGGTTATGTATATTTCGGGGTATAGTCAGGACCGGGTTTTTAAAAATGAACTGACAAAATTACTAAATGCCAACCAACTATCCATAGAGCATCGTTTTTTTGGAGAAAGCCTGCCCAACAGCATAAACTACAACTATTTAAACCTCGAACAAGCAACTGCCGATTTGCATTATATAAATGCATTGTTCAAGCATATATACACCGGAAAATGGCTTAGCACAGGAATCAGTAAAGGGGGCGCAACAACTATATTCTACAAATATTTTTATCCCAACGATGTAGACGCTGCAGTGCCCTACGTTGCACCCATCAACCGGGAATCTGAAGACAAGCGGTTGTACACTTTTTTAGATACTGTGGGTACCGATGCCTGCCGTGCAAAGTTACTATCGTTTCAAAAACACATATTTAAATGCCGCAAGGAAATATTGCCGCTATTAAAAATGTACAGTCAGGGTGCAGGGCTTAAATTCACCTACCTGTCACTGGAAGAAGCTTTCGAGTACAGTGTATTGGAATATCCCTTTGCTTTTTGGCAATACGGTTCATCGTGCGACCAGATTCCATCCGATACATGCTCCATTGATTCTGCCGTTACTTATCTGAATAAAGTAAGTAGCATCAAATCGTTTAGCGACGGTGATATTGATTATTTTTTGCCACATTATTATCAATCGGCATCGCAGATGGGATATTATGGATACAAAACCGACAATTTCAAAACCGATTTAAAGGCGTTGCCTTTACAACCCTATCCACGCGCAGCTATTGTTCCTAAAAAAATACCGGTTAAATTTGATGGTTCCCTATTGAAAAAGATAAATGAATGGACACAAAAGGACGGAAATAAACTAATTTATATTTACGGTGCTACCGATACATGGACAGCAACAGCAGTTCCTCCTTCCGACAAAGTAGATGCCATGTGGTTTTTTATGAGCGGTAAGAACCATGCTTCGGCCAGATATACACAAATGACACAGGACGAAAAGAAAAGATTTATTTCTACATTGGAAAGATGGCTATCTATTCAGATTGAGGACAGTGATAAGTAGTTACAAGGAAATAGTTACGAGGGAACAGCTACGAGTAACAAGTTTGTTTAACTCTCAACAAGCAATATCAATTATTTAACTAACAAAGAAACATATGAAAGAAATTGAAAAGCTATCAGAAAATAGTTACTACACGGCAGTAGATTTAGGTAATTTGAATGATTTGATGGAATATTCGCTGATTCATCCTGTGAATAAAAGGCTTATAGAAGGTAAAGTATTTTTAAAAGATGCTACTCAGGCAACAGGAACGGAAATTTCGTTTAATTCGCTCGCTCCAAAGTCGGAACAACCTTATTTTCATATTCATCGCAAAAACGAAGAAACTTATATCATTCTAAAAGGCTCTGGCTTTTTTCAGGTTGACGAAGACTGTTTCGGCATAAAAGAAGGCAGCGTAATAAGGGTTGCGCCGCAAGGGAAGCGGGGTATCTGTAATTCTTCTGACGAAACAATGATTTACATGGTCATCCAATCAAAAGAAAATTCGCTGGAAGAGCATACCACAGCCGATGGAGAAAGACTTCCCGTAGAACCAAAATGGAGATAAAAACAGAACCGGAAACAGTAAACCCTGTTTCCGGTTTTTTTATGCTTTATGCGAACCATTTCGGTTGGCTGCTCGTTTAGAATTTCGTATCTTTGCAAGTTATAAAAAAAAGAAGTTTTGACAACAAATTCCGACATACAACCCATAGACGCTTCAGAGAGAGTAGAAGTGATTGGCGCCCGGGTTCACAACCTGAAAAATATCGATGTTTCCATACCACGCGATGCGTTGACCGTGATTACCGGTTTAAGCGGAAGTGGAAAATCATCATTGGCTTTCGACACTATTTTTGCTGAAGGACAACGCCGTTATATCGAGACTTTCTCGGCCTATGCGCGTAGCTTTCTGGGAAATTTAGAGCGCCCTGACGTTGATAAAATCACTGGATTAAGTCCGGTAATTTCCATCGAACAAAAAACCACGAACAAAAATCCCCGCTCAACAGTAGGAACAACCACTGAAATTTACGACTTTCTGCGTTTGCTTTTTGCCCGTGCTGGTGAGGCCTTTTCGTACGTTACCGGTGAAAAAATGGTGAAATACTCCGAAGATCAGATTGTGGATTTGATTCTGAAAGATTACGAGGGAAAGAAAACATTTCTGCTCGCTCCATTGGTTCGCGGTCGTAAAGGGCATTACAAAGAATTGTTTGAGCAAATACGAAAGAAAGGATATTTACACGTCAGAATTGACGGAGAAATACGTGAAGCCACGCATGGTTTAAAACTGGATCGTTATAAAAATCACGACATTGAGGTAGTGATTGACAAACTGTTAGTTTCGGAAAAAGACAGAAAACGACTGAAAGAATCGATGCAAAAAGCCATGCAGCAAGGCAATGGCATCGTCATGTTACTCGAAAAAGACAAAGAGGAAGCCCGTTATTTCAGCAAAATGCTGATGTGCCCAACCAGTGGCATTTCGTACGATGAACCGGCTCCACATAATTTTTCATTTAACTCGCCACACGGTGCATGCCCGAAATGTAAAGGACTTGGAGTTGTCAATCAGATTGACATGGACAAAATTGTTCCGGATAAAAACCTGAGTATTTACAACGGAGCTATCTCGCCACTTGGGAAACACAAACCAACTACCATTTTCTGGCAAATTGAAGCCATACTCGAAAAATACGATTGCACGTTGAAAACACCTGTTTCCGAAATTCCGGATGAGGCTATGGACGACATAATGAACGGTACCGACGAACGTTTACACATTAAAAACCAATCTATTGGAACCAATTATTTTCTGAGTTACGATGGCATTCTGAAATATATCGAAATGCAGGCCGAAACCGGAGCTTCAGCAACTGAACAAAAGTGGGCCAATCAATTTTCCAAATCAATTATTTGTCCCGAATGTAACGGAGCCAAATTGCGTAAAGAATCGTTGCATTTCCGCATACATGATAAAAACATAGCTCAACTTGCGGCTATGGATATTGCCGAACTGTCGGAATGGTTAGGAAAAGTAGAGCCGTTTTTGTCAGACAAACAAAAAGCTATTGCGGTAGAAATTCTGAAAGAAATCCGAACACGATTGCAATTTTTACTGGACGTGGGACTTAATTATCTATCGCTCAACCGCAGTTCTCAATCACTCTCGGGAGGTGAAAGTCAGCGAATCAGACTGGCTACACAAATAGGGTCGCAACTGGTGAATGTACTTTATATTCTTGACGAACCAAGTATAGGATTGCATCAACGGGATAATCAGCGATTGATTCGCTCGCTAAAACAACTGCGCGATACAGGTAACTCGGTGATTGTGGTGGAACACGACAAAGACATGATGATGGCTGCCGATTATGTGGTTGATATGGGACCACATGCAGGACGACTGGGAGGCGAAGTGGTTTTTGCCGGTACACCGGAAGAAATGTTGAAAGCTGATACGCTTACTTCGGCGTATTTAAATGGCAAAAAGCAAATTGAAATACCTAAAAAATTGCGTCCGGGAAATGGAGAGAACATAACCATTAAAGGAGCACGAGGCAACAATCTAAAAAATATCGACGTAACATTTCCACTTGGAAAAATGATTTGCGTAACCGGCGTTTCGGGTAGCGGAAAATCAACGCTGATTAACGAGACATTGCAACCCATTCTGAGTCAAAGCTTTTATAAATCATTGCAGGATCCATTACCTTATGACAGTATTGACGGATTAGAACATATTGATAAAGTAGTGGAAGTAGATCAGTCGCCGATAGGGCGTACTCCACGTTCAAATCCGGCTACTTACACAGGTGTTTTTTCGGACATTCGAAATGTATTTGTTACTTTGCCGGAAGCTAAGATTCGTGGTTACAAGCCCGGACGATTTTCATTCAATACCGCCGGTGGCCGGTGCGAAGTATGTGGTGGAAATGGCTATAAAACCATAGAAATGAATTTTCTGCCGGACGTATATGTTCCCTGTGAAAGTTGCGATGGAAAACGTTATAACAGAGAAACACTGGAAGTCCGGTTTAAGGGGAAATCCATTGCAGATGTATTGAATATGACTATCAATCAGGCTGTAGAATTCTTCGAAAATCAACCATCTATTCTGAATAAAATCAAAACCTTGCAAGATGTAGGATTAGGTTATATCAAACTCGGGCAATCGAGTACCACGCTTTCGGGTGGAGAGAGTCAACGTGTGAAACTGGCTACAGAACTGTCAAAACGTGATACAGGAAAAACGTTGTATATACTTGATGAACCGACAACCGGATTACATTTTGAAGACATACGCGTATTGCTTGGTGTGCTGAATCGCCTCGTAAACAAAGGGAATACGGTCATCATCATCGAACACAATATGGACGTAATCAAAGTGGCCGATCATATTATTGATATTGGTCCCGAAGGTGGCGCAGCAGGTGGAAAGGTTATTTGCACCGGCACACCGCAACAAGTTGCGAACAACACAACGAGCGAAACCGGAAGGTTTTTGAAAATGGAACTTAACCTTTAATATTTCACGCGAAGCCGCAAAGTCGCAAAAAAGAAATCTTTGCAACTCAGCGCCTTTGCGAGAGATTATTTCAATTATTCCAAAAATAAACTACTTTTGTACTGTAAAAAATTGTAAGTCATGCCAGAAATAATCAAAAAGAAAGTCCTTTTCATTGACAGAGATGGAACCATTATAGCTGAACCCCCGGTAACCTATCAGGTTGACACATTGGAGCAACTGGAATTTTTGCCCGGAGTATTGCGCAACCTGCACTTTATCCGTCAGAAACTGGATTTTGAATGGGCCATGGTAACCAATCAGGATGGACTTGGAACAACGGTTTATCCACAGGAAAATTTTGATATTATCCAAACTAAATTTCTTCAGACTCTGGCAAACGAAGATATTACGTTCGATAAGATTTTTATCGACAAGTCTTTTCCCGAAGATAATTTACAAACCCGTAAACCGGGAACAGGCATGCTGACTGAATATTTCTCAGACACGTATGATTTAGCCGGTTCATTTGTTATAGGCGACCGCTCCACCGATGTGGAACTGGCTAAAAACATGGGATGCAAAGCCATTTTTCTTAGTGACGACACTGATGTTCTGAAAGAAAAAGGATTGAATGAATACTGTGCTTTACAAACCACCGACTGGAACAGAATTACCGAGTTTTTATTTGCCGGAGAACGCACTGCCACTATAAAACGCACCACCAAAGAAACAGATATTCTGATTGAGCTCAATCTGGACGGATCGGGGAAATGCAGCATCGATACTGGTTTGAAATTCTTCGACCACATGCTGGAACAAATCGGAAAACATTCCGGTTCTGACTTGACAATCAAAGTAAAAGGCGATTTGGAAGTGGACGAACATCACACCATCGAAGATACGGCTATCGCATTGGGCGAAGCTTTTGGCAAAGCACTGGGTAATAAACGTGGCATTGAACGTTACGGCTTTTATTTGCCGATGGATGATTGCCTGTGTTCAGTGGCCATTGATTTTGGCGGACGAGCATGGCTGGTTTACGATGTAAAGTTTAAACGTGAATACATCGGTGATTTGCCTACCGAAATGATTTATCACTTTTTCAAATCACTGAGCGATGCTGCCAAAATGAATCTTAACATCAAAGCCGAAGGTAGCAATGAGCATCACAAGCTCGAAGGGATCTTCAAAGCATTGGCTAAATCAATTAAAATGGCGGTGAAACGCGATATTTATCAATACGAATTGCCAAGTACTAAAGGGGTATTATAACCCCGTAAATCCCTCGCAGGGAGACTTCTATTGGTTAGAATTCTTTTATAAAACAACAAATAAATAGCTTCCTTTTCCCCTTTTTTGGGTTGAGGAGCTGAATTTATATTATGAAATTCTCTTTTTATTTTATTTCCTTATTTCTTTGTCTGAATCTTTCAGCACAACAATCGACTATTGCACGTCCACGTTTAGTGGTAGGCATTATGGTGGATGGTTTACAACAAAAGCATCTTGATTTATTATGGAACTATTTAGATCCCAACGGATTTAAGAAGATAATTTCCGACGGAGCTAACTGCCGGAATGTTTCATACAATATAGTTTCCAGTGCTAATGCTTCGGATATAGCCACTGTGATGACCGGTACAACGCCTTATTATAATGGCATTACTGGAAATAGCTTTTATATCAGGTCGTCCGACGATATTGAATCAATTATTCAGGATGATAATCAGGTTGGTATTGGAACAAATCAAAACTTTTCGGCGCACAAACTGCTGGCCAGTACCATAAGCGATGAACTAATGCTTGCTTATCCGAATAAATCAAAAAGTTATGCCGTGGCTATTGGTGCCGAAGAGGCCATCATGCTGGGTGGACATACAGCTAAAAGTGTGAGCTGGATGGACGATGTAAATATGAAATGGGTTACAACCGGTTATTACGCCGAAGGTCTTTCTCATTGGGCCGACGAGATGAATGTGAATGGCGTTTTCCAAAACTACGTTGCCCGCACCTGGGGACCATTATTCAACATAAACACCTATTTATCAAAGCCTGCCAGAGAAGATAAAAAATGGGGATTTTATTATGACCCGGCAACAAAAAAGGCTAAAAATTCGTCATCTTCCATTCTTAAAAATACACCATCAGCAAATGGTTTAGTGACTGAACTTGGATTGAAAATTCTGGAGCAGGAACAACTGGGAAAAGACATTTTTCCTGACATGTTGCTGTTACAATTTACGGTAAGAACGCCGTATGAAAAATCTACGGCTCTTAATTCGGCCGAGAAAGAAGACATTTACTATCGACTCGACAAAGATATTCAGAATATACTTCAAAAAATTGACACAAAAATAGGGTTGGATAAAACGCTCGTATTTCTCTTCGCAAATCAAACCGAAGTACATTCTCCCACCGAGCTTGGGGATAATAAAATTCCGGCCGGATACTTCAATGCCGACCGTTCTCTGGCTTTGCTAAGCAGTTATTTAATGGCTGTTTATGGTCAGGAAAAGTGGATTTCGGGCTATTATGGAAAAAATATCTTTCTGAACAAAGAGAAAATCATTGCGAAGAAACTGAATTTCGGTGACTTTCAAAAAACCGTAGCAGAGTTTATGCTCGAATTTGAAGGAATTCAGGCAGCGTTTCCTTCGTCGCAGATACTGAACTCTGGTGGAAATGCGAATTCAGAAATAGCACGTATACGAAATTCAACCAACAAAAACAGCATTGGAGATGTGATTATCACCTTGCTGCCCGGCTGGATAGAAGTGGACAACAAAAACAATCCGATTGGAGAATCAAATGCCATCGTTTCGTACGCACCATTATACTTCTACGGTTGGAAAATAAAACCGCAAACTATTTCTGCATCATATCAGACAACCGATATTGCACCTACTCTTTCGCGTATTCTGGACATTCCGATGCCCAATGCCTGCATAGGAAAACCGATAGAGGAACTGACAAAGTAGTTGATTATCTGATTGGGTAAGTGGGTAATTAGTTATGTACCCGGATAATAAAAAAAACAGTAAATATGAAATATAATTTTGATGAAGTTATTGACAGACGCGATACAAATGCCGTAAAATTAGAGCGTTGTAAAGCATTGTTTGGAACGGAAGATGTGTTACCACTCTGGGTTGCCGATATGGATTTCCGCACACCCGACTTTATCATTGACGCCATTCAAAAACGTCTTGAACACCCTATTCTGGGATATACCATGCCTTCAAAAAGCTTTTATTCAGCCAGTATAAGCTGGATAAAAGAACATCACGACTGGAACATTCAACGGGATTGGTTTGGATTTTTGCCCGGCATAGTTCCCGGTCTGTCATTTGCGGTTCAGAGTCTAACCAAGCCAGGCGACGAAATCATTGTTCAACCACCTGTATACTATCCGTTTTTTCATGTCATTGAAAAAAATCACCGGGTGTTGGTTCAAAATCAACTGAAAGAAGATAATGGTAAATTCGTTATGGATTTCGATGATCTGGAAAAGAAATTCACTTCTAAAACTAAGCTATTTATCCTTTGCAATCCGCACAATCCGGGCGGAAGAGTCTGGACTATAGATGAACTACGACGATTTACAGCCATATGCGAAAAACATCAGGTTACAATTGTATCTGATGAAATTCATGCAGATATGGTTTTGCCGGGTAAAACTAAACATACTCCGCTCGCTACAGTTTCGGCGTGGAGCGAACAGAATACGGTTACGTTTATGGCTCCGACCAAGGTATTTAATATGCCGGGATTAATCAGCTCGGCTTATATTATTCCGAATGCTGAATTGCGTCATCGATTTGTCGAATTTCTGGAAGCCTCTGAAATGAATAGCGGCAACATGTTTGCTTACACAGCAGCCGTGGCAGCTTACGAAAACGGTGACGAATGGCGCAAACAAATGCTTGATTATGTGCAAGGAAACATAGATTTTGTGGCTGATTTCCTGAAAAAAAATGTTCCGCAAATAAAACCTATGATTCCTGAAGCGTCATTCCTGGTATGGCTTGACTGTAAAGACCTCGGCATGGAAACCGACGAACTGCATAAATTCTTTTCGTTGAAAGCCGGACTGGGACTTAACAAAGGAACAATTTTTGGACCGGGCGGTGAATATCATTTGCGTTTGAATGTGGCATGCTCGCGAAGCATTCTGGAAAAAGCAATGAAACAATTACAAGAAGCGGTCAACAGTAATCAGTGATCAGTGATCAGTGAACAATAAGCCGGAAAAGAAAATAAAGAAAATCGAAAAATAAAACCGTTAAAGTGAAATTGAAAACTGCTGACGCGTAGCTATTCACTGTTTACTGTTCGCTACTAACTGAAATATTATGGACGTAAAAATTGAACCTTCGTGGAAGCAAGTGCTCCAACCGGAATTTGACAAGGACTATTTTGCCAAGCTAACCGAATTTGTACGCAATGAATACAAAACCAGACTGACTTTTCCTCCGGCAACGCTTATTTTCAATGCATTTGATCAATGTCCGTTCGACAAAGTAAAAGTGGTAATTATCGGGCAGGATCCCTATCATGGCGACGGACAGGCACACGGGTTGTGTTTTTCGGTGAACGATGGCGTAGCTTTTCCACCGTCGCTACTCAATATCTTCAAGGAAATAGATCGTGATTTAGGTAAATCAATGCCAACAAGTGGAAATCTTATCCGTTGGGCACAACAAGGCGTGTTGCTGCTCAACGCAACGCTCACCGTTCAGGCGCACATGGCCGGATCACACCAGAATCGTGGTTGGGAAGCATTTACCGATGCTGCCATTCGTAAATTAGCCACCGAAAAAGAACATCTGGTATTTATGCTTTGGGGATCGTACGCACAAAAAAAAGGTGATTTTATCGATTCAAACCGACATCTGGTTCTCAAATCGGTTCACCCATCTCCCCTCTCCGCCTACCGTGGTTTTATAGGAAACAATCATTTTTCGCTGGCAAACAAATACCTGCAGGAAAACGGACAGGCGGAAATAAACTGGTAATTGTATAAATATAAACCAACAGTCACGAACCAATATTGAGAAATTTATGAGTCTATTAAAATGAAATCAAAATATCCTGTCAAAAAACTAAGCATCCTAAATTTTTTGTTTGCTTTTACGAGTGCTTTATTCGTATTTGCCTTCGTCATTGTTTTATGGGGAACGAAGGGATTTCAGGATGCAATTTTTGGGTCGTTATTGACGCTAATTCTTCTGGCATTAGCTGGATTTGGAAATATCTTATGGCCATTGCTATTTAAGAAACAGTTGGCTGTTCGCTCTCTGAATTCAAAAAAAACGTATTACACATTAAGCTATGTCTTTACTAGCTTGATATTTGTAATAATTGTTATTTGCTATAATCAATTGATTCATGAGCCAACAGATTTTATTGAGATAGTTAGTCTTATTGTTATCAGCATTTTTGTGAATACGCTTGTTGTTGTATTTCACAATTATGTTGTTTTGCAGGATGCAAAAATGAATGCTGATATGGAAAATTCACAGCTCAAAGCAGCAAATGCCGAAGCTTCAAATCAGTTGCTCCGTCAGCAAATACATCCTCATTTTTTATTCAATGCACTCAACATCCTTAAATCATTATACAAAATTGACCCGAATGCTGCCGAGGAATATCTGATTTGTTTGTCCGACTTCCTGAGGGCATCAGTGTCAAACAATAATATTAAGATAGTCAGACTGAAAGATGAAATAAAGCTTTGTCAGGACTATCTGCGTATGCAAAAAATCCGTTTCGGAGATGCTTTGATTTGTAGTGTTTCAATTGGAGAAGTTATGCTCGAAAGTGACTTTGTTCCGTCATTTTCGATTCAACCATTGTTGGAAAACGCCATAAAGCACAACGAACTTACCGAAGAGTTTCCACTTAGTATAAGCATTAAACAAGATACCGACAGAATTATAGTTTCCAATAGCCTTAGGCTAAAAAACATTCCTGAAGCATCTACTGGTAGCGGCTTAGCCAACCTGTCGGAGCGATACCGGATTTTATCTAATGACGAGGTGCAGATAGAAACCAATGAAACAACTTTCTCTGTGAGTATTAAAGTACTTGATCACAAAGTTACTATTTGAAAACTCCTTAAGATCATTCAACATTTAATTTACTGAAAAATGAATATAGTAATTATAGAAGATGAAAAGATTACGGCCGATGAGCTCGCTGGAACAATCACCACCGTGGAACCGGATGCTAAAATTGTAGCCATTTTAAGTTCGGTGAAAACAGCCATGGCTTATTTCCAAAACAATGCAATGCCCGATTTGATTTTCAGTGATGTACAACTGGGTGATGGTCTTAGTTTTGAGATATTCAAAACCAGTAAAATTTCCTCTCCTGTCATTTTTTGCACTGCATACGATGAATATGCCTTAAATGCTTTTAAAACCAATAGCATCGATTATATTCTGAAACCGTCAACAGCTCAAACTGTTGCTGAAGCCTTGGCGAAATATCGCAGTTTACGTCAGACTTTCTCGGATGGAAAAGATCAATACAAAGCAGTTTTAGAAGCATTAATCAATAGAGATGCTCCAAAGTCGACTTCCATTCTGGTGTATCAAAAGGATAAAATTTTACCGATAAGGTTTGAAACAATTGCTTTGTTCTATATTGCCAATGAAGTAACACACTTGCTTACTTTTGATGCTAAAACATACAGCGTAAATAAGAATATTGAACAACTGGAACAACTTTCCGGCAATGCTTTTTTTAGGGTCAACAGGCAATATCTCGTAAACCGAAAGGCTGTGATAGATGCTTCGCGGTATTTTTTACGCAAGCTATCTGTCAATATTTCTGTACCATATAATAAAGAAAAAATACTGGTTAGCAAGGAGAAAATACCTCAGTTTTTGGCATGGCTCGAAAGCTAGTGATTACAAGAACTTTGCGAATTAAAAGTTTGAAATTTACACAAATACGAGAAAATAAATATCCAATCATCATTCTAAAACATAAAAGAGCTTCAACTGAGCTCTTTTCTTGTTTATAGCAGTTCCTCATTTGGTATACCAGAGAGAACTTCCCCTAAAAAAAGAAATGCTTCCCCTCCCATTATGTCCGTTTCGGTTATTCTTTATTTGCACTACATATTCTAAAGTATAATCTTTGTGTTGTCTAAAAGAAAAAAACGACAAAGCCAAAATTTACAAAGAGCTACAATCGTCTACACCTACTTTCTTCAAGACAAAACGAAAAATTTATTATAAACTCGGCGTGCAAAAACAACTTATCACTTTATTAAACAACATTTTGTGCAAAATGGGAATGTTCTCCCTTTTATTATTGGCTCATTCCAGTTCCATGTCGGCACAATGGGAAAAACCCAACAATCGGGACAGCTTAGCAACACAAGAGGACATAGTTGACCTCTTACACGGAAAAATCAAAAACTACTTACGCAAAGGCAATTCATCGCAAGAAAATAAACAAGTGTCATTTACGATTATTCCCCTGGATCATCAATTCCTGGGAAGTTGCAATACGAATGTGCTTTTCAGGGGACTCAAAGTTCATTTGTCAGGTGCAGTTCGATACTACAATTCTCCAACTGATATTTATGGCATAGGCAATAACACATCGCTAGCCGATGTGCAGTCAATTCAATTTTCATACTTACGTGCATACCAAATTGCTTACCGAGAATTAGCCCCTAATTTGTTCGCAGGAATAGGATATAACATGGATTATCATTGGGGAATAGAAGCCAAACTAGCCTCTGGTAAAGTATCAAAAGAATTTAATAGACTTCAAAAGGGCTCCAGTTCTATTTCTTCTGCCATTTCTCTAAACGTACAGTATGATGATAGAAAAAATGCAATCAATCCTCAAAATGGGACGTATGTAAATCTGCAATATAGGCCTAATCTCACAGTATTTGGTAGCACACAAAATTGGTACTCGGCAATAATTGATGTACGGCATTATATAAAACTACCAGCTTCTTCCCATAACATACTAGCATTCTGGGGATATAGTAACATAACATTGGCTGGAACTTCTCCTTATTTGGATATGCCAAGTATTGGCTGGGACGATTGTTCAAACACTGGTAGAGGATATACTCCAGGCAGATTTACCGGTAAAAATTTAGTCTATTTTGAGTTGGAATATCGATTTTCATTAACCTCTAATGGACTTTTAGGAGGTGTCGTGTTTGGAAATGCGGGTTCTATTCTTAAAAGTGTGACAAGCGACTTGCATACCATACTTCCGGGAGCAGGCGCAGGATTACGAGTCAAAGTGGACAAGTATTCAAATACAAATGCGGCTTTCGATTTTGGCGTTGGCATTGGTGGTTCATGGAGTTTTTCCTTTGGCTTCGGTGAAGCCTTTTAAAACGTATCTGCCAATTTAACAGTCATCATTCTTTTACTCTAAAAGGGTCGAATAAACTGTATTTCAGTTTATTCGACTCTTTTATCAATATATCAAAAAGCTCATCAAACTCACAAACAAACCGAAAAAGCTTCCCCTCGGCAAACGTACGTTTCCCCCCTCTTTTTGTCCGTTTCGCATATTTTCTAATTGTACCGTTTTTTTTTAAGAGCAATCTTTGCATCGTCAAATTAAAAACAGTAAGGAATGAGACGAGCATGTTTGCGAAACCAAAACTATCTGCAAGTTTCAATCAATCACAATTAAAAATTATTACCAAAATGAAACTATTTAATTTAGCTTGTTCAATGTGTGTAATTGCTCTTTTTGCTTCATGTAGTTCCAACCAAAAAGAGTCGGCAACAACTGAAGTTAGTCGTTCCGTAAAAGTTAAGGTAGAAACAATTCAGACAATAAAAGGAATCTCGGACTTGCACTATAGCGGCACTATTGAACCACTACAAACCATACCACTGTCATTCGAAGGTATTGGGACTGTTGAAAACGTGTTTGTACAAGAAGGTGACATGGTCAAAAAAGGACAAAAACTGGCAACAATCGACAAAGCGGATGATGTAAGTCTGAGTAATGCAACCGTAGCAAAGTACAAACAAGCTAAAGATGCTTACAACCGTCTAAAAAGTGTCTACGAAAAAGGTAGTCTGCCCGAAATAAAATGGGTAGAAATAGAAACAAGCCTTAAGGAGGCTGAGTCTCAAATGCAATTGGCACAGTCGAGCATCAAGAAGTGTACAATGCGCGCACCTACTGATGGTATGGTTGGTAAACGCAATATCGAGCCTGGTCAAAGCTCCGTATCGCTAAGAAGTCCTATAGAATTGGTAAAAATAGAAACTATTCTGGTAAAGATATCCGTTGCTGAAAATGAAATCAGCAAAATCAAAAAGGGACAAAAAGCTACATTCTCAATCTCAGCATTAAATGGAAAAACATTTGTCGGAACAGTATCCAACGTGGGAATAGTGGCTGACGAAATATCACGCACTTACGATGTTAAGATTATGACTAAAAATCCTCACTACGAAATCAAACCCGGTATGGTGTGCGATGTAAATTTGAATACAAACATTGAGAAAAACCTCACATTCGTTTCAAACAATGCGGTAAGTAAGGATAGCGAAGGGAAAAACTATGTATATGTTGTGTCTCCCGACAAAAAGCATGTCAACAAGCAAACGGTAATGCTTGGCTATTATCAAGACAATGGAATTGAGGTTATTAGTGGACTAAATCCGGGTCAACTGGTAGTGAGTGAGGGGAAAGAAAAATTGTCAGACAACAGTTTAATCAGTTTATAATATGAGCAAAAAAAAATCTGGAATTATCGAATCCGTGATGCGGAATCATAATATTGTTATTATTGTTACTGCAACACTTATGATTATTGGTGTTATCGCATTATTAATCATGCCACGTGATGAATTTCCTAATTTCACCATTCGTCAGGGAGTTGTTGTAGGTGTTTACCCCGGTGCAACTTCGGCTGAAGTGGAAGCACAACTAACCAAGACTGTTGAAAACTACATTTTTGGATTTCAGGAAGTAAAAAAGGCTAAAACCTATTCATTGTCAAGAGATGGTATGATGTACATTTTCGTTGAACTGAACGACGATGTAACCAATGCCGACCAGTTTTGGTCAAAATTTAAGCATGGACTAGCCGATTTAAAAATGACTATGCCTCCGGGAGTACTTGCATTGTATGCCGATTCCGATTTTGGCGATACTTCTGCATTACTCATTACGCTGTCGTCCGACTCAAAAAGCTATAAAGATCTGGAAGCAGAGTTGAAGAAACTGGAAGCAGAATTTCGTAAGATTCCGTCAGTCTCAAAAATCAAACATTATGGCTTACAAAAGGAACAAATATATGTGAAAGTTAAGCCAGAGCTACTTAACGAATACAATATCAAATCTCTTTCGTTATTTGCCAATTACCAGTCGAACGGAGGAATTAATTATGCCGGAACATTGAAAGATGGCAACAGTGATTTGTCAATTCATTTGCCAGCCAACTATAACTCGGAAAAAGATTTGGCCAACCAGATAGTTTACTCAGACAATAGTGGTAATGTTGTAAGATTAAAAAACATTGCAAACATTGAACGTCGCTACGCCGATCCAGACGATTATATTAAACAAAATGGCAAGAAAACCATTCTTCTTTCGCTCGAAATGCAGCCCGGCAATAACATCGTGGAATTTGGCAAAGAGGCCGACAAAGCTCTTGCTACTTTTCAGAAAAATTGCCCGAAAGAAATTAAAGTGGCTAAAATTTCCGAATTACCAAAATATGTAGATGAATCGGTAAAAAATTTCACGAAGGAATTTCTGATAGCCATTATTGCGGTTATTCTGATTACCATGATTTTGTTACCATTGCGCGTAGCTTCTGTTGCCGGCATTACGGTTCCTATTTCGGTACTTCTTACACTTTGTTTCCTTTACTTTTTTGGAGTGGAACTGCACACAGTTTCATTGGCATCGCTGATTCTGGTTTTGGGTATGATTGTAGACAACTCTATTGTGGTGATTGACAACCATGTAGAAAAAATAGATCACGGCTTTTCGGTTTGGCATTCAGCCATTAAAAGTGCCAAGGAACTATTTAAACCCATTCTATTTGCTACGTTGGCTATCATGGCTGCCTATATTCCATTGGGATTCATGATTCCGGGCGTTTCGGGCGAATTTATGCGCTCAATTCCTATCGTAGTTAGCATTGCACTGGTGGTTTCCGTATTGGTGGCTATGTTTTTAGTTCCTTATCTCAATTTTATTTTCATAAAGAAGGGATTGAAAAAAGTGGGTAATAAAAAGGAACGTAAAACCTTTTTAGACATACTTCAAACATGGTTTGACAAAGGGCTTGAATGGGCGTTTCGTTTTCCGAAAACGATAATAGCTTCGGTGTTGGTTCTAATCGGTTTGTCATTTATACTGTTTAATCACATTGACCAACAGTTGTTTCCCGAAATGGAGCGTAACCAATTTGCCGTAGAAGTGTATTTGCCAATGGGTTCATCGCTCGAAAGAACTTCAAAAGTGATAGATAGTTTGGAAGCTGTGCTGTTGAAAGATAAGCGCGTAACTAACGTAACCAGTTTTATTGGGTCCAGTTCGCCAAGATTCCATACAGCCTATGCTCCTAATATCCCATCGCCTAATTACGGTCAATTGCTTGTAAACACAGTATCGAACGAGGCTACCCGCGAAGTGGTGGAAGAACAGAATTCAAAATATTCCGAGCACTTTGCCAACGCGCACGTTCGCTATAAAATTCTATCCTTACAAGACTTTAAGGCACCTATTGAAATACGGATTTCTTCCGATTCGGTTAAGGATATTCACAAAGTTGAAGCTCAGGTAAATGATATTTTGAAGAAAACTCGGGGTATTGCATGGCGTCGTACCGACTGGGATCAAATGCAGCAGTATGTAAAAGTAAAACTCGATGGAGATAAAGCTGAACGTTTGGGATATTCAAAAGATTTGGTATCAACTTCACTTATGATTGGCCTTGATGGTTTGCCACTTACAACCATTTGGGAAAAAGACTATCCGGTGGAGGTCAGATTGTCGGAAGAAGGTAGCAATCATAAAACGATAAAAACATTGGAAGATCAATATGTAACCTCGTTATCAACTTTTTCTGCCATACCGTTAAGAACATTTGCAAGTTTTTCGCCCGATTGGGGCGAAGGTACCATTGTTCGTCGCAACGGAGTACCAACGTTGACCGTGCAAGTTGATAATGCAGAAGGTGTTAATGCCTCAGCTATTTTCGATGAAATAAAACCACAACTCGACAAGTTGAAACTCCCTGTCGGTACTTCGATTAATTTCGGTGGTGAGCTTGAAGGACAGGACGAAACATTCGTTCCAATGGCTCTTGCTCTTGCGATTAGCATTTTGGCCATATTCTTTATCCTTTTGTTCCAGTTTAGAAAAGTAAAGCTAGTATTCTTAATATTATCTACCATGCTGCTAGCTTTGCCCGGCGCTGCCATTGGTTTGTGGCTAATGAATTATCCTTTTAGCGTAACTGCTTTTATCGGAATTACGAGTCTGTGTGGTATGGTGGTTCGAAATGGTATTATCCTAATTGACTATGCCCGCGAATTAATTGAGAAAGAAAAAATGTCGGTTTGGCAAGCTGCCCTGGCGGCAGGGAAACGCCGTATGCGTCCTATTTTCCTGACTTCGGCAGCAGCGGCAGTAGGTGTAATTCCGATGATTTTAAGTCGTTCAACCCTTTGGGGACCATTGGGAACTGTAATCTGTTTCGGTCTGCTAATTGCTATGGTGCTTACGCTTTTTGTTTTGCCGGTACTCTTTGCTTTGGTATATAAAGATAAGAAAGCTGATTTTAATCTTCTTCAGACAAAAAAGTTAATTGCAATTATTGCAATAGTCATTTGTACAATTTCAACCGGAGTTAGTGCGCAATCGCTGAGTTTGGATAAGTGTAAGCAACTTGCACTTATCAATAACAACAAAATTAAAGGAGCCGTATTTGATGTGAAGGCAGCAACAGAAGAAGGCAAAAGTGCTTTTACCGAATATTTTCCAAAAATCAGTGCTTCTGCTTTGGCAATGAAATCAACCGATTACCTGCTGAAACTTAAAACTCCCGAAATGAATCTTCCGGTTTACGATGGAAATCCCGCCAATATTGCCACCGCCACCCAGTATGCCTATGTGCCGTCAACCCCAATCAATGCGCTCGATTATCTCAATACTGCTAGTATTGATATTACCTTGCCGTTGTATACAGGTGGTCGTATCCGCAACGGAAACAAACTGGCTACTCTGGGCGAGGAAGTTAGCCGTGGTCAGAAAGCATTAACCACCATTGAGGTGCTTGTGGGTACGGAAGAGTTGTACTGGACATTAATGTCGCTGAAAGAAAAGGAAAAAACAGTGTATTGCTATGCAACAATGCTTGATACGCTTTATCGCGATGTAAACAATTACAATAAAGCCGGATTGGTGCAGCGCAACGATTTATTGAAAGTACAGCTCAAACAAAATGAAGTACAAACCAACATGTTGAAGCTTAAGAATGGCATTGAACTTACTAAAAGAGCCTTGTGTCAACACATTGGTATTGCTTACGATTCAACGCTGGTTATCGAAAGCCAACCTTTAATACCGCAGTCTTTAACTCTTCAGTCTGATGCACAAAATCAAGCAACTAAAAGGGTAGAGTATACGCTGCTAAACAAGGCTGTGGAAGCCGAAGAACTGAAACAAAAAATGACACTTGGAGAATATCTGCCACAGCTTGCCATTACCGGTTCGGGCTCGGTAACTGACATGATGGGAGAAACAACTCATAATGCCATAGCATTGGTGACGCTTAGCGTACCTATCAGCGACTGGTGGGGAGGTTCGCATAAACTCAAGCAACAACGCATGAAAATAGAAAAAGCCAAAACAGAACTTCAGGAAAACACCGAACAGATGAAACTTCAAATAGCGCAAGTTGGAAATGATTTAAAAGAAACCTGGTTTCAAACTCAAATAGCTGGCAAATCGGTTGAGCAAGCCCGTGAAAACCTAAAGGTTACAGAGGATAATTATCGTTCCAGAACGATTAGCATTTCGGATCTCTTAGAAGCTCAGGCCATGTCGCAAGGTGCAAATGATAATCTAACGGATGCCAAATGCACTTACCAGATAAAGATGGCTAAATACTCGCAAGCAATAGGTAATTATAAATAGTTACAAGTAAATAGTTACGAGTTACAAGTCTGGTTCTCTGAATATTGGTTGCTAAAAACATATCATTAATCATTATTGATCACTTAAATAACAATTATTATTCAGACTTACAATATTATTAAACTAATTAAATTCCAAAATGAAAACAATCTATTTTATCGCAATCTTTTCTTTTTTATTTACCGTGTCTTCGTTCTCTCAACGCCAGATAGTTGGTAAGTGGTTGTCGGAAGACAAAGAAGGAATTACCGAGATTTATGAGCAAGGTGGAAAATTCTATGGAAAAATCGTTTGGATCAAAAAAGCGACCGATGACAAAGGAGCTCAGCTCAAAGATACCGAGAATCCGGATCATAAACTGCGTCAACGCTCATTGCAGGAACTTGTTATTATTAACAACTTGTCATACACTAACAAAGAGTGGGTAAATGGCTCTGTTTATGATCCCAAATCCGGTAAAACATATAGTTGCAAGCTCTGGCTTACCAATGACAACACGCTAAATTTAAGAGGGTATGCAGGTATTTTCCATAGCACAGAAGTCTGGACCAGAACAAAATAATATCTCAATTTACAAAAATAAAAAATATACAAAATGAAAAAAGCAAGTTATGCAGATAAGGATGTTGTAGTCAATATTCTTACTAAATCATTTATTAATGATCCACATATCAATTGGTTGCTAGAATCGAGCAAAAATAAAAACAAACTAAAAATTATAATGGGTTATGTTTTTGAAGAATCGTTGGCGAGGGGAACTGTTTATCTGAATGAAGATAATACGGCTGTTGTTTTATGGAATACTGAGAAGAAGGAAAAAGTTTCGTTTCAGTATATTGTTAGAAACTTATCATTCCTTTTCAGAGCAGGGCTAAAGACCACTAGAAGATGCCTTAAAACAGACAAATTAACCTACGAACAATATCCGAAAAATGCGAAATACTGTCAACTATATCTGGTTGGTGTGTTGCCCGAAGAACAAGGAAAAGGATTGGCCAGCGCATTAATGAACCCTATGATTGAAGATATGAAAGAAAAGTCTATTCCAATGCATCTGGAAACGGCAAACTCTATGAATGTAAAAATATATATGAAAAAAGGATTTCATATTATCAAAACATTACAACTGGGAAATAATACGTTCTATTGCATGAGCCGATAAAATTGGATGGAAAAATAATCGTTGGACTAGAATATAACTAACTATAAAAATAAAAATGACCATGTGCTCAGAAACAGTTCAATCAAAAACAAAGAAAATAATAGCCCATTACCTGAAAATATCCGAGCAGGAGATTCTTGAAAATTCTACTTTGGCCGACTTGGGTGCAGACAGCTTCGACCGCATGGATATAATCTTTCAAATAGAGAAAGCGTTTCATATAATCATTCAAACTGATAGACCCGACCTGTTGTATAACAGTCGGTTTATGCATTTATGTAACGAGGTTGAGGACAGAGTTTAAACCAGAACCAGAGTAATCTCAAATAAGTTTATAATTGGATAACCAAGAGTAATATACAAAAGCTGATCTTTCAAGCTCAATGCATAAGAATATGAAACCAGCAGTTCTAAATCAAAAACACACACATACAACATTTGTCAGCTTAAACAGCTATGCCTGCGCAGCCTGCTGGAAATGCATCGAGGTTTGCCCCAACGATGTAATTGATAAATCATTCTTATTCATTGCCGACACCCTGATACATCAACAAGTACTTATGTACGATGCAACTAAATGTACTGGTTGTAAGCTATGTGTAGAGTCTTGTCCGTTTGATGCCATCAGTTTTTACAAACAATAAAATATTTAATGATCTTCTTTGAAATCAATATGCAGATAAATGCACTTATAACCGAGAGTCATCTATGTATAATAGTTAATTCCGGTTGGCTGAAATATTTCTTTAAATACAAAACACGCATTTATATCCGTCTAAATCACTAATTTTGTGCCGTCAATAAAACTGAATACAGAAGCAAGGAGAAAATGATGGAGAATGCAACCAAATCCCCCCAAAATATAAAAGCCAATGAAGTGGCTGAATTCATCCTCGATGCCGGCGTGTTTCTGATGGCCTCCGGAGCCCATTCGGGCAGGGTGTGGCGCAATTGCAGACGCATTGCAGAGCATTGGGGCTATCGTATGAATTTTAATCCTACGTTTACCGGCATACTGGTAAGTGTGTGGAACGATAAAGACAGCGAAAATGCAGTCACCCGATACAAAACAGCACCACCCAACAGCGTTCATTTAGAGACGCTGACAGAAATCAGTCATCTTTCGTGGAAGATAGCCGACGGCGAAATTGAATATGATGACGCAAGCCGTGAACTGGAAGCAATTAAACATAAAGCACATTATCCCTTTTGGTTGGTAGCACTGGCTGTGGGCATATCGTGCGGATGCCTTTGCACGCTGGCAGGCGGAAGTCCGGTGGATGCGGCACTGGCTTTTTGCGGAGCTTCGGTGGGTTCGATAGCTCGGTATTTTATCCTGAAAAAACAATTCAACCAGTTTTTGTCAATCATTATAGCTTCGGCTATTACCACCCTGATTGCCGGTACAGATACAATCTTTGGTCTGGGAAGGGCTCCTGAAATGACGCTGGCCACCTCTGTACTGTATCTTATCCCGGGCGTTCCGCTTATAAACAGTGTGATCGACCTGCTGGAAGGTTATTTTTCGGCATCCATCGCCCGTTCACTTTTTGCTGCATCCATAATATCGTGCATTGCCGTGGGAATGACCCTAAGCATTATGTTGTTGGGAATAAATAATTTTTAAAATTATGGAACTGATATCAACAATATTCATCGATTTTGCGCTGGCCTTTTGTGTGGCTTTTTGCTGGGGTATCTTATTCGGAACACCGTGGAAAGCATTGTTGGCTACCGGTCTGTTGGGAGGCTTTGGGCATAGTATCCGCTTTATTTTGTTACAATCAAATATGGGTCTGGTTGCATCGACTCTTATTGCATCGGTGTCAATCGGACTGCTGGGAATTTATGTGGC
>Ga0302296_1000202_pt1 | contig 52490 bp, 47 predicted proteins | sample III_Fen_N3_1_FD_194546 | JGI IMG/M metagenome (GOLD analysis project Ga0302296, IMG submission 194546) | Peat permafrost microbial communities from Stordalen Mire near Abisko, Sweden - III_Fen_N3_1 | ecosystem: Environmental > Terrestrial > Soil > Wetlands > Permafrost | place: Sweden: Abisko... | reverse complement strand
TTTGATTTCAGTACCATACTTATGACCCAGCTCAGGATCATAAATCCTATAAAAATTACCCAGATACTCATAACTTATTTTCCTCCAAAATTAAAATTTAAATATACCTGCAAAACTTCTGCCAAACTCATTCTGGAGAAAAAAATCGACATTTTGGCAGAAGAACTGGCACGACAGCACAACAGAAAGAAAGGGAGAGGGGGAGATTAGGAGAATGGGAGATTAAAACTTCTCCCCTTCATCCTTTCTCCCCTTCACCCCCTCATTCCTCACTTCTTGCAACAAAGGGAACAGTTCTTATCTTTGTCAGATGCTAAAGGCATTCAATACGATATTATCATTTCTGCTATCTCTTCCGGTGTTATTTTACAGGTATTCTATTTCTCCGTTTTTGCGACCTTCATGCCGACATGTTCCAACCTGTTCGCAATACATGCTCGATGCACTTAAGATCCATGGGCCATTTTTAGGTCTGATGCTGGGAACCGGAAGAATACTCAGATGCAGGCCGGGAGGAACACATGGTTATGATCCGGTCCCGCTGTTCAGATTCAGAAGATACAGGCCACTTTCAGAATTATTCAGTAGATGGGAGAGGGAGAACAGATTGAAGAGATAAAGCCCCTCAATGCCGCTCGTTTAGCCCCCCAACGTTCTGTAACATTTCGAAGTATTCTAACAAAACGAGGACGAATCCCGCCTAAGCGGGAGCAGGGGAGCCAGACTTTCAGAACTTAAGCTCCTCTTTCAAATGTTTATATCCGGCTCTGCTCACGGGGAGCTTATCACCTGAATGAAGAATAGCAATATGATTATCCTTGCCATAAGGCTCAATCCCTTTTATTTCTTCAACTTTCACTATATAGGAGCGGTGAATTCTTACAAAATCCGATTTCGGCAGGTTATCCTCATAGAATTTCATTGTCTGTTGTTTCAGCGCTTTCCCTTCGGTATGGAATATCATTACATAATCATCCTGAGCCTCAACATATCTAATCTGTTCTACGGGTATGAGATTTAAGGCGTTTCCTTTTCTGACGACAATTCTGTTGACTGGAGAAGAAATTTCAGGTCTAATTGAGAGAAGCTGACTGGCGGGCTCAAGATTTCCTTTTCCTGACCTGATCTTGTCAACGGCTTTATTTACAGCATCAATAAATCTTCTTTTGGGAAAGGGTTTCATCAGATAATCAACGGCATTGAGTTCGAAAGCCCTTATTGCGAACTGATCATAAGCAGTCGTAAAAATGATCTCGGGTTTCTCGGTTAGTACCTCAATCAATTCAATGCCGGTTAGTCTTGGCATCTGGATATCAAGAAAAACCAGATCGGGTTTCAATGCTGTAATTGTTTTCAATCCTGAAAAGCCATCTGCGCATTCGCTGATGACTTCTATGGCATCCACTTCATTTAAATAGTACTTTATTAATTCCCGTGCCGGGGTTTCGTCGTCAATTATTACAGTTCTGATCTTATCCATTCTATTATTGTTTCCCTTGGCCGTTTACAGGTGCTACAGAATTCATGGCACTAAAGTAAAAATTAATTTCCAATTGACATTTATAAAAAATCTGTAGGTATGTATATGGTAACGGTATAAACTCCGTTTTCTCTGGAAGTTTTTATTGATGCCTTATTACCATAGAACACTTCGAGCCTTCTGGAAACATTTAAGAGACCTGTTCCTGTTCCTCTCTTTAAAGAAGGGAGAGGGTCATAATTATTGCTGATTATTATTTCGATGTACCCGTCAATAATCTTTGCGTTTGTAAGAATCCTTACACTTTCGGTACTTTCGTAAACTCCATGTTTTACAGCATTTTCATAGAGGGGTTGCAAGAGCATTACAGGGATTTTAAAGTTGAGACAATCGTTTTCTATATTCTCTTCAGTCATAAGTTTATCCCCAAACCTGACTTTTTCAATATCAAGATACAGTCTGAGGTTTTCAAGTTCATTTTGAAGCGATACCGGTTGTTCGTCTTTCCTTGAAAGAGCATATCTCATAAATTCTGAAAGCTTGACGACCATATCCCTTGCTTTTTCGGGATCGGTAATAGTGAGGGAACTAATTGAGTTCAGACTGTTAAAAAGAAAATGAGGATTAATTTGTGAACGCAGCATTTTAAGCTCAGTCTCTTTTACGAGGCTCTCAAGCTTTGCTTCTTTGGCACTTTTTTCAGAGAGATTGCTAAGACTGACAAAAAGATAATAGGTGAGGATAATCAGACCGTAAATAAAAACTCCTGTTCCTATCCTGTAGGGGAAAGTTTTATCCCAGTAAGCCAGGTAATTGGTTTGTTCCGGCAAGGCTACAGTCATAATAAATTTTGTAATCAGCACCCATAAGGTGACCGAAAGTGCTCCGCTCGCAACCAGGTTGGAAATAAGACCAGTTGTATTTGTCACTCCGGAATTAAAAAACCTGAATGGATACCATAGAGACAAGGCTATGCCTGAATATATAATAAGGGAGACCAGACTATCGATCAAACTTATCTGAATAAAGCTGCCGTATGCAAAATAAAAAAGCAGTGACTGGCCCAGCGCCAGAAAGAGCCAGACCAGCCACCAGACTATAAACCGTACTCTGTTTGAAAGTATGGGATGTGTCATCCTAAGGATAATTAATAACTTTTTATTTCCCCTCCGCCGAATACCACAGCACCTTTAATAACGAGTTGTTTGGTAGGGTCCACGGTTCTGCCTGGAGTTAATTTCCGGGAATCAGTGAATCCTCCAAGAACAGGAGTTACCTCTATCGAAATATTCCAGTCATCAGGAACAATCAGAGTCGCTCCTCCAAATACGCATGCAATTTCGAGGTCATTTCTTCCGGGTGCGAGTTTTGCTTTGGTAAGGTCGAGCTCCATACCTCCAAAAACAGCTGATATTCTGCCACCTTTAAAATTTTCTGATATTATCTGACGTTCTCCGCCGCTGAAAACGTTAACATAATCAATATAATCATCACCGACGATCCCCTTTGACGAGACAGAATTCCAGCCACGACGTTTTGTTGCAATGAAAATAACGCCTATAATGATAAAAATAGAAGGCCAGAACATGTTATAAGCATGAAATGTCTCACGAAATATCATAGGGATAAGAAAGAAGCCTCCTACTGCCATCACAATTACTCCCGACGTCTTTTCAGCTGCTCCAAGGGTCATTACCAGCCCGATAGCGACAAGCAACATTGGCCAGCTGAATATGACATGATCAATAAATTCGGGAAAAAACCCGGTGTTTCTAAGGACTAGGAATAATCCAACCATCACAAGTATTACGCCGATAATCGGGCGGTTGTTTGTAAGGTGATGATGCTCATGTCTTAGCTCGCGGCGTTCATCTCTGGCCTGACGACGCTCATCTCTGTAACTTTCATTTGTTTCCATAATAGTATATTTATATGTATTTCAATTATCAATTTTAGATTTCCTTTTAAAAAGTGAAGATAAGATAAAAGACAGACCTATAAGACCTATTACTGCGGGCCAGTAAAAAGTATTGAAGGTCTCGGCAGGAATTATCATTATCTGGTCTTTTAAAAACCATATTCCACCGGCGATGAGCAGTAAACCTCCAGTAAAATGAAGATTTAACAGTAATAAAACGCCAATGAATATCATTGCTGTCTCCCAGGTAAAATAACTGTTGATGCTCCCAAGGTGCAGCAAATCATTTGTTGCCACGAGAAGTGCCACGCCGAGGACAATGAAGAAAATCCCGATACTTACCCGGGGGTGATGTTCCCTCTCTCTGTAGTGAGAGTAATCTTTGTGACGGTAATAATCTCTGTGTTTCATAATCGTTAAGATTTAATCTGAAACAAATGTAATTTACAATTATATAGTTGTTTAAAGATATTCGGCGAATGACCTGTTTTAATCGGTATTTGGACATTTATGACAATAAATGTTACTTTTTTGTTGATAATTTTTTTAATTGAAGAAGGATTCATATTTTTGCAAACCAAAATTTAAAGAGATGTCCGGATCATATACTATACTGTTGAGCGGATTAAAGGAAGGGCACCACGCTGTTGATTTTGAGATTGATAAAGAGTTTTTTGAATTGTTTGAAGAGTCGGAAGTTAAGGAAGGAAGCCTTATTGCTAATATTGAGATGGATAAAAGGTCTACTCATCTTGACCTTATAATAAGAGTATCCGGAAGTGTTAGAATAAGCTGTGACAGGTGTCTGGAGATGTTTTCACAACCCATTGCCAGTGAGAACAGATTACTTGTTAAGTTTGGGAAAAGTATTGATGATACTGATCCTGACATTCTTTCCATACCGATCTACGAGAATGAATTGGATCTTCATCAGCAGTTATATGAGTTTATAATGCTGGCTCTGCCGATAAAGAGAGTGCATCCGCTCGATAAGAATGGAAAAAGCATGTGCGATCCGGTTATGCTTAAGAAACTGGAAGAGCTTATAATAGAAGAGGAAAAAGAAGACGACCCGAGGTGGGATGAATTGAAAAAACTAATGAACGATAATTAAATTAATTAAAAATGGCACATCCTAAACACAAACATTCCAAGACCAGAAGAGATAAGCGCAGAACGCATTATAAAGCAACTGCACCTACAGTGGCGAGCTGTTCAAATTGCGGATCTTCAGTTCTGTATCACAGGGTATGTCCTGAGTGTGGTTTTTACAGAGGTAAGCTGGCTATCGAGAAAAAGGCAACAGCCTAACCTCGTGTAACTTAAAAAGTATAATATGAGAATTGGCCTTGATGTCATGGGTGGTGATTTTGCACCTGAGTCAATCATTGAAGGCGCCGTTGATACCCTTCATCATTTATCAGAAAATGAGACGATTGTCCTAATCGGAGATGAAACATCCATATTAGGAAAACTGAACCAGATGCAGATTGAGCCTTCTTTGTTTGAAATAGTTCATACATCTCAGGTAATTGAGATGGCAGATCATCCTGCAAAAGCATTCTCACAAAAAAAGGATTCAAGTATCGCAGTGGGATACGGGATGTTAAAAAACGGGGATCTTGACGGGTTTTGCAGTGCAGGAAACACCGGTGCAATGCTCGTTGGGGCAAGCTATACAGTAAATGTGATCCCGGGAGTATTAAGACCAGCACTTGCTACCGTACTGCCTTGTATTGATAACCGTAATTTTGTTTTGCTTGACGTGGGATTAAACCCCGACTGTAAACCAGATGTTCTTTTACAGTATGGATTACTTGGCAGCATTTATGCAAAATATGTCCTTGGAAAAGATAATCCTACTGTCGGATTACTCAATATTGGTGAAGAAGAAACGAAGGGAACACCTACCGTAAAAGCTGCTTTCGAATTAATGAAAGAACATCCCGAAATAAATTTCGCTGGTAATATTGAAGGAAATGCTCTCTTTCGTGAAACCATGACTGATGTTGTAGTTTGTGATGGTTTCGTGGGAAATATAATTCTTAAAATGGGAGAAGCATTTCATCATATATATAAAATCAAGAATCTTAAGGATGCCTATTTTGATAGTCTTGACTGGGAGAATTTTGGAGGAACTCCTATTGTCGGGATTAATGCCAATGTTGTAATCGGACATGGTATTTCAAAACGGAAAGCCATAATGAATATGGTTCTTCAGACCAGAGAGGTTGTTCATGCTAATCTGGCACAAAAGATTAAAGAAGCAATATAATTATGGAAAAAATACGGGCAGCCATCACGGGAATAAACGCCTGGGTACCGGAATATAAGCTTACAAATCAGGAACTTTCAAAAATGGTTGATACTTCCGATGAGTGGATAATGCAAAGAGTCGGAATAAAAGAAAGACGAATACTTAAAGGAGAAGGACTGGGAAGTTCGGATCTTGGCGAGCAGGCTGTACGGGGACTTTTACTAAAAACAAATACTGCACCGGAAGATGTGGATCTGATGATCTGCTCTACCGTTACTCCTGATATGATGTTTCCTGCGACTGCGAACATAATTTCTGATAAATGCGGAATTAAGAATGCCTTTAGCTTTGATTTGAATGCTGCTTGCTCCGGATTTTTGTTTGCCCTTCAGACCGCTGCAGCATATGTGGAAACCGGCAGATATAAAAAAGTAATTGTTGTCGGCGCCGATAAAATGTCGTCAATTACCGATTATACAGACCGTACAACCTGTCCTCTCTTTGGAGACGCTTCCGGTGCTGTTCTTATGGAGCCTACCTATGAGAATTACGGAATAATGGATTATCTTTTTCACACCGACGGTTCTGGACGAAAATACCTTCACCTGAAAGCGGGAGGATCAGTCAGACCTGCTTCTCATGAAACTGTTGATGCCAAAGAACACTTCATTTACCAGGAAGGACAGAGCGTCTTTAAATTTGCTGTAGTAAATATGGCTGATGTGGCAGTGGAGATAATGGAGCGAAACAATCTTAAATCTGAAGACATTTCATTTCTTGTTCCTCATCAGGCAAATCTTCGTATTATTGAAGCAACTGGACGAAGAATGGGTCTCCCTCCTGAAAAGGTCATGATTAATATAGAGAATTACGGTAACACAACTTCAGCCACAATCCCTTTATGTATTTGGGAATATGAAAAAAAGCTAAAAAAAGGAGACATCCTTATTCTTGCAGCTTTCGGCGGAGGTTTTACCTGGGGTGCTATATACCTCAAATGGGCGTATGACCCAGTGTAGAAACTTCATTCTCACTTCCAAATTCCCTTTTAATTCCGCCCAATGGGAAAAATACGCTGTTTTCAATTTAATCCATCTTTTATATACAGCCCGAGTGACGGAAGGGGAGAACTACTAATAAAAATTCTTTGTTCATTATCTCCACCCTATTTTTATTATTATCTGCAATAGTTTTTATATTTGTGAGTTATTAAGTTTATATCTTTTAATTTTCAAATATTATGGCAAAGTTCAATGAACCAGATAATACTACCATTAATCTTATTAGTAATGGGACAGATATAACTGGCGATATCAAATCAAATGGTGATATCCGCATAGATGGGTCCCTTACCGGTAACCTCAATACAAAAGGAAAAGTTGTGATCGGAACTACTGGAAAGGTTAAAGGAGAAGTTGTTTGCAAAAATTCAGAAGTTGCCGGAATTATCGATGGCAAAATAATCGTTGGGCAATTGCTTAACCTGAAAGCCTCTTCAAAAATCTATGGAGAAATCTCTACCTCGAAACTTTCTATTGAACCCGGTGCAGTATTTACCGGGAATTGCAAAATGAGTGATACCGAAATCAATGCCGGAACAGGAATCATCAAAGAAAAGGAACCCGAAAAGACTACAAAATAAGGGAATTCAGGACTTTGCCAGGTATTCAGGTTTGGCATTCCAGATGATAGGAATAATACTCATTACAGTCTGGGGCGGCGTAAAACTGGATAAACTGACCGGCTGGCATACTCCGGTTTTCACAATAGTCTTATCCCTTCTTGGAGTTTTTGCAGCTATATATACTGCTATTAAAGATTTTATTAAGTGAGTGCCCTCCTTGAAACTGATTTATAAATACATTTTATTATTTGTACTATTAAATATACTGTTATTGATAACAGCATATTTGCTTTCAACTATTGCCAGTATTAATCTTTGCCTCCGCGATGCCTTAATTTTATTGCCGGTATTCTCCTTAATATCGGTTATAACCCTGATAATTTTTTTTAAAGGAGAGACTAAAGAAGCTGACAGCCAGACATTACATATTATGGTAGCAATTAGCCTGAAGTTCCTAATGGAGATCATATTTGCCCTGATATGGTTTATTGTTATTAAAAAAACAACGCTACCGTCTGTTTTAATGTTTTTTGTTTTATATTTAACACTCACTTTGTTTTCTCTGGGAGTAATGCTAATTACACTGAAAAACAAAGCTTTACGAAACTTGAACTGATTTGAAAACGAGAATTCTATTTGGGTTTTTCCTATTTCTTCTGCTTGCAGGTTCAACTATTTCTTCCTTTGGTCAGGAAGTTCAGGAAAAAACAGAGAGCGAGGGGAAATTTGATGCAAGCACTTTTATTCTTGACCATATAGCCGATTCGCATGAATGGCATATCCTGACCAGGAAAAACGGAGAGGAAGTAGCACTTTATCTTCCTGTAATCCTTTACAGTAAAGAGAAGGGTTTTGATATATTCAGTTCGAAAAAAATATCAGGAGGGAATGTTTATAAAGGTTATAAACTTGAGGAAGAAGGAGACTTGAAGGGGAAAATAGTTAAGATTAACCAGGAAGGAATTATTGACAAGGAAAATCTTCCCATCGATTTTTCAATGACAAAGGCAGTAATAGGGCTGTTGGCCGCGGCTATAATCGGGCTCTTTTTATTTCTTTCACTTTCACGTTCATACAGAAAATCAGGCATCAGTCATCCCAGAGGGCTACAGAGTTTTCTTGAGCCTTTAATTCTTTTTGTAAGGGACGATATCGCAATTCCGAATATCGGGATTCATAAATATGAAAAGTATATGCCATACTTGTTATCGGCATTCTTCTTCATTCTAATTAACAACCTGATGGGACTTATTCCTTTTCCTCCGCCTTTCGGGGCAAATGTTACAGGTAATATTGCGGTTACCTTTGTTATGGCGACCTGTACATTTCTGATCACACAACTTAGTGGTAATAAAACATATTGGAGACATATCTTCGCAGCACCAGGCGTACCTTTATGGTTGTTACCGATTATGATACCTGTTGAAATAATCGGTTTATTCTCAAAGCCATTCGCACTGATGATAAGGTTATTCGCAAATATAACCGCAGGACATATTATAGTATTAAGTCTTATCTGCTTAATATTTATTTTTAACTCGCTTTCGGTAGCCCCTGTATCGATCTTTTTCGTGATTTTTATGGATTTCCTCGAGCTTCTCGTGGCACTCCTTCAGGCATATATTTTCACTCTGTTGTCATCCCTCTTTATAGGAATGGCAATACCGGATAGTCATTAATTTTTATTGTTTAATTTAATATTTATAATCATGACAGGAACAATGGCAGCAGTTGGAGCAGGTCTCGCAGTAATAGGGGCTGGGCTTGGTATTGGAAGAATCGGTGGATCGGCAATGGACGCAATTGCACGTCAGCCGGAAGCTTATTCCAAAATACAGATTGCAATGATCATTGCTGCAGCCCTTATTGAAGGAGCAGCTTTGTTCGCAATTGTTGTCGCTCTTATCGCAAAATAAGAGGGAAAAAACGAAGCCTGTAACGGTTGGTTGCAGGCCTTCTTTAAATTTAAAAGATTTAACTTAAAAGATATGATACTTTTAGCAAACAGCCTTGTCACTCCGGGTGTAGGTACAATTTTCTGGTCAGCACTGATCTTTATTTTGTTTCTCCTGATCCTATCAAAATTTGGATGGAAACCAATTCTTTCCGCAATAAATGCAAGGGATGAAATGATTAAAGGTTCACTCGAATCTGCTGCAAAAGCCAGGGAAGACATGTTAAAACTCCAGAGCGACAACGAGGCTATCCTTCGCAAAGCAAGAGAAGAACGGGAAACAATCCTTAAAGAAGCCAGGGAAGTTCGCGACAAGCTTATCTCTGAAGCAAAAGGAAAAGCTACTGAAGAGGCAGAAAAACTTATTGAGAAAGCAAGAAACGGGATTGAAAGCGAAAAGCTTAAAGCTCTGGCTGAGATTCATGAACAGGTTGCAACTCTTTCAGTCGACATCGCCTCAAAACTGCTTGGTGAAAGACTTAAAACAACAGGCGAACAGGCAAAACTGATCGATAATTACCTCAAGGAGATTGATTTCAAAAAGAATTAGGAGCAGAATCAGTAATGAACGACAGTAAAATATCTGTAAGATACTCCAGGGCAATATTTCAATCAGCCGTGGAAAAGAAAAATCTTGATAAAGTATACCAGGATATGATCTTTATTTCAGAGATCTGCAGGACCCCGGAGACCAAAGAGTTCCTTCAAAGTCCTATTATCAGTCCATCAAAAAAGCAGGCCATATTTCATAAAATGTTCGACGGGAATATTGAAAAAATCACTCTTTCCCTCATTGATCTAACGGTGAAAAACGGAAGAGAGAGCTTCATTCCAGCAATTGCCCGGAACTTTATTCACGAAACAAAGAAATACAGGGGGATTACCGAATCAGTTCTTACCACTGCCGTCAAAGTTGATGACGAAGTAAAAAAACAGATTACAACCCTTATTTCGGACATCTTCAAAACGACTGTTGAACTAAAAGAAACCGTTGACCCTGAAATAATAGGAGGCTTTATCCTGCAGATCGATGACAATTACATCGATGCAAGTATAAAGAATAAGCTGCGTAAGATAAAGAAGGAACTGATAGGGAGTGTTGTATCACTACAGTAGAAACAGAATACAAATAAAGATTTCTAAGAAGATAAAATATGGCAAACATTAAACCGGCAGAAGTTTCAAAAATTCTCAAGCAGCAACTTGAAGGAATACAGACCGGAGTAGAATTGGAAGAGGTAGGCACCGTGCTTCAGGTAGGTGACGGAATAGCCCGTATTTACGGACTTTCAAATGCGCAATCAAATGAACTGATTGAGTTTGAAAACGGAATCGAAGCCATCGTCCTTAACCTCGAAGAAGACAACATCGGAGCCGTACTCCTTGGTCCCACTGAAGAGATTAATGAGGGCGACATAGTTAAAAGAACCGGAAAAATTGCTTCTCTCGGTGTTGGTGAAGGATTGTTAGGAAGAGTAATATCACCTACAGGTCAGCCACTCGATGGTAAGGGCCCGATAACAGGTGAGCTGTTTAATCTGCCGTTCGAGCGAAAAGCTCCGGGAGTTATTTTTCGTCAGCCTGTCAGACAGCCTCTTCAGACAGGTATCAAAGCAATCGATGCAATGATACCGATCGGTCGTGGACAAAGAGAACTGATTATTGGTGACAGACAGACCGGCAAAACGGCTATTGCAATTGATACAATTATAAATCAGCGCAGTAACTTCGAAAAGGGGAAGCCGGTATATTGTATTTATGTAGCCATAGGACAAAAAGGATCAACAGTTGCAAATATTGCAGCAACGCTTGAAGAACATGGCGCACTTGCTTATACAGTTATTGTTCTTGCAACTGCTTCAGACCCTGCTGCATTGCAATTCTATGCACCTTTTGCCGGAGCTGCTATCGGGGAATTTTTCCGCGATACTGGCCGGGATGCCCTTATAATTTATGATGACCTGTCAAAACAGGCTGTTTCATACAGGGAAGTATCACTTTTACTTCGTCGACCGCCTGGTCGTGAAGCATATCCCGGTGATGTTTTCTATCTGCACTCAAGACTTCTCGAAAGAGCAGCCAAAATCATTGAATCGGATGAGGTAGCTCAGAAGATGAACGATCTTCCTGAAGCAATAAGACATATGGTAAAAGGAGGAGGATCACTTACAGCTTTGCCAATAATCGAAACACAGGCAGGTGACGTATCAGCATATATCCCCACCAATGTCATATCAATTACAGACGGACAGATTTTTCTTGAATCGAGTCTTTTCAACTCAGGAGTTCGTCCTGCAATAAATGTCGGAATATCGGTTTCCAGAGTAGGTGGAAATGCCCAGATCAAAGCAATGAAAAAAATTGCCGGAACCCTGAAAGTCGATCAGGCACAATATCGCGAACTGGAAGCTTTCTCAAAGTTTGGTTCAGATCTCGACGCCTCAACTCTGGCTATCCTCAATAAGGGAGCCAGAAACGTTGAAATACTTAAACAAGGACAATTTGCCCCTATCCCTATTGAAAAACAGATTGCAATTATTTATTGCGGCACAATGGGTCTCCTGAAAGATGTTCCTGTAAACAAGGTGAAAAGCTTCGAAAATGAATTTATAGAGCTGCTCGAACTTAAATACAGGGATACCCTTAACAGCCTTCGCGATGGGATACTAAATAATGACATCACTTCGGTACTTGAAAAAGTTGCTTCTGAAATAGTTATTAAATATCAACCGTAAAAAACGAATTAAGTTGAATAAATGGTTTCCAGATGGCGAATTTAAAAGCAATAAAAATACGATTAACCTCTTTCAAGTCGACAAGGCAGATTACATCCGCTATGAAGATGGTATCTGCTGCCAAATTGCGGAAGGCACAGGATAAGATTGTGAGGCTGAGGCCTTATGCAAATAAATTGCATGAATTGCTGGTTGATCTTTCGCAAAGCCTTTCTGATTCTGAAGTTGAGAATGTATATGGACGGGTTTCCGCCCCGGAGAAAATACTTATTGTTGTCATTACCTCGAACAGAGGCCTTTGCGGTGCATTTAATGCAAATGTTATCAAGGAAGCAAGAAGGGTCATATCTGAAAAATATCCTGAACAAACGAGAACCGGAAATCTGAAAATTTTAACAATCGGGAAAAAAGGTTTTGATTTTTTCAGGAAACAGAATATTGGTATGCTGCCCGATCAGAATTCCCTCCTTCAGGACCTTACCTTTGATAATGTCAATATTGTTGCCGAACAGATCATGAATAGCTTTACATCTCTGGAATTTGACAGGGTTGAGCTCATTTATAATCAGTTTAAGAATGCTGCAGTGCAAAATCTTACAAATGAGGTATTTCTACCAGTGGAAACGCTGCCTGAGAAACAATTGAAAACAACTCCGACTGATTATATTTATGAACCAGATATGGAGGTTATCATAAAAGAATTAATACCCAAATCCTTAAAGATCCAGTTTTATAAGGCAATTCTTAATTCTTTTGTTGCAGAACATGGTGCAAGAATGACAGCTATGCATAAGGCAACTGACAATGCTACAACTATGATCCGCGATCTGACACTTCAATATAACAAAGCAAGACAGGCTACTATAACTAACCAGATACTTGAAGTGGTAAGTGGCGCAGAAGCGCTGAGAGGCTAAATTTAATTGATTATCAGGGTTGAAAAAAAATCATCATGTATAATCAGGCTGAACTAAAAAAATTAGTTAATAAAGCTATTCTGAATCTTTCGTATAACGAAGAGGCAGCGAAGCTTAATGATCCGGTTAAGTATATCCTATCGATCGGAGGAAAAAGATTGCGGCCCGTATTAGCTTTGATGGCCTGCAACCTATTCAGCGATCAGATCGATGATGCAATAATTCCTGCTACCGGTCTTGAGGTTTTTCATAATTTCACGCTGGTTCATGATGATATTATGGATCATGCTCCTGTAAGGCGAAACCTGCCGACAGTTCACAGTAAATGGAATCTCAATCAGGCTGTCCTGTCAGGTGATGTCATGGCATTTATGGCAAACGAATGTTTTTTACAGACTCCATCCAGGCATTTGTTAAAGGTATTCAAAGTATTCAACAAGGCTGCAATTGAGGTATGTGTCGGTCAGCAACTTGACATTGATTATGAAAAAGCCACAATAGTATCTCACGAGGAATATCTGAGAATGATTGAGCTGAAAACCGCTGCACTGCTGGCGGCTTCATCTAAAATCGGAGCAATAATTGGAGGAGCAGATGACAGGGATGCAGAGATGCTTTATGAATTTGGCAGATACCTGGGTCTTGCCTTCCAGATTCAGGACGATTTGCTGGATATCTATGGAGATATAAAAGTATTCGGCAAAATTATGGGGGGTGACATCATTTCCAATAAGAAAACCTTTATGCTTGTCAAGGCTCTGGAAATAGCTTCAATAGAGCAGGCAAAACAACTCCATGAACAGTTTAACCTAAAAGAGTTTGACCCCGATGAAAAAGTGCAGAAAGTTATTGGAATCTATGAGGATCTGAATATTAAGAATATTTCTGAAGTTCTTGCTAATGACTACATTAACTCAGCTTTCGTCCTTCTTGACAAAATAAGTGCAAAAAATGAAAGAAAAACAGAACTGGTAAATATCGCAAACTCCTTAATTGGCAGAGATAACTGATCTGTAATTATGATTTAATGGGATATAAATCAGGTTAACACGCAAAAATTATTAAATTTGTTTCCTCTGAAAAAATCAAATAAATAATTAGAATATATGTCACAGAATACAGGAAAAATCAGCCAGATCATCGGACCAGTGGTTGATGTTACTTTTGAAAAGCAGGGGTTAGAGATGCCTGATATTTATGATGCACTCGAAATAAAGAAGGATGATGGCTCAATTCTTGTTGTGGAATGTCAGCAACACATTGGAGAACGAACTGTCCGAACAATCGCTATGGATTCTACTGATGGTCTTCGCAGGGGAATGGAAGTTGTAGCAACAGGACTGCCAATTACAATGCCAATCGGGGAACAAATTAAAGGCCGGCTTATGAATGTGACCGGAGAAGCTATTGACGGCATAGGTTACCTTGATAAAAAAGGCGGGTATCCTATTCACAGGAAACCACCAAAATATGAAGATCTCTCAACAGAAAAAGAGGTATTATTTACGGGGATTAAAGTTATCGACCTTATAGAACCATACTCAAAAGGTGGTAAAATCGGGCTGTTTGGAGGTGCTGGAGTTGGAAAAACTGTTGTTATCCTGGAACTGATAAACAATATTGCCAAAGCTTATTCAGGGCTTTCGGTGTTTGCTGGTGTCGGAGAAAGAACAAGAGAGGGAAACGACCTTCTGCGGGAGATGCTTGAAGCAGGTGTAATAACCTATGGCGCAAAATTTCTTGAAAATATGAAATCAGGAGGGTGGGACCTTTCAACCGTAGATCACGACGCGCTTAAGGAATCAAAGCTTGCCCTGGTGTTTGGTCAGATGAATGAACCTCCCGGAGCTAGAGCAAGAGTTGCTCTTTCGGGTCTTTCCGTTGCTGAACATTTCAGGGATGGAGACGGAAAAAGCGGGGGAAGGGATATCTTGTTTTTTATGGATAATGTTTTCCGTTTTACGCAGGCAGGTTCTGAGGTATCCGCTCTTCTTGGAAGGATGCCTTCAGCAGTTGGTTATCAGCCTACCCTGGCAACAGAAATGGGTATAATGCAGGAGCGGATTACTTCAACCAAACACGGATCTATTACCTCGGTTCAGGCAGTCTATGTACCTGCCGATGACCTTACTGACCCTGCACCGGCTACAACTTTTGCCCATTTGGATGCCACAACAGTACTCAGCAGAAAAATTTCTGAACTTGGTATATATCCTGCAGTTGATCCACTCGACTCAACATCAAGAATCCTGACAGCGGAGATCGTAGGTGAGGCTCATTATAATTGCGCACAGAGAGTAAAAGAGTTGCTTCAGAGATATAATGAACTTCAGGATATTATTGCCATTCTTGGAATGGATGAACTTTCAGAAGAAGATAAGCTGGTCGTTCACCGGGCACGCAGGGCGCAGAGATTTCTTTCACAACCCTTCACGGTAGCAGAATCGTTCACAGGTATCAAGGGAGTTCTTGTTTCAATTGAAGACACTATCAAGGGATTCAATATGATAATGGATGGCAAGGTGGATCAGTATCCCGAATCAGCATTCATGCTGGTCGGCACAATTGAAGACGCTATCGAAAAAGGCGAAAAAATACTTGCTCAGTCAAAATAAATTGCTGATTGAGAAACTTCTGTTTATTAATAAGTTGTAATGAAAATTGAGATTATAACACCCGATAAGAAAATCTATGACGGGGAAATTAAATCGGTGAGGGTCCCGGGGAAGAAAGGATCATTCCAGGTATTAAAAGACCATGCACCAATTATCTCTACCCTGGATAGTGGACCAGTCAGAATGGTTGATCAGGATAACAATGAAATAATATATAATATCAGCGGAGGCGTTATTGAAGTAAAGGCGAATAAAATTATTCTTCTGGCAGATTCCGTAAACTAACGCATTTCAAATGACACCTGATGAATTTCGCAAGCATGCCCATGAGCTCGCTGACTGGATGGCAGACTACATGGAAAATGTTGAGAACCTGCCTGTCAAATCGTTAGTAAAACCCGGTGAGATCTTTCATAAGATTCCGGATAAGCCACCGTTGCAGCCTGAATCATTTGACTCTCTGATGAGAGATTTCAATGATATTATTATGCCGGGCATAACTCACTGGCAGAATCCGAATTTTTTTGCATATTTTCCCGCCAATACAAGTCCTGCGTCCATTCTGGCAGAAATGCTTACTGCTACACTGGGTGCGCAGTGCATGATTTGGGAAACGTCTCCTGCAGCAGCTGAGCTTGAAGAAAAAATGATGATCTGGTTAAGAGATCTGATCGGCCTGCCTCGGGAATTTGAAGGTGCAATCCAGGACTCTGCCTCAACTGCTACACTAACTGCAATATTGACAGCCCGCGAAAAAGCCACTGGCTTTTTATCCAACTCTGATGGAATAGAAAAGTCTGGAGTTCTTAAAATATATTGTTCGGAACAGACTCATTCATCTGTTGAGAAGGCTGTTAAAATAAGCGGTATAGGTAAAAATAACCTTGTTAAAATACCTGTTAAAGATGACTTCTCTATGAACCCTGAAAAACTGGAGGAAGCAATCATCTTTGACAAAAACAACGGTAAAACTCCTTGCTGTGTTGTTGCTACACTAGGTACAACAGGCACCACTGCCATTGATAATTTAAAAGCAATTGGCGGGATCTGCCGGAAAAGCAATGTATGGCTTCATGTCGATGCCGCAATGGCAGGCACAGCTCTTCTTTTACCTGAATTTCAATGGATGCTCGAAGGGAAGGAATATATAGATAGTTTTGTCTTTAATCCACATAAGTGGATGTTTACAAACTTCGATTGCACAGCTTATTTTATAAAGGATGCCGCAACTCTGATCAGAACATTTGAAATACTTCCCGAATACCTGAAGACACGAACACGAGGGAAAGTTAATGATTACCGTGACTGGGGTGTCCCTCTGGGAAGAAGATTCAGAGCATTAAAGCTCTGGAGCGTAATCAGAACTTATGGCGTTAATGGACTCCGTGAAAAAATAAGAAATCATATTGCTATTGCGGCTAAGCTATCAGAAATGATCTCTGAAGAGTCAGATTTTGAAATACTTGCACCTGTTATCATTTCTGTTGTCTGTTTCCGTTATAATCCTGCAGGTTACAGTGAAGAACAGATTAACGGATTAAATGAAAAACTTAATCATCAGTTAAATGACACCGGGAAACTATATCTCAGCCATACGGTTTTAAATGGCAAGTATACTCTGCGAATGGTTACTGCCCAGACAAATGTAACTCTTGATCATGTCAGGAAAGCCTGGTTCCTGATTAAAGATACAGCCCGCGGTTTAATACATTGACATCACATTTTCTTCTTTCCTAAGGTCATTCCATACAGATCGATGTTGAATAAGACTTCAACTTCGGGATATTCATTTATGTTTTTCCACGCAGCCTGAAACCCTCCGGAAATCATGAAAGGAATTCTGAAAAGATGAAAGTCTGCCAGCATCTGAACTCCAAATGATTCCAATGCTCTTTGATTACTTGTATTGTACAAAGGAGCAAGTCCGTCAGTGGTAGGAAGGTATTGTTCATTGCCAGGACCTGTTGCATAGTCATAAAAAAGCCCTCCGCGTATCCTTTTGAGATATAAAAGACTTGCCAGATTGAAATCTGGGTAAACCAATGGGAATACATAATCGGCTGAAAAAAACTGAATATTCGTCGATAACAGATTCTTGTAACCTCGCGGAAGCGTTGAAAAGTTTCCGTACAGATATTCTTCCGGATTCTGTTTTTCTCTTTCCAGTCTTATCTTTAATCCATTGCTCGGGAAAATACCGGGGAAATAAAATGCTGTTTTTAATGAAAGAACTGATCCGTAAATCTCTTTATCGAATGGAGCAAAACAATAATTAATGTCAAATATCTGTGCCCACCTCGGATAAATATCGCGTATTGCTGATCGGTCATAATTTGAAAAAAATAATCTTGCGGTAATAATTGTCTGCCCATAGTCATATGTAGATTTATCTTTGACATAAATATAATCATTGATGTAGTCAGTTGATACAGAGGGCTGTAAAAACTGAGAAAATCTCGATGCAGAAAACCGCAATGGCAAAGAAATTGTGTTTACAAAACTAATTCCGGAATTAATGATGGAAGGATTAGCTACATCCTGTCCCATTTTACTTATTTCAGTAAGGCCGCCATAATCGAGACTGGATTGAATAACAGGATACCATCCGTTCCAGGTCACCCTTGAATGAATCAGGTTACGTTTATCTGCCGAATACTCATAACCTATTGTGGAGGTAAGAGTGCTTAAGGTGTTTTGTGTCATTATTGTCACTCCAGGACGAATAGATGCCGGATCAGATTTAATTGTCTCTATATCTGCGTAAAATGGCATCCAGCTGTGAAACCTGAAAAGGTGTTGCCATTTTCTGTATGGTTTGGAAGCATATAAGAGTGAACTGGTGTCATTTTCTGAAGGAGGTTTGATATCAAACCGGTTTATCAGAAAGGACGTTGTCTCTCTCTTTATTTCAATGGCTTGTGAGGATATATAAGGTGAAGTGCTGCAGATATTATTGCCAAGTGCAGTATAATTACTAAAAAGAACCTTCTTACCGGCGGCAGTGACATCTATTGTACCATACCTTGAACGGGTCACGGGAATCGTTCTGTTATCAGGAGAAAGCATATATACATTATCTGTTCCGGATGATGAACTAATATAGTAAAGAGTATCATTTTTAATAAATGATGACTGCAGATCATTTCTGGCGGCATCAATGAGTGTTTTCCATTCACCGGTATCACGTCTGAATGACATAATTCCTTCCCCTGATTCTGACAGGAAGATGAGGGTTATCTTCTTTCCGTCATCGGACCATTGAGGATGCTGAAGATAGACATTCCCGGGAGTGCTGACAGATTCAATTACAGTTCCGGTAGCAGCATCAATCAGAATCATGCTGTTAATATTATTGATACTGTTTTCAAAAGCTACAATCGTTTTCCCGTCAGGCGAAAGAGAAGCAGCCAGATACCTTGTTCTTCGGGAAAGTATTTTAACCATATTGCTTTTAATATCCATCAGTTTAATAACAGAATATTCCCTGTTCATCCATCGGGGATCAGGTTGAGTCTCAACCCAAACCAGTTTCCCTTTTGCATAAGATATGAACCATGGATATACCCCCCCGGGTATTAAAATCCTCTTTTCTTTTTTTTCAACCGGATTTATAAGCACAAATGATGCGGGGTTAGTAAATGAAGTCTTAATGGCAATAATACTGTCTACCCCGGCATAAACCGGAGAATAATAGTTAATATATTTTCCATGCTTGTCAGGATTTGAAACCTCATAATCCGTAGGAGTATTCTTCGAAATATCTCTGGTCCATATTGTCTTAAGCGTATCGTAAGTTTCTTCCCAGAGAGTTTTCTTTCTTAGCCCGGAGCTTCTGGTAAGACTTATGTTAAATGGGTTTATTGTAAATGGTTCTTCAGCTGTGAATTTTAGCACTTTATTCCATACCTGTGGATCCTTTTTTGTGAGAGCCCAGGTTACCATCTGAAATCCGGTTTCATAATCATCAGGTACAAAATCCCTGAAGGAACCATTGAGTATCTTATCGTAAGTATATGGTTTCTTATTTTCAACTGCGAGTGCTTTAAGCTGTTTCTGAAATGCGGGAGTACGTCCTCTGCCTGATTGTGTAAGAACTGATTCTGCGAATACTGCGTCTCCTTCAAGGAACCATGATGGAAGAAGAGATGAAATTACGCCGGTAAACTGTTCTCCAAATAAAAAGGACATCACTTTTGAAAAGCTTTGATTCAAAGATTCCATCTGAAGAACATGAGTCAGTTCATGTATGGCAAGCTGTTGATCGGCAGAAAGAGGAATAGTGTTCTGTTCGGGGGTCGGATAAAGCTCCATTCGTCTCGGTGCCCAGGCAACATAGCCATTGGATTGTATCGTATGATTGTGTATTACAACGGGGATGTTGAATTTTTTTTCGGGGAAGAGTGATAAAAGTCTAGAATATGCATCATCAAGCGATTTTGCAAAGGTAATGCCCCCCGAACCATAATTCTCAGGATAAATGACTGTGAATCTGGCCGTCTTTATCTGTTTCCATTTAAGCGAAGCCGGATCCTGACCTGTATTATAGTACTGTGCAGAAAGAAATTGAACAGTTAAGAGTAACGATGAAATAAAAAGGATAATTCTACGTCGCATTAACAGAGTTCGGATTAATTGAAAAAATATATTTTACAGAAAAAGGTACAATGTAAACTATGAAAAACGATTATTTGAGAAAAATAGTATTATGACAGGAGATTCCATTCCGCAAATGGAATGAGAGTCCTTCGCCAATTTATTTTTTCACCGGTTCTTATTAGTGAAATATGGGTCTAAATTAGCAAAATAAGTGACTGATAATCTCTTGATGTTAGTTTGAAAAAAATAAGTAATTTCGTCGTTTGAATTATTTTGGGGGATTCTAATAAAGATAATACAGAATGAAGAATTACCGGTTGATCAATAATATCTCAGGATGGGCTGTGTTCCTGGTTGCAGCAACTACTTACCTGATGACAATTGAACCTACCGCAAGTCTTTGGGATTGTGGTGAATTCGTTGCTTCATGTTTTAAACTTGAAGTCGGACACCCTCCAGGAAACCCTGTATTCATGATAATGGGCAGGTTCTTCACTCTTTTTGCAGGTGGTAATGTTTCAAAAGTTGCATCGACAGTAAATTCAATGTCTGCTCTGGCAAGTGCATTTACAATTCTCTTTTTGTTTTGGACAATTACTCATCTGGCCAGGAAAATACTTCTGAAAAAAGAAGCTGATTATACTCCGGGAAGGATTATCGCAGTTATGGCTGCCGGTATTGTTGGTGCAATAACTTACTCTTTTACAGACTCTTTCTGGTTTTCAGCTGTGGAGGGTGAAGTTTATGCTTCCTCAGCATTCTTTACAGCACTTGTTTTCTGGGCTATATTGAAATGGGAGGACGTGGCGGATGAAAAAAATGCCGACAGATGGATAATACTCATTGCCTTCCTGATGGGACTTTCGATTGGAGTTCATCTTCTCAATCTGCTGACTCTGCCGGGAATGGTGCTTGTCTATTATTTCAGAAAATATGAGTTTTCATGGAAAGGCTTTGTAATATCTCTTGCTACTTCAATAGTATTACTGGCATTACTGATGTATGGAATTATGCCGGGTATTGTAACTATTTCTACAAAATTTGACTGGTTCTTCGTGAATTCCCTGGGATTGCCTGCAAATAGCGGAATGATTATACATGTAGTCCTTACAGCAGTGCTTTTTGTCTTCGCTGTAAGATTTTCCTTCTCATCATCAAACAGAATAACAACCGGTATTCTTGCTATAGCAGCACTCTTTTTTGCAGGTATCTGGGTAATATCCGGTTCTGTAGTGCTTAATATCATAATGCTTCTTTTAATTTCAGGAGGCATATGGTATATGGCGGGTAAGAACAGGGTCACTCTAAATACACTGTTAACTGCTATTATGGTCATTCTGATAGGTTATTCAGCTAATGCCATTATCATAATCAGATCCACCGCCGATACCCCATTGAATGAAAATAATCCGTCTAATCCATTTAATCTTTTGTATTTCCTTAACAGGGAACAATATGGGGAAAGACCATTATTCAGTGGCCCTTATTATAACGCACCAGTGACTGACTACAAAGACGGAAAGCCAAAGTATGCCCTTGAAAATGGGAAGTATATAATTACCAGTCACAATCTTGAACGAATATACGACCCCCGGTTTGTCACACTTTTTCCAAGAATGTGGAGCGATCAGAGCGATCATCAGGAAGCTTACCAGGAATGGGGAAAGGTTAAAGGAATACCAATCCAGGTCACTGACCAGTCGGGTGAAAAAAAAGTTTTAAAGAAACCCACATTTGGTGAAAATCTGCGATTTATGATTTCATACCAGTTCGGATACATGTACTTCAGATATTTCATGTGGAATTTTGTTGGGAAGCAAAATGACACGCAGGGTACCGGTGGTGCCATAAATGGGAACTGGATATCCGGAATTAATTTTCTTGACGAACCAAGAGTCGGAACTTCCGATTTGCCGGGAGATATGAAAACGGATCCCTCAAGAAACAAATATTTTTTCCTTCCCTTTATACTGGGGTTCGCGGGGATGTTCTATCACCTAAACCGGGATAATAAAAACTGGGGCATAATCCTGCTGCTGTTTATTATGACCGGCATTGCAATTGTAGTTTATCTTAATCAGTATCCAAATCAGCCAAGGGAAAGGGATTATGCCTTTGCGGGATCATTTTACTTTTTCGCCGTATGGATTGGTCTGGGGGTCCTTGCCCTTTTTGAAGGACTTACCAGAATTACCGGTGAAAAGATAGCAGCCCCGCTTGCCGGGATATTATGTTTTGTGGCAGTTCCTGTTTTGATGGGATCCCAAAACTGGGATGATCACGACAGGTCGGGTCGTTATCTGACACGTGACGTTGCTGTCGATTATCTCAATTCCTGTGCCCCCGGAGCTATTCTTTTTACCAATGGGGATAATGATACTTTTCCGTTATGGTACGCTCAGGAAGTTGAAGGAAAACGGACCGATATGCGTGTTTGCAACCTGATGCTTCTGAATACCGACTGGTATATTGATCAGATGAAAGACAGAACGTATGAATCTGCTCCTCTTCCGGTTACTTTACCTGCCAGCAAATATTATGACGGCGTAAATAATCAGCTCTTCATAGTTGAAAAAACAAAAGACCCGGTAGATATTTCTACAATTATCGATTTTGTAAAGAGCGATAACAAGGCCACAAAAGTACAGGTTTCCCCAACTGAAATCCTTGATATCATTCCCTCTCGCACAATCAGAATTCCTGTTGATAAAGCAAAAGTTCTGGCATCCGGAACTGTCAAAGCAGAGGATTCAGCCAAGATTGTACCATACATTGATATCAAACTTAAAGGGAATTCTATTCTTAAAAGTCAGCTGATTGTAATGGATATCCTCGCACATAACAACTGGGAACGTCCAATTTATTTTGTTACCGGATATCATAATGACGCTTTGGGTCTTGAGGAATACTTTCAGCTGGAAGGGCTTGCTTTCCGTCTGGTGCCTGTAAAATCTCAGAATAAAAGCTGGCTTGAGTACGGGAGGATTGATCCTGATATATTATTTGAGAATATGATCGGGAAATTTAAGTGGGCAGGAGCTAATCAGAAAAATGTTGATATTGATTATAATCATAAACGTACTCTGATTGTAATCAAGGCCAGATTGAACTATGCAAGACTTGCTAAAGCACTGTCAGCTCAGGGGAAAAATGAGAAGGCTATTGAGTCACTTAATTTTTGCATGGCAGCCCTTCCTCTTGAAACGATACCATATGATCCATATGTCCCGGATATAATTGAAGCCTATTTCGCTGCAGGAGATGCAGACAAAGCTGTTGAAATGACAAAAGCTTATACCGATTATTATTATAAGAGACTGGATTATTTTCTTAAGCAGAAACCTTATATAGTTTCTTCAGCAGAATTTGAGATACAAACTGCTCTTCAATATACATCACGGGTTGCAAATGCGTGTACGGGCAATGGAAAAACTCAAATGGGTGAGGAGATCAACAAAAGACTTGAGAGCTACTATGGTGACTATATAAAGATAGTAAAACCGGGAATGAAGTAAGAACAATAGAACAATCGAACGACGAAATCAGAACTGAAAAACTTCTTCCTTCTGCATTCGGATGTTCAAATGTTCTTACATCGTTTAACGGGGACAAAGCTATCCTTTTTAGAGTTGAGCGATGTGGTAATGAAGACTAACTCAGGAAATCAATAAGTATGTGGAATTGAGATCCTCGATTTAAGATATTTCTCAAGAAGAGAAAAGATTTTTTCGGGATATATTGGTTTTAAAAGATATTCATTGCATCCGGCAATATAAGCTTCTGTTTTTGCCTGCTCGGAAGAATAGGCTGTAATCATAATAACAGGTGTGTTCTTTCTATCCTTCCTGAGAATTCTGACACATTCTATTCCATTGATCAGCGGAATAAGGAAATCCATAAAAACCAGGTCTATTGTTTTATTTCCAATAGTTAAATAGTCAACAAACTCTTTCCCTGTATGAAATATCACTACATCAGCACCCGAGCTTTTGAGTAGTGTTTCATAATACCTGATCGAAGGCAGGTCATCCTCAACAATTATTATATTTTTGCCGCTTAAATCTAAGTTGCTGATATTCAATGCCATTGATGGGTTTAGTTAGACATCTATAAAATTACGATAAGAAAGGGAACTGGAGTATGTATACTAATACAATTATTAACATTTTATCAACATAATGTCAAAATGGTTTCCAATTGATATTTGGTTTCCTGAATAAAATTGTGCAATTTCGTATTAATAAACCCTCCACATCATGATAAGACAAACTCTCTTTATCAGATTCCAGGTCATTATCCTGGGCCTGATGCTTTTTATTGGTAACGCATATAGTCAGGGTGGAACAAATAACGGGACAAGGGCAGTTTTTATTTTTGATATTGCAAAATACATTGATTACGGACAGGGTTTTGCTGATTCTGCAGTTTTCAAAATAGGAATTCTTGATAAAACATCTGAGTTATTCTGGGAGATGGGAAATCTGGCAAAAACCCGGAAAACAATTCAGGATAAACCTGTTCAGCTGGTTGTATTCAGAAGTGAAGACCAGATACTTCATACACAATTGTTATATGTTAATAAATCCAGCGGCTTTAGTCTGAACAAAGTCAGGACAAAGCTGGAAGGACACGAAACCCTGCTCTTAACTGAAGGATATGAATTCAGGGAATCAATGGTAAATTTTATAGGAGTGGAGGGAGAAATGCCTAAATATGGAGTCAATGAAGATATGATTACCAAAGCCGGAATGAAAGTTAACTCGAATCTCCTTTTTCAGGCGATAAAAACAAAGGAGGATTGGGAAAATCTTTTTGGTAAAGCTAGTGAACAGATAATAATCCAAAGGGATACTATCAAACAGCAGCTTGATATGATCAGGATTCAGAAGAAAGAGATACTTCATCAGAAAGCCCTTCTCGACAGTCTTGACAAAGAGATCAGCATTAAAGAAAATACACTGTCTGAAAAACAAAAAGTTCTTGATAAACAATTTGTCCGGATTAATAAACAACAGGGTGAAATATCCATTCAGAAACAGACTATAATCGACCAGCAGAAAGCTGTCCAGATACAGAAAGACACTCTGGCAAACCAGAAGGAAAAGATAACTATTCAACTCGCCCGTATTGATGATCAGTTAAAAAAGATATCTGAACAGGATAGTAAAATTAAAGTACAACTGGAAGCTATTGAAAAGCAAAAGCTTATCCTTTATTTTGTTATTCTGGCACTTCTGCTTGTCAGTTGCCTTGGTTATTATATCTACAGGGGATATAAAATAAAAAAGGAGGCCAATATCAAACTTGAAGAGAAGAACAGGACAATCTCCCTGCAGAAAGACGAAATTGAAAAACAGCGTGATCTGGCGGCTGCCCAAAGAGATCAGATCAGTTATCAGAAAAGGCATATTGAAGACAGCATCATGTATGCGAAGAGGATACAGACTGCCTTGATTCCATCTCTTGAACTTTTCAGCGATAAGCTTGAACACTTTGTTCTTTATAAACCCCTGGCAATAGTCAGTGGCGATTTTTATTGGGTAAGTACGCAGTCTAATCCACAGGTCATAATATCAGCAGACTGTACGGGACATGGTGTACCGGGGGCATTCATGAGTATGCTTGGGGTAACTATGCTTAATGAAATTGTAAATGGCAAGCATATTCTCATGCCTGACCAGATAATAGAAAATCTGCGCCAGGGGATAATAAAATCATTGAAGCAGGTTGCGGAAGAGGACAGTATCAAGGATGGTATGGATATAGCAGTTTGTTTGATTGATTTTGAGAATAATACTTTATGGTTTGCAGGTGCAAACAGTCCTCTTTATTTGGTACGAAACGGTGAACTAATCCATTACAGGGGCGATAAGATGCCTGTGGCAATTCATTATAAGATGGAGCCGTTCACTCTCCACAAGATCGATCTTCTGAAGGGTGATGCTTTCTATGTTTTCTCGGATGGCTATGCCGATCAGTTTGGCGGACCAAATCAGAAAAAATTCATGTCGATGCAACTAAGGGAAACACTTGTAACGATGGCCGGAATGCCTATGCTAAAACAAGGGGAAAGGCTGAATGAGATATTTGAGGAATGGCGTGGTGCTGGCCCCCAGATTGATGATATGACTATGATAGGAGTCAGATATTAATTATCTGCAAACCCATTTGGTTGTTACTCCGTTTATTGTAACATCTTTAGTAGCTTCAATAGCGAGCAGCTCGGCATCACAATACTCTGTATCAGATCCTGTGTTTATCAGTTGATTTGAAGAATTATATGTATTTTGACTGCATACCTTGCAGTTTTTCTGACATGATGTAAATGAAAATGCAATAAATGTAAAACCAGCGGCATATAATAATATTCTTTTCATAGAGATTATTTTAAAACAAATATACTAAAACTCTCTTCTTAACTGATACGGATTATTGTCAAAATGGTTACATCAATAAAATAATAATGTGAAGGATGCATCAATTTAATATAATTTCAGTCATTTGAGCAGGAATGAAAATATTTATAAATTGCATAAAAATTAATTGTCATGGAAGATTCAAAAATGAAAAAGCACGTAACCGTGGTTGGAGCTATTCAAATCGGCTTCGGGGTACTTGGTCTGATTGTTGCAATTGCAGCTTTCTTTGCACTTAACTTTGCAAGAACTCAGGTTGGAGGTGATGAAGTTGCCGGCGGGGTATTGAGGTTATTGTCCATCAGTGTCCCTCTTTTGATCGGGTTTCTGTCAACACTTGGCCTTGTTGGTGGTATCGGGCTTTTCACTTATCAGTCCTGGGCAAGATACCTGGTTATTGTTGTATCTGCTCTCGGATGCCTGAATATTCCTATAGGAACCCTGAAAGGAGTATATGCACTCTGGGTGTTATTACAGGATGAAACAATTAAACTGTTCGAGAAGAAATAACTTTTTACTTCATATAGTATAAGGGTTGGATTGCACATTCAGCCCTTTTCTGTTTATTGGTGTCCTCTGCAGGCTACATGTTTCACGGAAAAAATAAATCGTATTTCACAATGTCTGTTTTTCATCTTATTTTTGTTCCGTTAATTGATAAAATTTAAATTAAACAAATATGGCTGACGACAATAAGATAATCTTTTCGATGTACAGGGTTGGGAAATCATTCCCTCCTCACAGACAGGTACTTAAAGATATTTCACTTTCATTTTTCCTTGGTGCAAAGATCGGCATAATTGGATTGAACGGTTCCGGAAAATCGACACTTCTGAAAATAATTGCAGGAATGGAGAAAGAATACCAGGGGGAAGTTACTTTTTTGCCTGGGTACTCCGTTGGTCACCTTTCGCAGGATCCCTTACTTGATGAAACGCGTACTGTAAGGGAAATTGTGGAGGAGGGTCTGAAGGAAACAATGGATATAATAAAGGAGTTTGAAAGGATAAATAACAGCTTTGGAGAGCCTGAGGTATATGAAAACCCTGATAAGATGCAGCAACTTATGGACCGACAGGCTGTTCTTCAGGAGAAGATCGACTATTCGGATGGCTGGAATATAGAACATAAGCTGGAACGTGCAATGGATGCGCTCAGATGCCCCGACAGCAGTGCCAGGGTCAATGTTCTTTCCGGCGGAGAACGCAGAAGAGTTGCTTTATGCCGTTTACTTTTGCAGCAACCAGATATTCTGCTGCTCGATGAACCTACCAACCATCTGGATGCCGAATCCGTTCAATGGCTTGAAACGACTCTTAAACAGTATAACGGAACAGTAATATGTATAACCCACGACAGGTATTTTCTCGACAATGTAGCCGGATGGATCCTGGAACTTGACAGAGGGGAAGGCATTCCATGGAAAGGGAACTACTCCTCCTGGCTTGAACAAAAAGCGAAAAGGCTTGAATCAGAAGAAAAAGGGAATGTTAAAAGGAGAAAAATACTTGAACGTGAGCTTGAATGGGTAAGGATGTCTCCCAAAGCACGTCATGCAAAATCAAAAGCAAGGTTAGGCGCATACGAGAACCTTCTTAATCAGGATATAAAACAAAAAGAAGATAAACTTGAAATATTTATCCCCAATGGCCCCAGACTCGGGGATAAAGTAATCGAAGCTACTGCAGTTTCAAAATCATTCGATGAAAAATTGCTTTTTGAAGATCTGCAATTCAGCCTGCCTCCAAACGGGATAGTAGGCGTTATCGGACCAAATGGTGCAGGAAAAACAACTCTTTTCAGGATGATAATGGGTCAGGAACAGGCTTCAAAGGGAACCTTTAAAATCGGAGAAACAGTTACCCTGGGTTATGTTGATCAGGCTCACGCAGCTATCGATCCGGCTAAGACAGTTTATGAGGTGATATCAGGGGGTCAGAATGATGTTATGGTAGGAAACCGTTTAGTTAATGCGAGAGCTTATGTAGCCCGTTTTAATTTCACCGGAGCCGACCAGGAAAAGAAGTGTGGTGTCCTGTCAGGCGGGGAAAGAAACAGACTGCACCTGGCTCTTACGCTTAAATCGGGGGCAAATGTTTTGCTGCTTGACGAGCCCACCAATGATATTGATGTAAATACTCTCAGGGCACTTGAGGAAGGTCTTGAGAATTTTGCAGGTTGTGCTGTTATAATATCGCATGACAGGTGGTTTCTTGACAGGATAACGACTCATATGCTGGCTTTTGAAGGCAACTCTAAGGTTGTTTGGTTTGAAGGTAATTACTCTGACTATGAGGAAAACTACAGGAAGAGGGTAGCCGATACTACACCTGCAAGGATAAAATATAAGAAACTGGCATAATCATTGTATAGATGCTCAAACCTCCTTCGCCGCTCCTTCGCTGAAGCTATGGAGCGTAAGCGACAAGGCTTCAATGATCAAAGGAGGCAACAGCATAAAGGAAAAGAATCTTGATTGGATTATATTGTATGTGACTAAAGCTAAAGAAAAGTGGAAAGTTAATAGTAGATTTGCAGTTGTGAAATAAAATATGTACTCATCTAAGCATCATAAATCAATGAGATTAAATAGAACTGCCATCCTGACAATTTTATTCTCAGTTGTCTTTATTTCAGTGTGTGCGGCCGAATCATCGACCGATTCCGTAAATGTGCCGGTATTTGGTAAAGTATACGTTTATAACAGGACTAACACTTCCCAAAATGTGATAATAATGATATCAGGCGATGCAGGCTGGAAATCGGGTGTAATAGGTTTTTCTCAGACTTTTTCTGATATGAATAGTCTCGTGATCGGAGTGGATATACTTCAATATTTTAAGAATCTCAGACTAAGGAGTGAAGATTGTTATAATGTTGCAGCAGATTTTGTTCAACTTGCAACCGATGTGGAAAAGAAATATAATTTTGCAGAGTATAAGCCACCCGTAATCATGGGATACTCAAGCGGCGCCACACTTGTTTACGGTATACTTGCTCAGGCAAGATCCGGGACATTCATCGGCGGAATATCCATTGGTTTTTGCCCCGATATTGAACTACCCAAGATGCTGTGTGAGATCAATGGACTCACGGTTAAGACCGACGTCCCGGGGAAACGATACATACTCCAGCCTGATGAAGAACTAGGAAATCCATGGATAGTCCTGAATGGCAAGCTGGACAAAATATGTAATTATCCCGACGCTCTCGATTTTATGTCCAAAACAAAAGATGCTGAATTGATAACATTGCCGAAAGTGGGACATGGCTTTTCCAAGTGGGGCGATTTTATGCCTCAGTGGAAGGATGCCTACAGCAGGTTAATCGCAAAATATGAAAAAGAAAAACCACAGGTAGTAAATATTGCTGAGGTAAAGGATCTTCCGGTAATTATTACTAATTCCAAAACTCCTGATAGCAGTGCTCCTGTCGCGCTGTTGATTTCAGGTGATGGCGGCTGGTACGGTTTTGAGCAGCAAATTGCTGATAATCTTGCTCAAAGAGGGATTCCTACAGTGGGTCTGGATTCAAAGAAATATTTTTGGAAGCGACGTACTCCTGAAGAAACAGCCTCTGATATATCAAATGCTCTGAACTTTTATGGAAAATTATGGGGAAGAGAGAAATTTGTTCTGGTTGGTTATTCATTAGGAGCCGAACTTGTACCATTTATTTTAAACAGGTTACCTGTCGATTTAAAATCAAAAGTTCTGTCAGCAGTACTTTTATCCCCGGCAACTACTACCGATTTCGAGATCCATATCTCAAATATGCTGGGAATGGGAAATCGTCAGAATACATACAACACTACTGATGAAATAATTAAAATGCAAAACACACCGACTCTTATAATATTTGGAGATGGAGAGAAAACGCAACTTCCTGGATTGCTTAGCGCAACCAAAGTAGTAATAAGAAAAATACCCGGTGATCATCACTATAAGTTCAACCTGCCGCTTATTATGCAGACTATGAGAGAGAATAAAGCATTCTGAATGATAACTTCTGATTAGTTGAGGCAATGTTAAAGGAAAACTCATCGGCGACATTCGGAAACTTTCTAAAAGACAAGGTTTTCATTTTTCTTAATGAAAATGCGAGGATCATTACTCAGTTTCTTTTTACTGCTCTTTTTATGGTCCTGGCAGCATGGTTCATCTTTCACCAAAAGCATGAACTGAACACAGTCAGACTGGTAATTTTAGATGCCAACACCTACTGGATTTTAGCAGGTCTGGGACTCGTTGGTTTTTACATTTTCATCCAGGGGGTTATGTATGTTACCTCCTTTGCTTCAATTGATGTGCGATTAAAGCTTTGGGATGCAATTATTCTATTTCTGAAACGCAATTTCATCAGCGTTTTTCTACCCGCAGGAGCAGTATCTTCTCTGGCTTTTTTTAGTAATGCGATAGAAAAAAAGGGGATTACAAAAACACAGGTTTATTTTGCATCTTCCATTTATGCTTTTGTGGGAATTCTTTCTGTCGTAATTGTTGCTATCCCGGCATTCCTATTTGCTGTTGCAGGAGGAGGCATTGGTATGGGTAAATGGTATGCACTGGCAGGGGTAATAGCAATTTTGCTTTTATTTGTTTATGTTTATTATTCCCTTATAAGAAAAGGAAAACTTTACTCCTGGATTATAAGGATTTTTCCTAAAGCTGAGCTTTTCATCGAAGATGTAAAAAACAACAAAATTAACCGGAAACAATTTGTTTATACTGTCCTAGTATCGGTTTTAATTGAATTCGTCGGAATCGCACATGTTTATATTTCAATGGTTGCCCTCAATTTCCCCGCATCCCTGTCGACGTCAATAATTGCTTATATCATAGTTGTGATATTCCTGATTATCTCGCCTTTTCTCCGGGGACTTGGTGCAATTGAAGTCTCAATGACGTATGTTCTTCTTCATTCAGGATTTAATAACATTGAAGCTGTATCAGTTACAATACTTTTCAGGTTTTTTGAATTCTGGCTTCCGCTTTTTACAGGTATCGTAAGTTTTCTGCTGAAAGTGGATAAGCTTATTATGCGTATTCTGCCGGCAGTATTGATCTTTGCGCTGGGAATTGTGAATATTATCTCTGTACTGACACCGGCACTTCCGGAAAGGCTAAAACTTCTGAAAGATTATCTGTTTGTTGATTTTGTGAGCTTTTCAAACAGCTTTGTTTTTATTACCGGATTATTCCTTCTTGTAACTGCGGCTTTCATGCTGAGAGGGTTGCGAACAGCATGGTGGTTTGCTGTAGGACTGAGTATTATTTCTGTTTTTGGTCATATTACCAAAGGGATTGATTATGAAGAAGCTATTATAGCACTTCTTATTATCGGCTCACTGATAGGTACCAGAAAACAGTACTATGTAAAAACAAATCCCAGACTTGGAACGGTAGGACTGCAAACGGCTTTGCTGAGCATGGCTGCAGTTATGCTTTACGGAGTTATAGGATTTTACTTCTTGGATAAGAGACATTTTCATATTGATTTTAATATTTATCAGTCGTTCTGGTATTCGCTTCAGAACTTTTTCCTGATTGGGAACAGTGAACTTATCCCGCGCGACGCATTTGCGAGAGACTTTATCTACCTGATCAAGATTAGCGGATTTGCTTCGATTTCATTTCTTGTATATTCGCTTGTGAGGCCCTATGTATTCAAAATTACCCCTACGGATGAAGAGAGATCACGTGCTAAGTCTCTTACACAGCAATTTGGAAATTCCGCTCTCGATTTTTTTAAAACATATACTGATAAATTTATTTATGCTCCACCGGATATTAATGCATATATCTCTTATCGTGTAAGCAGAAATTTTGCAGTTGTTCTTGAAAACCCGGTATCAGAGAATAGGGAAGAGCTGAAGAAATGTATAGCATCATTCGGTAATTATTGTTATGAGAACGGGCTTAAAGAAATTTATTACAGGGTGCCTAAAGAAAGTCTTTCCATTTATTATGAATTGTCAAAGAAAAGCCTTTTCCTTGGTCAGGAAGGAGTGGTTGATCTCAATTCCTTTTCTCTGGAGGGTGGTGAAAAAAAATCAATCAGAAATGCGTTGAATAAAATAAAGGAACAGGGATATACAACTCATATAAATGCTCCGCCCCTCCGCGATGGTCTTATTCAGAAGCTTAAAGCTGTAAGTGACGAATGGCTTCGGCTTACTGAACGGGAAGAAATTATCTTTTCACAAGGCATGTTCGTGGAAACTGAAATCAAGGAGCAAACGGTGATTTCCATCGAAAACCATGAAGAGAAGATCATTGCTTTTTTAAATATCATTCCCGACTACGTAAAAGATGAAGGAACCTATGATTTACTTAGAAAGACAGCAGATGCACCTAATGGGATTATGGATCATATACTCATTGAACTTTTCAAATATTTCAAGGCAACGGGGATCAGATATGTTAATCTGGGTTTTGCACCAATGTCCGGACTGGATGATCCTCACAACTTCACAGAGAAGTCTATGAAATTTGCATATGAGAAAATACGGTCATTTTCACATTATAAAGGGCAGCGGGATTATAAGGAAAAATTCAATCCCCAGTGGAATGATAAGTTCCTTATTTACAGTAATGATTACGATTTACTACAGGTTCCAGGGGTACTCACAAGGGTAATCAAACCCTGAAAGTATTTTTCATTGAATGCGGAATAGGAAAATCACCTTTGGCTGCAGAGTGATCATCATGCGACAATTAACTCTTTTTTTCAAACTACAGCGGGCTATGGCTTTTCATAAATGATTTTCTATATTTATTTATAGGAAAATAATTGACACATTTGTACATGTAGTTAATCATGATTTGATGACACGATATCTAGGTTATCTTTGTTTGCTCTTTTGTACATATACTTCTTCTTATTCTCAGAGCTTTACGGACAGTAATCTTCCGATTGTTTTAATAAATACTGATGGCGGAGTTGATATCTTCGATTCTCCCAGGGTTCTCGCTTCGATGAAAATAATCTTCAGGGGCGAGGGTTTGAGAAATTATCTTACCGACCAGAATACATCAGGTTTTTTAAATTACAATGGCCGGATAAATATAGAAATCAGAGGCTCCAGTTCTCAGACTCTGCCTAAAAAGCAATATGGACTTACTACATTAAAAGCCGATAACCTGTCAAATAATAATGTAGCGCTTCTTGGAATGCCTGCAGACAACGACTGGATATTAAACGGTCTCGGATTTGAACCTTCATTTATCAGGGATTATATTAACTATAACTTATCAAGGATGATAGGCGAATATGCAAGCAGAACAGTATACTGTGAAGTGGTTTTAAATGGCAGTTACAACGGTTTATATGTTCTCGAAGAAAAGGTAAAGCAGGGATCTGACCGGGTTGATGTTGCTAAAATCGGGACATTGGATAACACTTACCCTAAAATCACAGGAGGTTATATTACTAAATCTGATAAAACCACCGGAGGAGATCCTGTAGCCTGGACAATGTCGAGTTATATAGGAACAAACGATGTGACATTCATTCACGATCTCCCAAAACCTGAAAATGTTTCTTACCTGCAGAACTACTATATCCAATCTGAATTTGAAAAGCTCAGCAGCACCCTGGCTTCTCATAATTCATCTATTGAGAACGGCTACCCGTCGGTGATAGATATACCTTCCTTTGCAGATTATATGATAATAAATGAACTCGGGTCAAATGCTGATGCTTATCAATTCAGCACATATTATCATAAAGACAGGAATGGGAAACTCAGGGCAGGACCAATATGGGACCTGAACCTGACTTTTGGATATGATCTTTCCATCTGGGGTTTTGACAGGAGTAAGCCAAATGTCTGGCAATTTTCTAATGGAGATAACGAGGGGCCAAAATTCTGGAGAGACTTGTTTAATAATCCTGAATTCAGATGTTGTCTTTCAAGAAGATGGAATCAACTTATTCAACCCGGACAACCTTTAAATTATTCATCTATTGAAGCATTAATTGATAAGACTGTTGCCAAAATAAGCGAAGCTGCTGCCCGTGATAGTGTGAGATGGTATCCCCCGGAACTTAATTTCACATCTGAAATAATCAGGATTAAAGATTTTCTTAAGCTGAGAATTCCATGGATGACAGATGCAATCGGCCCTGCTTCATATTGCACCAATGTGATTTTGCCACCTCTTGTAATTACAAAGATAATGTACCACCCCGATACAACCAGAACTTTCCCTGATAGCGATAAGCAGGAATTTCTTGAAATAATGAACACAGGTACAAGTACCGTAAACCTGTCCGGGGTATATTTCAGAGGGACAGGATTTGTCTACCAATTTCCACCTGCCTCATCGATTGGCCCAAATTCAAAAATATTTCTTGCAGGAAATTCAGATGTCTTTATAAAGAAATATGGCGTTTCTCCTTTCGGGCAGTTCACACGGAACTTATCCAATAAGGGAGAGAAATTGGTTTTGGCTGATGGATTCGGGAATGTAATAGACAGTGTGACATATTCCGATTCGTCACCCTGGCCGAACGCTGACGGGAATGGTTATTATCTTGAACTGATTGATCCGTCTGCCGATAATAGTATCGCTGCAAACTGGACTGCTTCGACAAATATTCTCCTTAATGTCACTGGAAATGAGAATGATGTGATGTTGAAAGTATATCCGACACCAGTAAAGGATAAGCTTTCTTTTGAGTCATCAGGAACCATTAAGATTATTGAACTATTTGATTTCCAGGGGAGATTGATAAGTAAAATTAATGTTGATTCAGGCAATTATATCCTAAATATGAGTTCTTATCCTAAGGGAATTTATATGGTTCATATTATTACCAGGGATAAAAGTTATGTTAAAAAGGTCATAAAGGAATAAAGACACTTCTCCGGTTTGTACAACAAACTAAAGAATTCCTTGTTTAATTAAAGAATAATGCTCCTTCAACGAATCAGAAGGCAGAATAATATTAAAATTCACCACGGAAGCTTTCAATGATCAGCTCAGCTTCAGCATAGTAAGAAGAAAAGCCGAATTTTGTGTGCTTAGTGATAAAAATTGAATGACAACAAGAATCTGTATATTAGTATTTATTTTAATTGCCCTCTTTCCTAAGTGGTGCCTTTCGGAGGGCGAGTCTGTGAAAACAGCAACAATAAGCGGTTTTGTGAAGGATTCCAGGAATGGTGAAACGTTAACTGGTGCAGTCATTTATCCGGAGGAGAATCCTGCTATTGGCATTGCTACCAATTCCTACGGTTATTTTTCTCTTACGCTTCCGATAGGTAAATATTCATTAATAATACAGTTCCTGGGATATAAAACCCAGAGAGTCCCGTTGGATCTAAAAGAAAATTTGCAGCTTACTTTTGAAATGGAGGAAGAATCGATAGCACTAAAAGAAATTACAATTACAGGGGAGAAGAATAATAATAACGTGGTTCAGAGTGAACTTATTTCAAAGATCAATGTCAGAGAAATTCAGAATATACCTGTTATTCTGGGTGAAAAAGATATAATGAAGACTATCCAGCTTTTACCAGGGGTTACACCAGCGGGAGAAGGCAATGCCGGATTTTATGTTCGTGGAGGCGGTGTTGATCAGAATCTAATACTGCTTGACGAAGCTCCGGTATATAACCCTTCTCATTTACTCGGCTTCTTTTCCACTTTCAACTCGGATGCCATCAAGGATATAACATTGTACAAAGGAGGTTTCCCGGCCGAATACGGCGGAAGACTGTCGTCAGTTGTGGATATAAAGATGAGTGAAGGGAATAATAAGCAATTCCACCTGTCGGGAGGAATAGGAATCATTGCCTCAAGGCTGGAGATTGAAGGTCCTCTCTTTAAAAGCAAAGGCTCCTTTATGATAGCTGCCCGGAGGACCTATGCAGATCTGTTCCTGAGACTGTTGCCACGTCACGGGGCAGACTCTACCGCAAGCAAGTCGACCCTGTATTTTTACGATTTAAACATCAAAGCTAATTATCAGCTTTCTTCAAAAGACAAGCTATATTTCTCATGTTATCTGGGCCGTGATAATTTTAACCTTGGGGGAGCACTGGGCCTGAACTGGGGCAATGTTACCGCAACCACAAGATGGAACCACATTATAAATGATAAAATCTTTTCAAATACTTCATTGATCTTCAACAAATACAGTTATAATTTTAATGTAGCTGTGGGCAATCTTACTATGAAAGTACTTTCCGAAATAAAGGACTGGAATCTGAAAGAAGATCTACACTATTATCTTAATTCAAATAACACAATAAAATTTGGTTTCAATTCTATCTATCATACATTCGTTCCAAGTAAAGTAGATAGCTCTGCTTTTTTGCGAGTCAGATCAATGGATAACAGGTATGCCCTCGAAAATGCGCTTTATATATCCAATGAACAGACAATTACACCTCATATTAAGGCAACTTACGGATTGCGTTATTCCCTTTTCAGCTCAATCGGACCTGGAACAATTTACACATACAATCAGGTAGCAGATGTAGTTGATTCGGTTACTTATCGCAAAGGAAAAATTTTCAATACATATGGCGGATTTGAACCAAGGCTCCTTGTAAATTTTATCATCAATGATTCAAGTTCCATCAAGATTTCATACGCAAGAACCCGTCAGTATATCCATCTGTTATCCAACACGACCTCAACAACCCCGTTCGATCTCTGGGTTCCCAGTAATATTAATATTTTACCTGAAATTGCAAATCAGTATACCCTGGGTTATTTTAGAAATTTTTCAAATAACATGTATGAAACTTCTGTTGAATTATATTATAAAACATTTCAAAATCAGATTGATTACCGGAACGGAGCTAATCTCATACTGAATAATAAAGTTGAGTCACAACTGGTTTTTGGCAAGGGATGGAGCTATGGAGCTGAGTTTCTGATAAGGAAAAAGTACGGGAAACTGACAGGTTGGATCAGTTACACTCTCTCTAAGACAAAAAGGCAATTCCCCGATATCAATAATGGGAATGTCTTCCTGGCAAAACAAGACAGGCCGAATAATCTGGCTATTGTTGGAATGTATGAACTAAATCCTAAAATCACTTTTTCAGCTACATGGATTTTTTACAGCGGAAATGTCGTTACATTTCCAAGCGGACGATACCTCGTGGATGGGAATATTGTTCCATACTACACTGAGCGAAACGGTTACAGGATGCCGGATTATCACAGACTGGATATAGGACTTACCTGGCAGAAAAAGAAATCTGAAAAATTTGAGAGCAATTGGAGCTTTTCAATTTACAATGTTTATGGCCGTTCAAATGCATACGCCATAAATTTCCAGGAAGACCCTAATAATCCAGCTAAGATGCAGGCAGTACAATTATCTCTCTTCAGATTTGTTCCTGCCATTTCATATAATTTCAAGTTTTAAGTGAGAAGCAGAAATGGGAATAATAAAGAAAATAATAAATAAAGCTTCACTCAGGATTATCATATCACTGCTGCCTTTTCTGATGACTGCTGGTTGTCAGAAAGTTATCAACGTTGATCTTAACAATGCAGCACCACGGATAGTCATAGAAGGACTTATCAACGACAGACGCGGGCCATATAGCATTACATTGACAAAATCCGGAAGTTATTTCAACCAGCCTGAGCTTCCTTCTGTATCAGGTGCTGAAGTCACAATTACAGACAATACCGGAACAACTGATACACTGAAAGAAACAGCCCCAGGCATTTATCTTACTTCAAGAACAAAGGGGATTCCGGGAAGAACATATACATTGAAAGTTTTATCAGAGAACATTGAATATAAGGGAACTTCAACCATGTTAAATCATGTAGATATTGATTCCCTAACCTTGGTAAAGAGCGAGTTTCAGCGTATCGATCTTGGCGGAAACAATCATAACAGAATCCATTATGAAATTCATTGTTTCTTCAGAGATCCGCCACAAAAGAATTTTTACAGGTTTAAGGTCTTTAAAAACGATTCTATAAATACCCAAAGCTACAGGCTGTATGATGATCAATATACTAACGGTGAGGAAACAGAATTACGCGTTTCAGGTGCTGAGGCTGGAAGTACATACAGGATAGAGCTTCAATCAATAGATCAGCCAACATATGGTTATTACCGGACATTGTCCGACCTGATTTTTTCTAATCCTCTTTTTGGGTCAACTCCTGCGAATCCGAATACTAATCTCAGTAATGGGTCACTGGGTTATTTCGGAGCAGCGGCTATCTCGTCAAAAACCATTGTCATCACAGATTCGCTGATCAATTCGGTAAAGTGAGTACATTGAATACTTCTACTTCTTCAAACTCGCTTTTGAAAAGATATAATCGGGGATCTTGACATTGAATTCAATATCCATCATCTGGAACTCGGTTCCTTCTCCCTCTTTAAGTACATCTTTAAATAGTATTTTTTTAGGGTACCATCTGCCCTGTACCTGCAGCACATCTGATAATTCCATCTTTTTAAGCAAGACTCCGCTTTTGGCATAAAGCTCTTTTCGTAAAGGGATGAACCGGTCTTTATCCACCCAAAGCTTTTGAGTCTGGTAAGCAACATCTGCAGTAATTGCAGTAAGAATGATGACCCAGCAATTCCGGTCACCAATTTTTTCTTCCTTTTCCAGCTTGCCTGTATAGTGATTGAGAAGATGCGGATCTTCCATCATATCTTCATATGAGAGATCGGAACCCATGACTGATTGTCTGAGCATATGACCTGAAATCTGAATGATCCTGTCAGTAGCGGGCGAAAAGATCCAGAGAAGATTATCAAGTTTAAGCATTTTGGTCCCTTGTTCGCGGGGAGGAGAAATATACTCGGTATATGATTTAGTCTCCCCCATACTCCATGATTTGGATTCAACAGTCCTCGTGTTCCGGGGATTATGAATAACCATTTTTGAAGTAAATACTCTTGATTCTGCCGACATATTTTTATCTACCTTCTCGATAATTTCTTTGGCCGAAGGATTCTGTGCAGTTAGTGAAACGCACAAGATTAACATTGGTATTGCTATCCTTTTCATGCTTCTAATTCCTTAAATAACTGAGCTGTTTTACGTTTGTAAATTCCAATCCCGGAAAGTGCCGTTCCAACAACAGTTGAGATTAAACCGGGAATAAATCCTATAAAAAAGGAGAGGGTATTAATTCTTGCATGGAAGACAGCTGGCATCATTATGGTGGCATTTTTCATTATTGAACCCAGATCAAGTCCGTGATTCTGCATATATAATGATATCAGCAGCCCGAAAAACGTACCGCTTATCGATCCTATGATTCCAATCAACAACGATTCATAAATTATTGTTCTGTATATATGAGAATAGTTCTCGCCTAAAGCAAGGCGTGTTCCAAATTCAGTGTATCTTCTTAAACCTCCAAGAAGTCCTGCATTCCATAGCACCAGCGACATTGAAAAAACAAAAATAAGTACCATAAATCCACCAATTTGCTTGATCTGGTCTATCATTTTTCCAAAATCGTTTTGCTGTCGCAGAGTAAGAATTATTGGTGCAAATTTATCTTCTGATTTGGGAAAAAGCTTATTAAATTTAATCACCAGTTTGTCAACTTTTTCTTCATTATAGTAATTATCAGGTAAATACCCCACAATTTCACTTGCAGCATTGTTCATATCAAGAGCTTTCCTTACATCCTCCAGATCGATCACAACAGATCCCTGATCCATAGGTCCGGCACCAAAGATCACCGTGCCACAAAGAGTGTAATTAAACATGGCCATGCTGCCGTACATCGTTGAACCAATTAAAGTAACAGTGTCTCCGGGATTAATATTTAGTTTCCGCGAAAATTCTTCACTCATCAGTATCTCTTTCGGCTGAATTGGCATCCGGCCTCTGTGCAGAGATTTAGCCAGGTTAAACCGTTCTTTTTCAGATGGATCACCTGAAAACAAATCAATCCCAAAACCAATTGCAGGTCCTTGCGCACGGGTTTCACCATTGGAACCGGCAACGTCTATAAGTCCGCCAAAATGAATTCTTTGTCCCCATTTAATTTCAGGAAACTCATTTTTCAGCTTAAGCATTAGAGTGTCAACACCAGTAAGAGCAAGATCATTAGGCATCTGGTTAATATTCTTTTCATATTCAGCTGTAATTATTTTCACATGCCCTGCAGAAAACCGTGCGCTTAATTCCACACTGTCGTTTAATATTCCTGTAAGCCAGCAATAAAGCACTACAGTCAGCATTACTCCTATTGTAACAACAATAACCGGAAGGAGGCTTCGCTGCTTGTCTCTTAATATCCCTTTTAATAAAAATCTGATCATTGCAGTTTCCCCCTTAAAGCTTCTGTTGGTTTCATTTTAGCAATTCTCCTGGAAGGTAAATAGCTAACAATTGTTGTGGTAATCATTATGAGAATAATGGTAGTCGCAACCAGACCAAAACTATAAGCGGGGAAAATTTTGTCAGCCAGTGCAAGTCCATACTCCTTACCGGCTCCGGCGATTGATATTCCTGTTTTTGACTGGAAGGCCAGAAAAGGGATACCATAAAGAGCTGCCAGAAGACCAGCCAGTACTGAATTGAGAGCTCCTTCAATTGTAAATAAACCCACAACCTGTCCCCGGGTCATTCCAAGAGCTATATAGGTGCCAATTTCCTTTTGTCTTCTGAAAATTGATAATACCTGAGTGTCAAAAATAGCCAGCATTGCAAGACTCAGTAGAATTATATATAATACAATGCCCCCCACTGACTTTATTTTAATAAGATCAGTGATGGATTTTAAAAGATCTTCTTTTGTCTTGAATTTCCAACCTTCCGTGGAAGGTACTTCCGTTTCAATGTTTTTCTTCACTATAATTGTAGCTTCCCCGGGGGCTCCAATCATTTTTTGAAGACGATCGAGCGGCACCCAGACTTGACCAAGATCAACAGTGGGAACATTTGTTTCGAAAATACCTGTGATTTTCATATCAGTTGCATCGAAAGTACCATGAACGTCTCTCCAGCGAAGGGTAACCAGGTCACCTGTTTTCAACCCATTATCATTAGCCATTTGCCTTCCAATAAGTGCCGGTATTTCTTCATTATTGCCGGTAAACTGAGAAGAAGGTATTTTTAGAATTTTCTGATCGGAATTTATTCCTTTTATAAGTATACTTTGAATACGTCCTGCGGGATAAATTGTGCCTTGCGAAATAAGAATAGCCGCCATTTCTCCTTTTGAAACTATTGAATCAAATGACGCAGGAATATTTGAGTGCGCTTCCGTCAGAGAGAAAGGATCATAAGGATCGTAGTTTTTCTGCCAGTATTGACCTCCGCCTGTTTCCCAGTTTATCATATCATTTCTTGCCTGTATGTTCCAGCCGTCAAGTATTCCTTTGTGCCAGATAATGACAATGAATGAAATGGAAAGTACAATCACATTCAGCCAGGTTCTCATTCCCGCACCGATCAGATTTTTTGCTGCAAGCTTGAATAGAAGTTTCATAATTACCGTCGATTAATTATTGGTAATTTCATCTTTTAAAACTTTCCCGTCAATAAGGGATATCTTTCTTTTAAGATACGAGATAACCTTGTCGTCATGTGTGGCGAAAATGAAGGTAGTCTGGAATTCATTGTTCAGCCTGACCATTGTTTTAAGGATATTATGTGAATTGGCAGCATCCAGATTCGCTGTAGGTTCATCGGCAAGCACAATCTCAGGTCTCTTAACCATTGCCCTTGCGACAGCTACTCTCTGACATTCACCCCCCGAAAGTTGTGCAGGTTTGGATTTTGCCTTATCAGTCAGTCCGAGCCAGTCAAGTGTATCCATAACCATTTTCCTTCTATGGCTGTCATCGAGTTTGAGGAGGAGAAGTGGGAATTCCACATTTTCAAAAACGGTGTAAACAGGCAGAAGATTATAGCTCTGAAAAATAAATCCAAGCTTTGACCTACGAAGAAGGGCGGCTTGTTTAACATTCAGATCGCTTATTGACTGGCCCAGCACCATAACTCTTCCTTCAGAGGGTGAATCGAGAGAACCTATAATATTCAGCAGGGTCGTTTTACCGCTACCGCTTGGACCGACGATCCCGGTAAATTCTGCCTTGCCAATCTTAAGATCTATTCCGTTAAGTGCTGTAAACCTTCCTCCCGAGGTTGGAAAATCCTTTCTGAGGCCTTCAATTGAGATGAGAGTTGTGTTTTCCATATAATTATGTTGAAATAATTGTTTTTAAATCATTTTAAAATCTATTTATGACGGCATTATAACCTCAACCACTTCTCTTTTGTTGTGCCCCCCAACCCCCCTAAAGGGTGCCTAATACTCGCTTTCTAAGTGTCGATTCTTATGCACGAGAATTAGTCCCCATTTAGGGGGATCCCGCGAAGCGGGAGGAGGTCTATTTTTCAAAAATTAAAGACTGTCATAAACTGTATTCCTTTTCCCGAAAACATATTATTTCCGGAGATGTTATTATAAATTGCAAAAACTTCAGGATTCCAGTAAAAAAAAAGATAATAGGTCCAGTTATCGCTTTGTCGCTGCAGGTTGATAAACCTGTACCAGCTCTTATCTGTCCAGTTATAATATAAAATGCCGCCAATTTTATTAATTCCAACCGGGTAGTTAACTGTGAGGGATGAGAATGAAACGTTTTTACCTGAATTAAAAATCTCATTCGCAGAACTGTATCTGAAGTATTCTGACGCCAGGTAAAGCCCGTTTCCCAGACTAAAGGTATAGTCAATCCCGAGTGTGAAAAGCTTTGTCCAGGGCTGAAAATATGCGGTATCAGGCGAACTATGGGTGAGTGAATATTCAGCCCATAATCCGGGACCAATATCCCATTTACCGTCTAATCCTATCCTGTCCTCGGGGTATGTTGAAGATCCGTGAATTAATGTCGGTTCAAGTACCCCTGCCAGATTTGCGGTACGATGATGATATGAAAGAGCCAGTTCTCCTTTTGGAACCGGAAATTGCATTCTTCCTCCATATTCTGGAATTTTTCTTTCGGAAGGGAAGGTTTCCCAGCCCCTTGTTTTATCATTTCCCCAGAGGACCCATAGCCAGGCATTCGCATTGTTCTGGAAATAGTATCTTCCCAATAGTCCGTATACTCCATCGGTTAGCTGAAGGGGGTCACGTGGGTCGATATGATCGAACCACATCAGTGGACGAAGCATACTGGCTGAACCAAAATTTATCTTCTGTAATCCTGCCCTGAGTTCAAACCGTTCTGTGCTTAATCTGACCCATAAGCGGTAAGGTTTGATTTTTGAATCCGATATATCGTTAACCGAACCTGCAAAATGATAATTCAGATAGCTGTCAAAAGATAATTCAGAATCGAATTTCAGATTGTTCCTAAATGTCTTTCCTATTGACAGTACCGGCATAAACCTTGCCCCGGTTTGCAACTGAACCGGATTTGAGAAATTTATACCGGCGTATGCATCAACCTGACCCTTAAGTTTAAAAATACTGTCCTGGGCTTGCAATTGAACAAGAATAAAAGAAAGGAGGAAAATTATATGTAATCTCAGGTTCTTCATTTATTGCTTTCTGTTCTTCCTCGGCATAATACCATAAAAAAAGAAATTCATGACTTCGACAATCATTTGTTCAGGATTCTTATAAATACCAACAACTCGCTGATCGGTAAGCATTTCAGTTAAATTGTTAAGAAAATAGAGCATAAATTCAGGTTTGATATCACTACGGATTTCACCCGTTTTCTGCGCCTCGCATATATCATCAAGATAGATCAAGATCATCTTCTTTTTAATATTTTCAATTGTTTCGGTTAATTCTTCATCCTGATATTTATATATATCATCTAAAAGTTCCTGACTCATTTCGTGAGCATTGCTGATTTTAAGATCAACCAGCTTTTTAACCTTTTCTTCATAAGGAGTATCGCTGTTATAAATTTCCTTATAAGCTTTAACTCCCGATTCAAACATATCTTCAATAAGGTACTTCGCAATGGCTGTTTTATTGCTGAAGTACTTGTAGCAGGTCATCTTGCTTACTCCGGCTTTCTCACATATTTCTTCAATTGTAACCCGTCGGATCCCATGTCTCCAAAAGAGGGATCTCGCTGAGTTTATGATAGCTTCAAACTTACCTGACTGTTTCTTCATGTCCTTTACGATAAGTAAAAAAGTGTACAAATATAATATAATTACACAAATAACGTATACTATTTTATAAATAGTTTATCTAAATTCACTATCCAGATCTAAATTGGCTCATAAAGAGCCAGATTATGATTCAGAATTCCTTGATCTTAACTGGGGCTATTTGATGTTACGGATGATTAATAATCTCTATATCTTCGTATATTCAAATATTTCAGAATTATCAGTTATGACTATCGATATATACAAAATCCAAAAACGCTTGAAAATCAATTTATTTACCCCATCCCCAGGGGGCGTAAATTGATTTTGACTGCGTCGAGCTCGCACTTTGTGCTCGGTTCTTCGCTCCCCTTGGGGTCTGGGTAAACGAAGAACTGACGACGCGAAGCGGAGGAGCTCGACGAAGTCAAAATCAATGAGGGTAAATGAATGATTCCTGAGCTCAAATTATCAGTTATGATAGCTTATACATTAAAAAAGAAAAAAGGTGCCGAAGAATATCATTTATTTGAAGGCAGGATGACAGAAGAGGGCTGCACATCAAAACAGTTTTCACTTTGTGGAAAGATGGATAAGTCGGAGAGTGCCGGAAATATTTTTTCCTGTGAAGAGGAAGATTCTGCCAGGAAAAAATGTGCAAAAACTGGGAGAGCATTATGCGTTGATTGCGTCAGCCATTTTTATACATCATATTAGTTGTGAATTTCCATTTCGGATCGCCTATGTTATTCAGGATCTGGCCTGACGTTCAATATAAGATAAAAGACGATCGAACAAATCTGAAGGATTTTTTGTTTACGATTTCTAGTGGATTAGGTTTAATCAATGTCTAATTTAAAACTGAAAGATTATGAAATCGTTAAAAGTTATTTCGTCTGTATTTCTCTTATCGCTTTGCCTAGTATCATTCGGTCAGAGCACACCGGCTGCTTCCGGTAAAATGAGCGTTTATTTTGTACAGGCTCCTCATACTCCGGAACAATGTCTCGGCACTCTAACGGATCTTAAGACAAAAGGGGATCAGTACCTGTCAAAGTTTGAATTCGGCTGTATGTCGGGAGATCATACTGCTTATGCTTTCCTTGAAGGAAAATCCGAAGCAGATGTCAGAGCTGCTCTGCCTAAGGATTTACAGGCAAACGCCAAGATCCAGAAGGTGGATAAATTTACTCCCGACCAGATTGAAAAGCTTCACAAGGGTAAAATGTAATAATCTGTGAAAGCATTTGAATGCTAAAAGCTTGTATAAGGAGTTGCTTCTTTTAAGAGGCAACTCTTTTTAATTTTCCTGAATTATTATTTTCTGTCTATTTCCTCGAATTTCTGATTATATCTCCTCATTTCTATTTATTCTATATATTTCTATGCATTTCATGTCCTTTCCGTGTAAAATCCATAAGTCACTTACCATTTCATGAATATTGTTTAACTTTAATAGACAATGTAACCGGAAAAGTCAGGTAAAAGTCTTATACCTGCATTCTGATTCCCCGCTAAATACGAATTGAGTATATTCGACAAATAATTGGATTAAAAATGTACACACCTTCAGAAATAAAAGATCTTTCTCTTTCTATTGGTGCAGAGAAATGCGGAATAGCTTCTGTTGAGAGGTTTACAGGTGCACCGGATGGTTTCCATCCCAAAGATATTTATATCGGATGCAAATCAGTTATTGTTTTTCTGATCCAAATGCCAACGGAGATCATATTAACTTCGAATCCCGTTCCGTATTCACATACTGCTCATTTGATATACTCAAAGCTTGATAGTATTAGCCTAGAGCTTTGTAAAGCAATTCAAAGTAATGGAAATCATGCAGTTCCAATACCTTCAGATGTTCCTTTCCTTAGCTGGGATAATAAAAATCGTCATGGTATGGGGATCCTTTCTCTACGCCATGCTGGTTATCTGGCCGGTCTTGGCATTCTTGGCCGAAATAATTTGTTGATTAATCCTGACCTAGGTAACATGGTGTATATCGGAGCCATATTAACCGATAATGAGTTAGATCCGGATCCTTTGATTGAAAATGTCCGGTGTCCTCCGAAATGCAGTATTTGTCTTGATAGCTGTCCTCAAAATGCTTTGAACGGTTTTACTGTAAATCAAAAACTATGCAGAGAATACTCTGCTCCAAAGAATGAAAGGGGGTTTGATATTTACGCCTGTAATATCTGCAGAAAAGTTTGCATTTTCAGAACGAGGATTAATTAGTATACAGTATAACCAGATCAGTTTTATAACACCTGCTTTTTGCATATATGTTAGCTAAACCGCCTTATCATTATCATGGGGTAGGCAAAGAGAACCAGGCCGCCCTGACGGAAAGCTATTTAAAGATGGGAAATAATTATACTGTTTAAATGCGCGATAAAAGATTTATTGCTGTACATCGTGGAGGATCACTAACCAGGGACAATCATAATAAACTGATCGGATGGGCTGAAAGATGTTCTGAACGTGTACTTTCACTTATTGAGGAGGATATTGATAACCGTCTTCTGTATGCCCTGCATGTAGCTAAAGAATGGGAAACTGAAAATGTTAAAACAGGTAAAGCAATGATTGCTTCACAGGGTGCGCATGCAGTGGCGAGAGAATCATCTGATCCGGTTATAATCGCAGTAGCCAGGTCAGTCGGGCACACCGTTGCAACTGCTCATATGGCAGACCATGCACCAGGCGGAGCACTTTATGCACTGAAAGCTGTCAAACTTGCCGGTAAATCAATTGAGCAAGAACGGAAGTGGCAAACCGGACAATTGCAAAAATTACCATCCGTGTTAGTGGAATTAATTATGCCAATACTGAAACAGAAGGCAAAAAGTTTGAAGGTTGAATGAAAATTATACTGTCATGAAAATAGTTATTCTTCTTTTTGATAATTTCACAGCTCTTGATATTGTTGGACCTTATGAAGTTTTAAACAAGCTTCCGGATTCAAAGATCATATTTGCAGGTCATGAAAAGAAGGAGTACAGTGATCCATATGGTTTAAGAATCTCAGCTGATAATTCAATAGATGAGATTTCCGGAGCAGATATCTTATTGGTCCCAGGCGGACCGGGAATAGATGTTTTGTTGAATAACCTAGATGTACTCGATTGGATTCGAAAAATAAACCGGACAACTAAATGGACAGTTTCGGTATGTTCAGGTTCTCTGCTTTTAGCTCAATCAGGATTGTTGGATGGGAAAAACTGCACCACACATTGGAGGCGAAAGGAGCAGTTACGCAGTTTTAACCTCACTGTGATGGATGAGAGATACATTCAGGACGGGAAATTTATTACATCTGCCGGAGTATCCGCCGGAATAGATATGGCACTTTACCTGGTCAGTAAAATTGCCGGAGATAAAGCAGCAATGGTGTTTCAGCTTGCAATTGAGTACGATCCCAAACCACCTTTTGATTGCGGGTCACCTGAGAAAGCTTCATCGGAAATGCTTGGCAAATTCAGGAAATAGATCAGATTCTTTTTAATTATCATATCCTATTCGTTTAAGAATTTTGTAACCTATTAAATTATTGATGGTATTACAATGTGTAACCTTTTATATGTTTAAGAGTTTATATAAAAATAAATTATTGAATTCCTATTGAACCTTACCACCGACAGGTTTTGGAACTTTTGTTTGATTTTCCTAATGTATAAATATCGACCCATGTTTAAAAATTATTTGATAACCGCATTGCGTGAGATCCTTAAAAACAAGACCTTTTCTATTATTCATGTTTTTGGGCTGGCAATGGGTATTGCTGCCTTTGTGCTTATTCTGCAATATTCATTTTATGAACTGAGTTATGATAGTTTTTATAAAAATGCGGACCAGATATACCGTGTGAGACAGGACCGTTATAATAAAGGAAAACTCAGTACTACCTGGGGTGCCGGATGTGCTGCAATTGGTCCTGCCTTAAAAAACGAATTCCCTGAGGTACTGACATTTGCCAGGCTTATAAATTTGGGTGGTATAATTAATATAGATGAAAAGAATTTCAGGGAAGAAAAGCTCTATGCGGCTAACAGTTCATTTTTGACAATGTTTCCTGTCAGGCTAATTGCCGGTCCAGACTCCACAGCCCTGGATGAGCCGTTTACAGCTTTAATATCAGAATCAATTGCAAAAAAGTATTACGGAGGTGAAAATGCTATTGGTCAAAAGTTCAAATTAAACAAAAGTTCAGCTTTTAAAATAACCGGGATATTTAAAGATGTTCCTGACAATACCCACCTTAAATTCAATATCCTTATCTCCTGGCCGACTTATGTACATTGGAGTGGTAAAGAAGTTGAGACCGCATGGAACTGGGATGGTTTTTATACATATATCAAAATACAGAGCGGTACAGATATAAAAGCGTTTGAAAAAAAGATGAATGCTTTTACAAATAAACGCAATGAAGATCAGGCTCGTTCAGATAATTCAGGTACAGTATTTTCCCTTCAATCACTCCGGAGTATTCATCTTTACTCAAATTTGATGTGGGAGGCTGAACCAAATGGCGACGCCAAAACAGTTTATTTTTTAATGGTGATTGCGTTCATAATCCTTATAATTGCCTGGGTAAATTATATAAATTTATCAACAGTAAAAGCAATTTTCCGTTCAAGAGAAGTAGCAGTCCGGAAAATATCAGGCGCTGCCAGAATTCAATTGATAAAACAATTTTTAACCGAATCTTTTGCAATAAATATTATTGCGACAGCATTTGCTGTGATACTGGTTTTGGTCACAATGCCGTACTTCCGGGTGCTTACAGGGAGAGCAATGGGATTGAACACTGCCGTTGTGTGGATTGTCTTTTTAGCAATGATATTTATCGGGCCAGTAATTTCCGGGATATACCCGGCACTTGTAATTTCTTCATTTAAACCCATGTCAATATTCCGGGGAAAACTTAATGGGGGTCCGGGTGGGGCAGTTGTCAGGAAGGCTCTGGTAGTTTTTCAATTCGCAGTATCCATAGCACTTATTGCAGTAACATTTACAGTTTATAATCAGATTTCATTTATGCGTAATCAGAAACTGGGCGTTAATATTGATCAGACAATTATAATTCAGGGACCAGGAGTTGCTGATTCGACTTATAAAGATAAGCTGACTTCTTTCAAAACCGAATTATTAAAATATCCTGTTATAAAATCTATCACAGCTTCGACCACTATTCCCGGAGGCAAAGTCAGATGGAATGCAGGAGGAATACGTCTTGCCAGCGAAGACGATACAAAATCGAATCAGTATCGGGTTATTGGGATAGATTATGATTTTGTCGATGCCTATGATTTATCTGTTAAATCCGGAAGGAATTTTTCTAAGGAATACAGTACTGATGAACACTGTGTTTTGTTTAATGAAGAGGCAATTAAACTTATGGGATTTGAATCTCCTGAAAAGGCCCTCGGAGAAGTAATATATTTCTGGGGCGATAACTATAAGATCATCGGAGTCCTTAAAAACTTTCACCAGGAATCTTTAAAAGCAAATTACGATGCACTGATATTCAGGCTTACGCCTGGAACTCGTGACTATTTTTCAATTAAACTGAATTATGAGGGCCAAACGGGCAGTGATAGTTTTAAAATGACTCAGGAAACAATTGAAAAGATTAAAGAAAAGTGGGAACAATTTTTTCCCGGAAATCCCTTTGATTATTTTTTCCTCTCGAATTATTATGATAACCAGTATCATGCTGAAAAGCAATTCAGGACCATTTTTGAATTGTTTGCTTTTCTTGCTATTGTTATTGCGTGTTTAGGCTTATTCGGACTTTCATGGTTCGTTATCGTCCAACGGACAAAAGAAATAGGATTACGCAAGGTTAACGGAGCAACTGTCTATGACATAATATTGCTTATTTCAGCCGATTTCCTGAAACTGATTGTTTTAGGTATAATTATAGCTGCACCGGCAGCTTATATCTTTTCTGTAAACTGGCTGAAAAAATATCCTTTCAGAGTTGAATTCAGCTGGTGGCTTTTTTTATTATCAGGATTGTTAATTATTATTATCTCTGCACTCACAATAACTTACAATACTTTGGTGATTGCAGGTACAAATCCAGCTAAGTCACTTAAATATGAATAGAAAATTTTCCGATAAAAACAGCGTTTTAAAAGAGTTTATGACTATTCCGGGTGTTGGGAAAGCATGTTCCCTTGACTTTTGGAATATAGGACTGAGAAGTATTACTGACCTTGAGGGACAAAATCCGGCAATTTTGTACGACAAGTTAAACACCCTAACCGGTGTGAAACACGATATCTGTATGCTCTATACTTTTCGTTGCGCCATTTACTATGCTACTGAAAAGGACCACGAAAAAGAAAAACTGAATTGGTGGTACTGGAAAAATAAGCCGTATAACGAGTGACTTCAGAATGATATGCTACTCCAGCACCCTTGTGCCGAAGATAAACTTATCCTTCCACCACGGATCATTTAATGCAGTGATGGTTACCCCATTTTTGGAAGAGGTATGTATAAATTTATTATTACCGATATAAATACCGGCATGGGTTATAAAACTATTAGTTTTATAAGTTCTGACAAAAAAGACAAGATCCCCTTTTAACAGTTTATCTGTTCCTTCTATTATTTTTCCATACCTGGCCTGCTCTTCCGAGTTATGAGGCAGACTAATTCCGTGAGTGGCGAAAACAGCTACAAGTAATCCCGAGCAATCTATGCATTTCATATTTGTACCTCCCATACAATGAGGCACACCGATATATTTTTGAGCAGTAGCTATTATCTCGTCGGCTGTGACTTGATGAGTATTTATCTTCCTTTCTGAACCTGTTTCCAGAAAACTTTTTAATTTCCTATTTTCCACAGGGGTTTCAATATTCCGAAACGATGATCCGTGATAAACTTGTCTCGAGCATGAATTGTTAAATAGCTGACACACAACAATAAACAGAACAATATATTTTACTTTGGATTCAAAAAGTACTTTCATCATTTTAAATTCAGCTAATTGGCGGGGTAAATATGATGATTATTTTCGTAATTCATTCGGGAAGTCATAAATCCGGTAGCAACTATAAAATTTTTATCCTCCGCTTTTTCATTCGGATAACATCATGACCCCTTTACTGACCTGTTCAGCGCAAAAGAAAAAACAATGATTAATTTTGAATTCTGCAACTTTAGTGAAATTATTAATGACCATTGTTAATCAAAATGATATTGAACAACTAACAAAAATGGATTCATTATTTGCTTCCATCGATGTAAAGTTTGGTCATCCTCCACCCTGGACCAGACCGCCAGGATTCATTTCCCTGTCTAAAATTATACTGGAACAACAAGTAAGTTTAGCCTCTGCAAATGCTCACTTTCTTAAACTTAATACTTATTTGCATGGGATTACCCCGTCAAATATCCTCAGGCTCTCTGATGAGGATATGAGAATCTGCCAGATCAGTCGCCAGAAAACCATTTATCTTAGAGCGTTATCAATTGCAATTCTCCAGGGAGAAATTAACCTCGAAGCGCTGACAGAGCAAAACGAAACTGAAGTTCGGGAAAAACTTACGAAAATTAAAGGCATTGGTAACTGGACTGCGGATATCTACTTAATGTTTTGTCTGCAATCAAAAGATATTTTTCCCTCAGGCGATATAGCTGTAATAAATACAGTCAGGGAATTGTCTGAAGTAAAAACAAAGGAAGAAATAATATCACTATCTGAAAAATGGAAACCTTTCCGTTCGCTTGCAACTTATTATTTATGGCACTACTACCTGAGTAAAAGGCAGAAAAACTTTAAAAACGCCTCTGGGCTCATTTGAGATTAGCGGGCTACATACTTCAGTGGATTAACCCTTTTGTAGAATGCATAGATAAGCTACTCGAATACAA
>Ga0302296_1000198_pt1 | contig 53004 bp, 48 predicted proteins | sample III_Fen_N3_1_FD_194546 | JGI IMG/M metagenome (GOLD analysis project Ga0302296, IMG submission 194546) | Peat permafrost microbial communities from Stordalen Mire near Abisko, Sweden - III_Fen_N3_1 | ecosystem: Environmental > Terrestrial > Soil > Wetlands > Permafrost | place: Sweden: Abisko... | reverse complement strand
CAATTGTCCAAGCTTTTCGGTTCGTTGTTGCATAAAAAAAGCCTGTCGGAAAAGGTTCACAAACCGACAGGCTAGATTTTATGTTCGAAGCAGATTAATTAACCTTTGGAGCACTGGCTGCTACACTAGCTGCCGAAGTGCGTCCGGGGAAACGGCTCGAAAGGTCGTCAACTAAGGTTTTCATTCCTGGTACGCCTGCTTTGGCTGCTCCTTTGGCGGCATTGTAAAATACCAATGCTGCACTATAAGCTTCGGAACCGGCCAACATGGTGGTGTCGTCCATTTTCTCCACTATTTGTTGTACTGGATACAATACTTTTACTAACGAATTAATCAATACAACATCTTTTTCCATTTCGGCAACATCAAGAAATGAAGGAACCACTTGTGGATTTTGTTTGGCATATTCCAATGCTTTATTTACAAACGATACCGTTTTATCACCCATTTTGAGTAAGTTAATACGTTCGTTTGTTGTAAGATTTTGCAAAAATGGCATTTCAGCGTTTATGACGCCGATTGCCGCTAAAATCCTTTCGATAGACGATGGATCCATTTGAACTGAAATTTTGTTTTCTACTGACATAGTTTTTAAATTTTTACAATGATTACAAAACATAACTATGGAGTTAAAAAAATAGAATCATTGAAATAGCTACTTTGTAACAGTGTGTTTGTGAACCTTTAAAAATGAAAACTGTTGCAGAGTATCTCTCTTTCTCGTCCTGTATTCGTAACTCTCTGCAGCAAAATAAAATAATTTTGAAATAATTTCCAAATAAAAAATGCCTGTTGTTACTGAATTTATTCTACATCTGCACTCGTAGAGACGCGATTCATCGCGTCTACAAGGCGATTTATCGCGATTCCTCCAAGGCGGTTAAACAAAAAAATAGTATCGTTAAAAAAGACATGAAACAGATGGTTATTGGTACCTTTGAATTGCATTACAAACCTTACAATTGATCTATTTATGAGACATAAAATTCAAACAGCGTTTATCGTATTTTCATTAGTAGCCCTAACGAGCATAAATCTGAATGCACAAAATCCTAATTTCTATATTTATATCTGTTTTGGACAGTCGAATATGGAAGGAATGGGAATCATTGAAGCTCAAGACCAAACAGTTAATAGCCGTTTTCGTGTTCTCGAAGCTCTCGATTGTCCGAACCTCGACAGAGTGAAAGGGAAGTGGTATACTGCAGTTCCTCCTACATGTCAATGTTATTCGAAGCTTTCGCCTGCCGATTATTTTGGAAGAACCATGGTTGCAAATCTGCCCGATAGCATTACAGTAGGAATTATTACTGTGGCTATTGGTGGTTGCGACATCAGACTGTTTGATAAGGATATGTATCAAGATTACGATTCAACCTATAAGGAAAGTTGGTTTACGTCGAAAGTAGCAAACTACAAAGGTAATCCTTATAAATACCTTATCGATTTGGCTAAATCGGCACAAAAGGATGGTGTTATAAAAGGAATTTTGTTGCATCAAGGCGAAACCAATAATGGTCAAACACAGTGGCCAAGCTATGTCCAAAAAATTTACAACAACATGCTTAACGATCTTTCACTAAAAGCCAATTCGGTACCTCTCATAGCTGGCGAAGTACTAGCAACAGGCACAAATTGTTGTGCTGGCATGAATACCATTATTGATAAACTTCCAGAAACCATACCCACTGCTCATGTTGTTTCTTCGGCTGGATGTGTGGGACAAGACATTGCACATTTCAATTCGGAAGGTTACCGAAAACTGGGCAAACGATACGCAATTAAAATGCTGTCGTTAATGGGTATTAAGGTTGCTTCTGACCAATAGGGGAAAAGCTTTAGGAATAAAAAAAGCCGAGCACGATTGATGATATTTAATTCTGTTCGGTTTTTTTATGAATTTCCGTTTATATTGAAAATAACTAATATCAATTCTATTTTGAAACGCGTGTAGTAAATAGTATGTAAAATGGATTTTTTCATTGCCAATATTTCAATGCTATTCTAATTTCAAATGCTTATTTTTGAATACATAAATATTGAAACAATGAATACTCTGAAACTCCTTATATTATTATTACTTTCATCATTCATGAGTAATGCCACAAGCTATTATTTTTCCACTTCGATGGGCGATGATTCACGAACTACCGTTCAGGCTCAACAAATGCAAACACCTTGGAAGACTTTGGCAAAACTGAATGCATTTATACCAAGTTTACAAGCTGGAGATTCTGTACTATTTATGTGTGGAGATGTGTTTGAGGGTACGTTGATAATACAGAAATCAGGAACTATAGTTAAACCTCTGGTGTTTGCATCATATGGAACAGGAAACAAACCAGTTATAAGTGGATTAACAAATCTAAAAAATTGGAAAAACAGTAACGGCATTTGGGAAACTACCTGCAATACCTGCAAATCGAACGAAAATATAGTTGTTATTAATAACCATCAACAAATATTGGGACGTTATCCTAATGTTGATAAGGCCAATAACGGTTATCGGATTTTTAAGAAACATAAGGGCACTAATCAAATTCTCGATTCAATTCTACCAGCTTCACCCAGTTGGACAGGAGCTGATATTGTAATACGTACCAATCATTGGATTTTAGATCGACTTCATATTACAAACGATAGTTCGGGTTGGCTTAGTTTTTCACCTTCGGCTTCATATTCGTTAATGGATAATTCAGGTTATTTTATTGAAAACAGTTTAGCTACACTCGATCAAAAAGGAGAATGGTATTTTAATCCTTTAAGTAAAACTTTATCGATATTCTATGGCTCCGATTCCCTTCCATTAACTATGGTTGAAGCAAGTGTTATTGATACTTTGGTACAGATTCAAAATCAAAAATTTATTAGTTTTAACAATCTCTCTTTCAAAGGTTCAAATATGAAAACCTTTCAGGTCGATAATACACAAAATATCAGTATTGTCGATTGTTCCATTATTTTCTCGGGTATGGATGCCATAACTGGATATGGTATAAAAAACATTTTGATTAAAAACGATAGCATCAGTTATATCAACAATAATGTTCTCTTTAGTTATTCTTGTTCTAATGCAACCATAACCAATAATGTGATTAAAAACAATGCACTTTTTGCAGGTATGGGGCAAAGTGGTAATGGAAATTATAATGTCATAAATATCACAGGATCTCATAATTCAATAATCAATAATAACATCGACAGCACAGGATATATTCCAATTAGTTTCTCTGGAGATTCAACATTGGTGAAAAATAATGTGATTAATTATTTTGGTTTGGTCAAAGATGATGTTGGAGGTATTTATACTTGGACTGGTGCAGGTAATCAATCGGGGAAAGGTTCTGTAATTGAAGGGAATATTATTCTTAATGGAATAGGATGTTCGGCGGGAACATATTATCAACCCATAAATGCCATGGCAAGTGGTATCTATATGGACGATAATACTTCAAACGTTCTTATTACAGGAAATACAGTGGCACATTGTGCTTGGTCGGGAGTTTTTCTGCATAACAATCAAAATGTCGTTTGCCGAAATAACACGTTTTTTAATAATGGGAATGGGCTAGGTATGTCGCACCAAAACGAAACGTGTATTGGATGTATCATGCAAAACAATACAGTTAACAATAATATTTTCTTTTCAAAAACACAAGAACAATCGGTTGCCGATATTGGAACGTTTAAAACAGATATTGCAATTTTAGCATCGCTCGATAGTAATTATTACTGCCGTCCCATTGATGACGATTTTGATATGCTCGTAGCCGATAGTCTCACATCAAACAGTTTCAGTCTTAAAGATTGGCAACAAGCTTATGGCAAAGACATTCATTCAAAATCATCGCCACTGCATTTCCCTTATTATACTCTTACTAGTTTGATTGGAAAAAATCAGTTTTCAAATGGAACTTTTAACTCGAATATCGGAGGATTGTATTGCTGGTCGCCACAAGGTAATTGCAACACTTCATGGCAAAGCAAAAGCAAGCTAGATGGAGGTACGCTCAAGTTTTCATTTATTAGCAAGTCCAACAAACAAAATCAAACATATATCATCATAGGGGCTGGTACAACCGATTCTACCAAAAACTATGTCGTGCGTTTTAGTTTAGTTGGTAGTAAAAAAGGGAAAAGTGTTGGAGTATTCCTTCGTCAAAGTAAGGCTCCATATGCAAATCTTACCAAAATAAAATTTGTTAAAACAGATACATTACGAACTGAAAACGAAATACTTTTTACCAAACCAATAAGTGAAAGTGATGCAAGTATTGGTTTTCAGCTCAACGAGGAAGATAGTACCATTTGGTTCGATAATATTGGATTATATGTAGCAGACGTTTCTATAACAAATCCCAATGACTTTATCAGATTCGAATATAATGCTACAAAATCAATCAAAACATTTAATATTGAAGATACCATGTTTGATGTAAAACAACATCAGTATACAGGTACCATAACTTTGAAGCCATTTTCTTCCATTATATTAATGAAACGTTCGTCACTTGATAGCTTATTTAAACCGACTTTAATAAGGAATATTGTACAATCAAATCAAACTATATATCCAAATCCAACAAGTAAACGTTTTTCTATTGATTTAGATAAACCAGCACAAATAACTTTATATTCTTTAAACGGAATATTACTAAAAACGCAATACATCGTAGGTAAAGAATGTATTTCATTAGATGGTATTCAAAAAGGGATGTATCTGGTAAAAATTCAGACTAAAGATGGAATAATAACTAAATCGCTGATTGTAGAATAAGTTTATTAAGTCATTTGAATGTTTTTCTTTTAATAAATTCCAAGAAAAAAGGGTATCTCAAATAAATGAAATACCCTTTTTAAAAAAAATATTTTTTTATTATTTCTTAGGATGACGTCCTTCTAAAACTTTAATAACATCATCAAGAGCAAAACCTTTAGCCGTTAATAGAACAAGGTAGTGATACATTAAATCGGCAGCCTCGCCAAGGAATAATTCTGCATTATCATCTTTAGCTTCAATAACGATTTCAACAGCTTCTTCGCCAACTTTCTGTGCAATTTTATTTATGCCTTTGTCGAATAGTTTATTGGTATACGAACCTGCTACTGGATTCTTTTTTCTGTTTTGAATAAGGTTCTCCAAATAGTAGAGGAAATCCATTTTCGGTTGGTTTGTTTCATTGAAACAGGTATCGCTGCCAGTATGACAAGTTGGTCCTTTGGGACGTGCTTTTACGAGTATTGTATCGCCATCGCAGTCTTCAACCATCGAAATCAATTCAAGAAAATTGCCCGAAGTTTCTCCTTTAGTCCACAACGACTTACGGCTTCTACTATAAAATGTTACTATACCTTCTTTTAAGGTTTTTTCATACGATTCAGCATTCATATACGCTAGCATCAATACCACAGAGCTATCAGCATCTTGTACAATTGCAGGAATTAATCCATCAGCGTTTTTTTTCCAATCTATTGCCATTTCTATTTGTTATTTGTTACCAATTACTATCTCATTGCTATACCTTCGGCCTTCAAGTAAGACTTTAAGTCGGGTATAGCTATTTCTTTAAAATGAAAGATACTTGCAGCTAGGGCAGCATCTGCTTTTCCTTCGCCAAACACATCTTTAAAATGTTCCATTGTCCCAGCACCGCCCGAAGCAATTACCGGAATATCTAGGCTTTCGCTCAACGATCGGGTAATGTCCAAAGCAAAACCACCTTTGGTTCCATCGTGATTCATCGATGTCAGTAAAATTTCGCCTGCTCCACGATTGTATATTTCGCGAGCCCAATCTTTCGTTTTAATTTCGGTAGGGGTTCTTCCTCCATGAGTATGAACCATCCATTCGCTATTGGTGAATTTGGTATCGATTGCAACAACAATACATTGCGAGCCAAACTCTTTAGCTAATTCATTAACTAAACCAGGATTATATACTGCAGCTGAGTTTATGGTTATTTTATCGGCACCAGCACCAAGCAAAACACTTACTTCTTGAATCGATTTAATTCCACCGCCAACAGTAAAAGGAATATTTAAATGTTGGGCAATTTGTTTAACCAAAACAGCAAAGGTATCGCGACCTTCGATTGTTGCTGTAATATCTAGGAAACAAAGCTCGTCGGCACCTTGTTGTGCATAAAATTTTCCAAGTTCAATTGGATCGCCTGCATCGCGCAATTCAAGGAAATTGATGCCCTTTACGGTGCGACCATCTTTAATATCGAGGCAGGGTATAATTCTTTTTGCTAACATTAGTTCTTATTGTTTTTGCGTTTTCTAACATACGACAATACGATTCCGAAAACGATAAGCATTACAAGGGGTCCTAAAATATTGATTACTTGCCACATTGAGCGTTCATCAGCAATTCGAGTCTTATTTAATAATCTGATTTTCAATTCACGCGAACGTATGTTCAATAATCCAGCATCATCGCAAAGATAGTTTACTGCATTGAGCATAAAATCCTTATTACCATAGGTTTCTTTGGTATATCTATCATATCCTAAATTCATTGGAATGGTGTCGTATGCAAGCTTTCTCACTTCATTACGTGTAATATCTCCATCAGCGATTACAATCATCGATGTTTGCTTGCTTTGATTCACAATTTTAATGTTCTCACGAAGCTTTGGCAACATTCTGTTTTTGTAAATCGATTCAAATGTTCCTTCAAGTAAAACTCCAATCGGAAGATTAAATTTATCGAAGAAATATTGATTAGGCGTTTGTGACAATAAATCGAAACTCACTGGAACGGGAGTTGCCAATACCTTTGAATAATCAGAAGAACGTAATAAAACCGTTGCTTTATGATCTTTAGACTCACCAACAGTATCGATAACACTTGCACATTCAACCTTAATAACGTTCAAGTTTTTTGTAATCGGATTTGTTGAAGGTGGACTTAACAATGGATGAAAGAACCAGGGAGAAGGGTTCCATTGAGGTTGGGCTCCTTGAGCAGCAACATTTAAAGGAATCACTGCACATTGATTATCGAGAATAACATTGTAGTTAATCCGAACACCGTAACGAAACAATTGGTCGTCTAAATTAAGCTGATTTGCCAATCCTAAAACCATTCTTTCGTAAGCCAAACTATCTTCGGGAACATTTACTAAGTCAAGCAACCAAACAACATGACCACCTTTCATAATATACTGATCTATAGCCAATTTATCTATCTCACTAAAGGCTTTTGTTGGCTTAGCGATAATAAGCGATTTATATTTTTGTAATACCAAAACAGAGCTATCGATTCTAACTCTTTCAACAGTATAATATTCGTCTAAGGCTTTTGCAATACTTGCTGTTTGGTTTCTGTCTAATTCTCCGTGACCATAAAGAAATGCTACTTTACTTTTTTGTTTTACCGATAGCTTTCTAATTGCATTTACAAGCTCATATTCTATACCTTGAACAGCGTTATTGATATTTTGATCGGAATTAGCTAAAGCACTTGTTTTAAGGAAGCTAATACTTACCGTCTTATTTCTTGATGTAACTAAAGCTCCAGGAAAAACAACCCTTGTTGTTTGCTTTCCTTTATCGTCTTTTTCCTGAATAGTGTAGGGAATTAAGCCATTTGATGCAAGGAATTCGTAGGTTTTTTGCGTTAAACTTTGGTCTTCGTCATTCGATGGATTTACAAACTCAAACGTAACATGATTTCCTGCAATTTCGGTAAATTCCTCTAACTGATCCTTAATTTCACTTCTTAAGCGATAAAATGTAGTAGGTAAATCGCCATCTAAATACACTTTAAAATGAATGGTATCTTTAACATTTTCCAATACTTTCTTTGTCGTTTCCGAAAGAGTATAACGTTTTTCGGATGTTAAATCGAATCTATAATGAACTTTAGATGCAAGGAATAAAATAACAATAAATGAAGCAATTACAATAATTATCTTCGTTGTTCCTTTATGTAGTTTTTTTACGTCCATCATCTATTTCCTTCTTATAGATAAAACACCAACTGTTGCATACATAAAAATAGCAGCAACAAGTAAAAAATAAACAATATCGCGAGTATCAATTACACCACGACTCATTGAACGGTAATGCTCGTTAATTCCTAATTGAGCAATAGTATTATGGTACGATTTGAATATTCCCACAGAACTAATCGCATCAAAACCATTATAAAACACAAAACAAAGAATCAAAGCTATTATGAACGAAATAATTTGATTTTCTGTTAATGCCGATGCAAAAATTCCGATTGCAGCATAAATGGATGCTAAGAAAAACAATCCAATATACGATCCCCAAGTACCCCCAGTATCAATGTTTCCAATAGGATCACCAAGTGCATATACCGAAAAAAAGTAAATCAAAGCGGGCAGGAGTGAGGCTAATATTAAAACCACGCTTGCAAAATATTTTGCGGTAACAATTTGTAAATCAGTTAATGGATGAGTGAATAATAGTTCCAATGTTCCTGATTTTGCTTCTTCAGCAAACATTTTCATTGTAATTGCAGGCACCAAAAAAAGGAAAATCCAAGGAGCAAGCTCAAACATGCCCGAAAGACTTGCATATCCCGAATCGAGAACATTCATTTCGTTTACGAAAACCCATAGGAATAAGCCATTGGCCAAAAGGAAAACACCAATAACAATATAGCCTGCAAATGAGCCAAAAAACGCTGTAATTTCTTTTTTAAATAAAGAAAACATCTTGTTTAAATTTGAGGCAAAAGTACATAAAATTAACGCAAATAGAGAAAAGTTAATAACTCAATTTTCTAAAATCAACAATTTTTATAACATTGCATTAAAATTAAATATAAGGAAATGAAAAAGGTATTTATATCAGGAATTTCAAAAGGAATAGGGCGCTCGATCGCTGAAAAACTGTCAAAACAAAGTGAATTTAAAGTTGTAGGTTCATGTCGAAATCCAGATTTGTTGACCGATAAATTAGCTGGAGTTGAATATATTGCTCTTGATTTAAGCAATTCTACAAGCATTCAAGCATGTGCAAAACAGCTCCAAGACATTGATATTATGATAAATAATGCTGGTCAGTCGCAAATTGGAGCAATCGAAGAGGTTTCGATGGATAAAATTCGTGGAATGTATGAGATTAATCTCTTTGGTAACATGGAACTGATCCAAGCTGTTGTTGGTCAAATGAGACAAAATAAAAGTGGATTGATTATTAATATTGGTTCTATGACAGGTAGTTTTGCATTGCCTTTATATACATCTTATTGTACTTCTAAGGCAGCATTTCAGATGTTTTCGATGTGTATTCGTCAAGAATTAGGACAATTTGGGATTAAAGTTGCACATATCGAACCAAACGATATTAAAACGACAATCACGCCAGACCTTATATTTAAAGAAGGAGGAGCTTATGAAAAACTTGCCACCATGGTAAGGGAACAAGTTCGTCAAAAAATGGCAAAAGCTGAAGATCCTGAGATTGTCGCAAAATTGGTAAACAAAATCATTCATTCTACAAAACCTAAGGCAAGATATACAGTTGGAGGAAATGGTAAATTTTTAATTTTCCTAAAACGCTTTGTGAGCGATAGTTTTATTGAAAAATCGACAATGAAAGTATATGGATTATAATTTGCAATTATTTAGGTAGGATTGTTTTGAATTTGTATTTTAAAGCTATAATTTTGCAAAACATTAATTAAACGTTTAATTTTAAAACTTAAAACAATGGCTCATAAAATTAGTTCAGACTGTATCGCATGTGGTGCATGTATTGGAGAATGTCCAGTAGAAGCAATTTCAGAAGGCGAAATCTATGTAATTGACGCAGCAAAATGTACTGATTGTGGTGCATGTGCTAGTGTTTGTCCTTCAGGTGCAATTGCTGCTGAATAGGCTATAAAGCATTTCGTAAAGGTTACCGATAATAGGTAGCCTTTATTCTTCTAAAATCTATTTAACATAATATTAATTATAAGACAAATATATTACTGTGAAAATACGACCAATTATCAATGATTATTGGTTTTTTCGATTCTCAGCGAGTTATTGAAATTCTAGAATTGTGATATGTCGTTTAGAATCAATAATTATGAAGAAACTAATCTAAAGATCTTAATTCAAGATTTTTATGGAATGAGATTCCAATAATTAAAAACTGATTTTAAAATGTCAGAATGATCAAAAGCTAAATCTGGTAAATTCGAAATTGGAAACCAACAAGCTTCACTGGCATCATCATTAGCTTTTATTTGAACGTTTGTTCTGTCAATTTCGGTTGTAAATATTCCTGACAAAACTCTTCCACGTGAATCTCTATCAGGTTTATCTGCCATACAAACAAAATGAACTGTTTCAACGATAAGTCCAGTTTCTTCCTGTAATTCACGTTTTGCACAATCTGCAATTTTTTCATCCATTTCCAGAAACCCTCCAGGAAAAGCCCAAAAGTCCTTATATGGTTCATTTTTGCGTTTTATCAGTAATATAGATATTTCATGCGAATCTTTTCCAATTACCACACAATCGCATGAAACTGCCGGTCTTGGATAATCGTAACAATATTTACCTTTCGTTTCCATATATTTCTATTACCGATAAACATTCTAAAATCCTTTCATTCATTGGCTTCATACCATCTATCCAATGAATTTTCATTCCACGTCGTTCCATGCCACGAAACCATGTCATTTGACGCTTTGCAAATTGATGAATGGCTATATTGAGTTGTGTAACCATCTCATCGTATGTTAGTTGATTTAGTATATATTGAGTCAAAAACTTATATTCTAAGCCATAATAGATTAACGTTTCAGTAGGGACTCCCCTATCAATTAACGCTTTAACTTCGTCGATCATGCCTTCATCTAAACGTTGCTTCAGCCTAGAATCTATACGACTTCTACGTGTTTCAACATCAATTGAAACTCCAATTAATATGGGTGAAAATTGTGGATAATCGAATTCAATTTTAGGATTTGAAGCATAATAATGTTCAATTTCCAAAGCACGAATAATTCTTCTACGATTATCAATATCTGTTTGGTTATGCAGTTCCTTTAAGTCTTTTAACTCTGAAATCAATTCTTCTTCTGATTTTGTTTCACATAGCTCACGAAACGCAGGATTTGCAGGAACATGTATTAATTTATAACCTTTTAATGCTGCTTCAATATACATTCCTGTTCCACCGCAAAGAATTGGTTGCTTTCCTTTGTCAATTATTGCATTATATGCTTTTACAAAATCCTGTTGAAATTCATAAACATTATATTTATGTCCAGCATCAACGACATCTATAACATAATAAGGAATCTGTTTTTCATCGACAGTATAATCAACCAGATCTTTTCCCGTTCCAATATTCATTCCTCGATACACTTGTCGCGAATCGCCACTAATAATCTCACCCGAAATCCGATTTGCTAATTGTGCAGCCAAAACCGTTTTCCCCGATGCTGTCGGTCCTATTATGGTTATTAAGTTATTCATTGTAAGAATTACTATTCATTGCTATTATTGAATCTGCAAATTACTATATATTTGCAGAAATAAATCCATCGTACTCAAAAAAACGGATTTAAGTTAATGTATAATGAAACCACCAAGGAAAGAAGTTTATATCCAAAACAAACGTGCATCACACGATTTTGAATTTATTCAAAAATATGTTGCAGGCATTGTTTTAACTGGTACTGAGATTAAATCGTTGAGAAGTGGTCGTGCTAGTTTGGTTGATGCATTTTGTTTTATGGTTAATGGCAATATGTGGGCAAAAAATATTCATATTGCTGAATATGAATATGGAAGCTATAATAATCACAATCCCAAACGTGACCGAAAATTATTGCTGAACCGTCTTGAATTAGATAAAATAGAACCCAAAATCAAAGAAAAAGGACTTGCAATCGTTATTACAAAACTCTTTATTAATGATAAAGGTCTTGCCAAATTAGAAATTGCCATTGCTCGTGGTAAAAAGCAATACGACAAACGCGAAGACTTAAAAGAACGCGATGCTAATCGTGAAATGGATAGAGCAAAAAAGAATTTTAAATAATTCGATTTTACCTATAAATTTTAAACAATTCCTGTTATAATATTTACAAAATCGAAACTAAAATGATAGTATTAATTTGTTTCAATATGAGCAAATTAAGGATTTTTCATGTGTTTATCGAAGGTGTTTTAGTAAAACCTATAACTTACATTTTTAAGTTCTTTTAGGTAAAAATAGTTTCAATTTGGAATCAATTCTATACATTATAATATTGTATTGTAAAATTTATTAAAAACTCAAAAAATGGAAATTTAAGTAAATAACCTATTTTATTATAGGGGATCTTTGTAATTGTTATATATTTTTTGAAAAAAACCGCATTTTGAAAAGTAGGAAATTAAAATAGTAGTATATTTGTTCTCGAAAAATAAAAATTAGTATAAATTATATAAACTTTTTAAATTTATTAATTATGTCACAATTAAGATTTAAAGCTTTAGAAAAACTTTTCGACAGAAAGCCTAATATTGTAGCAGCTCCTGGAACAAAAGTGTCTGATTATTATGGAGAGTTAGTTTTCACTGACGATAAGATGAAAAAATTCTTATCAAAAGAAGCTTACAAACATATTAAAGATTGCATAGGAAAAGGTACTAAAATTGACCTTAGAATTGCAGATCAAATAGCTGCAGGTATGAAAGCTTGGGCAATTGAAAAAGGCTGTACTCATTACACACATTGGTTCCAACCATTAACTGAAGCAACAGCTGAAAAACATGATGCATTCATGGATATCACTTCTAGTGGTGAAGCTTTCGAAAGTTTTGGTGGTGGTAATCTTGCTCAACAAGAACCAGATGCATCAAGTTTTCCAAGTGGTGGAATTCGTGCAACTTTTGAAGCTCGTGGCTATACAGCTTGGGATCCTTCATCTCCAGCATTTATCATCAATAATACACTTTGTATTCCAACTATCTTCATATCATTTACTGGTGAGGCATTAGATTACAAAATGCCTTTATTAAAAGCATTACATGCTGTTGATAAAGCTGCTATTGACGTAATAAACAGTTATTTCGATAAAGATGCTAAAAAAGTTCAAGCTAATCTAGGTTGGGAACAAGAATATTTCTTAATTGATGAAGCTCTTTTCAATGCTCGTCCAGACTTAATGTTATGCGACCGAACATTAATGGGACATACATCTGCAAAAGATCAACAATTAGAAGATCATTATTTCGCTTCTATACCTGATCGTGTTGCTTGTTTTATGAAAAATGTAGAATACGAAGCACATAAATTAGGTATTCCAATTAAAACACGTCATAATGAAGTTGCTCCAAATCAATTTGAATTTGCTCCAATTTTCGAAGAATGTAACTTAGCATGCGATCACAATCTATTATTAATGGATTTAATGAGAAATACTGCTCGTTTACATAACTTCCGTGTTATCTTACACGAAAAACCATTTAAAGGAATCAACGGATCTGGAAAACATAATAACTGGTCACTTTGTACTGACAATGGAATCAACTGTTATGCACCTGGCAAAACTCCACGTGAGAACTTATTATTCTTAACTTTTGTAGTTAATACTTTAGTTGCATTAAAAGATAATCAAGATTTATTACGTGCAAGTATTCTTACTGTAAACAACGAACACCGTTTAGGTGCTAACGAAGCTCCTCCATCAATTATTTCTGCATTCTTAGGAACAGAAGTTACTGCAATGTTAGAAGAAATTGAATCAAAAGTTTCTGATAAAGTGATGAGTGCTAAAGATAAATCGGAATTGAAACTTAATATCGGAAAAATTCCTCAAGTATTATTAGACAATACTGATCGTAACCGTACTTCTCCATTTGCATTTACAGGAAACCGTTTCGAATTCCGTGCAGTAGGATCAAGTGCAAACTCTGCAGCTGCTATGATCGCTCTTAATTCAATTGTTGCAAGTCAATTAATAGCTTTCAAAGCTGAAGTTGATGCATTGATTAAAAAAGGAACGAAAAAAGATGAAGCTATTCTTAAAGTTTTACGAAAATTAATTACGTATGCTAAACCAATTATCTTCAATGGTAACGGTTATAGTCAAGAATGGGTTGTAGAAGCGGCAAAACGTGGATTAACAAATGTTAAATCTACACCTGAAGCTCTTCAAGCATTTATTACTCCTAATACAATAAAAATGTTTGAAGGTATTAAAGTACTTTCAAAACGCGAATTAGAATCTCGTTATGAGATTAAAAATGAAATGTATGTTAAAAAACTACAAATCGAATCTCGCGTACTTGGAGATTTAGCGATTAATCATATTATTCCAACAGCTATTAAATATCAAGCAGTTCTTATCAATAACGTAACTGGATTAAAAGCGATTCTTGGTTCTGATTTCGAAAAAGTTGCTGGCGATGAAATTTTAATGATAAAAGAAATTGCTGCTCATACAGCTGCAATTCGTACTAAAGTAGCTAAATTCCGTGTTGTTCGTGCAAAAGCAAACGATATTGAACATGCTGATAAAAAAGCGTTAGAATATGCTAAGAATATTAAACCATATTTAGATGATATCCGTTCTCATATAGATGCTCTTGAAACAATCGTTGATGACGAATTATGGCCATTACCAAAATATCGTGAATTATTATTCAACAGATAATAATAGGTAATTCCTAAAAAAGAGAAAGAGCAATCGGAAACGGTTGCTCTTTTTTTATGATGTTATATGACAAATAAAAAACTCATTCTGCAAATACAAAATGAGCCTCAATGAAATATATTTTATGATTATTCTACTATATTAACATAGCTAATCCAATTATTTTGAAGGTTGATTGTTTGTTCATTACAAAGATATACAAATTCAATTAATGTATAAATCTGAACATACTTGTCATCTTTATCTTCATCTATCTTTAATTCTTTATAAATATCTTTAATATTTTTAAACGACATACTCTCAATTGCGTGAGCTTTTTCGCGTCCGTCTTTAAAGTGATCAATGTCTATTAGTACAATAACTACTGTCATAATTCTAAGTATAAGATGTTTACAAACTTTTTATAATTTCATTAATTAATCCCGTTCCTTCATATATAAATCCAGTATATAACTGAACAAGTTTTGCTCCGGCTTCTAGTTTTTCTTTTGCATCTTGAGCTGTCATTATACCACCAACTCCAATGATTGGAATACTTCCATTCGATTTTTGATAGAGATAGCGTATTACTTCTGTTGATTTGTCTTTTAACGGTTTTCCACTTAATCCACCATTTCCTATTGCTTCAATTTCAGAATCGGGATATGAAAGACCTTTACGGCTAATTGTCGTATTAGTTGCAACTATGCCTGCTATTTTTGTCTCGTTTACAATTTCTATAATATCGTCGAGTTGCGAATTGGTTAAATCGGGAGCTATTTTTAAAAGAATAGGTTTCGATTTTGATTTGTTACTATTTATGTTTTGGAGACTTAAAAGTAAATGTTTCAGAGGCTCTTTCTCTTGAAGTTCTCTCAGATTAGGCGTATTGGGCGAACTTACATTAACAACGAAGTAATCTACATATGGAAAAAGTGCTTCAAAACAGATAATATAATCGTTAACAGCCTCTTCATTTGGTGTTACTTTATTCTTACCTATATTTCCACCTATAATAACCTTTGTACGCTTCTTTTGGAGCATTTTAACCGTTTGTTCAACGCCAAGATTATTAAAGCCCATACGATTAATCAGTGCTTTATCTTTAATTAAACGAAATAAGCGGGGCTTAGGATTTCCAGGTTGAGCTTTAGGAGTTACTGTTCCTATTTCCACAAAACCAAAACCCATTGCACCTAATACATCAAATGCATCGGCATCTTTATCAAGACCTGCAGCTAAACCTACGGCATTCGGAAATGTAATTCCAAAAACTTCGACAGGCTTTGATTGAACTCCACAAAATAATTTGGTTAAAGCGATTCCTCCTGGAATTGCCTGAATTGTTTTTAAGGTTCGAAAAATTACTGCATGTGCAGTTTCAGGTTGAAGCTTAAAAAGGAAAGGACGCGCAAAAAGTTTGTACATATAATCCAAAAAATATTTCGCAAATGTATAAAACTTATTCGGGCTTATAAACGCTAAATGTTTTGTCTTTATAAAAAAGTACAATTTTTTCTATTTCTTTATTATTTAAGTCTAAAAAATTTCCAATCAATGACTTATTCTCAGTATTACTCTCATGCGGTTTTGCGTGAATCTCAGACGAAGAAGTGCCTGTTGTTAATTCGTTTAATTTTTGATTGTCGATAGATAGGTCAGTATTTTTAATTTCTAATTCGGGTTGGCTTACTTCGTTCGTAGAAATTTCTTCTGGTGTTAATGAAAACAGAGATCGTTGAACAGATCCTCGCAACATTTCACCTTTACCAGTCATTAACCATTCTGGATTTATTTCTTTATATTTTAGTAATACTTTTTGAATAAACTCAAGACTGGGTTTATTTCGTTCAGAAAGAATGTGAGAGATCCCTGAACGTTGTACACCTAACTCATCAGCAAATTGCGAAGGGCTTATACCTAAATACAGTAGTATTTTTTCAATTTTATCTTTCATAATCACATTACAATTGTAATTAGTAATATATTACAAATGTAATAATAATTATGTTTACAAATGTAGCCATACATATATTACATTTGTAATGTGATTTATTTCGTATAAATAGTATCTAGAATAGAATTTATTATTAAGTACTGTAAATTAGTGTATTATAAATAATTGATTTTGCAGTTATTACATTAAATAAACCACACTAATATACTGGTATTGAGTTGTATAGATGTAAAATATTTGTGTTTTATTATCAATTTATAGTTTAGAACTGATATTTTTAGTGAAAATTGTTTATATAATGATATATAAAATACTGATATATAATTATATATATATATATATTACATATGTAATCTCCGTAAAAAAACAGAGAAGGTATTCTTGTAATTACTTTAAAATATCTAAAATAAATACACAAAATCTATTGTTTACAGTTGTATTTAGTATCAGCATATTACAGTTGTAATTTAATTTGCATAAATTTCACCATTATTTACCTGTTTAACAATGTGAACAAACTAGCTTATTTCAATAAGTCGCTGAGAATTGAAAAAATTGTGTACTCCCCTATCATTTTCGAATTTTTAAATTCTCAAAAAAAGGCAACTTATCTTCAGTTTTAGTATCTTTGAAATAAATAAAGAGAATAGTACTATGTCAAAACGAATTATACTTTATCGACATTCTAAATCTAGCTGGGAAGATTTGAATATAGATGACTATGATCGTCAATTGAATTCTAGAGGTTTGATTGATGCCGAACATATGGCTAATATTATAGGTACAAAAATTATATTACCTGATTTAATTCTTTGCAGTGGTTCTACACGTACTCGTCAAACAATAGATGCTCTTAGAAAAAAGAATCCATTTATTGAAATAGAATATGATGATAATCTTTATTTAGCAGAGGTTTTTGCTATCGATTATTTGATTTCTCAGGTTGCTAACGAAGTTGAAACACTTTTAATTTGTGCTCATAATCCAGGTCTAACTGAATTTTTAAATCAAAAAACGAATAATATTTTTGATGAAATCCCTACTTCGTGTATTGTTGTTATAGAATTCGAAAATTATTTATGGAAAGATGTACCTCATTCTAAAGGAAAACTAACTTTTATAGAATATCCTAATATGCCTAAAGACACTGGTCTTAATAATATTTTGAATTATTGACCAAATCCCCCCATCTTATTGCATCAAATTTCTAATTACTTCTTTATTCAAAAAAAGGTTTGAAATAAAAATTCATTTATTTTTGATTCTATTAAATTCAAAAAATTATGACAAATAAAGCATCAAATTACAGATATGACACAATGAAATTTAACCGTTGTGGCGAAAGTGGAATTAAACTTCCAGCTGTTTCTCTTGGATTGTGGCACAACTTTGGAAGTGTCGATATTTTTGAAAATGGTCGATCAATTGTTCGAAAAGCATTTGATTTAGGAATCACTCATTTCGATTTGGCAAATAATTACGGTCCAACTGCTGGTTCTGCAGAAGAAAACTTTGGAAAGATTTTAAAATATGATTTAGCTAATTATCGTGATGAAATGATCATTTCGACTAAAGCTGGTTATGGTATGTGGCCAGGTCCTTATGGTGATTTTGGTTCAAAGAAATACTTGGTTGCAAGTATTGATCAAAGTTTAAAGCGCATGGGATTGGATTATGTTGATATTTTTTATCACCATCGTTGGGATCCAGAAACACCATTGGAAGAAACAATGGGAGCTTTGGAATTGATTTACAAACAAGGAAAAGCCTTATATATAGGAGTTTCAAATTATAATGGAGATCAATTACAAAAGGCCGTTTCGATTCTTAAAGAAAAAGGAATACCAATGTTAATTACACAACCTCGCTACTCTATGCTCGATCGATGGGTTGAATCTGATGGATTACTTGATGTTGCTGAGAAATTGGGTGTTGGGACGATTGCATTTTCACCTTTGGCTCAAGGATTACTTACTGATAGATATTTAAAAGGTATTCCACAAGATTCTAGAGCTGCTAAACCGAACAGTTTCTTACGTTCTGAAAATATTACACCAGAACTTGTAAAGAAACTTATGTCATTGAATGAAATAGCTCAAAAACGTGATCAAAGTCTTGCACAGATGGCAATTGCTTGGTTATTAAAAGATAATAGAGTTACATCTGTTTTAATTGGAGCAAGTTCCGTATCACAACTTGAAAATAATGTAGCGAGTATTGAAAATTTACTGTTTAATGAAAATGAATTAAAGGCAATATCAGAATTGATAAAATAGTTGAAAAGATATATATGAAAGCCCATTGCTATATAGCTTTGGGCTTTTTTAATGTACAAACATTTCTAATTTTAAAACCTCAGAAGTTTGGTCTGTTACTTTCACTTTGTCTGAAATTCTATAACCTATTACCCATAAAATTTCGCTATTGTTATCTGTAAGTACTAAAGCTGTCTTTTTATCAAGTAATGAAAGTTTTTTATCGATGAAAAAATCGCTGAGTTTTTTGTGTTTGATCATTCCAAGAGGTATGAAGGAATCGCCGTCTTTCCATGAACGAACCGTTAATGGAAATGTAATTTTTGCTAAATCAATTACAGCAATCGATTCTGTAATATTCTGTAAATTAATTATATTAACAGGATATTTTTCAATGGTTAGTTTAATCGGAATTGTAATTTCTTTGGTATCGGCAAAAATTGTTTGTGTTGACAATTCGGCTTTTATTTTTGATAAAATTAATTGTTCTCTATCCTTGATTAGTTCATAATTTCCAGCAATAAAACGTTTGCCCGATTGTGCTGAAGTTGCTACAACGATATTTTCTATAACATCTTTGGTAAAGCCAAAAGGATGAAGCCATTCAAACAAAAGTAAGTCTGAAAATCCTGTTTCAAATAATTCAAAAATGTTTATTGTCTGAATGGTATCAGCTTTTATCGAAACGATTTGTGCGAGTAATGTATTGATATTTTTTTCATAAAATGCAAAACTTTGTGATATCCGATTTGCATTCTCATTCAACGTTTGCACAACAGATGGATTCATTTCTTTAAGAATCGGTAAAACAACATTTCGAAGTTTGTTTCTTTTGTAAATCAATTCATTGTTCGATTCATCGGTTCTATATGAGAGATTATTTTCTTTCACATAATGTAAAATCATTGCTTTATCGGCAAATAACAATGGTCGAATAATGTTTTTAGCTTTATTTTTAATGCCGATTAAACCACGTATTCCCGTTCCACGAATAAGATTAAGCAGTATTGTTTCAGCATTATCTTCTTGATGGTGAGCGGTTGCAAGCCAATTAAAACCGTGCTCGGTGCAAAGTGTTTCAAACCAATCGTAACGAAGTTGGCGAGCAGCCATTTCTATTGAAAGCTTGTTTTCTTTTGCAAATACAACAGTCTCGAAATGTTCAACAAAGAGTTCGCAACCATATTGTTGAGCCAATTCCCGAACAAAAGCTTCATCAGCATCGGAATGTTCGCCGCGTAATGAAAAGTTACAATGTGCTAAAGCAAAGGGTAATTTAGAGATATAAAACAAATGTGACAACACAACAGAATCAGCTCCACCACTAATGGCTATCAAGGTTTTTTGTCCATCAGCAATAAGATTATTAGTCTTACAATATGACAAAAATTGTTCAACCATTACTTTAAGTATCTAATCAAAAGTATTTCTGAAAGAATAAAAAATAAACAAGCAAGAATAAACCATTTCCAAAGTTGAGTTCCATTATCCATTTGCTTTATAGACTCGCCTGTTAGTTCTTTCGGTTTATCAATGACATTTGAAATTGTAACATATTTCTTCGCTAATTCTGTAATTTGTTGAGGATTGTAAAACTCCATTTTCGATTCCAATCGATTGTAATTGAACGCAAGTGAAGTAATATTACTTGAACCAGAAATAACATTGTAAAATCCTGATTCGGTAATAGTTCCACCAAGCATCAATTTCGTTTTTACTCCATTATTACTATTTAATTGTTGTGGAATGAAATCGTTTTTATTTTGCTTATTAATAATATGAATTAGAGCATTATCGCTCGATGTAACAGGTACATTTACAATAGTATTGCCTCCAATTTTATATTGTAAAGGTGCATTGCTGGTTCCGTTTAAAACCATATTGAGCAGTAATGGAACAAATAATGGATGTTTTACTAAGTTGTTGGCCTTATCGTTACAAGGCGAAGTAAACAAATAAACATTTCCTCCACCAAAACTGGTGCTTACAACTAAATCGTCAGAACTTTCTGCCCATAGAATATTATTGGTTGCCGAACGAGATTGATTTTTAACTTTGAAATGCGAGAAGAAATAAGGTAAATCAGCATTTGCAATTTCGTGTTTAAAGACATTTGCAAAAATGGGATGTTTGTAATTTATACCAGCAGTTCTCACTTTTGATGTATCAAAACGTTCTATTTGTGGAGCATTTATAGCTCCTAAAAATGCATTGTAAGATTGAATATTTGATTTCGCATCTGGGAACATAATCAGCGATCCTTTTTCTTTTAAAACCTTTAAGAGTTCTTGTTTTAATCCGTCAGAAATAGAAAGTAAGCCCGATAAAATAATTGCGTCATAATCGGAAAGCTTTGAATAGGAAATATTTGTAGTATTTTCATTATCAACACTTATAGCTGCATCGTCTTTAAATAAAGCTTTAATGTATGGATTTGGTTCTTTTTCGTTTATTACAAGTACATTAAACTTGGTTTTAATGAAATAAGAAAACAAATAAGAGTTATCGTAAATAATTGGATAATCGTTTATTTCGAGCTTACCACAAATGCTTCCCGAACTTGTATTATTGTATTCAAGCGTTACCGTTTTCGTTTCCATTGGCTGCAACGAAACAGTAGCAATAGCCTTCGATGTATCGTTTATAAATAACTTAATTGGTAAGGTTGCATACGATTGTTCCGACGTATTTACAACCGACACAAAAAGTTTTTCGGGTTGCATATATAAATGCGTTGGCGTTTCGAACCAACAAGAATCAATATAAATGTTTGAAACCGTTCGAGGCGAAACCGGTACAAAGAAATAACGAACCGTTGAATCGTGTTTAAAACTTGAAATATCAAACGACGATTTTTGATAATCGGAAATCAAATACATTGAAATTCCTGCACCCGATTGATTGTTTTCAACAATGTTTTTAATGTTTTCAGAAACAGAACTCATTGTAACTGATAAGGGTGACGATACAATTGTTTTAATGGTTTCCAATGCTTTTTCACGACTTACTAGGAAATGATTTGACGGTTTATTATCGTTATCTTGAATAACAAAACGAGTACCCTGACTATAGGCTTTGACAACCGATTCGGCTCGTTTTTTAGCTTCTTCTAGCAATTGACCTTCGGCACTTTCACCCATCATACTGAATGAATTATCGACATAAATTGCCACAATGATATTTCCTTTTTTTACAACTTGAGCATGTTTATTGGGGAGTAACGGCATCGCAAAAGCAAGTACCAAACAGATGATTGAAAGGATACGTGCAAGCAAAACCAATAGATGTTTCAGCCTCGTTTTCGAAACGGTTTCGTTCTTCAATTGCTGAAGCATTTCGGTATTGCTGAAATAGACAATCTTGAGCTTTCGAAATTTGAAAAGATGTATAATTATGGGAATTGAAACTGCTAACAGTCCAAATAACATTCCTGGATTTTGAAACTGTAGGTTCATATTCTATATTTTTGCACTGAGTTTAATGTTAAACATACGACTGGTTAAATAATTTGGTGTTGGATAATTATATCCTTGTACATCTTTTATCCAAAAGTACGAAACAGTATTACCAAAATCTAATAAATTCAAAATTTCTATACCAACCCAAAGACTCTTCAATGAATACTTTCGTTTTGCCTCTGTATTTGACTCAGATATAATCTGTTTCGAAAAACCAACATCAACGCGACGATATGCTGGTAACATTACTGCCGACTGTTTTGAACTGCTTATATCGGCAGGATTGCTTGGAACTTTTGATGCATAATACATTGTCATACTCATTTTATATGAATTGTCCCAAGGCAAATAATCTTGAACGAAAATGCCAAGATTAATCAGTTGATCGGTTGGACGACGTTGCCAGCTATTTCCAGAACCATCAATCTTTTCTTTTGTTTGCATTACCGAAAGGCTTACCCACGATTCTGTTCCTTTAATAAATTCGCCATTCAGCTTCATATCAAGCCCTGTAGCATAACCTTTTGCTGTTTTATCGGGGAAATATTGCAGACTCACATTGTCGATTGTGTAAGGAACAATACGTTTCAAATCTTTGTAATACGATTCAATAGTCAATTTGAATGGTCGTTGCCAAATCTTTAAGAAATAATCGCAACCGGCAACATAATGAATCGACTCTTGATCTTTAGTCTTAGGATAAAATGTTCCATCAACGCCAACCATTTCTTTAAAGAATGGTGTTTGATAGTAATAGCCAAAGGCCAAACGGAAAAACATATTTCGTTTCCAAGCGGGCTTATATAGTAACCGTAAACGAGGACTTGCAACGATCTGTTCGTTAGATGTTTTATAGTTCGTACGTAAACCAGCAGATAAAGACAGTAAATCGTCGCCCAATTGGAACTTCCACGCATTTTGAATAAAAGCACTTGGTTCGAAATTGGTAAAATGAATCTTATTATAAATAGTTTGGCTTAAGATAATTGCTGTATCTGAATATGGTATATTATAATCAGCGCTATCTAATTTAGTCCACGAGTTTAAATCTTCGTTTATCCGATGAAACTGACAATCGATTCCTGCTGAAAATGTACTTATTCCAAATTCATGATTTACAACGAGTGACGTTGTAATAATATTTGCATCTAAATCATTGCGGGCATGCTTAAAGAAAGAACCAACGGCAAGATTTCCAATAGTATCTATTTTTCCTTTATCGTTTGATGCGACTTCATTGAGTCTATAATAGCTTTTAATATCAAAGGCTTCACTTTCGCTTGTTTGAAATGTCGAAACGGTAAGTTTTACATTCGTATTTTCGTTTAATGTCCACTGATTCCATAGTGCCCCCATCATTGAGGTAGAAATATTTTCTTCATTTCCTTCGAAAGCAACATACATATTATATTGTTTGGGATAGCCAAAGGTCGTGTTCTTGTCTTTGGGAATAAACAAATAATTGTTATGCGAAAAATATCCTAAAAATCCCAATTGCGACTTCTTCGTTAATTGATAGGTCAACTGTGTTTGAACATCAGTAAAGGTTGGTTTGTAATCACCCTTTTCATCCATTTTACTCACAATCATCCTATTGTTTTTGTAACGAACGCCAGTAATCATAGTGAAACGACCATCTTTACTGGCATTTTCAACATGACCGGTCACTCCTATCAAACTCAAATTCGTTGAAGCTGCAAAAGCTGTTGGCTTGCGATATTTGATATCGAGTACCGACGACATTTTATCGCCATATTCGGCATCGAAACCTCCCGATGAAAAGGTTATAGAACCAACCATATCGGGATTGATAAAACTTAATCCTTCTTGCTGACCCGAACGAGTAAGAATGGGTCGATAAATCATAATATCATTTACATATGTTAGGTTTTCATCGAAATTACCACCACGAACATTGTATTGCGAGCTGAATTCATTTCGCGATGTAACACCGGGTTGTGTTTTAATGCTCGATTCAACGCTGCTCATTCCGACTCCTGGAATTGACTGGATATATTTAGGATTAATGCGTGTTAAACTGGCATCGTTATCGCGTTTGCTCAAAACCATTACTTCCGAGACTTCGCGAGCGTTAACTTCCAGCTTTTTATTTATCGTTTTTACTTCACCATCGGCAATGGTGATTGTGAGACTTGTTTTCTTAAAACCGGTTACCGAAAAGATAATTGTACAAGCATTTTGTGGAATAACATTTAATCGAAAAAGACCATCAATGTCCGTTTGACATGGCGATTGCGGACTCTTTTGATCATACACCACAACATAGGGAATTCCCAGCCCTTGATCGTCGGTTATTTTTCCTACAACCGTAGCATTTTGGCTTTTGCCAACAACAGCAAAAAATAAAAGTATGAGGTTAAGTATAAATCCTTTTTTCATCGCTGCAAAAATACTATTTTTGTCCAAATTAAGGTTATGTGTTTGCAATAAAGCACAATATTGTTTATCATTTATAATTCTTTTGTCATGCGGTTTATATCGGTTTTTCTAGCTTTGGGTTTTTTTCTGCTGTCGTGTTCTACAAGCCCCTTAAAGGTTGATGTTTCGAAAGTTAAGGTAACGTTAAACATACATCGTCTTGATGTTACCATTGCTCATTTGAAAGGCGACAGTGTTGAGAAAAAGCTTCCCGAAATCATTAAAGAATACGGCAAATTTGCGGAATTGTATAGCAGCCAAATCATTAAAGTTGGTTCGATGTATAATGCCGATTATGTTCGCAACATGAATGTATTTCTCAATTACGAAGTTTTTGACGATATCAACCAATTGATTGTAAAAGAATTTGGTTCTACAAAACTTTCGTTCGAACCCGAACTGACCGATGCATTTAAACATTATAAGTATTTTTTTCCAAAGAATAAAATTCCAAATCTCTATACCTTTAACGGTGGTTTTAATCAATCTATTGTGATTGACAGTTCGTTGATTGGCATTGGACTCGACAAATATCTGGGAACCAGCTGTTCGCTCTACAAACATCTTGAATTGGAGCAATACAAAAAGGATGTTATGTATCCTAAAAAAATTACATCGGATGTGATGATTGCCCTTGCCGAAAGCGAATTCCCCTTTACTTTCAGCAACGAAGACTTGCTTTCAACAATGATTAACGAAGGTCGTAAGATTTACTTTACCAAGGCTATGGTTCCCAATCAAAACGACAGCATCATTTGGGGCTTTTCGAGCAAGCAAATGAAGTTTTGTAAAGAAAGCGAAAAATCGATGTGGGATTACCTTGTCGACAACAAACAGCTTTTCAGTTCCGATTACATGAACATAAAACGTTTTACTGGCGAAGGTCCGTTTACTTCTGCTTTTTCGAAAGAAAGCCCTGCCCGTGCTGCGGTATGGATTGGTTACCAAATTGTGTCGTCATATATGAATCACAATTCAGTGACCCTGCCCCAGCTTATGAATGAAAAGGATTATCAAAAGATTATGAATAAGTCGAAGTATAATCCGTAAGGAAATATACGTCCATAAAAAAATGCCGAGGGTTTGTTACTCTCGGCATTTTTCTTGTTTGGCTAAGGCTCTTGCCTAAGTTATTTTATATTCTTTCGAGCAGACTGTTCAGATAGTAGTGACTGAGGATTGAATCTCAGATTAACAGTAACTTAGTGGTAAAAAAGCACGAGGAATTTAAGTCTTTAGTCTGGTATATACCACAATAATTCTCCAAGTTCTTTATCGGAAATACTATCCTTTTCCGATTTGTCGTATATTGAAAGTAAATAAACGGTATTTTCTGTTACAACAACGTTTGTTATTATTCTTGCACCTCCCCTTTTACCTTTTCCTTTTGAAGCAATAGATATGCGGATTTTATAACAATTTTTACCTAATGCTTTTCCTTGAACCGGATTTTCTTTCAGTTCTTGAATAAGATTATAGAGTTCAGATTTCAACGAAGCATATTTCTTAATCAGCTTTTTAGCTTGTTTTTCAAATACTTCAATTGTTTTTACATTATAACTCATTTAAAAAATCTTCAGCGTTTCTTGCTTTCTTTTTTCCAGTTCTTATTACCGTTATTTCATCAACAGCTTGCTTTATTTCTTTTAGAAGTTTAGCCTTTGATTCAGTAAGCGACGTTGTTTTGATATACGATATGCTATGCAAAACATCCATTATTGATTGTGCTTTGTTGTCTGGTATTTCTAATAATACTTTCATCATTCCTATCGTTTTAGTTATAAACAAAGATATAAAAACAATCGTTTCATAACTCTTAGGCATAAAAAAATGCCGAGGGTTTGTTACTCTCGGCATTTTTCTTTTATAGTAACCCAGCCAGCGTTACAACGCTGGCTGGGTTGTTTGTCAGTTAGTTTTTTAGCCAGCTTTTTTATTCTTTACTAAACTCTAACGTTTTAGAATAACTTGGCGATACTGCTTTTAAAACATATATTCCACTTGCAAAAGCTGAAACATCAATATCTACAACATTACTGTTTACCGATTGAGAATACACCTTTACACCATTCATACTGTAAATTTCAACAGTATTTTGTTCATCTGGCATCGATACTTTTATAGTATTTTTTGCAGGATTTGGTGCTATTGAAAAGTTATAAACCGTATTTGAAGATGGTATTTGTTGTTGAAAACTTGTAGCAGTATTAACAGTTGTTGCATTTGAAGTTGATAATGTTACTTGCTTGGCATTTTCTATTTGTGTATTTACACTATCTAAAATAAATGCTTTTGTTGTTATTATTGAACAAGCAGGAACGATATGTGCAATTAGCGAATTAGTTATACTTGGAGTAAATTTGAATCCAGGATTAAGTTGAATGGATTGCGTTGCTTTTAAATCAGGCATTTTTATACTTGTTTCATCATCATTTTTAGGTAAACTAGTTGGTATATCACTAGTTGTTGAAATAGAAGCTGATGAGGAACTTGTATTACCTGCAATATCTGTGCATTTTACCGTTACAGTATAGTTAGTACATTTTTCTAAATTATCAAAAGTCTTTGTTGAATATCCAGGATTAATTTCTAAAAAAGATTGATTAATATTTCTAATTGTAACATCATAATAATTAATACCTCCGTTATAATTGATGTCATAATTTGATAAATCATCAGTACAATGATTCCAATGGACATATACATTAGATTTATCTGATGTTAATGAAATTATTGGATTAGAGGGCGGATTCTTATCACAAACCAATTCTATGTCATCGGTTTTAATATCACTAGATACAGTTACGTCTTCAGTCTGTTGCACTTGAACTATTCTACCATAATTATCATACGTATCAACCCATTTAGTAACCGTTTGTACATAACTATATTTAATTAATAAACTAAATGTATATGTAAAAGGAGAATTTGTTTGAAGTAAATTAACAAAACCAAACTGGAAATTACCATTAACAATTGTATAAGTTGGAGTACAAAGTCCACCACCATATATAACTACATCAGTCAATTTGAAATTTTGCATAGTATTTATAAGATTTGTTCTATTTATAGTCATAGTATATGATGTTGCATTTGTATAATAAATTGAATTATACGTTATTTTGATTTCACCATTATCTATAGAATTTTGTCCATACCCCTCTAAATAGCAGACCGCCATAAATATAAAAATTAATATCTTTTTCATATACAAAGATTTATTTATTAGAATTAACTTGAGCTTTCAACGCTTCAATTTCTTTTTGTTGTTGAATCATATATAATGTTAATTCTTCAACTTTTTTAAGAAGGGTGGCATCCATTTTCATAACATCAATACCTTCTTTTGCAACTTCTGCAGTCGAAGGTACTTCTGGTAAATGACTGTTAGCATTAATGAAAGCTTCAACATCTTTTAATGGGCGAAGTTTATAGTCTTTTGCAAAAACGTAATCAGCCCAGTATGGAGTATTCATATTAGGACTAGCTATGACTCTAAGCTCTCCTGTTTTTATTGTTTTTGCATTTACCATTCCATTTCCGAAAACAGAAAAAATAGAATTACCACTTGCATCTTCAATATAAATTGGTCTTGCGGTTACATCACCAGCACTTGCATAATATCCAATTCCCCAATTTGTTAATGAACTTAAATGTACTGTTGAACCATAAAAAGAATTACCATTAACTTGTCCATCTCCCATTACAGAAAAAATAGGCTTACTCGGTGTAGTTCTTGCATCTTCTACCCATATTGCTTTTGCTGTAGCATCTTTCGTTATTGCTACATAACCTAATCCATATTGACCGATTTGAGTTGCTGTTGTACTGCCTATATAAACACGACCTGCATTTACTTGATTTGAAATAGCATTAATGTTTCCTTTTGTGGTTAAATCCCCATAACCATTTATAGTTAAAGATGTAACACCGGATGAACCACTTGTAAATGTATTTGAATTTGCTTCTGAAGCATTTATATTAATTAATCCGCTGCTTATTGTAGTACTTGAAGTCGAACCTTGATATTGTGTTCGTAAAAAAGTTAATCCCGTTGGAGTTAAAGAATATGATGGTCCAGTACCTCCAACATACATACCCGTTAAAAAATTTGAAGCACTTATTGAGGAGTTATTTAATGTTAAAGTATTTGTTGTTGTTGGCGAATTAATTGTTAATGCTCCTGTCCTACTAATTGCATCAGTAAGATTAAGTGTATTTGGAGTCCATGTTTGTGCATTACCACTAAAATACGCTCCAAATGCTAAAAGAGCAACCATAATTTTTTTTGTTTTCATTTGTTTTTATTATTTATACATTTTTGCCTACTCTTTGAAAAGCTTTTCGGCATCCGCTTATGTTTTCAATTATATAACAAGCATTTTTCGACTTACTCCCGAAAAAATGAAAGTTTTTTTATTAACAATATGTATGAATGAACAATCAGTTGTTTTATCCTATTGTTGTTATAAACACATAAAATAGGATTCATCCCATACGGACGCGATTTATCGCGTCTCATGATTATTTATTACACCTCATTGTTTATTCATCACATCTCATTGTTTTTTAACCCCTTTTATTGTTATTTATCGCATCACCTGCTTTTCATTTATTTTTTAATGGAGAAACAAATGATGCGCATTAAAATAATAGAGACGCATAACATGCGTCTCTACGTTTGTTCTTTTATTCATTGTAGACGCATTGAAACGCGTCTTTTCGTATTTTTTTAATATGAGACGCGATAAATCGCGTCTCTACGGTCTTTATGTTACAATTAATAAGATAGGTCCTTCCCAGTCGGTTTTTGTGCCAACAACAATTGCTTTATGAAAAAAGGCATATTCAGTTCCTTTTTGCAATCCTGCAATTTCGGTGCTTGCTACTGTTGTTGTATCAAGAGGAATACGGCTGGTATAGGTTGCCACATCGCTGGTATATTGCCATTCGTGTGCATTTGCGCCACCGGGAGCTGAGAGATAAACGGTTCCCGAAATGTCGCCATTTTCAACCATAAACACCCTTGATGGTGCATGGTTACGTCCTTTTAGTTTCATACCTGCACTGTGCACAATGGCTTCGCGGTCGGCATCGGGCGTAGCTGGATCGTTGGCTAGTCCTTCAACCTCGTTTTTCAACTTGGTTAATTCTCTTTCCAAGGCTTCGCGAGCTTTTTTAATGTCATCGGTTTTGGTGTCAGATGTCGGAGCATTAAGAGCAGCATGAAACGCCGTTGTTGCTATTTTCGTTTTCGCTATTTGAGTCACAAAATCAGCTGCCGCGAATCGTGGATTGTCGGTCATGTGTGTAATAAAACTGTCGGCATTAACCAAAAGTTGAGCATTACTACTGTCTTTGAGACCAAGGTTTATTTGTGCTTTCATATATATAAGGATTTATTGGTTACTGGTTTTTATAACTGTAATCCGAATGTTCATACACTGTAAGAACGTTCGGATATCGAAAGAGAGATGTCTCTTTAAACAAAAGAACAAACGGATTTACGGTAACCGTAAGCTCTTTACTTGTTCCCGACATCGGATTCCTTGTTCCCGACATCGGATACAACAAAAGAGATGTCGGATTCACCATATCCGATGTAGGATTGATTATATCCGACATCGGATATAGCAAGAGAGATGTCGGATTGATTGTATCCGACATCGGAATCAACATGAGAGACATCGGATTCGTTATATCCGACATCGGATTCGTTGAATCCTCTCTTTCTTTGAGCTTATGAAATGTCGGAAACGACAAATCCTTATCCGTTCTTGTTGTATCCTTAAAAGGATGTATTACATTCCCTTTTTCATTTGATGAATACGCTTGTGCTTTTGTGTAAAGAAATGTATCAATGAACGCTTCGTTTTTGTAACTGCTGTAAAAATACTAAAGATTATTACTGGTAAAAAAGGGTGATTTGACGTAATGCCGATATATTGCAGAAAACCGAAGGTATGTTGCAAAATAAGCCGTTATGTTGCAAAAATATTTTTTGTATGCTTCGGTTACGGGATGTTTTTGGGAAAACGAAATGAAAAAGAAATGTTGTAGTATTTTCAAATATCCCCTTGTTTGGCTTAGGCTCCTGTCTAAGTCATTTTATATTCCTTCATGCTAGCCTATTTAGATAGAAGCGACTGAGGTTGAAAACCATAACCGAAGGTTGGATAGTTGATATGGTTTTAAAGCTTAGTCATAATCAAACAAAAAACAATAACCTTATTTGTTCTAGCTAAGTTCTAGAATAAACAGCAAATGGCTTTAGGCACAGTATCAATAAAAGTATATAATCTTTGCGAATAACAGATGCTTCGACAGGCTCAGCATGACATTCGTACTACGATTAACTTCGTTGAGCTAGCAAGCTCGGTTGTCACCCTGAGCTTGTCGAAGGGTCTGCGAATATTCTTTGTAAGTCATATTTCTTTTATCTTTTTGCTTTGTATTTTAGACCAAAGCCTTTTTGTTAAATATCGTATGTTAAAGACATTACTATAAAGGGAAATATGGTTGGGTACTTTAAAAAAACATTCTTAAATCATCGGTATCTTTTGTTGTAAAAGCTTGTAAAAGGTTCGTGAAATAATAAGTTCTTTAACGTTATTATATGGCTTTTGCAGAATACATTTGTTTCCATCTATTTTTGATAAATAATTGATATTGATGATTTGTCGTTGATATATTTGAACAAACAATGCGGAATGTTTCATAATTGTTTCGGCAGTCGAATTGCATTTTAATGCTAAACGAGTTTGATTTACTAAAATGATATACCACAGTTCTCGTAAATTCTTTTTATCATATTCGATATAGAGTACTTGGTCAAATTGAAGTATTTGTGTACCTGTTACAGTTGCTACCATAAATTTCGAATCCTGTAAGAGTGTATTCGGTAAAGCTATTTGAAGGTTTTCAGTGGCTTTTCTCTTTTCTTCGAAAAAGTGATTCAGTACTGCAGTTAAATCATTCTTTTCAAAAGGTTTTTTTAAGAAATCGAAATATGAGAAACGTATTGCATTTATCATATATTTTTCGTGGCTCGAGTAAATGACAATATGCATTTGCCAATCGATACTATCTTTTATTTTTTGATGGAAATCAAAACCATTATCATCGGCCAGTTCAACATCAAGAAATAACAAATCGGGACGAACAGACATAATAAGATGCTTTGCTGTTTCGGAACATGTGGCTGTTCCTGCAATCTGTATTTGATTATATGATTGTAATGCTTGTTCAAGTAGGTAAATACTCATTTTCAGGTCATCAACAATTACTATAGTATATTTTGCTTTCATGAGTGTGTGAGGTTATGTTAGTGTTGGTTTTAAAATAGTTCCGCCACTTCAATCCGTTCCAAATATATTTGTTTTTACTCTGATTGCAATAGTTTGTGGCTATAAATTTAAAACAATAATCGTTAGGGAAATGGTCATTTTTTATCATAAGATTTATAATATATTTGCAGTAAACATTATATGTAAGTGGCTAAAAACGTTAAACAAATAAAGACCGAAATAAATCCTACAACAGGAAAGCGAGACGCAATAATTCTATCTATTATTGTATTTGCAACCCTTTTTGTTTTCTGGAACAGCAAGAACTTTGGCTTTGTGTGGGACGATAACGAATATATTGTCAATAATCCCAATATTGTTTCATTATCACTGCAAAGCATTAAGCATATCTTTTCGAGTTTTTATGCTGCCAACTATCATCCTATAACAACGCTTTCGTGGGCAATTGAGTATCATCTTTGGGGAGTAAATCCGGTAGGCTATCATATTTCAAATATTTTGTTGCATGTCGTAAATGTTTCTTTGGTTTTCTTTTTTGTTCAAGCATTGGTAAAGGATATTCGGGTTTCAGCAGTCAGCACTGCCCTCTTTGCTTTTCATCCCATGCATGTTGAATCGATAGTTTGGATATCGGAACGTAAAGATTTGTTGTTCACCCTTTTTTATGTTTCATCATTATTGTGTTATTTGCAATATCTTCGTTCTAAAAAGCTTCACTTTTTATTGCTTTCATTCATTGTGTTTATCTTTTCTTGTCTATCGAAATCGGCTGCAATAACACTTCCACTTGTTCTCCTTTTGCTCGATTATTATAAGGATTCATTTACACTAAAAAACATATTTCGAAAGATCCCATTTCTAGTTGTTTCACTGCTCTTTGGTATTCTAGCTATACTTTCACAAAAATCGGTTAATGCTATAAATGTGAATATTTTAGATTTTAATTTGTTGAATAGATTTTTATTGTTGTGCTATTCAGTATACTATTATCTTTTTGCGTTTTTTGTACCAATAAAACAGTCAGCTTTACATTTTTATCCGCAAGATCAATCATCATTATCGCTTGCTTATTATATCGCTCCTTTTATCCTTTTGACTCTATCTGCTTTTATTCTTTTATATAAGAAACACCGGAAAGAGCTTTTTTTCGGTTTTGGATTTTATATCGTCACCATTTCGCTCATCATTCAGTTCTTTCCAATGGGTTCGGCTGTAGTTTCGGAACGCTATAGTTATGTTCCTTATATTGGACTGGCAATAATGTTTGCTCGTATTGCTATTCGTGAAATAGAATCGCGTAAAAACGGAAAAAGGAATTTGAAACTGGCTTATGTTATTATTGGATTCATTCTTTTAGTTTGTGCTCTGAAAGCCAATAGACGTAGTCAAGTATGGCAAAATCCCGAAACATTGTTTACCGATATTGTTGACCAAAATCCCAATGCTTATTATGCCTATTGGTTTCGAAGTACAGCTCGTTTGAACGACAATAATTACGAAGCATGTATTTCTGACTGTAATGTTGGATTAACACTTAATCCAGGCTATACGCAATTTTATTCGGTGCGAGGAATGGCTAATCTAAATCTTAAAAACTATACAGAAACGGTGGCTGATTTAAGTCTGTATCTAAAGTATAAGTCCGACGATGGTAATATCTATTTTCAAAGAGGAAAAGCTCGTCGCGAATTAAAGGATTTCAGAGGGACGATTCAAGATTATGAAAAAGCGATACAATTAACCCCAAAGCTTGGAACTGCAATTGTATATGTTGATATGTCAAATTTAAAAATAGCAATTAACGATTTTAACGGCTCACAAAGTGATCTAGAAAAAGCTTTACTGCTTGATCCCAACAATACTGAAGCATTGTTCAATAAAGCTGTTAATTGCTTTAATGCAAAGCAATACAACGAATCGATTGCTTGTTTCGACAAAGTACTACAGATTAATCCAAATGATAACGAAGCCCTTTATAACCGAGGAATGGCAAAAGCAACGATTGGTGATAAGCAAGGTGCTTGTTTCGATTATAAAAGAGCTGCTGCCTTAGGAAATACGGCTGCACAAGCGATTGCAAATTGTAACTAGCAACTATATCATAAATAACTTATGGCAACGTTACGAAAGTCTAAAACGTTCGTAAATGTTCATCAAGTATTTAAATATAGAATGATATTAATGTAATTCATTCGGCTTATAATCTTATCAGTAATGTCTTATAATGCGATATTTCATCCCTTTAGGAACAAGACATGATTAGATTTTTCTAAATACATTTAAACCCTATTTGACAGGTTTACTAAAACAAAAAAGCAGATTCTACATTGTAAAATCTGCTTTCTAAAAGTTTGTTATGAACTTTATTTAGTAGCCTTCGATTTTTTATAAATGATAGAATTTTTCTTTTCTATCTCAATATAGAAATGAGTACTTTTTCTTGATGGGTATTTAAAGATTGGGAAACCTTCTGGAGTTTTTCCTATTTTTTCGCCCATAAAATGTTTTGCATCCATTTCTCTTACTTTCGAAACCCAAAATGAATTCGTAATTGTCGATTCTTTTAAAAACTCTTTTGTCGTTGAATAAGTCAATGTACTAGAAAATGTAAGAGGAGACTTATCAGCATCAAAACTAACTTCATAAACATCTGTTGTTTCACGGCTGTTATCGCTTCTTGTTTCAGCAACTGGAGTTGCATTATCATCAAATTTATAGCTATAGGTTGAAATTAAATGATAACGTAGTGACATGTAGAAACCTTTTGCCTTTACTTCTGTAACCGTTTCTATTTTCTTTTTTTCCTTTTCACCCATTTGATATTGAGCTTCGTAATCCATACTACTTAAATTTCTACCTTCATGTAAATATGCTTTGTACATTTTAGCATTTTCGGGTGTCATATTAGCTTCGTATGCATAAACTAATTTATCTAAATTACTTTGCATTACCGATTTATTCCAATCAATGTAAATAGGGAAATCTTTTTTATTAAAAATACTAATTTGCATAATACCTCTGTTTGCCCAGAAATAATACGTTACTTTCATCGTGTCATTTTCGAAGAAAAACTTGTCGCTGGTTGTTGGAATCTTTGAACTTACTTCAAACATTTGAACATAACCGTTTGCATTCTTTAAGTCTTGACCAAAAAGATTTAGACCAGAAAAAACAGTGAATAAAATAAGTATTAACCCCTTAGACATTTTCATAAGTTCTTTTTTAATTATTTTACATGGGTACTATAACTGAACATCTACAAATATAGAAAAAAATCATTTTGTATAGCAGTCTTGCGTTTTTTTTATTTCGTTTCAATAAATTTATTACTTACTAAAGTCTATCTTATTGATTGAATACGTATTGAATAAGATTTGCCCCCATTTGTAGAGCTTTTAAACGTATTGTTTCAGGGTCATTATGCACACTTTGGTCTTCCCAACCATCGCCTAAATCGCATTCGTACGAATAAAAACAAACCAATCGTCCTTTATAAATGAGTCCAAATCCTTGTGCTGGTTTACCATCGTGTTCGTGAATTTTAGGCAGGCCATTTACAAAGCTATATTTCTGATGATAAAGTGGATGTGAGTTTGGAAGTTCAATAAAATCAAGCTCAGGGAATACTTTTTTCATTTCTCGCCTAATAAACTCATTTAAACCATAATTATCGTCGATATGAAGGAATCCTCCACTTTCAAGATATTTGCGCAGATTACTAACTTCTTGCGCCGAAAAAACAACATTTCCATGCCCTGTCATATGAATAAAGGGATAATTGAATATATCAGAACTACCAACTTCAATGGTTGCATTATCTTTATCAATTGCTGTTTTAAGGTTTTGATTGCAGAAAGTAATAAGGTTGGGCAACGATGTTGGATTTGCATACCAATCGCCACCTCCGTTATATTTTAGCAATGCAATTTTTACGGGTTGATTGTTTTGTGCAAAAGAGACATTACTTTGTAGCAATGCAATAAACACTGTGATTAATATAAGTTTATTCCTCATTTATTTTCATTTAAAAATCTGATTGAATGGCAAGCTACAATTCCTGCTGTTTCGGTTCTCAATCGTGTATTGCCTAACGAAACTGAAGCAAAACCCGATTTGGTTGCCAGCTCTATTTCTTTTGGACTAAAATCGCCTTCCGGACCAATGAGTATGAGCGTATTGGTTTGGGGGATACATGCAAATTTTAACGATTGTTTTTCTGTATTTTCGCAATGTGCAATAAAGTTTTGAGTTTGTTTCATGCTTTTTAAAACATCTGCAAACTTTGTCAATTCATTTAAAGTGGTTTTATGCAGATTAAGCGATTGTTTCATTGCCGAAACAACTATTTTCTCAATTCGCTCATTGTTTACCACTTTTCTTTCCGATTTATCACAAAGCAATGGAGTAATCATCCCCACTCCAATTTCTATTGACTTTTCAACAAACCATTCTAATCGTTCTATGTTTTTTGTTGGTGCTATCGCAATATGAATAAAGGGTTCAGGCTTAGCTGTGAAAGTCGATTCAATAATTTCCACACGACATTTTTTATGATGAGCATCAATAATCTTAGCTTGAAACATTCCACCAACTCCATCGATCATTGTAATGATTTCACCATTTCGCAGTCTTAATACCTTAATGCAATGATTCGATTCATTTTCATCAAGCTGAATTTCAGCGTTTCCAGAACAGTTAGGAACATAAAAAACATTCATTGCATAATATTTATAAAAACAGCAGTAAATTTGCGAAATTTATTTTGAATAATATAATGGCTAATCCAAAACTATATATTGAGACTTACGGTTGTCAGATGAATGTCAACGACAGCGAAGTTGTCGCATCAGTTCTTTCTAAAAATGGTTATGAAATAACTGAATTAATAGACGAAGCAAGTTTAATCATTTTAAATACTTGTGCAGTTCGCGATCATGCCGAAAATAAAGTATTTCAACGTCTTAACGTTATAAAAAAACTCAAAAAGACAAATTCTGAGTTATTGGTTGGTGTTATTGGTTGCATGGCCGAACGATTGAAAGAACAATTATTTGAGCGAAATGTAAAGGTCGACATTGTTTGTGGCCCCGATTCATATAGAAATATTCCAGAATTGGTAAATATTGCTAGCAAAAATAATAATGCGATAAATGTTCATCTTTCGGAAACCGAAACCTATTCTGATATTAATCCAATGCATTTGGGACATAATCGTTTATCTGCTTTTATTTCGATAATGCGTGGCTGCGATAATTTCTGCACCTATTGTATTGTTCCTTTTACTCGTGGACGCGAACGTAGTCGCGATGCTCAATCTATAATCGAAGAAGCGAAAAATCTTGAGAAAAATGGATTTAAGGAAGTGACGCTTTTAGGTCAAAACGTAAATTCGTATAATCACGAAGAATACACATTTCCAAAACTAATGGAAGCCGTTGCTCTTGCAGTTCCTAAAATGAGAGTTCGTTTTACGACTTCTCATCCAAAAGATTTAAGCAATGAATTACTTGAAGTAATGGCTGCTACCAATAACATTTGCAAATATATACATTTGCCTGTGCAATCTGGTAGTTCAAGAGTTTTGGAGTTGATGAATAGAAAATATACTCGTGAATGGTATTTAGATAGAATTGCTGCAATTAAAAGAATTGTACCCGAAGTTGCTTTATCTTCTGATATATTAAGTGGATTCTGCAACGAAACGGAGGAAGATCATCAAGATACTTTGTCATTGATGAAATTGGTTGGATTCGATTCCTCGTTTATGTTTAAATATTCAGTACGTCCTGGAACTTTAGCTGAAAAACGTTTCGAAGATAATGTTCCAGAAGATGTTAAAACTCGTCGATTAGAGGAAATTATAGCTGTTCAGCGTGAATTATCTCATGAAAGTAATAAAGCAGACATCGGAAAAACCTTCGAAGTTTTAGTTGAAGGTGTTTCAAAGAAATCGGCTGAAGAACTTATTGGCAGAAATTCACAAAATAAAACAGTGATATTCCCAAAAGGAACTGCAATAATTGGCGATTTTGTAATGGTTAAAATTACTGGATTTACTTCGGCAACTTTAAAAGGAGAAAATATTTAGTATTGTTCCTTTTCGTTAGGGAAACTTTGCGTTTTTACATCGTCAACATACTGTTGAACTGAGTCTGTAATTTCTGCATAAAGATTATTGTATCGACGAAGGAATCGTGGTGAGAAATCATTGTTAATTCCTAACATATCATGTACTACAAGCACTTGTCCGTCAACACCATTGCCTGCTCCAATACCAATTACCGGAATCGCTAACGATTCGGCAACAGCTTTCGCAAGTTCAGCCGGTATTTTTTCTAAAACGATAGCAAAACAACCAGCACTTTCAAGCAATTTAGCATCAAGCATAAGTTTTTTTGCTTCTTCTTCTTTTCGTGCACGAACGGAATAGGTTCCAAATTTATGGATCGATTGAGGAGTTAATCCAAGATGACCCATAACTGGTATACCTGCTGAAATAATTCGTTCAACTGATTCAATAATTTCACTTCCTCCTTCAAGTTTTACAGCTGAACAAAGTGTTTCTTTCATAATACGAATAGACGACTGTAAAGCCGAACGAGAATCACCTTGGTAGGTCCCAAAAGGTAAATCAACAACAATTAACGATCGTGTTACAGCACGTTGAACAGATTGAGCATGGTAAATCATTTGGTCAAGTGTGATAGGCAATGTTGTTGGATGTCCAGCCATTACGTTCGAAGCAGAGTCGCCTACAAGAATGACATCGATACCTGCAGCATCGATAATTTTAGCAAGAGAATAATCGTAAGCCGTGAGCATTGCAATTTTTTCATTCTTGATTTTCATTTCTCGCAACACATTAGTAGTTACGACTTTGTTTTTTGATGATTCTGCTAATTCTGACATAGCCTTGATTTTTGATTTATAACAAAGGTATACGTATTTTTTTGAAAAAGAAAAGGCGAAGTGCAAACTCCGCCTTAAATTCTTATTTAGTCTTTACAATAATCCATTTATCGAGATAGAAATAAGTAAGATTTGTTCCATCTACATGTTTATAATATAACTCACCTTCAATCGATAAATTATCGTTTGTGTTAATTATATCTGTTTTCTTAAGTTTTTTTCCAAGATATATGACATAATACTTTTTATTCTTCTTGGTGATAATTGGTAATTTAAATACTAATTTACAATCCGAATAACGAACGGCACAATATTCTGTCTCTTTATTTTTGTCGTATTCGATTGATGTACAGGATATTTGAAAGTATTTTCTTTTATTTGTTTCATCTTCTGCATACACACGAAGTGTGGTATCACACAATCCAAAATCACCGATAGAAGGATTATCTGTTGGTGTATAACAGGTTTTTGTTGATGCATCGTCGTGCATTATTTTATTGGCATCGTATTTCGAAATACCTGTCCAAATTACATTTCCTTTAAACTGAACAATTTTACCATCAATTAAATCGAATGAAATCTTCTTATCTTCTAAAGTTCTGATATATTTGAATCCATCATTTTCTTTAAAATTACTCATGAAATCGCTATTCTTAATCATATCATTAAGAGCTTTGCTTTTATCGTTTAATTCTTTTTGAGCTTCGTCTAGATGAACTTTTAAGACACGAATTTCTTTTTCGTCTTTACCTTTTGCTGTGGCAACATCAACATCTTTCTGAAATTTTTCAACTTTTGCCGTCAATTTTTTAATTTCGGCTTCAGCTTTTTCATTTTGTGCAAATAATATACTTGCGAAGGATCCAAATAAAACAATTAACAAAAACTTCTTCATAATGATTGAATTAATATCGCAATAACGAACCATTTTACAATGTTCATACTTCTGTTCCTTTTGTTATCTATCTCCTACTCTGAATCGCCAAAAGTAAGGTTTTTTTATAAACCTACAAATGATAGAGCATATTTTTTAAGTAAAGAATGTAAATTATACTAAAGATATTTAAAAATCGGAATCTTGATTTTTATTTGATTTTTTCTTTTGTTTTAATCCGCCATTTATCTTATACATAAAACCCATATATAAAGTGCGACTATCATGTATTTTAAGTATTGTAAAATGTGAGCAAAAGTAGCTACATAAATACACAGAACAAATATTCTTAATTGTTAATAGTAAAAAAAATATCATTTTGTTTTTTTGTTCCATATGCACCAACTATTTTTGCTAAAAAAAGGAATTGATAAAAGACTACATAATATATATACCTCAAGCCTTAGTTGGCTTATTCTTTTTTGCTGTTGCAATTCAACTATTCTATTATCTCTATTTTTATTCAAGAATTGCATTTCATAAGCCAAATAAACTTACAAATGATGTTGAACCAGTTTCAATAATTATTTGTGCAAAGAATGAATCGGAAAACCTCGAAAAATTTTTACCGTTAGTATTAGATCAAGATTTTCAAGATTTTGAGGTCATTGTTGTTAACGATTGTTCAATGGATGATACTGAAATGCATTTGGCTCAAATGCGTCAAAAATATCCTAAACTACGATTTACAACTATCACCGAAGATGAGAAATTTAAACACGGTAAAAAATTAGCTGTAACGGTTGGAATAAAATCGGCAAAGCATAATAACATAGTTTTTATAGATGCTGACTGCTACCCTGAAACCAAACAATGGTTATATTCGATGCAACAAGGATTTGGTTGGGGAAAAGAAATTGTACTTGGATATGGCGGCTATGAAGAACGAAAAGGATTTTTAAATAAGTTTATTCGATTTGATTGTATGTTTGTTGCTATCAACTATTTAAGTTTTGCAAAGGCACACATACCATATATGGGAATTGGCAGAAATTTAGCCTACAAAAAGACATTATTCTTTAAAAACAAAGGATTTGCAACTCATTATGAGTTAAATTCGGGTGACGACGATTTATTTGTAAATGAAACTTCTACAAAGAAAAATACAATCGTTGTTCTTGATAAAGATAGTATCGTTAGAACGGTACCTAAAATGACATTTGGAGAATTATATTTACAGAAAAAAAGACATCTAACAACGTCTGATAGATATAAATACAAACATCAATTTCTCTTAACATTTGAGCCTTTTACACGATTTTTATATTACATTTTGGTCGCTCCTGTAATTATTATTACTCCTGAGCCTCTAAAGTGGTATGTTGTTGGCTTTGCTATATTACGATTGATAGTTCAATTAATAATTATCAAATTATCAATGATAAAATTAAAAGAAAAAAAAATATTACTATATTCGCCACTACTTGATATACTTTTACCTTTATTTTATTTGTATATTCATATAGTAAATTATTTTACAAGTGACAAAAAACAGCATAAATGGAAGTAAACCTAAATTTATCAGACAAAGCACAACAAGATATAAAGTTCGTTGAAGCTGCCATGAGAGGCGAACAACAAGCGTTTGCTGAACTTATGGACAGATATCGCGATACTATTTTTTATATGCTTTTACGGATGGTGAAAAATAAAAGTGATGCTGACGATTTAACTATTGAAGCCTTTGGTAAAGCATTTAAAAATATACATCAATATACTCCAAACTTCGCTTTTAGTACTTGGTTATTTAAAATAGCATCAAACAATTGTATTGACTTTCTTAGAAAAAAGAAATCGAATACAATATCTATCGATTCACAATCAGATGATCCTAGCAAAGATTCTCAAATTACAATAGTTGCCAATATTTTAGATCCAGAAGAAGATTTAATTAAAAAACAGGAAGCTACATTAATGCGCAATATTGTTGAAAAACTAAAACCACGGTATCGCGAATTAGTTCGTTTACGATATTTTAATGAATATTCGTACGAAGAAATTTCAACAGAAATGAATATTCCAATAGGAACCGTTAAGGCTCAATTATTCAGAGCTCGCGAATTACTAAATAATATTCTTAAAACATCACACGAAGCCATTTAATGGATCAAATTTTTCAGTATTTCCCCGATCTTAATAGTTTCCAAAAGAAACAGATTGAAATGTTATTTCCGCTTTATAAAGAATGGAACGACAAGGTCAATTTGATTTCTCGTAAAGATTTTGATAATCTCTATGAGCGTCATATTTTACATTCATTAGCAATAGCTAAATTTATCAATTTTAAAAAAGATACAACAATTCTTGATGTAGGAACTGGTGGAGGATTTCCAGGTATTCCTTTAGCAATATTATTTCCTCATGTAAAATTTCACTTAGTGGATTCTATTGGCAAAAAAATAGCCGTTGTTCAAGATGTAATAACTCGTTTAGAATTGAAAAATACGACCTGCGAACAAATACGATGCGAACAATTGACTCAGAAATATGATTTTATTGTATCACGAGCTGTGACTTCGTTTTCGGAATTTGTAAATTTTACGAAAGATTTAATAAATCAACGACCTTCAAATTCTATTAAAAATGGAATAATATATCTTAAAGGAGGTGATATAACTGAAGAAATTACTGCCTTTAAGAAGAAAGTATCGGTAATTGAAATCAGTAATTACTTTGAAAATGAATTCTTTGCAACAAAAAAAATAATTTATTTGCCATTTTATTGAAAAAAGCTTAAAACCATTGTTTTTTTCAAAAATTTATTACCTTTGCAATCCCAAAGAAAAGGTATTTTATAAAGACTAAAAAAGATATTTAAAATGAAAAGGACTTATCAACCATCGAATAGAAAAAGAAGAAACAAACATGGTTTCAAGAAAAGAATGTCTACAATCGAAGGACGTGCTATAATAGCTAAAAGAAGAGCTAAAGGTAGAAAGAAACTAACTGTATCTGACGAAATGTACAAGAAGTAATTCTTGTGTTATATGATATTTGCAGAGCATATTCTTTTTGAATATGCTCTTTTTTTATGTCAGTATCTTTAAAATAAAAACGGTCGAAACAGTATAAAACCTTTTCGACCGTTAAGAATAAAATCTTTAGAATTTATTGTCTCATATCTACGACTTCAACTTTGGGATACTTTGTTTTATCAAAAGTAAAAGTATTATCTGCAACGGTTTCGTTCGGTGTTATTTTTTGAATTTCAATAGTTACTCTATTTGCATCTTTAGCAAAATATTGAACTAAATACAATTGCATTTTATCTTTGTCAATTAATAACCGAACTTTTGAGAATTCACTTTCTCCTACTTTTTCTGGATATAATTCAATTTCATATACTGAGCGATTATTCTCAAATTTTTCGCGAATAAGCTTGTATTTAAAGCCCTTTTCGTACATGGTGAATACTTTTGCTGGATTAAGTAATGAACCTTCTTGATCGGCGACATTACTAACGTTAACCTCATTATTTTCTTTAACGTAACTCCATAATGTTTTCGAATCGCAATAAATAGAATTACCCATTAAATCTAATTTGTACTTTGTTGCTTTTAAAAGTAAAGTACCATTTTTTACCGTTTTGGTTTTATCGTTTATATTCTCTTGGATATATAAAAACTCAACACGTTCTGTTGTAAAAGCTTTATTCTTTGCAGATACTTTATCTAAGATTTCTTTAGCTTTTTTGTCGTATTGAGCGTTTACAGATAAAAAACCGATAGATAGAATTATTACTAAAATCTTTTTCATCATTATTATATTTAATTAGTTATTATTTATTAGGGCATTGCATCCAACATTCGTTCCAAATGCATAAGATCGTTAATTAAAACTTGTCGTGGTTTACTACCATCTGGAGAACTTACCACACCAAAAGCTTCAAGTTGATCCATTATACGACCAGCTCGATTGTATCCAATGCTAAATTTACGTTGAATAAGTGATGTTGAACCTTGTTGATTTGAAACGATAAGTCTTGCTGCATCTTCAAACATACTATCGCGACGACCAAGATCAACATCTATATTTCCACCATCGGCACTTTCACCAACAAATTCAGGTAATAATAAGGCAGAACCATATCCTTGTTGTTCGGAAATGAAATCCGTTACTTTATCAATTTCTGGAGTATCTATAAATGCACATTGAACACGAATGGCACCGCTTCCAGTATTTACAAGCATATCACCTTTACCAATAAGTTGATTTGCTCCCGATTCGTCAAGTATTGTTCTTGAATCAATACCAGAAGTTACTCTAAATGCAATACGAGCTGGGAAGTTAGCTTTAATAACACCAGTAATGATATTTGTTGTTGGACGTTGTGTTGCAATGATTAAATGAATTCCAATAGCACGAGCAAGCTGTGCAAGACGAGCAATAGGTAATTCAACTTCTTTACCGGCTGTCATAATTAAATCGGCAAACTCATCGATTACTACAACAATATAAGGTAAAAAACGATGTCCTTCTTCGGGGTTTAATTGACGTTTTATAAATTTTCCGTTATATTCTTTAATTGTTCGTAATTTTGCTGCTTTCAATAGATTATAACGTTCGTCCATTTCGATACATAAAGAATTCAGCGTATTAACAACTTTCGTTGTATCTGTTATAATTGCTTCATCGGTATCGGGCAGTTTTGCAAGAAAATGGTTTTCGATTTTAGAGTATAGTGTTAACTCAACTTTTTTAGGATCAACTAATACAAACTTTATTTGTGATGGATGTTTTTTATAAAGCAAAGAAGCCATGATTGCACTTAAACCAACCGATTTTCCCATACCAGTTGCACCTGCAACAAGTAAATGTGGCATTTTACAAAGATCGACAACAAATGTCTCGTTCGAGATTGTTTTTCCTAATGCTAAAGGTAAATCAAACTTAGATTCCTGAAATGCCTTAGATTCAAGAATAGAACGCATTGAAACCAGTTGTGGGTTTTTATTTGGGACTTCAATACCGATCGTTCCTTTTCCTGGTATTGGAGCTATTATACGAATACCAAGTGCTGCAAGACTTAATGCAATATCATCTTCTAGATTTTTGATCTTAGAAATACGAACTCCTGGAGTCGGTACGATTTCGTAAAGAGTTACTGTTGGACCAATAGTTGCCTTAATTTTATCTATTGATATCTTGTAATTGCCAAGAGTTTCAACAATTTTATTAAGATTCTCTTTTACTTCGTTTTCACTAACTTCAGTATTATCTGATTTATGATCAACCAAAAGTTCAATTGGAGGCAATTTATAGTGCGATAACTCAAGCGTTGGATCATAATCTCCTAAAATATCGTAATTAATATTTTCAGCCTTTTCTTCCGATTTTGTGGTTGTAATTGTTACGGGGGTCTCACCAATAAGTGTTTCTTCTAATAAACTTTCGTTAGGTTTTACAACAGCTGGATATTCTTCAATATCAAGTTCAATAATATCTTCTTCTATTTCTATTTTAGCTTCGTTTATTTCGGTTTTAATTGATTCTTTTATTTCACGTACTTCAAAAATAACCTCTTCATTTTCTTGTTCAATGACATCTTCAACCGTTTTTTCTATTTCAAATTGAACTTTCTCGGCATTTTCTGCTTGTTTCGCTTTTTCAGAAAATTTAAAGAATGCATCATCTATCGATTCTTTTTGTTTTGTTTCGTTCGTTGGTGAATTCTTTGGTGTTACAATTGGTTGTGTTTCTATTTTAGGTTCTTCAAAGATGGTATCTTCTTCTTTTTTTGAGGAAAATAATCCCATAATTGATGATGCTGAACGACTAAAGGTGAAAATAATGAATAACATTACCAACGATAAGAGTATAATTCCAGTACCAAATTCACCAACTGATGCGATTAACCATTGAGATATAAAATAGCCGTGTGCTCCACCAATATTTGCATCCCACATATCTCTAAATAAATAACCTCCAGATAATGATAATATTATCATTAAAATAACAGATATTCGAATTGATTTTTTTAGAGATGCTTTAGAAATATTGAATAATCGTAAACCAGCAATTAAAGTAATTAATACCAGCAAGAAGGAAGGTACTCCCATCCAATCATGAATAATTTTTTTTGATACTAGTGCACCAAATTTTCCTCCCCAGTTTTCAACAACAATATCTTTGTTTAAGAAAAATTGAGATATTGAATTATCAAAAACCGATTGATCATGTTCCCAAGTAAATAAAAAAGAAAGAAACGATAGCATTAAAAATGCAGAAAGACCTATAAGTACGAAACCTAGAATTACTCTAATTCTATCATCTTTGAGCGTAACTGTTTTTTGAGTCGTTTTCTTCTCGTCTATAAAATCATCAAAATCACTAGTATCCATGTTGGGTTTCGTTGTTTTTGTTATTTCGCACTGTTCATTATTTTTATTATAATGGCATCAAGATTTTTAGGTGTTACCTTTTTGAAGCCATCGGGAATATCAAATTCTGTATCTGCAATTTCTTTATTTAATACTTCTTTCGCTTTTATAATCATTGTAATACCTTTCATCTTTACTCTAAACTCCAATAAAACACTAGGAATTTCTGTGTAAGGATTACTCCAGTTTGGATTATCTATTTCAATTTCATCGGTATAATAGATGTCATAAGAGGGGATTTTGGGATCATCGAATGTAACGACAATTTTTTTAGCTTTGATACCAGCTATTTCTTTCTTTTGTAACGTTTTTTTGAGATGCATGCCTGGCATTGGGTCGAATCCAAGTGTTGGCTGACCGATTTTAGTTTGGCAATAATTTTTATCTGCTAATAATTTGAAAAGATATGAATTGGTCTTTGTTTTCGAGTTTGAAATTAAGGCTGTCAAAAACATTCCCATGAAACCTTCTATTTTGCATTTCGAGCTACCTTCCTTAAATGATTGTTCCATTTCGGTTGGTAATAAGTCAATTACAGAGTTTGTCTTTTTTTCTTCTGCATTGTAAGTAATATCGTATTTTATTACTCCTTCATTTACTCCACTTTTCCCACAACCGAACAACAGCACTATGAGTATGAATAAATATGTACTTTTTTTTATGTCCATCAAAGGCATCTATGGCTTTTAAATACGCATTCTTTAAGAACACAAAAGTATAAAAAATATTTCGATAAAATCCCCCTTTTTTTACAAGTAATTCAGATAATTAATCGACTATTTTCTAATAAAAAATAAAGTTATTTAACTCTCTGATTCATAGAATAATTTGTAATATTTCATTGTCTTTTCTTCGTCATATCCCTTTTCTATCATTTCAGGGCTAGCATGAATATAGAGATGGAAATTTTTATCGAGTTTTACGACACTTTTGAAGTATTTGCTGTTGTCCTTTACAGCTTTTTTTGAAATATCGAAATTCTCAACAGGTTCAACATCATGACTATCTTCGTATTCTGCTTTAAATTCATTAAAAGCTTCGATTACAGAAGGGTTTTGAATTACCTTTTTGTTAAACTCTTCTGTATCAAATGAATCTTTCTCTTTAAAATACTCTATTGATTTACTGATAAATTCCATTTTATCCTTTGAATCGACATTGTTTTCGGTAATTAATACCGTATCACTAAAGTCTTTACACATGCTTAGCATTGTTTTCGTACGATAAAAATTATTGTCACGTTGTTTTGCTTCAAGGAAATCGTCCATCCAAAAATATGCTTCTCCCGATTTGTTGGTATTATCAATAATGCACATTTTGTAACCCGATTCGGCTTCAGTATTAAATATCAAACAACCTTTGTCTATTTTGTTGATATTAATACCATGTTCACTATTAATTTTGATACTTTCATTTTGATGGAAAATCTTCAAATAGGTATCTTTATTTTCCGATTTAAATATTCCAACTGCATCAACCATTTCGTCGTCAACAACAATATTTTTAAAGTGAACAACATATAATTCTCCTGTTTTGATGTTAGGTCGTATCGACATGTCGTAGAGACATTTGGCTATATTTGCCGATTGAACATAAAATTCATCTGGAGCATCAAAAATTTGAGAAACATATTCTTTCACTTTTGATTCGTCATTCGAAAAAGAATAATATTCTTCGAGCTTTTTGAATGGTTTTAGAAAGTAGCCTAGAAGGAGATTTTGCAACGATTCATCTTGAATTTCAAATTCTGCTTTCGATAATTGAATATCCTCGTTATCGTGTTTGCTGCCCACTTTGTGGACAACGATTTTATGTAATTCTACATCAGCATCGTGCAACATATTTCAATTCTTTTTAAGTTTAGGCAAAAATAGTTATTTTTCGGAAAGCATATGAATCTTTTTCAATTCAATTCTATATAGATTTATTCAATCTTTTCGACGCGTTGTACAGCTTTAACACCGCTAATATCTTGGAGTTTAGACATAAGATTATTAAGATGAGGCACATCTAAAACATATAAATCAACGAGTCCTTCGAAATATTTTTCAGTTGTATCGAAATGTAAGGTTCTAATGTTTAATTCAAAGTCTTTTGACAGTACTTGCATAACATCATTCAATAATCCAAGTCTATCGAAACCCGAAAGTTTAATTCTAACTAAGAAGGCTTGTTTCTCTTGTTTAACCCATTTTATTTTAACGATATCAACATCCAAACTTTCTGAATATTCTTTTATTATTGGGCATTCTGATTGATGAATTGTAAGGGTAAGTCCTCGCTGAACGCCCAAAATTGAATCACCAGGTATAGGATTACAACAACTTGCTACGATATAATTAGCTGAATCATTTAATGCAATAGTATCGTCTTCTTTGGGTTGTTCTTCAACGACCTCTTCGACTGTGGACTCTGAAATAAGATTGACAACTTTATCGAATTGAACTTTCCAATATTTAATGATTTTATTCTCACGTTTCTTTTGAACAAAACCTTTAAATTCTTCAGAATCAAATCCTTTTTCCGAAGCATAAAGGAATAAATCGTTTTTGGTATGACAAGAATATGCATCAAGTAATTTTCGATAAATATGTTCTTCGGGATCATATCCAAGTTCTTTAATCATTATCTCAACGATGGCTTGTCCACGTTTGATACTTTTCTTTTTCTCATTTTTAAACAAAAATCGTAGGCTATTTTTCGCTTTTGCCGTTATAACAAAATTAAGCCATGATTGTTGTGGTATTTGTTTTTCCGAGGTTATAATTTCAACCTGATCGCCACTTTGCAGTTTATAATCAAGTGGAACCGTTTTGTGTCGATTTACTTTTCCTCCAACAGCTTGCATTCCCAATTTTGTGTGAATATCGAATGCAAGGTCTAATACACACGATCCAATTGGCATACGTCGAAGTTCGCCCGATGGTGTAAATACAAATATTTCAGAGGTATAAAGGTTCAGTTTAAAATCGTCGAGAAAAGCTTGTGCATCACTATCGGGATTATGAAGTGTTTGTTTCAGTTTTTTGAGCCATATATCAAGTTGACCTTCTTCGAAGCTGTGTCCTTTATATTTCCAATGTGCAGCAAGACCTCGTTCAGCTATTTCGTCCATTCGAGTTGTTCTGATTTGAACTTCAACCCAACGACCTTCTGGTCCCATAACTGTTGTGTGCAGCGATTCATAGCCATTTTCACGAGGTGAACCTATCCAATCACGAAGTCTGTCTGGATTTGGTTGATATTCATCGGTTATGAGCGAATAAACTCGCCAACACATGTTCTTTTCTTCCTCATGCGAAATATTTTTGATGATTATTCTTACAGCAAATAAATCATAAATATCTTCGAAAGGAACTTTCTTAAATTGAATTTTATTCCATATTGAAGCAATTGATTTTGAACGAGATGTTATATCAAATTCAATATTATTACTTTCTAATTTTATCATTAAAGGAATACAAAAACGATTCAAATAGTGTTGGCGTCGACGTTCGCTATCTTTGAGTTTTGCTGTTATTTCATTAAATACTTGTGGTTGTTCGTATTTTAAACAAAGGTCATCAAGTTCTGTTTTTATAGCATTAAATCCCATGCGGTGAGCCAATGGAACAAAAAGCATACGTGTTTCAGCAGCTATATCAATTTGACGATCGGGAGCCATTGAATCCATGGTTCGCATGTTATGCAAACGGTCAGCTATTTTAATGAGAATTACACGTGCATCTTCAGAAAGTGTGAGCAACATCTTTCGAATGTTCTCGGCTTGCGACGATTTCGTTTTAAGAGCAGTTTTTATTTTAGTTAATCCATCGATAATTGATGCAATTCGTTCATCAAACATATCGCGAATATCTTCCACTGTATAATCAGTATCTTCAACTACGTCATGAAGTAAAGAACCAATAATAGTACGAACACCTAAGCCCATTTCGCCCGACACGATCTTTGCTACAGCTAAAGGGTGAAAAATATATGGTTCGCCCGATTTTCGTCGACTGCCGTAATGTGCTTTATTTGCTAAATCGAAAGCTTTACGAATCATTGCCATACTTTCCTCATCGGTAAACACTTTGGGGCAGTAACTCAATACTTTGGCAAATTCTGCTTCAATTTTTTCTTTTTCTTCTTGTGTAAACTCCGACATCGGCTCTTAACTGCTTTTTGAAAACCTTATATCTGCAAATGTAGGTTTTATTTAGAAAAAATGAATATTTTGGTTAAATCAAAAATAATGTTTCTGTTTATATTACATAAAATCTTAAATGATGCTACTATTACAAACATTTTGATAGGTATTTGCAAGTATTCCCTGTGCATTGCCAATAATTGGATAATCGTGTCCAGAATAAATAGTTTTAATATCTAGCTTAAGTAAATGTTCCAATGCATGTACATAATCTCTTGTGTAAGTTCCTCCTGAAGACTTTATAAATAATGGTGTATCGCCCGAAAATAGTGTTTTTTCTTGTGGTACATAAATACATATTGAATCGCTCGAATGACCGGGAGTAAGAAATATTTGAGCATCCCTATCTCCTACTTTTACCTGTTGACCATCGTAAGCTTTTTGTGTAATTGCTAAACTTTGTGAAAGAGCAATCACCGTTGGATTATATTGTTTAATAAAAAAATCTAAACCACCCGAATGATCAAAATGTTCATGGGTAAGAATTATTTGTTCTATTCTTCGTTTACCTAATCCTGTTGAAATATTTTGAAGTTCTTCGTAAATAAAAGCATCGGTTCCTGTATCAATCAAAGTGTTGACATCATCCAATGCATTCCAATTGCCACAAATTAAATATGCGTTGCAGCTATAAACCTTGGGATTTTTATTGAAAAGTGTAACTTTCATCGTAAGATTGGTTAATTTCGATCAATCTGGTACTGCTTTTTACAAGCTAAAAATAAGATACCTGCAAAAAGTAAAACTACAGGCAGCAGAAATAAAGAATTGTGTAATCCAAATGAATCAGAACATTTGCCAATAATTATAGGGAATAAAAATGCACCAAGAAAATTCATAAACATAACATTAAACCCAAATGCTACAGCTCTCATTCCTGGTTGTACAACGTTTTGAATAACAGCTGTAATTGGAGCTAAATAAACAACGGAAAATACTCCAAAAATACCGAAACAAACTAAAATCATGGTTAGATTATTAAACAGTAACGCAAAGGCTAAAGCAATTGCAGCTATAAAAATTGTAATTGCAGAAAAAATAAGATAGGCATTTTTGTTTTTACGATTGAGTTTATCGCCAATTATACCTCCTAATGGAGCTCCAATTAAAATTGAAATTGCTAATCCACCAGAAATTGTCGATGCTAATTTAGATGTTAATCCGTGATAACGAGTAAAAAACATTGTAGACCAATCTAACATTGCTGTATTTGCTCCAATAATTAATGCATAGGCCAAATAAACATACCACAATGTTTTTATTTGCAAGAGATTTTTAATTGATAAGACTACTCCTTTTAAGGAACTTTCTGATTTTTCTTTTGTTTCGTTTAATGGCAGTGTATGATAATCGCGAATGTTAAAGAACAATAAAGCTAAAATCATTCCCGGAAAAGCTACCAAACCAAATGAATAACGCCAACCTAACGATGCAGCAATTTGACCACCAATCATAATTCCCAAACCAGCACCCAAAGGTGCTGCAGCATTATAAATGCCAATATGCTGAGCTCTATTATTTCGAGGAAATAATTTTGAAATTAATGCTACGGCAGCCGATGCATAAGCTGCTTCACCCAAACCGGTAAATGCTCTGTAAATCAGTAATTGCTGGTAATTCATAGCAAAAGCACAAGCCAAACTAGCAACACTCCAAAACAAAGCCATTATAGCAATCATTTTTTTTCGACTCCATCTATCAACCAATATTGACATCGGAAGTACAAAAATTGCAACAAAAAGATTAACAATCCCAGTAAGCATTCCCAACTGAGTATCAGTTACATTCCATTCCAGTTTAATTGAATCAAGGAAAGAAGTGATTACCAGCCTATCAGCATAGTCAAACATATAAAGAATACATAGTAAACTTAAAACATAATATGCACTGATTTTTGCTGTTTTTGACATTAATTTTGGATTCAATTTGTATTTGTAAAATTAATGTTTTTTTTCGCTAAAATTGGTTTTAAATTCTTTGAAAATAAACAACGAAAATATATCTTTGCGAAGTAGTAATATACCACATAATAATATGTGATGTTTCATTTTCATCTTTAATTTATTTATACACATTACAATATGAGCGACAACAAAAAACAAATGGCATTAGATTACCATTCAAAAGGAAGACCAGGAAAAATTGAAGTAATTCCAACAAAAGAGTACAGTTCGAAAGACGATTTAGCATTAGCGTATTCTCCTGGCGTAGCAGAACCTTGTCTTAAAATTAAAGAAAATCCAGATGATGTATACAAATATACAGCAAAAGGAAATTTAGTAGCTGTAATATCAAATGGTACAGCTGTATTAGGACTTGGTAATTTGGGAGCACTTGCAGGCAAACCAGTAATGGAAGGTAAAGGATTACTCTTTAAAATTTACGCAGACATTGACGTTTTTGATATTGAAGTTGATACCGAAGATGTTGAAAAGTTCATACAAACTGTTAAAGCTATTGCTCCAACATTTGGAGGTATCAATCTTGAAGATATTAAAGCACCTGAATGTTTTGAAATAGAACGCAGATTAAAAGAAGAACTTGATATTCCATTAATGCATGATGATCAACATG
>Ga0302296_1000195_pt1 | contig 53923 bp, 50 predicted proteins | sample III_Fen_N3_1_FD_194546 | JGI IMG/M metagenome (GOLD analysis project Ga0302296, IMG submission 194546) | Peat permafrost microbial communities from Stordalen Mire near Abisko, Sweden - III_Fen_N3_1 | ecosystem: Environmental > Terrestrial > Soil > Wetlands > Permafrost | place: Sweden: Abisko... | reverse complement strand
TGCGAAAGATGAGGAAATGGCATTGCAATATGGAATTTCATTAGAAAAAGGGATTCTTTTAAACGGACCAGTTGGTTGTGGTAAAACAACAATAATGTCCCTTTTTCGCTGGTTTTTGCCCCAAAAGCAAAGATATGTTCTTAAATCATGTCAAGATGTGAGTATTCAATTTATTGAACAAGGCTATACCGTTATTCGTAAATATGGAAGACTTTCATTTGAGCAAGATAGCATAAACAATTATTGCTTTGATGATCTTGGAACTGAAGATACAATAAAGCAGTTCGGAAACGAATGTAATGTAATGGGGAAAATATTATCGTTACGATACGAAAGTTACATTTCGTATAACATCATTACTCATGCAACAACTAACCTTACAAGTTCAGAAATTGAAGATTACTATGGAACTCGTATTCGTAGTCGAATGCGAGAAATGTTCAATCTTATAAGTTTTGAAAAAACTACGCCCGATAAACGAGCGTAGTTTTTCTATTTCATCTACATTACCGCTTTTGAAGCTATATTTTGATTATCTAGCTTTTCTCTTAGAGACTTCATATCACCACTAACTTTCGTTTCAATAACCTTTGCATAAATTTGAGTTGTTTTTATGCTAGAATGTCCCAAAAGTTTTGAAACGGTTTCAATTGGGACTCCATTGGTAAGAGTTACCGTTGTGGCAAATGTATGCCTAGCAACGTGAAAGGTCAATGGTTTCGTTATCCCACATATATCCCCAATTTCTTTTAGATACGAATTCAATCTCTGATTTGATAGAGTAGGTAGCAGTTTGCCATTTGAAATTACGGCAATATTTGATTTGTATTTTTCAATTATTTCCATTGCTTTGGGTAGAAGCGGAATTCTTACAGCTTGATTTGTCTTAGTGCGATTAGTTGTAATCCAGCATTCACCATCAATGCCAACGCATAAGTTTTGTGGTGTTAGGTTAAACGTGTCGCTATATGCAAGACCTGTGTAGCAACTGAAGACAAACAAGTCTTTTACTTGTTGAAGTCGATTGAGACTGAATTCTTTTCTTTCGATTTTTTGTAAATCATCTGGAGTTAAATATTCACGTTTGCTATTGGTGAATGAAACTTTAAATTTCACAAATGGATCTTTGTCTAACCACTCATTTTTGATAGCAAGATTTACAACTTTTCGTAATCTTTCGATATGCTTCATTGTGGTATTTTTGCCACAAGGTTGTCCATCATTTAGGTAGTTTTTTTGTTGAATAAACTGTTCGAAATCGGTAACGAATTTGTAATTCAATTGTGAAAGATAGATGTCAGAAAGTGACATTCGTTCTTTTAAAAATAATTGAAAATATCGTTTTGTGACGAAATAATGTTTTAATGTTCCTGAAGCAAGAGCATTCTTTTCTGTTTCATTGTGATAATCGAAAAGACTCATAAGTGTATGTTGATGCTCTTCAACACCCAGAAATTTATTCCTGACATCTTCAACGGTAAATGGCTTTTTTTGAAGTTTCAGTTCGTGATAATTTTCAACCACTTTACCTCTGAGTTGTTCGAGATAAGTGTTCATTTTTTTGACTTCGGTACTTTGACCTTTACCAAATCCTCGAACAGAATCCCAATTTGAAATTTGTACTCTTTGCTTTGCAGAAATGTCTATACGCTTCCCATTAACGGTAATTTTGAGAAAAACTGGAACTGTACCATTGCTTTCTCTGTTTCGTCTGATGAAGAACGAAACTCCAAATGTGTTTACTGAATTCATACCAATTACGTCTTTTTAATTTAATTTACTTTTTATGTACACTAAAATGAAGAAAGTAGTACTTAAAATAGATTAAATCGCACCAAAATATATGTCTATCTTTTTGAATAGCAATTTGTTATATTGCTATTCGGTGTACAAATCTAAAAAATAATTTTGTACACCGAACTGGATTCATATGGATTTACACATTTTGTGTTGGAATGATATCGAATAAAATGAAAAAACCTGCAAATAATTCTATTTGCAGGCTTTAAATGTGATTAACTTTTGACTCTGTGATCGAGCTGGGATTCGAACCCAGGACCCCATCCTTAAAAGGGATGTGCTCTACCGACTGAGCTACTCGATCGTTGTTTTTATTTAACGGTGCAAAATTACAGTTTATTTTGTATTAAACAAGCTTTTTTGAAGAAAAAAATGATTTATTTTGAAAATAATATTTATTTGCTTGAAAAACTGTAGGTTATAAAAAAAGCACACAAACCTTAATGTAATGTGTGCATAAACCCGTTGCTTAAAATCCTATTCGTTTGCTGTAAATGGGCTATCGGTAGTTATCGTTCCATCAGCTAATTCGTAGTATATTTTTCCATCTACAGAATAAACGAGCGGAATACCCTTGCCTTTATTTTCTTCTTGGATTCTTCTAATGGCTTGGTTACCGATTGATTCAATTTCAAAGCCTTTTAAATAGAGGCTAAGGTCATCGAACTTTTTGACTTCCATAATTTTTTACTTTTGTTTTTAAAAATGCTCGACAAATTTATAAAAATATTCTTTATTCTTTATTGAAAACTGATTTTTTATTCCAAGAGCAATCTCAAGGAATTTGTTTTCAGAGTTATAAACTAAAAACCATTTATCAGCTAAGTTTTTGTAATTATTCCAAAAATTTTCTTTGCTTCTATAATATCTTCTTACAACGTCTTTGTCTGGAACAAAATGCCCACCTTTCAAAACACGTTCTTTAATTCTTTCAATACAAACCTTTGGTGAATATAAAAAAACATATACCATAATGATTTCATAACCATCATTTTTAAAGCCTGAAATAAGTTTATTTAGATAAACACCAGAAAGGGTACTTTCAATTATAAGGCTTTGTTGTTCTTTTCTGTAATTTTCTAACTTTTTGAAAAACTCTCTACCTGCAAGAACCTTAACACTACTCATATCCTCTGGATTGATTTCGCGAGCAATATCATCAGCACACAAATAATCCATTGGATGAAGTTGAATATATCCTCTAGCAAATGTTGATTTGCCAGAGCCGTTTGGACCTCCTACAATTACTAATTCTAGTTTTTTCTTTTCATCTTCCATTTAAAAAAGTTCCAGTTTTTTGAAACATGAATCTATAACGAGTATTGTTTTTGAATGTTACTATTTTGAGAAAATATTTTCCCAAAATGTTTTTGGTTTTTCTTGTCCGTAACCATATCCGTAACCATAACCGTAGCCATATCCTTTTTTAGAATTGGTTCCATTAACAAGTATAGCCATGTTTGGAAGTCTATTTTCTTTGAATACATGTTCTGCTACGTGTAACATGCGTTTGTCTAAGTAATTAGCTCTTGTAACATAAATAAATGAATCGGCGTAACTGCTAATTAAGAATGTATCAGTTACCATACTTACGGGTGCGGTATCAACAATAACGTAATCGTAATTTTCTTTTACGTACTCAAACATATCTTGAATACGTTGATGCATTAATAATTCTGCAGGATTTGGTGGAATAGCCCCTGATGGTAATATATAGAAATTTTCTCTGCCAGGTATTGGGATGATTATGTCTTTTAAATGAATTTCTTGATCTACAATATAGTTACTTAAACCGACATTTGTATTTGAAGGTATATCTAAATATTCTAATATTTTTGGAGCACGTAAATCCATTCCTATTAGTAAAACTTTTTTCCCTGAAATGGCAATTGTAGCTGCAAGATTTAATGCAACAAAAGATTTTCCTTCTTTACTTATCGTTGATGTAACGAAAATAGTTCTGTTTTTGCTTTTTACATCACCAATCATAAAACTGATATTGGTACGTAAATGTCTAAATGCTTCAGAAATACTTGAATTGTCGCTACGAGAAACGACTAGGCGTTCTTTTACATCTGTTTGCGGTATGTCTCCTAAATATGGAAGATTTAATTGATCAATATCTTTTTTGTTATGAATTTTGGTATCTAGAATTTCTAATATATATATTGATAATGCGGGTATGATTATACCAATAAATATTCCTATTAGGTAGAAAATCCTTCTTTTGGGCGAAATTGGATTGCCGTTACTATAGGCAGAGTCTATTATTTTTGTATTCGCAACAGTAACAGCCAACGTTATCGCAGTTTCTTCTCTTTTTTGTAGAAGATATAGGTAAAGTGCTTCTTTAATTTGTTGCTGTCTTTGTATCGTTCTATATTCTCGCTCATATTTGGGAACCGATGCTATTTTTGAATTTAAAGCTTCTTCTTGTTTTTGTAATTCTTTATCTTTAATAATTAATGATGTTTTTACATTGTTTAAACTTTCTTTTAAGTTTTTGTTTAAACTAGCAATTTGTGAATCTAAGTTTATAATTATTGGGTTTTTTTCGCTTGAATTTTTAAATATTCTATTTCGTTCCAAAACCAATGTATTAAATGTCTCAATCATTCTTTCTATCGAAATATCGGCAATCCCTAAGTTCGATGGTATTAAATCACTTGGGTTTGTGTGTTTTGATAAATAGTCAATCATGAATTCCGATAGGCGAATTTGAGTATTTGTCTCAAGAATCTCTTTTTGATTATCAGTTCCATTTTTTAAAAACATACCACCTTCTGAAACAACATCAACTAATTTGTTCTGTGTTTTAAAAGTTTCTGCATCACTTTCAACACTAGTTAGTTCTGATGTAATTAGTTTTGTTCGCTCATTTATAAAATCCAATGTGTTTTTGGAAACTTCATTTTTATCTGATATCGCTTCTTCATTTTGTTGGTCAATTAAAGCATTTATTATAGCAGTTGCTTTTTCTACTGAAACATCATTAAGTGTTAAATTAATTGTACTTGCTGTTTTACTAGTAGCTTCAATAGTAATTGCATTTTTATATATATCTGCAATAACATCAATTGGAGTTATATCGATCTTAATCAAATCACCAATTTTTGCATTATTAGGTGTAATAACTACTCTGCCAAATTTAGTTTGAATTTCTTCTCCAAAGGACTTGGTTGAAATACTATTATCTTTACAATCAATAATGGTAAATTTTGATTTTGAAATTATATTTACATAAAATGATGTGTCAATATTATAAATTGATGCTATGCCCGATAAAAAATTTACCTTAATTGGAGCAATTGGATAAAATACTCTATTTATAGGGCCTTCAACAAGAGAATAACTTACATTAAGTTGTAACTTTTCTGAAACTCTTCGCATTAACGAACGTGATTTTAGGATTTCAATAGTGTTATCCATATTGTTTCCTGCTTTATCACTACCAATTCCACCTAAGTCTTGAAACATTGATAATTCAGAAAGTAATCCTCCTTTTTTATCATCCTTAACTAATATAGTTGCTTTAACTTCATATTTTGGTACTGAATATCTTAAAATAAATATCGTTGAAATAATAGAAATGATAGTTCCCAAAATAAACCATTTCCAGTGAATTAAGTATTTGTGAATGATTTCTTTAATATCAATATTTATTGCGTCTTGATTTTTAGTGTTTTGATTTATGTTCATTTTGTTTAATTTTTTGCAAGTGTTAAAATTAGATAAACAGAACTAATTAATACTGAAATTGCTGAAAGTACAACTCCCGTATTTGAACTATAGCGTGCTGAATTTACTTTTGTCTTATTTTGTTCTACATAAACAACGTCATTTTGTTGTAAATAATATACAGGTGAATTTATTAGTTCACTTTTAGTTAGGTCAATTCTTATTCCTGTTTTTTTTCCGTCAATTTCTCGGATAACTAATATGTTGCTTCGTAGTCCAGTGATGTTTAAATCTCCGGCTAGCCCTAATGCATCTAAAATTGTAATTCTTTCATTTTGAAAAATAAATGTACCAGGTGATCTGACATCTCCAATAATTGTTACTTTGAAATTTAAAATTCTAATTATTACAATAGGGTCTTTGATATAGTTTTTGATTTTCTCCTTCAAATAATCGGCAGCTTCCATTCGATTTAGTCCAGCAATTTTAATCTTTCCTAGTACTGGAAAATCAATCATCCCTTTTGAATCAATTAAATAACCTTGAGAAGTTACATTACCAATGTTTTGACCAAATGAATTATAAGAAATTACCGCTTGATTGAATGGCTTGACTGCATCAATATCAATTGACGAAATTGTTATGCCTAAAACGTCATCGGGTTTTAATATTGGGGTATAACTAATTAATGAGTCCTTAGTGTTTATCGTTTTATTGTCAGAAAAATAAATATAGTTTTTCCTAAATGCACATGAAGAAATTATACTTAAAAACAATGGCAAAAGAATAAAGCATAAAAAGAAACGAGATTGTTTGTTTAACATAATTATATAGATGTTTTATTATAATGACAGCAAAAGTATTAAATTAATTTATTCTATTGAAATATATATGTGAAATTTATATGTGAAATTTATATACTAGTAAAAATACTAATAATAATGTTTTTAAATAAATAAAGATTATTAAATTTGCGTCTATTTTAAAAAGAGAAGTATTAGATGTTTCGAAAGTATTTCAGATATATTATTATTGTTTTTTTTGTGTGGGATGTTTTAATACTTAATATTTCATATGGATTGTCTTTTTATTTACGTTTTGGTCTATTTGATAGATTTTGGCTTAAAGATTCAATTATAGTTTTCTCTGTTTCAAATTTTTTGTGGCTTTTTATTCTTGCAACCTCTAATTCATATTCTTTTATTAGAATTGAACCAATTGAAAAAATATTATCAAAAACTGTTCAACTGTTTTTGATTTATGCGGTATTAATATTTACGGTAATAGTAGCTCTCCGGCTTCATGAAATTTCTAGAATGCGTATAATATATTTTTTTAGCGTTTTTGTGATTTCAATTTTAATAACTAGAATTTTGTTTATGCAAATTCTTAAATATTTTAGACGACGAGGATTCAATTATAAAAATGTCATAATTATTGGGATGGGTAAATCTGGATTAAATATTTATTCCTTTTTGTCTAAAGATTTGTCGTTAGGATATAGAATATTAGGTTTTTTTGATGATAATCCAGAAGATTATTTTAAGAAATTTTCTGTTTTAGGTAGAATTAGTAATGTAAAACAATTTCTTGAGAATAATCAAGTAGATGAAGTCTATGTCACACTATCTGATTATCATGAGAGTATAATTAGGGAAATAATTGATGTTTGTGAGAGTAATCTAATTCGAATTAAATTTGTACCTAACTTCAATCGCTATACTCAAACTAGACGAGTTTCTGTTGATTTTTATGGAAATATTCCTGTTGTATCTCTAAGAGAGGAGCCATTAGAAAGTCCCATCAATAGAATTATAAAAAGAATGTTTGATGTTTTGTTTTCCAGCATTATTATTGTTTGTGTCTTTTCTTGGCTGTTTCCTATCCTAATGTTATTAGTGAAATTATCTTCCAAAGGTCCTGTTTTTTTCAAACAAGAGCGGTCTGGTGAAGATAATAAAACGTTTCTTTGTTATAAATTTAGAACAATGAGAGTAAATAAAGATGCTGATATTGTTCAAGCTACAAGAAATGATTCTAGAATAACTAATGTTGGTCGATTTTATCGGAAGACGAATCTTGATGAACTACCCCAATTTTTCAATGTATTAATTGGGGATATGTCAGTAGTTGGACCACGTCCTCATATGATAAAACACACGGAAGAATATTCATCTTTAATTAAAAACTATTTAGTACGACATTTTATTAAACCAGGTATTACCGGTTGGTCACAAGTTAATGGATTAAGAGGTGAAACATCTGAATTAGAACAAATGTCTTCAAGGGTCGAATATGATATTTGGTATCTTGAAAATTGGTCTTTTATGTTAGATGTTAAAATCATATTTAAAACCTTTACAAATATGATTATTGGAGATGAAAAGGCAGGATAATAGTATAAAAATCACTTAATTAGAAAGTTTAATTAAATAACAAATAAATGTCGAAAGTTGCATTAATTACTGGAGTTACGGGACAAGATGGAGCCTATCTGTCAGAATACCTTTTAAAAAAAGGATATACTGTTCATGGAATTAAAAGAAGAAGCTCGTTGATAAATACGGATAGAATAGATCATATCTATGAAGATCCTCATATTGAAAATAATAACTTTAAACTTCATTATGGCGATTTAACTGATTCAACCAATTTGATTCGAATTGTTCAAGAAACACAACCAGATGAAATCTATAATTTGGCTGCAATGAGTCATGTTCATGTTAGTTTTGAAACACCTGAATATACAGCAAATGCCGATGGAATTGGTACCTTAAGACTATTAGAAGCTATCAGATTATTGAAATTAACTGATAAAACACGTTTTTATCAGGCATCGACAAGTGAGCTTTATGGTTTAGTACAACAGGTACCTCAAAGCGAAACTACACCATTTTATCCTAGAAGTCCTTATGCTGTAGCTAAACTTTATGGATATTGGATAACCGTAAATTATCGTGAAGCTTATGGAATGTATGCTTGTAACGGTATTCTATTTAATCATGAATCACCTATTCGTGGTGAAACCTTTGTCACTCGCAAAATTACAAGAGCTGTAGCAAGAATTGCTTTAGGAATGCAAGATAAATTATTTCTTGGGAATCTTTCGGCAAAACGCGATTGGGGGCATGCAAAAGACTATGTAAAAGCAATGCATTTAATGCTTCAACAAGACGTTGCTGATGATTTTGTTATTGCAACTGGCATTACAACTGAAGTTAGAGAATTTGTTAAATTAGCTTTTGCAGAACTTGGTGTTATTATCGACTTTAGAGGAGACGGTGTTGATGAAAAAGCCTTTGTTATTTCCTGTAATAATCCTGAATATCAAATTAGCTTAGATAAAGAAGTTGTTTCTGTTGATTCAAGATATTTTAGACCAACGGAAGTTGATTTATTAATTGGTGATCCAACAAAAGCTCAACAAAAATTAGGATGGAAACCAGAACATGATTTAAGTTCTCTTGTTAAAGATATGATGCAAGGAGATGTTAAATTAATGAAAAAAGAGAAATATATAAAAGATGGTGGTTTCGGTGGTAAAAATTATTTTGAATAAAAATGGATAAATCATCTAAAATTTATATATCTGGTCATTCTGGTCTTGTCGGTAGTGCGATACATCGCAATCTTATAGAAAAAGGATATTCAAATTTTGTTTTTACTTCACATAAAGAATGTGATTTAACAAACCAAGAACAGGTTGCTTCTTTTTTTCAAAAAGAGAGCCCAGAATATGTGTTTCTTGCAGCAGCAAAAGTAGGCGGAATTATTGCAAATAGCACTTATAGAGGGCAATTTATCTATGAAAACTTGATGATTCAGAATAATATAATTCATCAATCATATCTTCATGGCGTTAAAAAACTTCTTTTTTTAGGAAGTTCGTGTATTTATCCGAGAGATTGTGCTCAACCGATGGATGAAAATGTATTGTTGACTGATATTTTGGAATACACAAATGAACCTTATGCTATAGCAAAAATTGCTGGTATAAAGATGTGTGAAAGTTATAATTTGCAATATGGTACCAATTTTATTGCAGTAATGCCTACAAATTTGTATGGTCCGAATGATAATTATGATCTTGAAAAGTCGCATGTTTTACCTGCATTAATTCGTAAAATGTATTTAGGAAAATGTTTGGAATTAAATGATTGGTCAGCAATTGATGCTGATTTAAATAAACGTCCTATTGAAGGTATTTCAAGTAAAAATTCAATCATAGAAAAAAAGACTATTCTTTCAAAATATGGTATTATTGAAGGAAAACAAGTCATCATCAAACTTTGGGGAACAGGAAAACCTCGACGTGAGTTTTTATATTCAGAAGATATGGCTGATGCATGTATTCATATTATGGATAAATGCGATTTCACTGATTTAATCCAAAAGGATTCAAATGAAAAGAGAAATACTCATATTAATATTGGAACAGGCAGGGATTTAACAATATTTGAATTAGCAAATATTATAAAAGAGATTGTTGGCTTCAATGGTATAATTGAGTGGGATAATTCAAAACCTGATGGAACGTTTCAAAAACTTTTAAATGTAGAGAAACTTCACTCATTAGGATGGAATGAAAAAATTAAAATGGATGCTGGAATTAAAACAGTATTTGAATTGTATCTTCAAAATATTTCAAATTAATGCAAAATGCCTGAATTTAGAATAATAAATCTTCCCAAAATTGAAGATCCACGAGGTAATCTTTCGTTTATAGAAGAAGAAAATCATATTCCATTTAAAATTGAGCGTTCTTATTGGATATATGATGTCCCTGGCGGACAAATTCGTGGTGGACATGCTTTTAAAAATCAACAAGAATTTATTGTTGCTCTATCTGGAAGTTTTGATGTTGTAATTGATAACGGAAAAACAAAAGAAAAAATATCGTTAAATCGTTCTTATTATGGGCTTTATCTTCCTGCAGGTTATTGGAGACAAATGGAAAATTTTTCTACTAATTCCTTAGCTTTAGTATTAAGTTCAACTCCTTTTTCAGAAGATGATTATATTAGAGAATATTCTGAGTTTTTAAAATTGAAAAGAATATGAAAAATAAAAGTGTTTATGATTGTTCTGTTATAGAATTACCTAAAATTCATAATCGAGCTGGTAATATAACACCAATAACAAATAGTGAAAATATCCCTTTTGACGTTAAAAGAATTTATTACCTTTACGACGTTCCAGGAGGAGAAACTCGTGGAGGACATGCCCATTATGAGTTACGGCAATTAATCGTAGCATCAGGTGGCAGTTTTGATATAGTACTTGACGATGGTAAGAATAAGAAAATAGTCAATTTAAACCGTCCTAATTCCGGATTACTCATTGTTCCTGGTATATGGAGAGAATTAATTAATTTTTCTTCAGGAGCTATTTGTTTAGTTTTAGCTTCTCATAAATATGATGAAGCCGATTATATTCGTGATTATGATGAATTTTTAGAAAATACAAAATAAATGTTTAAATTATGAATAAAGAAGAAATACTGGAAATTGTTATTTCAAATGTAAACTCATTGGTTGATACTTTGCCTAGTGATCAAAAATTCACAGTTGACCAAAACACTATTTTATTTGGCAACGGTTCTAATATTGATTCATTGAGTTTAGTTTCCATAATCGTTGATTTAGAATCATTATTTTCTGATGATTATGATTTAGAAATATCATTAACTGATGATAAAGCTATGATGAGAAAGAAAAGTCCATTTGATAGTATTATATCGTTGGCTGATTATATTGAAGAATTGGTAAATGGAAATTAAACTGAATTAGATATTCAATTTTAAATACTATGTATAAAAATAAAATAGTACTAATTACAGGATCAAGCAGAGGAGTTGGATTAGAAATTGCAAATTATTATTTAAATAATAATGCTATTGTAATTGGTTTAAGTAGAGGCGTATCTTCAATTGATAATCTCAATTATTATCATTATGAACTTGACTTATCTAAATCTGAAGAAATTGGTAGTACATTTAGAATAATTGCAAAAAATCATAAAAGAATTGATATCGTAATAAATAATGCTGCTGTTTTAACTTCACAATATTCGATGATAATGCCATTACAAAATGCAATTGACATGGTAAATGTTGATTTGCTGGCTGTTTTTTTTGTTTCAAGGGAAGCTGCAAAGTTAATGCGAAAAAATTCATATGGTCGGATTATAAATATAAGTTCCATGGCAGCTAGTCTCGAACCAATAGGAGATTCATTATATGCAGCATGTAAAGTTGGAGTACATACTTTAGCAAATGTAATGGCAAAAGAGTTCGCTTCAATGAATGTGACTTGCAATACGATTGCTATTACTGCTATTGAAACCGATATGTTAAATCAACACTCTCCTACAGCTCAGATTAAGATAAAGGGAATTATTGACAGTTTACCAATACCAAGAATGGCTGTAATTGATGATATTTTAAATGTTCTTGATTTCTTTTCATCTGAAAGGAGTTCATATATCACTGCCCAAATAATCTATCTTGGAGGAATTAATTAATGATTATACGATTAAAGAATAATATCTTTTCTTCGAATACATATTTGATTGTTAATGAATATGAAAAGATTTGTCTAATAATAGATCCAGGATTAGATGAATTAATGATAGACAATAAAATCATTGAACTTGATTTAAAGCCAATTGCCATTATATGTACACATGGTCATTTCGATCATATAGCTGGTGTCGCTTTTTTTAAAGAAAAATATGGAATTCCATTTTATTTACATGAAAGTGATCTTAAGTTAATAAAATCTGCTAATTTTTATCTTAAAATAACTAAAATAGATAGACAAATTAAAATTGTTAATCCAGATTTTTTAATCACTAAAAATTCCTCACAAATCACAATTTTTAGTTTTTCTTTGACAATAATAAGATTTTCAGGACATACAATTGGGAGTTGTTTAATTCAGTATAAAAATAATATTTTTACTGGTGATACAATTTTTAAAGAAGGATTATATCTCAATAAATTACCTGGAGAAAATCCAGTCGAATTGAGGAAAAGTATTATCGAAATTTTTGAAAAGTTTGATCCCAATGTGATTTGTTTTCCAGGACATGGAAAGGATGCTACGCTAGATTACATAAAATCTACAAACCTCGATTTAATAAGCTTTTTAAATAATTAAAATACATGAAATCTACTGAATATGGTGTTGGGGTTATAGCTTCATCGCATTATTTGCCTGAGAATAAGCAAACCAATGAAGAATTATGCAAAGTTCTTTTAGATGTAACACCCGAATGGATTGTTTCAAAAACAGGCATTAAACAGCGCTATACTGCTACCGAAACCGATTCTGCATCTAGTTTGGCTACTGCAGCAATACAAAAACTTTTATCAGAAAACCACATTAATGTTAATGAAATTGATTTAATAATTGTTGCAACTTTTTCTCCCGATTATGTTTTCCCTCCAGTCTCTGCGAAAATTCAAAAAAATTTAGGCGCTAAAAATGCTCAAATTATTGATATTAACACAAATTGTACTGGTTTTATTACGGCATTGACAATTGCGTCAGACAGAATGTATGTGGATCCAACAGTGAAATACTCTTTAGTTATTGGAGTTGAGTTACATACCCGTTTTATTAATCCAAAAGATAAAGAAACATCAATTTTTTTTAGCGATGGAGCTGGTGTTGCTTTATTAGGCAAAGTTCCCCAAGGTTTTGGTATAATAAATTCTAAATTTCACACCGATAGCACTACCTATGAGTCCGTGCGTTTTCGTGGTGGTGGTTCGAGCTTTCCATTTGCAAATAGAGCTTTTTCACAAGATATAGATTTTATTGAAATGAACGGTTTAGCTACTTGGAAACAAGCAATCACAAACTTGCCTATTGTCGTTCGAAATGTATTAGAGAAATCTTCTTTAATGATTGATGATATCGATTTTTGCATATTTCATCAAGCAAATCTCAATCTTATACAATATGTCATGGCAAAATTGAAAATTCCCATGCATAAAACCTATACGAATGTTGAAGAAATTGGTAATACTGGTGCAGCAAGTGTTGGAATTGCTCTTAGTGAAGCCATGGCATTAGGCAAAATTAATTCAGGTGATATTGTTTTACTTGCAGGTGTAGGTGCCGGTTTTAATTTTGGAGCTAGTGTTTGGAAATTTATTTAATATAATTATCTATGAAATACTCAGAAATTAATATTGGTGATAAGGAAACTTTGTCACACAAAATTACAAAGGAAGATTTAGAAAAATTCGTAGAGCTAACGGGAGATGATAATAAACTCCATGTAGATGAAAAATTTGCAAGTACTACACAATTTAAAAAACCTGTTGTGCATGGAATGTTAGGTGCATCTTTTATTTCTACTATTATTGGAACAAAACTTCCTGGTGATGGAGCTTTGTGGTTTTCTCAATCGCTTGAATTTTTATTGCCAGTTAGAGTAGGAGATATTTTAACTGTAAATAGTGAAGTGGTAAAGAAAATTGATAAAGAGAATATTATTGAACTGAAGACTGATATTTATAATCAAAATAGGCAACTTGTAACTCGAGGGTATGCTAAAGTGAAAGTGATTGAACAAGAACTTCAGGTTTCTAAAATTATTAAGGAAGAAGATGTTTCTTCGAAAGTTGCGTTAATAATAGGAGCAACGGGAGGTATTGGTAAAGCTGCTTGCATTCAACTTGCAAAGGATGGGTTTGATATTATTATTCACTATAATCAGAATAAGCCACTGGCAGAGGAGTTAAAACTTGAAGTTAATCAATTAAATCAACGTGCAATTATTCTGCAAGCAGATATTTTGAATGATGTTGATATTAAAAATTTAATAAGTAATGGCCTAAGAAAGTTTAATAATATTGATGTTCTTGTAAATTGTGCAGCTACTGTAATTCCTGATATAAAACTTCAGGATCTATTATGGTCTGACTTTCAAAAACAATTAGAATTAAATATTAAATCAACTTTCACAATTATAAAAGAAGTTTTACCAATTATGGTGAAAAATGGATATGGAAAGATAATCAACATTGGAAGTTCTGTTGTTGATAAACCTAATAATAATTGGGCACCCTATATTACTGCAAAATCTGCTTTAGCAGGTTTAACAAAATCTTTTGCTTTTGAATTGGCACCGAAAGGAATTAGAGTAAATCTAATTACACCTAGTCTTGTTAATACCGAATTGACAGCGAATATCCCTGAAAAAATAAAGCTTCTAACAGCCGCTCAAACACCTCTAAGACGACTAGCAAATACAATTGACGTGGCAGGAGTCATTAGTTTTCTTGCTTCAGACAAATCTGATTTTATAACTGGTGAAAATATCCGCCTCAATGGTGGCCAAATAATGATTTAATTATTTTCAGTAATGGACAATTTAAAGTACTCTGAAATTCTACAAAAAAATAGAATAATGTTCAAAGATGTAAACGGTAAACCTTATAAAGTTAAGGTATTATCTAATATTACTGTGAATTCTATTAAAGAATTATTGGAGTATATTCTACATATAAATCAAATAAATCCAATAGTTGAACTTGGAAATTATGATAATATTTTGCAGGATAGTGCAAAATGCATTGATGATGATTTAGTGATAGTGTTTTATAATCTGCAGAATAATATAGATAATATGTCTTATTTTTTTGAGGATATTAATGATGAATTATACAATACTATAAAGGACAAAATTTGTCATGAAATCTCTATGGTTTTTGATAATTTAAGTACTTCACCATCTGTTATTTTTAATCTATTTTCCTCAATTGAATTTGTTTCTTCTTATTGTCAAAAATCAAAAATTGAATTATTGGTTACAGATTTAAATGAATATTTAAATAAGATTAAACCGATGAATGTTCATTTAGTAGATGTTGAGAAAATTACTGCAATTATAGGAGTAAATCATTCAATAGATTTAAGACTTTATCATTCTTCGAAAGCACCCTACACGCTTGCTTTTCTAAAAAAATATGTTACATCTATAGAATCAATATTACTTCGAAATAATGGGAAATTAAAAAAAGCTATTATTTTTGATTGTGATAATACTCTTTGGAAGGGTACTCTAGGGGAAGATGGTTCTGATAATATTGATATGTCAAAGACATCTCATAATGGAAAAATATTTAATAAGATACAGCAAATAGCTGTTTTTTTAAGCAAACGAGGAATTCTAATTGGATTATGTAGTAAAAATAATGAACATGATGTTTCTGAGATTATACTTAATCATCCAGATATGTTTTTGAAAAATAATTTTATTACGATTAAAAAAATCAATTGGGAAGATAAAGCTACAAATTTAAAATCAATTTCTGCGGAATTAAATATCGGATTGGACAGTATTGTTTTTGTCGATGATTCTTCATTCGAGATAAATCTGATAAAAGATCAGCTTCCAGAAGTTCTTACATTACAAGTACCTAAAGAAATTTATGAATACCCAAATAATTTACTAAAAATAGTCTATAAATATTTTAATCTTGTGGTAAATCAGGATGATTATAGTAAAATAGAAATGTATCAGCAACAATTTGTGCGTGATGAATTTAAGAGTAAATTTGACACTATAGAAGACTATTTATCTTCATTAAGTATTTCACTAACTATTCATAAAGATGATCCATCATATATTCCTCGTATTGCGCAATTAACACAAAAAACAAATCAATTTAATCTTACCACAAAACGATATGTTGAAAATCAAATACTTAAATTTATTCAAAGTGAGAATGATTATGTATTTGCAATTTCAGTTGAAGATAAATTTGGTGAAAATGGGTTAACAGGATTATGTATAATTAATAGGAACTTGCAAAACCTCAAAAATGTTATAATTGATACATTTTTGATGAGTTGTAGAATCATCGGTCGAAATATTGAGTTTGCATTTATGGATTATATTTTTGATTGGTTAATTAATCAAAATATAGAAACAGTTAATGCAGAATTTCATCTAACAAAGAAAAACGAGCAAGTGAATAGTTTCTATGAAAAACTTGGGTTTAATGTAGAGAGTTCTGATATTGAATCAAAACAATATACGATTCAACTAAAGGATTATGTGAAGAAACAAATTCAATATATTGATGTAAAAATGAAACGAAACGAACAAAATTAATAATGCAAATTTAATGATTATGGTTGATATTAAGAATAAAATTAAAATTGTAATGAGTGCTGTGTTTGATGTGCCAGTTGAAGAGATAACAGAAATCTCCTCATCAGATACAATTGAGTCCTGGGACTCGTTAAAACATCTAAATTTAATTCTTGCCTTGGAAGAAGAATTTGATATCAGTATTCCTGATGAAGAAGTTGGAAATCTTTTTAATTACAAACTAATAGAATTGGTAGTAAATGAATGCAGAAAGTAATATCGCTAACTTTTTAGCTGATTTTGAGTTATATGATGAAAAAATAGCTGTAATATGGAAATATAAGTCTTATTCATATCGTCATATCTTAGCTCGAATTGATTATTGGAGAACCAAATTAACTTTCATTCAATCTGGTGATATCGTCGGAATTGAAGGCGATTTTTCTCCTGAGGCAATTGGTATTTTATTTGTTTTAATTGAAAGAAATGCAATTATAGCACCACTCGATATAAATCATATTAACAAAAATGAAAAAAAATATGATATAGCTCAATTGCAGTTAATAATACGAATTAAAAAAGAAGATGACATTGAATTTATTCAAAGAGAGAAAATTCAAGAAGTCAATGACTTTTATCTCTTATTAAAAGAAAAATGTGTTCCTGGTCTTATTTTATTTACATCAGGCTCGTCTGGACAGCCTAAGGCTGCACTTCATGATTTTACAAAACTTCTTGCAAAGTTTACGATAAAAAGAAAGTCTCTTCGTACTATAAATTTTTTATTATTTGACCATTGGGGTGGATTGAATACATTGTTCCATATTTTATCAAATGGAGGAACTGTTGTAATCGTTGAAAATAGAACGCCAGATCATGTTTGTGAACTTATTGATAAATATAAAGTAGAACTTTTACCAACATCACCTACTTTTTTAAATATGCTTCTTATAAGTAGGGCTTATGAACGAAATGATCTTAGTAGTTTAAAAATAATTAGCTATGGATCAGAACCAATGCCAGAAAGTCTTCTTACTCATTTAAATAGAATATTCCCAAATCTTATTTTTCAGCAAACCTATGGCTTAATTGAATTAGGTGTTATGAGATCTAAATCTGAAGCTAATGGCTCACTATGGGTCAAAATTGGTGGAGATGGATATCAGACAAGAGTTGTGAATGATTTATTAGAGATTAAAGCTGAATCTGCAATGCTTGGTTATTTGAATGCCCCATCACCATTTACTGAAGATGGATGGTTTATGACGGGTGATCAGGTAGAAGTTGATGGAGATTATTTTAAAATACTTGGTCGTAAATCAGAAATTATTAATGTAGGCGGTGAAAAAGTTTACCCTCAAGAAGTGGAGAGTGTAATCCTTGAATTAACTGAACTGTCTGACGTAATTGTTTATGGTGAAGATAATAACTTGACAGGTAAAATTGTTTGTGCTAAAGTTTCTTATCAAGGAAGTGAATTAAAATCGGATATTATTAAGAAAATTAAAACTCACTGTAGATTAAAGTTACAATCGTTTAAAGTCCCAGTTAAGATTGTTTTGACTGATTTGACTTTTGAAAGTGATAGATTTAAAAAAAACAGAGTTAATGGATTGTAAATTTGAGAATATTATTGAAGGCGAATTCATTACTTTAAGAAAAGTAATATTAGACGATGCATCTGATATTTATCGCTGGAGAAGTAGTGAGTCAGGGAAATATTTACGCCATACACCTAATTATTCATTAGAATCTCAAATCGACTGGATTAAAAATAGACCTAATTCTGAGATTAACTATATTATTTACCAAAAGTCTTCTCAGACAAAAGTCGGGATGATTGCAATTTATGATGTTAATACAGATGACTTGGTTACAGATGTTGGTAGATTATTACTTGCTGAAGAATATTTAAAGAAATCGACCCCTTATGGGCTTGAATCTCTTCTTTTAACTTACGAATACGTTTTTACTCAAATGAATTTTAGAAAAATATCTGGTATTATTTCTGGTTCAAATATAGAAATGTTTAAGATGCAAAAATTTTTAGGTATGCAACAAGAAGGTTATATGAAGCAACATGTAATAATAAAAGATGTATGCGAGGATTTATTTGTAATGTCTATATTTAAAGAAGATTTTATCAATTATAAGAAAAAGATTAATTTTCTTTTAAAAGTATTTAAGAAATAAAGAGCTAACTATGATAAAATTTCTGGATCTCCAAAAAATAAATGCTCAATACGCAAACGAACTCAAAGCTACCACTGCACGTGTCATCGACAGTGGCTGGTATCTCTTAGGCAATGAGGTGAAGAACTTTGAAATTCATTTAGCAGAATACATTGGTGTAAAACATGCTATTGGTGTAGCCAATGGATTGGATGCCTTACGCATAATACTAAAGGCGTATCTGGAAATGGGAATAATGCAAGAAGGTGATGAAGTAATAGTTCCTGCAAACACTTATATCGCATCTATTTTGGCTATAAGTGATAATCGATTAACACCAGTCTTGGTTGAACCAAATATAAATTCCTACAATCTAGATATTTCTTTGATAGAAAAACATATTTCGGATCGGACTAAAGCCATTTTAGTTGTCCATTTGTATGGTCAGGTTTGTTGGTCTAAAGAACTAGAATCAATTGCTAAAAAACATAACCTCAAAATAATTGAAGATAATGCTCAAGCTATCGGAGCAGTTTATTCTGATAGCGATGGGATGAAAAGAAAAACGGGTTCATTAGGTGATGCAGCAGGTTTTAGTTTCTATCCAGGAAAGAATTTAGGAGCATTTGGTGACGCAGGTGCCGTTACAACAGGTGATGATGAGCTTGCCTCAGTGGTTCGTGCTTTAGGTAATTATGGTAGTAAACAAAAATATGTAAATGAATTTCAAGGCTTAAATAGTCGTATGGATGAAATTCAAGCTTCAGTTCTTGATTTGAAACTACAATATCTTGATGCAGAAAATCAAAGGCGTCGACAAATTGCTCAGTATTATTGTCAAAATATTTCTAACAATAATATCATTCTTCCATTGATAACTGATAACTGTTTATTAATGGAAGAACATGTTTGGCATTTATTTGTAATTCGATGTTCTGAACGTGATCGTTTACAACAGTATTTAACCGATAATGGCGTTCAGACTTTAATTCATTATCCTATTCCACCGCATAAACAACTAGCATATAAATATCTGAATAATTCCAGTTTTCCTTTGACAGAGGAAATTCATCAAAAAGTTTTAAGTTTACCTATTAGTGGAGTTTTAACAATTGAAGAAGCAATAATTATAACAAATCTTATTAATAAATTTCATTAAATGTCATCTGAGACTAAACCATACCTCATTTCAATATTCATGCCTGTATATAATGGCAGTAAATATTTAGAAAAGTCTATAGAGTCAGTATTGAAACAAACATTCACATCTTTCGAATTAGTATGTGTAGACGATACATCTACTGATAATAGTTATGAGATTTTAAAAAGATATGAGAATATTGATGCTAGAATAAGAATATTTCAAAAACCAAATGGTGGAAATGTTCCTAAATCTTTCAATTTTGTAATTCCCTATCTAAAAGGTGATAGTATTGCATATATGTCTCAAGATGATTTAATGTCTCCGGATAATCTAGAAAAATTATATATTAAACAAAGAGATACTGATGCTGATTGCGTTTTACCTGATATGGTTTTTTATTATGAAAATGTAAATAATAATAAGATTTTATCTGGAATTGATGGTAATAGAGATGTGATTTTATCTAATAGAGATGCTGTTGTATTAAGTTTAAATTGGGAAATACATGGTTTTGCCCTATGGAAGTCAAAAATATTTAAAAATGAAATATTTCCAGAGGAAAGTTTTGATAGTGACGAATATATGACTAGAAAGTTTCTACTTAAGAGTAATAAAGTCGTCTTTTGTTCAGGAACATTTTTCTATCGTCAAGATAATGAACAAGCGGTAACAAAAACCTTTTCGATAAAAAACTATTTTTCGATTTTGAAGTATTTTAGAATACTTCAACTTTTAGAAGAAAATGATTTCGATTCAAATATTACGGGTGAAATGTTATTTCATGTTTATAGAACTCACTTTGATTTGTATCGATTTTGTTCCCTTCGAAAGGAAATATATTCCAAAAATGATTTCAAAAGAGTTCGTTTAATGTTGTTTGAACTTCATGTGCAATTACAAAAACGAAAACTAAATGAATTGATGAATTTTAAACGAGGTTTTAATCGATTAAAATCAATTTTTTGGTGGGTGTTGTATTTTAATTATTCTTTTTTTAAGTTGGTAATGTTATTGTTCTTTATGATTGATAAGGTTAAAGGCAGAATTAAAGTTAGATAAGAATCTTTATCATCCAATTTTTAAACGTATTTTTAAAATTTTATGCCAGAATCTCAATCAACTTACCGACAAATTATGAAGGCAACTTCTTTGTTCGGAGGTGTTCAAGTAATTACTATTATAATTAGTATTGTACGATCTAAAATTATTGCTATATTGTTGGGAACTACAGGTGTAGGCTTGATAGGTCTTTACCAAACAACATTATCATTGATTTCTGCTATCACGGGCATGGGACTTTCATCTAGTGCTGTACGAAATATATCAGAAGCCAATGCTACAAATGATGAAAATAAAATTGCCTTCGTTATTAAAACTCTTCGTCGTTGGGTGTGGTTGACAGGAGTGATTGGAGCTTCCGTTACCTTAATTTTATCCCCTTTATTAAGCAAATGGACTTTTGGAAATAAGAATTATACATGGTCTTTTGTTTGGTTGTCGATTATCTGTTTGTTAACTGCTATAAGTAGTGGGCAAAATGTATTATTGCAGGGTATGAGACGTTTACGCCAAATGGCAAAATCTACCTTATGGGGTTCCATTATTGGGTTATTCACATCGATTCCGTTATATTATTTTTATGGAATACAAGGTATCGTTCCTTCTCTAATTATTACCGCTATCAGTTCCCTTGCATTGTCATATTATTTTGCTCGTCAAATACCCATTCAAAATGTTGCTCAAACATGGAACGAAACTTATCATACTGGTAAAGGTATTGCTAAATTAGGATTGTTGCTGATGTTGAGTGGTTTTATGGGGACGTTTGTGTCGTATATTGTTAATCTTTATATTAGTCAAAAGGGCGGTGTTTCTGATGTAGGATTATATCGTGCAGGATGGACAATTGCAGACCAATATACTGGACTTATATTTTCTGCAATGGCTGCTGACTATTATCCACGTTTGGCTTCAATCAATACTGATAATAAGCAATTAAAGATAGCGGTGAATCAACAAGCTGAAATTGCACTATTAATCCTTGGGCCAATGCTAGTTGCATTAATAGGTTTTTCACCTTTAGTTGTTCATATTCTTTATACTGCAAAGTTTTTACCTATAATTGGAATGATTAAATGGAATTTGGTGGGAATGCTTTTTAAAGCTGCATCATGGGCAATGGCATTTACGATTGTTGCAAAAGGCGACAATAAATTGTTTTTAATGACGGAATTAATTGGTAATGCTATTATTTTAATCTTAAATATAGTAGGATATTTTATCTGGGGGCTTAATGGAATTGGTATCGCCTTTGCTGTTAATTATTTATTGTATTTTTTGCTTATATTCTTTTTGGTTAAAAGGAAATATGGAATTAGTTACGATTCTGTTTTCTCTAAGATTTTTATTGTACAAAGTTCATTAGTCGCAATAATATTTTTAATAAGTTTTTTATATACTTCTATAATAATCTATTGTTCTGCTGGAGTATTGTTTATAATTGCGTCAATATATTCCTTGAAAGAGATGAATAAAAGAATTGATTTAATGAGTATTTTACAAAAGTATAAAAAGTAGTATATAATGGATAATCCTTTAGTTTCTATAGTCGTTATTACTTATAATTCTTCAAATTATGTTTTGGAAACATTGGAGAGTGCAAAGGCACAAACGTATCAAAATATTGAATTGATTGTTAGTGATGACTCTTCAAAAGATAATACTGTTGATATTTGTATGGAGTGGATCGAAAAAAACAAAGAACGATTTGTCCGCACGGAATTAATAACCGTCAAAAAAAATACTGGAATTTCATCAAATGCTAATAGAGGTATAAAAAGTGCAAAAGGTGAATGGATTAAAGGATTTGCTGGTGACGATATCTTAATGCCCAATTGTATTGAAACATATTTATCCTATGCAAAAAAGCATTCAAATGAAAAATTATTTTTCTCTTATCCTGTTTTTTTTGGTGATGATGTTACTCGAGATAAAGAATTTTGGGAAAGAGCATTAATCGTTTTTGAAAAAATGAAGACTTCAGAACAACAATTTGATTATTTAAAGAATCAACATAATTTTGTTCCTGCAGCGACTTCTTTTATTCATAGATCTATTTTTTTTGAGACTATTGGTTTCTATGAAGAATTTTTATTATTCATAGAAGATTATCCGTACTGGTTAAAATGTACAAAGCAAGGATTTAATTTGCGTATATTAAATGAAAAGTTAGTTAAATATAGAATTTCAACAAATTCAACGAGTACGTCCTCAATTTTTCAATCCTCATATTTAGTATTTCAATATAGAGATATTAAAGAATATAAATTATTAAAGCCTTTATTACTGAGAATAAATCAGAGGAAAAAGAATGATTGGTATCTAAATAAAATCTTGTTTTTTTGTATAAAACACTTAGGCCGAATTTTATATGGTAAATAATTATGTTATTGATTAAATATGAATACATTATTGAATAAAAAAAAATATTTAATTTGTTGGGATAATGAATTTATTAGGTATATCGTAAGCGGTTATTCTAATGAAATAACAATAATTCCATTGTCATATTCTCAAACAGACTCAATTTTTAAGAAAATATTAAAAAAGGCGTGTAATGTCTTAGGATTTAAGTTTATAGCATATTATTTGTCTATAGAAAAACAAGTTTTAAGAGAGATAAAGTCTATTGACGATAATAGTTTGCTCATTATAATTGGAATAGAAGTTGATTTGTTTCATAAAGTATTACATTCAATAATCCCTGGCAATACAGAAAAGTATTTATGGCTTTGGAACAAAATTCGTGAAGATGATGTGAATTTTCTTGAAAGTATTAAAAAATATAATTATTCAATTTCTTCATTTGATAAAAATGATGCAAACAAATATAATTTAATTTATAAACAACAATTTTATCGTTATCCTTCTAAAACAGAATTTGAATATTCTATACATTCTGATTTTTATTTTATGGGGCATAATCATGGACGAAGAAATGTAATTGATTTATTAAAATCGGAATTAAATAGTGAAAAATTTTCTACTAATTTTATAGTAAGTGAAAACCCTTTTGATTTTAATGTTTCATATTTTAAAAATATCGATTATATTTATGAAACACGATGCGTTGTAGATATTCCTCAAAAAGGTCAATTGGGCTTAACCTTAAGAGTACTTGAAGCACTCTTTTTTAATAAGAAATTAATTACAACGAATGTCGATATTTGTAACTACGATTTTTATAATTCAGCGAATATCTTTATATGGTCAGTAGATAATCTTTTAGATCTAAAAAGGTTTCTTGAAACACCCTATCAAAGTATTAGCGATGAGATTGTTTTTAAATATAGTGTTGATTATTTTATAAATAATATTAGTCAAAAATGATTCCTAAAATTATACATTATTGTTGGTTAAGTGGAGATGAGTATCCAGAGAATATACGGTTGTGTATGGAAAGTTGGTATAAAAATTTGCCTGATTACACCTTTATTAAATGGGATTTGACTAAATTTGATTTAAATACTTCAATATGGGTTAAACAAGCATTTGAAGCAAAAAAATATGCATTTGCTGCAGATTATATCCGTTTATACGCATTATCAGAATATGGTGGTATTTATTTAGATACCGATGTCGAGGTTCTTAAATCATTTGATACATTATTGCATTTACCATATTTTATTGGTCGAGAAAATAGTTGTTATGGTATAGAAGCAGCAACTATTGGTGTAGAACAAAATGTACCATGGATTAAAAACTGTTTAAATTATTATAATGGAAGACATTTTATACTTGAAAATGGAGAATATGATATTAAGGTCCTTCCAAGTATTATTGCTGATGTCTTAACCTCAGATTTTATAATAAAAGATATTGAAAATGTTGATAGCTGGAATCTCAATGATAATGGTTCAATTTATCGTTTCTCGGTAGATTTTTTTAGTCCTAAAACTTGGAATACTGGAGAAATACAGACTACACAAAATACGTATTCAATTCATCACTTTTCAGGGTCTTGGAAGCCTAAATATCAACTTTTTGAAAAGAGATTTTGGAATTATTTTGGAATTAAAGATTTAATGATAATAGGTAGAATAGAATTTAAAATTCTTGAAATCTATAAATGGATAAGAAAAATTAATGGTTGAAACTGGGTTTAAACTTGATTACTTTATATTACAAAGTTTATTAGTATTGATATCAATTCTGATAGGTTATAGAGTTTCAATACATAATAAGAATAATACGGACTCTCCTTTTAAAAGTGATGTTCCTATATTTAACTATTTCTTTTTAATCATTGTATTTTCTCTGATTGAAGGATTAAGATATGGTAGAGGTCCAGATCATATCGCATATGTATATCGGTATGAGAATTATAGATTTGAAGAGTATGAGTTGTTTTTTTCTCTTCTTAATAAAACAATGAATATTTGGGGATTTGCTTATTGGCATGCATTTATTGTATATTCTTTCTTTTGGATTTTAGGCGGATGTATGCTAGCAAGGCATTTTAAGAAGATAAATTTATATGTTTTACCTCTTTTTATTCTAATTAGTCTACCACAGTTCGAAAACTTAATTCGTCAGTTTCTTGGATTATCTTTTGTTTTAATAGCAATATCTTATTATTATAAAGAAAAATATTTGTTTTTCTTATTATTTGTAATTCTTGCTTATGGAAGTCATAAAAGTGTATTATTAATAGTAGGAACTATGATTGTTTTTATTGTTTATAATAAAACGTTACCATTTAAACTTACTTTGCTTCTATTGTTTTATTTTACATTTTTATGGAATATTGAAAATATTGGTTTTTTTACTCAATATCTTGAAAAGGTAAATATTGGTGATGAACATTTTGGAGCTTATATTGATCAAAGTAGTTCATGGTTTTCATCTGATGCCATTAATAAAGAGTTTGCTAGAGGTATTATAGGTAAAGTTGCTGGTTTCCTTTTTGATGGTATTTTAATCTTTTTTGGAGGTAAATATATTATGATGTTGGAGGCTAATGATAAAACGAAGAAAATTAGTATTATACTTTACAATATATTTGTAATTGGAGCAATAGGTATGCAATTTGGTTTTACTTTGGAAATTGTTAGAAGAGTATTTATTTCATATTATATTTTTTGTTTTATAATTGCTGCGTTTAGTTTTGATTATTTGAAAAAGAATATGAAGGGAAATACTCTGAATTCTGTTTCATATGCTTTTTTAATGCTTTATGTAATAGGGGTTTTCCTAATTAAGTATATTTATGGATTATCTTCGCAAATGTATATTTGGGATGTTAAATAAAATGAGGAGTTTATGCTTTTATCAATAATAGTTCCAATATATAACGTTGAACAATATATTTATAAATGTATAAGTAGTATTGTTAATCAAAATGTTTCATCTGAGCTTTATGAAATTATTGTTGTTAATGATGGTACAAAGGATAATAGTATCAATATAATAAAGAATAATTTTCCCTCAGCAGGTATTATATTTATTGATCAAGAAAATCAGGGCTTAAGTGAAGCTCGTAACAATGGGTTGAAAATTTCAAAAGGTGAATATGTTTGGTTTATAGATTCCGATGATTGGATTGAAAATAATGCATTAAAAGATATTCTGCCTCTATTGCATAATTTCGATATACTTTCTTTCCTTTCCTATTATTCGAATGGTAAAGAAGAGGAAATAACTAATATTGAAATGCAAAGTCTTTCTTCAAATGGTGATTATATCTGTTGTAATCGATTTTATCATCAGGCGCAATTATACATATATAAAAAACATTATTTAATTGATAAAAAATTGCATTTTTGTCAAGGAATTTATCATGAAGATAGTGAATTTACTCCTCGAGCTTTATATCAAGCAACAAATGTATATTTCTATCCGAAACCTGTATATCATTACTTATTAAGAGAAAATTCTATTACAACGACAACTTCTGCAAAACGGTGTTACGATTTGAAACATGTTATAAGTAATCTATATTATTTTTCAGAAAATTCTGTAATGGGAATTGATAGATTTGGTTTTAAAAGTATTATTGCTGATCTTATTTGTTCTTTATTAGAACAAAATATGGACTTAAATAACAATAAAGTAAGTGCAGATGTAAATCTTTTTTTACGAAATACTAATATTCGAAAATGTTTGAAATGTTCTTCGAAAAGAACAATTAGAATATTAGGTGTGTTTTCTGATTTATTCCCATCTAATGTTACATCGGTTTATTCTATTTTATATAAATTTAAAAAAAAGAGAAATAATTGAAAAAGAAATTAATCGTTTTTCATCCAGCTCTAGCACCTTATCGAATAGATTTGTTTAATCAATTTGCAAAAGATTTTGATGCATTTTTTTATTTTTCTCGAAGGAATTTACTTTCTCAAAAATTTGATCAGGAACAATTAAAATTAAGAACAATTTTTAGTTGTCATTATTTACGAGGTTTTGATCTTAAAAATCGGCCATTTCGTTTTGGCATTTTGAGAATTCTATTTACTCAAAAGCCCGATATTGTATTAATAAGTGAATTTGGATTTATTCCTTTTTTAGTTGTCTTTTTTAGATTTTTATTTCGCTTTAAGTATACTATTTTTACCTTGTGTGATGATAGTTTATCTGTTGCGATTGAACGTAAGGGTTTGCGAAATCTATTTAGATCATATATTCTTTCTAATATAAATGGAGCAGTCCTTATAAGTGAATTAGTTAAAGAATGGTATAAAAGTAAATATTATCAAACCAATTTTTGTGTTTTTCCGATAATACAAAATGAAAATATCTTTAGAGAACAATTGCATGCAAGTCTTATTCTTTCAAAGGAATATTTAAACCGTTATAATTTAAATAATAAAAAAGTAATACTTTTTGTTGGTAGACTTCATTCTGTAAAAAATCTTCCATTTTTAATTGATTGCTTTTCTGAACTAAATCATGCAGATATAGCTCTTGTCATTGTAGGAAGTGGGGATCAGAAAAATTTATTACAAGATATTGTTAAACAAAAACAATTGGAACAAAAGGTGTTATTTATAGATAGATTAGAAGGAATATCTTTAATGGGGTGGTATAATATTGGACAAATATTTGTTTTGCCAAGTATTTACGAACCTTTTGGTGCTGTTGTAAACGAAGCATTATTAGCTGGATTACCTGTTTTGTGTTCTGATTTGGCTGGTGCTTCATCTTTAATTCAAAAAGGTAAAAATGGTGATTTATTTAGCCCTTATGATAAAAATATGCTTACAAGATTAATGGAAGATTTAATCGTTAAGTCCGATTCACTAAACGAAGCATCGTTAAAAATCAAGAACTCATTGATGAATATTTGTTTTGAAGATTCGTATTTACACACAAGGAATTTTATTAGTGAATCCAGATAAAAAACTTATCTTTGTATTTGGTAAAAGTGAACATAAAATAATTAGAGATATCTATAACTAATTATTACATTGTTTGTATTCAAATTATTTTTTTTATTTCTCTATGAATATTGCTGTTATTTTAGCTGGAGGCTCTGGAACGCGCGTTGGGAGTGATTTGCCTAAACAGTTTCTTAAAATAGCTGGTAAAATGGTAATAGAACATACTTTAGCAGTATTTCAAAATCATTCTGAAATTGATGAAATCGCAATAATTTCGAATCCTATATATATACATAAAATTGAGCAAATTTGTATTAAAAATAATTTGTCAAAAGTTAAGAAAATATTACAAGGAGGTGAATTTAGATATCAGTCTAGCTTAGCTGCAATAAATGCTTATCAAGGAAATCATAATATATTGTTTCATGATGCCGTAAGACCTCTCGTAAATGAAAGAATTATTTCAAATTGTATTGCAGCTTTAGATGTTTATGGAGCCGTAGATGTTGCAATTAAAGCAACTGATACGATAATACAAATAGATAAGAAAAATAATATAGAAGCTATTCCCGATAGAGAATGTTTGAGAAATGGTCAAACACCTCAAGCATTTAAATTACAAACGATAAAGGAAGCATATAGACTTGCATTACTTGATTCAAATTTTAAAACTACTGATGATTGTGGTGTTGTAAAGAAATATCTACCAGATGAATGTGTTTTTGTTGTTGAAGGTGAGACTTTTAATATGAAATTAACGTATAAAGAAGATCTTTTTTTATTTGAGAAACTCTTTCAATTGAAATCAATATTGTTACATAGTCAATCACTGTTAGATGTAACAAAAAATGGACTTAAAAATAAGGTTATTGCTGTTTTTGGTGGTAGTTCTGGTATTGGACTTGCATTCGTTGAGATTTGTAAACAAAATGGTGCGATTGTATACTCTTTTAGTCGAACTCAAAATTCTGTTGATATTTCAGATGTCAATATTGTTAAAAAGGAACTTAATTCCATTTATGAAAAAGAAAATAAAATCGACTATGTAATAAATACAGCTGGTGTATTATTGAAACAATCATTAGTTAACATGGATTATCAAGATATTTTTAATAACATTCAGATTAATTATATCGGTGCAGTAATCATTGCAAAAGAATCTTTTCCGTATTTAAAACAATCAAAGGGCAGTTTGTTGATGTTTACATCAAGTTCTTATACAAGAGGACGTTCATTATATAGTTTGTATTCTTCGTCAAAATCAGCAATAGTAAATCTTGTTCAAGCATTAAGCGAAGAATGGTCTGATTTTGATGTTAGGATTAATTGTATAAATCCAGAACGCACAAAAACGCCAATGAGAACTAGTAATTTTGGTGCTGAGCCAAGTAATACATTGCTTGATCCTTATGATGTTGCTGTAGTTTCAGCAAATGTTTTAATATCAAAAATGTCTGGTGAAATTGTAGATGTTAAAAAGACTTTTTAGTGATAGGATTAAATAAAATACAATATTGTCTTTTAGATATCATGAAAGAAATTGCAAGCATTTGTGATAGACATAATATTCCCTATTATCTAGTTGGTGGTTCTATGATTGGTGCTATTAGGCATCAAGGATTTATCCCTTGGGATGATGATATTGATATGGCTATACCAAGACCATATTACGGTAAGTTCTTAGATGTTGTTAATAAGGAATTGTCATCGTTTTATAATGCTAAATCATCTGAAAATTCTTCGGAATATGTTTATAGCTTTATAAAAGTTGAAGATATTAGAACTGAAATAGAATTTCCATGGACTAAAGGATGTGGTTTGCATGAAAGTCTTTGCGTAGATGTTTTTGTTTTTGACGGAACACCTCAAAATAGATTCTTAAGGAGTATTTATTGTTATTATATTCAACGATTAATTGCAATTAAAGGTGCATTGTATTTAAATGAAAATATGAGAACTCCAATTAAAAGAATGGTTTCTAAATTATTGAAAAAGATTGTTTCATTTAAAAAACAAACCGTAATATCTTTTATTGACAATCAAATGCAACGATATGAATTTTCTAAATCAGATTATGTTGTTAACTATAATGGAGTTTATGGGAAACGTGAAATAATACATAAAAAAATATTAGGTAGTCCAACTAATTATATATTTGAGGATACACAGTTTAGTGGAGTTGAAAATTATCATGAATTTCTAACAAGTATTTATGGTGATTATATGGTATTACCACCTAAAGAAAAACAAACTAATCATTCCTTAACTGTTACGTTTAAAATGTTAATTTAATAGTTTTTGGGATATTGTTAGTGAATAAAAATGAATATAGTTCATAAATCTGAAGTTGATTTCTATTTTAGGCCAATTAGTCGCATTAATGTTATTATATGGTATATTTATAGTCTAAAATGGTTCTATTTAATACGATTCCTATTTAGATTCTGTCTAAACTGTGAATTTCCAAATTCAATTAAAGATAAAAAAACTCGATTGCCACATCCATATGGAATAATATTAAGTTCTAAAGTAGTTATTGGTAATAATGTAACAATCTTTCATAATGTAACAGTTGGTGCAATTTCAACAGGGAAAAAACACGGAAGTCCTATTATAGAAGATAATGTAATAATTTATCCTAATTCTGTAATAATAGGAAATCTTACCGTTGGTGAAAATGCTATAATTGGAGCAGGTTCTGTCGTAATTAAAAATGTTGAAAGAAATACTATAGTTGCTGGTAATCCTGCAAAAGTTATCGGAATAATAATTGAAGATATATCATAAAACTGATTTAAACTGTTTGTTTAATGAACGCCTCCATAAAACAAAAAATCTTGATTTTCCATCCTGCTTTAGCTCCTTATAGGGTTGATCAGTTTAATATGCTAAATAATCTATATGATCTTGAAATTGTATTTATTTTTGATAATGTTTGGAATCATAAGTTTGATCAAGAAAAGATTTTACAACAACTAAATTGCCCATATTCTTTTTTATTATTTGGTCCTAGGTATAAGGGTAGGGTATTTCGTTTTGGCATATATAAAAAGATTAAAGAATCAAATCCTGATTTTATCTTTGGATATGAATTTTCTTTTACAACTCAATATCTCATTTTGTTAAAAAGATTTGGCTTAATTCATCAAAAAATAGGTTCAACAATTGACGATAGTCTTGAAATATGTAGGAGAGTTCAGTCAAATATTAGAGAATTTGCTCGAAAACAAACAATAAAAAAACTTGATTATATCGTTGTTTTATCAAATGAAGTGTCTTCATTTTATGGAACTACATTTGGGGTGTCAACTAACAAAATTATTATTTCACCAATTCTTCAAAATCCAGAAAGATTAAGAGAGCAAAAGGAACTATTACAAGATATTGCTAACGAAAGAATAAAATTATATGATTTGCAAAATAAAAAAGTGTTATTATTTGTTGGACGATTTATTAAGGAAAAGGGGTTAATTCAATTTTTAGAAAATATTTTAACAATATTGAATAATAAGAATGATATTGTGTTTGTTATTGTTGGTGAAGGAGACGAAAAATCAAAGATAGAATCCTTAATTAAAGATAATCATTTAGATTCAAGAGTTATTTTGCCAGGTAGATATGAAGGTCAAGAATTATATGCATGGTACTTATGTGCATCTGGTTTTGTTTTGCCAAGTACATACGAACCATTTGGTGCCGTTGTTAATGAAGCTTTAATTTTCGGACTAAAAGTTTTATGTTCTCAATTTGCTGGATCATCTTATTTAGTGTTTGATAGTAAATTAGGATTAATATTTAACCCAAATGATGCAAATGAAACGGAAAGAAAGTTAGAAATTTTTTTGAATGAATTAGAATCAATTGGTGATGTTGTTCTATCTGAAAAAAAATCATTAATTTTGTTTGATAAATTTGGTTTTAGAGAACAATGGGAGAAATTAACAAATGCTTAAAATTTATCAAATAATTACGTCAATAGATGTTGGAGGTGCTGAAAATGTTGCTTTTCGATTAGTTGATAATATAAATCAAAATAAAATGAATGATTTTGATTTTACAGTTATCGAATTATATAAATCAAAATCAAATTATTCTAAAGAAAAGAAACAAGAACTTTTATTAAATGGTGTTAAGTTTAAAACACTTTTTAATGGGTATAAACGATTAAGTCTAGTTTTTGCACCATTTAGCTTGTTCTATTTGATTTTAAAAAACAAACCCAATGTAATTCATTCTCATACGGATTTACCTGATTTTGTTCTTTCTAATACATTAAGACTGTTAAACCTATTTAAAATTTACAAACCAAAAATAGTTAGAACAATTCATAATACAGAACTATGGCAGACGCATCGTAAAGTTGGGAAATATGTTGAAAAATCGTTTGAAAATGAATATGTTGTTGGTGTTTCTGATGTAGCATTACAAGCATATAAAAGGTTAAGGTATGAGTCAAAATTATCTATATCAAATAAACATAGGGTTGTCTTTAATGGTTGTAGTATACCTCAAAAAAAGGAATTGCCTTTTAATTTAAATCCTAAAAAAATAAACGTTGCTTTTTGTGGGCGTTTAGAACAGCAAAAGGGTATCGATGTTTTAATTGATCGAATTAAAATGTTTAATAAATTATTTGCAAATCATGTGCATTTTTATTTTATTGGTAACGGTACTTATGAACGTGATGTAGATTTGCTTGCAACTGAATTTGAAAATGTTTTTAGATATGATTCTATATCCAATATCTCAGAAAAACTTGCGAATTTTGATTTTATAATTATGCCTTCGCGTTTTGAAGGATTAGTTCTTCTCTCAATTGAAGCGTCATATGCTAAAGTTCCTGTTATTGCTGCAATTGCTCCAGGTTTAAGCGAAACATTACCAAGCGATTGGCTTTTAAAGTTTAATTTGGATAATTATACAGAACTGGAAGATATTTTTAAGAAAATAATTAACAATGAATATGATTTAGAGTTATTAAAATCAAATGCATATACTTTTGTGAATAATACTTTTTCACTTGAAAAAATGGTTGAATCTTATGTTGAGATTTATTTAAAGTAAATGGATTATGTTTGTTAAATCGCTGATTATTTAATTTATTATACTACATAATATCAATCTCAACATGGTTAAAAATAAACCAAGTTTATTAGCTGTTTTACACCTTCCTCCACCTATTCATGGAGCATCTATGGTTGGGCAATATATAAAGGATAGTGTTTTGTTGAATGATACTTTTGAAACGACTTTTGTTAATTTAACAACTTCGGCTTCTATTGATGATATAGGAAAAGGCTTTTTCAAAAAATTAGTTCCTTTTTTTAAGCTTTATTTTAGAGTGTTTAATTTACTTCTAAAGAATAAATACGATTTATGTTATATGACTATAAATGCAAAAGGTGTTGCATTTTATAAGGAAATGATTGTTGTTTTAATAGTTAAAATGTTTAAGGTTAAAATAATATATCATTATCATAATAAAGGTATAAAAGATTCAAAAGGTAATTGGCTGAATAATATATTGTATAAATATCAATTTAGGAATGCTAAAGCAATTCTTCTTTCTCCTTTGTTATACGATGATATCTCATCGTATTTGCCTCATTCTAATGTGTCTTTTTGTCCAAATGGTATTGTTGAAAGGAAAGAGAGCACTTTAAAACAATTCAATAAATTTAAGAATACTATACCTGAAATTTTGTTTCTTTCTAATATGATGGAAACAAAGGGTGTGTATTGTTTATTAGATGCATGTACATTATTACATAAAAAGGATTTTGATTTTACTGTTAATTTTGTTGGAGCAGAATCTGATATTACAGCAAATGATTTTAATGCTTATGTAAAAAAGAATGACTTGCAAAATAAGGCTTTCTATTTGGGTAAAAAGTATGGTGATGAAAAGAATGTTTTTTTTGAGAATTCAAATGTTTTTGTATTACCTACGTATTATCATAATGAATGTTTCCCTCTTGTTATACTAGAAGCAATGAGTTATGGTTTATCATGTATCTCTACAAATGAAGGTGCTATACCAGAGATTATTGATGACGGTATTACAGGTTTTATTGTCCCAAAGAATAATGCTGAAATTTTAGCTTCAAAAATAGAATTACTCCTTTTAAATGATCAGTTGTGTGAGAAAATGGGAAATGCAAGTAAAGAAAAGTTTAATGAAAAATATACATTATCAGTTTTTGAAAAAAACTTTGTAGAAATTTTATCAAAGAATTAAAAGTATTACATTAGCTAAAAAAAAGGTAGAACTAAAGAAATGAATTGTACTGTTGAATTATTCCATTATCCTGTTTATTCAGAAAAACTTTCTGACATATCATTTGTGAATACTTTGCAGGTTGTTCAAACCATTAATGCTTATTCTTATGTAATGGCCGAGAGAATCCCAGATTTTAAAAGAGCTTTGCAGAATGCAGACATTTTAATCGCTGATGGATTTCCAATAGTTATTGCATCAAGATTATTAAAGAATCAAAAAATATCAAAAATTGCTGGAGCAGATCTTTTTTTGTATTTTATGGATATGCTTAATAAAACGAATGGGAGAGTCTTTTTCCTTGGATCTACAGATTCAACATTATTGAAAATTAGAGATAGAGCCTCTATTGATTATCCCAATATTATCATTGGTAAATATTCTCCACCATATAAAAATGTATTTTTAGAGGAAGATTCTTTAATAATGCTTAATAAAATAAATGAATTTAATGCAGATGTAGTTTTTGTTGGTATGACTGCGCCAAAACAAGAGATGTGGGTTGAAGCTAATAAACAATCAATTAATGCTAAAGCTGTTTGTTCAATAGGTGCTGTTTTCGATTTCTATGCTGGAACGGTGAATAGAGCTCCGCAAATTCTGATTACACTTAAATTAGAGTGGTTTTACCGATTATGTAAAGAACCTAAGCGTATGTGGAGACGGTATTTAATATATTCTCCACTTTTCTTTTGGGAATTGTTCTTATATCTTATTAAGATAAAGAAATAAAAAAACCACTAATTTTAAAAAACTAGTGGTTTTTTTTATCCGCGGAAAGGGGGGGATTCGAACCCCCGGTACCCTTACGAGTACGGCAGTTTAGCAAACTACTGGTTTCAGCCACTCACCCACCTGTCCTTTTGGGAATGCAAACTTATGAAATAAGATTTAGTTTGCAAAGGAAAATCGACTAAAAATATTTCTAATTTGTTAATTTTTCTACAATCGCTGTTAACCCTTTTTCAATAAATGCTCTTTTGATTGGTAATAATGTTTCGAACTCCCCAATTTTGATGTCACAACTTCCTTTATAGTGTGTTATTAATGCACATTGTTCTGCTTGTTCTTTGCTGTGTTTGCATAATTTAATTAAGGTGTCCATTACGAAGTCGAAACTATTAACATCATCATTGCAAAGCACCAAGACGTACTGACTTAAAAGTGATGTATCGTTTAATTCTGCTGTCGACTCTTCCGATTGCTTTTGAGTTAATGTAGTCATAGGGTCATTAAATAAAAATACCCACTTACATAATAAGCAGGTATTAATTTATATTATATTATTTTTATACAATGTTTCTTAGTTTTTGATGATTTTTTTAGTCGTTACTAAACCATCTTTTGTAAACACCGAAACGAAGTAAATTCCACTTGAAAGGGTAGAAACGTCAATTCGATTAGAATCTAAGTCACTTAATGTACTTATTGTATTTCCAATGTTATCAATGATTTTAACAGATTTAACTTCTTTTGACGATCTAATATTGATAAATGATCTTGCATTCGTTGGATAAACTGCAATTTCATTTGTTGCTTCTGTTATTTTACTATCAGTAACTTCTCCTGATTTTAAATTAATTGGAAGTTCTAATATTTCATTCGATGGAGATGTTTCAATTGTTGTATCGATGTCATAAATTTTGTTCTCTTTTAGACTCCAATATTTTATTGTAGCAGTTTCAACTTTTTCACCATGTAATACTGCGGAAACATAAGCTTTGCCATCTTGGTTAAAAACAGTAGAAATCATTCTACATTCGCCATTTACAAAGATTCCAATTACATCTCCATTTGCTGCAGGTGCTCCATTTATAGTTACAACTCCAGTAAATATTGTTGAATTAGTGTAATTTACTCTACTCCATCCATGGCCAGCAATGGCATTGAATGCAAACGTTAATAACGTTGAAAATAGGATTAATTTGTAATATACTTTCATAACTCAAGTGGTTAAATTTAGAGTAAATGTACAAAAAAATATGATTGTTTGTATCGAAAAATGGATTAATTATGAACGGAACTAAATACTTTTTGTAAGATATCTGAAGCATATCCAAAAGGGTTATTTCTTATGCCTTTTTCTTGTTCTCCAACTTTAATAAATAAGCCATTAAGAGCTTTAGTTGTACAATGAGTTGCTAAATCGGCCGACACTGTTTCCATTTTTGATCCCAATTGTCCCAATAGACTATTATTATAACTATTTACACCTTGATTGTAGTAGTTCGTTAATATAGTCCATGCTGTATTGGCTGAAAATCCTAGACCTAAATCTTTGCTTAATGAACTGCTGATATACGGGCTAAATGTAGCTGTAAGGTCAGAATATGTTTGAGCTTTCAAATAGTTCGTTGCGGCTAACGAATCGAACGTTTCGGTTCCTGCTTTAGTCGTAGTAGGTACTTTCCCATTTAGAATAGAAAGACCATCTAATATTGATAGGTTTGTAATTGCGTTTTTGAAGATTGGAGCTGCATCTTTAGCTGCATTTTCAGCAGAACGATTAATGCCTTTAATTACGTTCTCTATTTGAGCGTCAATGAGTGTGTTTAGTCCTAAAGAAACAAAAATAGCTTCATCTTTATGTAATAAAATTGTATTTGCTTCGGCAGGAAGTCCAATCTTTAGTATTTCATTTTTATAATAACCATCTAAGGACGACAGTTTAGTTGACGATGAATCGGTACCAACAGTTAAAGCTGTTTTAAGACCTTGAACTATTTCATCCGACGTAAGCCCTGCATTGACTTGATCAAGAAGCTCACATGAAGTTAATGATGCAATTAATGCTGTAGCAATTGCTATGGTTTTTAGTTTCATATGTTTTCGTTTTTAAAGTTTATGTAAAATTATAGCTTAATAACCTAATTGGAGTAAAAAACCTCCAAATATTCTTCTTTTAATTTGTCCATCTTCTGGATCAATACTTGCAAGACGAATTCCAAAGTTTATCGCAAAATTAGGTATATTTAATAGATGATTTTCTGTAATGAATTCAACACCATATGATTTAAATGATTTTGTTCCATTCATTAATGTGTTACTTTTTTCATTTGCAACGGAAACATCATAGAAAAGAGAACCTTTCAAGCGCTTTAAATAAAGAATTGCAGGCAATGATAAATCTGGATTCGCAATTGTGAAAAGATAATTTGCAGAAAATGTTCCGAAGGCTTTATAATTCTGAGCATTATAATTTATATATCCTCGAGCAAAATTAAGTAATGGGTCAATTGGATTTTGATTAAAATAAGGGTCGCTACTATTTGAATTTTCAACTTCGGTATAACCTCCCGATAGATTAATACCTTGATGTCTGATAAATCCTGGTAAATAAATATTCCCTTTACAGTATAATCGACTTGAATAATTGTAAAATGTTTTATTGCTATTTTGTAATATCGGTATAAATTTTACATAACCTATTTCAAAGTTTTGTCCTAAAGTTGGTGTTATGTTTTTTTGAGGTGATGCTTTACTATTATTAAATGTTAAGTTCAGGTCTATGTAATCATAATATGCTGAATTTTGAGCCGTAAATGATTCTTGAAGGACATTAGCGCTATTATCATTTTTCCTTTTATAAATATCTACCGAAGTATTTCCTGTTGTTAAAAATTGATTTGTTATTGAAAGCATTAAATCTGTAGTATAGTTGTGTGAAGAAAGGTTAAACGGCAAACTAATTATTTGGCTAAATTGCGTTCTTTTGTATAGCAACATTGTATCAGTTATGTTAAAATCTCCAATTGTTTCATATAATTTACCTTGCATTCCTGATTCAAAATTAAGTTGAATAATTGGATAAAACCCAGTATACATAAGTGTAGCAAATCCTTTTTTTGTGCCAATGTTATTTTGCGTGTAACCTCCAGTTGCATACATCGTTCCAAGTTTGTTTTGAGATGTAATTGAAGCATTTAAATTTGTGCCTGTTATATCCATAAGAAATCCCCATGAATGAGGATTGAATAAATGGGTCAATTTTCTATATGGTTTTGCTTTAAGATCAAATGTTTGTGTTGAATCGAATAAATTTGGTAATCCAATTTCATCTTTTTGAAGACCTAAAACTAACGAATCTGTTTTATATGTTGTAAAATCATATTTTGTCCATTGTTTATCGTCAAATGGAATGCTTGCTAATATGTTACCATTGGAAGTATAGGTTGCAAAAAGGAGTTCATTATATGAGTTAATTGATGGATGTTGTGAACCAAAACGTGTATTTGTAATTTGATAATATTGTTTTGAAACGGTATCTAATGCGTAAATCTCATTATTTATACTGTTATGTTCCGAGGCAAAAACAATGTATTTTTGGTAAAGAAAAGCTTCAGAAATATCTACAAAAGAGGGTTGTGAATACATTGTAAATTTATTCGTTTCAGAATTTAATGTCGATAAGGACTTTCCATTTTTACTGAGAAGTATACACGCTATTGTTTTGTTGTCATTTGCCCAATGTGGTGTGTTTATGAATTGGTTTTCTGGTGAATGAATTCTTTTTAAGACTTTCCCAGTATTAGCATCCAATATTACTATTCGATATATACCTTTTTCAGTTACTTCAACAGCTACTAATTTGCTTCCATCGGGTGAAATTGCTGGAGCATATAAATGTTGCTTATGTGTAAGTCTTTTGGCTTTTTTATTTGTTGTTTCATATAACATTATGTCGGAATATGATTTATTTGTCCAACGGATATTTGGAAACTCTTCAACCCAAACGATTTGTTTTCCATTGCTTTGAATTGGATTTCCATAAGTTAATGAAGCTACTTCAGCTATTGTTGTTTCATTACCTTCACCATCAAGGCTTACAATTGTCGGAATATCTCCCATACCCGATTTGAGTGCTATAACCGTTTTGTCATTTAACTGACAAGGATATTTATAATTTGTAAATGTTTTTTTTGTGGGATATTTTAATGGATAATAACTAATAAATTTTTGATTTTTAAGTTGATTTTCCCAATAAATTTTCAAATCGTTTAATGCTAATTTGTAAAATCCGTATTTACTATAACCAGTTTCTTTTTTTATACCTCTGCTAAATGGAGTAAATCCAAATATTGTACCTGAACGTTTTTGAGCCTTTCTCCATAAATCAGCATTCCAAACATATCTACCATAGGCAACAAGATTATACCCTAAGACATAATGATTTGGAATGAAATCTTTATATGAACCACAGGTCGCTTTTGCATATGAATATTTTTGTTTTTCGAGCAACTGAGCTCTTAAACCCTTATTGAATTCGGGAGATCGACCTCTGCCAGCTTTGCTTAAGGCTGTTTCTGTAGCTACTGCATCTCCTTCAAAGAACCAAGCGGGAGTTGTCATTGATTTTATAGCCCATCCAATGTTTCCCAATGAGTAATATAATACGCGGCCAGTAAAACCTTGTCGCAACATTTCAAATTGAATGACATGCCTATATTCGTGCAAAACGAGCGATGCATTCCAATCCATTGGTGAAAGAGTTGTTTGCATTGGAGTGTGAAAGAATTCTGCGTTACGAGGAGCGATTCCAACCCAACCATTCGACATCGACGATTGGTTATGTAATACTATTGAAATGCGTCGAGGTTTACATTTCATATTGAAGGTTTCAAATTTGTTTTCAATCAACAACATAGATCCAATTCGCTTGGCAACACTGTCGTAATTTTCGGGATAAATTAAGCGAAACTCTTTGGTTTTTATTTGTTTCCATTTTATTGATGTTGGATCTTGACCTAAACACCAAAAAGGAATTGCTAATAAAAATGCTAAGATGAGTTTTTTCATTGATGAGGTTTTATTGGTTGGCTAAATCGATAATCGTTGCGTTTTCTTTAGGGAATAGGGTAGACAGATTGCTTTTATCTGTGTCAGAAATAAATATTTGTCCAAATAAATCGGAAGATACTATTCCAATTATTTTTTCAACTCGGGCTTTATCAAGTTTATCGAATAAATCGTCGAGTAAAAGAATGGGTTTAATGCCCATTTTATTGAATGTAAATTCTTGTTGTGTAAATTTAAGTGCCAGCAAAAAACTTTTCTTTTGACCTTGAGAACCAAAGTTTTTTATTGGAACATCATTCATTGTAAAAGAAAAATCGTCGCGATGAGTGCCTGCTGAGGTATATCCCATTATTTTGTCTCGTTCAAAAGAACTCTCCATCATAGCAAGCAGGTTGTTCTTATTTAATTGCGATTCGTATGATATCGAAACGAGCTCATTATCTGCAATCTCAGAATAATATTTTGAGAAAATGGGTATGATGTTTTCAAGGACTTCTTTGCGCTTTTTGTGGATTTTCTCACCAAAATATGCCATACGTTCATTTAGAACAGAAAATAAATCGGTATCAGTATTGTTTGAATCGTCTTTTAGAAGTTTGTTCCGGTCGGCTAATAATTTATTGAAATTGATGACGGTAACTAAGTACTCATTGTCGAATTGAGAAATAAATGCATCAAAATATTTTCGACGTTCATCGGCACCTCCATTGATTAACAAAATGTCGTAAGGTGTAATCATTATCAATGGAACTTGACCTATATGGTCGGAAAGACGATCGTATTGTTTGTCGTCTTTTTTGAATATTTTCTTTTTGTCTTTGTTTAACGCACAATGGTAAATATTTGTTTCTGAGTCGTTTCGCAAATACGTTCCTTGTAATGCAAAATATTTTTCATCGAAATGGATATTGGCTGAATCGACATTGCTAAAACAGCTTTTGCAAAATGAAAGATAGTAGATGCTGTCGAGCAGATTTGTTTTTCCAACACCATTAGGTCCAATTATACAATTAATCCTTTCTGAAAATGAAAATTCGCTTTCCTTAAAATTCTTAAAATTATTGATATAGATTGATTTTAAGTACATGCAATTATCTTAAACGATATTTAGTGGCGATTTTACTTTTTCTTCTAAAACGGCATAATCCAATACTTCTTGTATGGTTTCAAAATATTTAAATGTTAAACCTTTCAAATATTCTTTTTTGATTTTGTCGATGTCTTTCTTGTTTTCTTTACAAAGTATTATTTCTTTGATATTTGCACGTTTAGCAGCTAATATTTTTTCTTTAATTCCGCCAACAGGTAATATTTTACCGCGTAAAGTAAGTTCACCAGTCATGGCTAAACTTTTTCGGATTTTACGTTGTGTAAATGCCGAGAAAATACTTGTTGCCATTGTAATTCCAGCCGATGGACCATCTTTGGGAATTGCACCTTCAGGAACATGAACATGCACATTCCATTTTTCAAATATTTCTGAATCGATTTTGTAAAAATCGGCATGTGCTTTTAGATATTCTAACGCTAAGGTTGCCGATTCTTTCATTACATTTCCAAGATTTCCAGTTAATGTTACTGTACCTTTTCCTTTACTTAAGCTGGTTTCAATAAAAAGAATATCCCCACCAACAGGAGTCCAAGCCAAGCCAGTTACAACTCCAGCATATTCATTGCCTTGATACATGTCGTTTTGAACTTCAGGTGTTCCAAGCATATCATCAATGCATTGTTTAGTTACATTACCATCCCACGTTTCATTCCCTGCTATTTTCTTAGCTACCGAACGAGCTACTTTTGCAAGTTTTTTATCCAATTGACGAACACCCGATTCTCGAGTATAATTGCCTATAATAGTTTCAAGTTCTGAATCTTTAATTAAAATATGTTTTTTTTGTAATCCGTGATTGACAATTTGATTTGGTAATAAATGTCGTTTTGCAATTTCAACTTTTTCTTCGATAACATAACCCGAGACTTCAATCATTTCCATACGATCGCGTAGGGCAGGGCTAATGTTATTTATGTTGTTTGCTGTTGCAATAAACATAACTTTCGAAAGATCAAAATCCAAATCGAGATAGTTGTCGTGAAAGCTTCCGTTTTGTTCTGGGTCAAGAACTTCAAGTAATGCTGATTCTGGGTCGCCATGCATATCGCGACCAACTTTATCAATTTCATCGAGCATGAAAACAGGATTAGCTGTTCCAACTCTTTTAAGGTTTTGAATAATTCTACCTGGCATTGCACCTATGTATGTACGGCGATGTCCGCGAATTTCAGCTTCATCGTGCAAACCGCCTAAAGATATTCTTGCATATTTCCTACCTAATGCTTTTGCTACCGATTTACCAAGCGATGTTTTTCCAACTCCTGGAGGGCCATAAAGGCATATGATTGGCGATTTCATGTCGCCTTTCAATTTTAAAACAGCAAGATGTTCAAGAATTCTTTCTTTTACTTTTTCAAGCCCAAAATGATCTTCATCGAGTGTTTGTTCTGCATTGTTTAAGTCAAAATTATCTTCGGAATATTCGTTCCAAGGTAATTCGAGCATTGTTTGGATATAGGTCAATTGCGTTGAATGTTCCGCTGCCATTGGGTTCATTCTTTGCAATTTCTTCAATTCTTTATCGAAATACGTTGCAATTTCCTTCGACCATTTTTTTGTTTTTGCTTTTTCTGAATATTCGTCAACATCGCGTTCTGTAGTGGTATATCCAAGTTCATCTTGAATTGAACGCATTTGTTGTTGTAGGAAATATTCACGTTGTTGTTTGTCGATTGTTTTGTGTGCTTTTGAAAGAATATCATTCTTTATTTCAAGCATTTGTAGTTGTCTTGCCATAAATTTCATTAGCAAGATGGCTCTTTCTTTTAAATTATCAACTTCTAAAAGTTGTAATTTTTCATCAGCACCTGCTTCTACATTCGAGCTAATAAAATTGATAAGAAACCCTGCATTTTGAATGTTTTTTAATACGAAGCTTGTTTCATTAGGAATGTTCGACGACATGTTTATTATTTTCATCGCCAAATCTTTCATTGTTTCTAAAATGGCGTTGAATTCTTCGTCTATTTCTGGCTTTATGTCGTGTAATTGTGATATTTGGCAAAGTAAATATGGCTCAGTTGCTATTTGCTCATCGAAGGTTATTCTTTTTTTTCCATGAATTATGACAGATGTGCTACCATCGGGCATTTCGATGATTTTTATGATTTGTGCTAATGTTCCAACAGGATACAAATCATGCATCTCTGGATTTTCGATATTGGCATCGCGTTGAGTTGCTGTTCCAATAATTTTATCGTGGCGACTGTACTCTTTAATTAATTGAATCGATTTTTCACGACCAACTGTTATCGGAATTACAACGCCAGGAAATAAGACAGCATTCTTAAGCGGTAAAATTGGCAGTATATTGGGATACAATGCTTGTGTAGCTTCGTCGTCTTCGTTATCGTCTGTTAGTATTGGTATTATTTCTTGTTCTTCGTTAAACATTAGTTTTTTAAAGATATCTTCGGGAAATGAACTCATATATGTAAGTAGCCAAATTGGCAGTTTAAATTAGAAAAATTTAGCGAATAATGATTAAACAATTGCAGTGCCAAAAATATTCATTAGAAATTTCTCCACTTAGCATCAAGATCATGAACGTGTATTAAAATATTTTTGTCAGTCTCAGTTAAAGGCATTTCGCGACGAGCGTATACTTTTTCGGCAACATCAATTGCTTTGTTTGTAGCATATTGTTGAAATCCACCAGCTCCTCCCCACGAAAATGATGGTACAAAGTTGCGTGGGAATCCATCTCCAAAAATATTAGCACTCACGCCAACAACAGTTCCAGTATTAAACATTGTATTGATACCACATTTTGAATGATCGCCCATTATCAAACCGCAAAATTGTAAGCCAGTTTTTATAAATCGTTCTTGTGGATAGCTCCAAAGTTTAACTTCTTCGTAATTGTTTTTTAGGTTTGAATTGTTTGTGTCGGCTCCTAAATTACACCATTCGCCTAGTACTGAGTTGCCTAAGAAACCATCGTGAGCTTTGTTTGAAAATCCAAATATAACAGAGTTGTTAATTTCTCCACCAACTTTGCTATGAGGTCCAATTGTTGTTGGCCCGTAAATTTTAGCGCCCATTTTAAGTGCAGAATGTTCGCAAAGAGCAAAAGGTCCTCGAACAATGCTGCCTTCCATTATTTCAGCATCTTTGCCAATATAAATTGGGCCAGTTGATGCATTAAGCGTTGCAAATAATACACTTGCACCTTCTTCAATAAAAATATTTTCAGGTTGAATGGCTCTGTTTGTTTCTCCGAGAGGTTGCGATATTCGACCTTTCGTCAATAATTCGAAGTCGCTTATTATTGCTTGTCCGTTATTTTTAAATATTTCCCATGGGAATGAAATTTTTAAAATCTCTCCATCAAATCCTGTTTGATTAATCTTATCAGCCTCGGATAAAAACGTTTTTATTTCTGATGAATTTATTTTTGCAGCTATCAGAATATCACCTTTTGTTAAAAAAGTGTTTTCTGGTAGAATTTCTATGGCTTTCAATAATTCTATCGAAGGACAAACACTGCCGTTTATGAGAATATTATTTGGTTCAATGTTAAGCGTGAATTTTTCAGCAAGATAATCTTGTGTTAAATACGAAAATGTTCCAGTAAGGTGTTTCTTCCATTTTTCGGAAATAGTTAAAATTCCAACACGGATTTCTGCTATTGGACGGGTGTAAGTGAGAGGCAAAAGGTTATGCCATGCTTTATCATCAAAGAAAATATAATTCATATGAGTAAATGATTTTAATACAAAACAAAGGTACGTAAATGTAAAAAAAAAGCCCCGATAATTCGGAGCTTTTACTTATAATCTTAGAGAAAAGAAAACTATTGAGCTTGCTTTTCGAAATGGCTTTTGTATTTTGTACGGAATTTATCAACACGACCTGCACTGTCAACAAGCTTCATTTTGCCTGTGAAGTAAGGGTGAGATGAACTGGTAACCTCAAGTTTAATTACTGGGTATTCAACACCTTCGTGCATAATTGTTTCTTTTGTAGGAACGCATGAACGAGTAATAAATACTTCTTCGTTTGATAAGTCTTTAAATGCTACTAACCTGTAACTGTCAGGATGAATACCTTTTTTCATTGTGTTTACTATTGATAGTTAATATCTGTATCTAAATTTGGATTGCAAAGATATGAAAATTTTGAAAACAAAAACATGTTATTGATTTTTTTTTTAAAATTATTCACCACCACCTTGTGGAGACCCATTATTTTGGTTTAATTCTAACTCAGGATCTTTGAATTTTCCTTTATCTTTTTCAGCATCTTCAAGCTCTTTGGTGAATTCTTTGTCGAGTTGTTCTTCGTTTTCGAGTTTCCCGTTTGTGAATTTCATTTCTTTTATTAAAGCACCTTGAGTATCAAATTTTTTCCAGACACCATCTTTAATATCATCCTTGTAAAAACCTTTTATTTCAACTTTACCATCTGCAAAGTAAGAATAAAAATCGCCAATACGTTTGTCATTAACTTGTTGCGTTTTCATTCTCATACTGCCATTTTCGTAGTAACGAATCCAAGGGCCATCTAGCTTATCGTTTTTATACCAAATTTCTTCTACAACTTTACCATTTGGGTAGAATTTTTTAGTAACACCATTTTTTTTGCCTCTGATATAATGTTCTTCACCTACTAATTTAGCCTCTGCACCAAAGTATTGCCATACACTATCGCGTTTTTTGTCATAGAAAAAACCTGTTGCTGAAAGTTCACCGGTATCGTCAAAGTACGTTACTTTTACTATTGATTGATTTTTTTTGTCGAAAACCATTGTTGCTTTTAGAACACCATTTGCATGATAACGTTTCATTTCACCGTAAGGAATATTGTTTTTAAAATACCCTTCATATATTTTTTGACCGTTTGCATCTTTCTTTACCCAATAACCTTGTTTCATACCGTTAATGTCGGTGTAATTAACTATCGAATCGGTTTGAGAAAACGATAGAAATGGTAAAAGGAGTAGAAAAAATGCTAAATGCTTCATATCTTTTTAGTTATAATTTCAAAAAATAATATATCAAATGTACGTAAAAACAATGCGAAAAGTATAATAAATAGATCAAAATTCCTTAATCCTAATTATAATCTTTTACATCCCTTTCACTAATCCATCCGAGGGAAAGACCATCGGTTTTATTTGCAATTACAAAAAACCACTTCCCTTTTGTGTAATCGGTGTATTCTTGTATTACATTAAGTACTGTGCCTTTATTTATTTCACCATATATATTCCCCCATGTTTTGAGAACTAAACAATTATATTCTTCACTGGAATATCCAGTACATTTATTGTATGGATCATTTAAATAAAATGAACTTGATCGTAAATATGTATTATCTGATGTTGTAATTACTGTTTTTTTAAAGCTTAAACTATCGAGTATTTCGGGGAAATTACTATATGATGTTACTGAATTTAAAAGATTAATTGTTTCTTGTTTTTGTAAATAAAACCAACGCGTTTTATTTATTTTGTTGCATGATTTACAGTTAGTTTCAAGTTCAATTACGAATTCCTTTTGTTTCTTTTTAATGAATTTAAGATGACCAATTTCGTTAAAAATAAGTTTGTTGTTTTCAACGATATATACTGAATCATTCGCCTGTAAAATAACATTCAAAATTGAGTTATTATCATAATCAAATAAAAACTGTTTGTCGATATATTCTGGTTTATACCATGACAGTTTTTGTAAATCTGACTCTATTTTTTGAGCTTTATTTTGAGGGATTTTTCTTTTGTAATAATCGTAATTTGTTGAGTCGAAAAAGTAAATTGCATCGTATTTATTATAGTAATCTTTAAATTGCTTTATTGCTATTTGGTTTACTTCGTTATTGTTAAAGAATTGCGTAAGATTTGTTTTTAATATATTTTTTATGGTACAATTTCGATAATTTACCTTTATACCTATAACTACTCGTTGGTTTGTATCTAAAATTTCAGAACCAATCCATTCGATTCGAGCCGATTTTAAGTAGTTTACTAAAGAGCTGTCAATAAGTGAACTAATGCCATACATTAATGTTGTTTGTGCTATTGTTTTATTTCTAACAATTAGATTCACAAATACATGTCCGTCAATTTTTTGATCAATAATTTCTACTGGAGGGAGCATTTTTGATATAAATTCGTTGAATGCTTTATTGTTAAAATTGGCAGGTGATGTTTTTATTCCTTGTTTCCCTATTATATAGCAATTGTCAACCGTAAAAACTTGAGAATAACTTAAGGTATATGTGCACAAAAGAAGAATAAATACTATACCTTTCATCAATATGGCTTTAAATAAATCGAACAAATGTAATAAATTATACTTAATACTATTTGTGAGGGAAATAGGTTTCGTTTTTAATTTTTTCAGTAGCTTTGCCCGCAAATAGTAAAAATTAAAATTATTTTAATGATTGTATCCTTTGTCAATAATTTCACGTTTTGGGTGAAAGATTCTAAAAAAAGAGAAAAATTAAATGAGTTTTTAGGTTTTGCTGTAGTTGGAGTGAGTATGACTCTTGTTACGTTGATTTTGAATTTTATTTTTCTTAAGGTTCTCGATTTTCATTTATTGGCAACATATATTATTGTTGGTGTTTTAACTATTTTCTTTTCATACTTATTAAATACTTATTTAGTGTTTAAACATCATTTTTCAATTATTACACTTCTTGTTTATTATGCTATTTATTTGTCGGGTATGCTTATAGGTGTACCTTTACTTAAGTTTTTTGACATCGCCTTACCAATTCATTTCTTCCCAGAATATTTACAAGCATATCGAAAATTTTTGTTGAGTGTAATGCCTATTCCAATTACATTAGTATGGAATTTTATATTTACTTCTTTTGTTATGAAAAACGAAAAAATTGCTAAGATTTTAAAACCAATTTAATCTTTTAAGATATCTTTTAAAATAAAAAGGCTTCAAAATAGATTAACTGTTTTGAAGCCTTTTTTGTGAAATTCAATTGCTTATTTCTTGTATCTATCGTTCAAACGCTTTACAATTTCTTCAGTTATATCAAGGCTTTTGTCGGCAGTTATAATGCTTACTGATGTTGCACTATTGAAGATAATTTGATATTTAAATTCTTCATTATATTCATCAGTAACCAATTTAACGCTATCGTATAATTGTTTTTGCATTGCTTGTTCATCTTGTCCAAGTTCAGCAGTTAGTTTTTGATTTAATAATCCAAGCTCTTGTTGACGTTGTTGAAAACTCATTTCTTGTTGTTGCATTTCGGAACGAGTAAGTAAGTTCTTTTGAGCTTTTTCTTGATATTGATAATAATCATTTTCAAGTTGTTTCATCTTACGAGAATAGTCTGCTTCGAGGCGACTTTGTTTTGTTTGTAACTCGTTTTTTAATTTATGATATAATGCATATTTAAATAAAACGGTATCGGAATTGATATATGCCAATGGGAAACTGTGATTGATTGCAACTGCTTCTTTATTTGCTGTTTTGGTAGTCGATTTTGAGCAATTCGATTTCCCTTTAAAATGGAGTAAAAACAACAATACAATGGCAAATGCCAATACTACGTTAAATCCAATGATTACTTTGTCTTTCATGATTTTATGAGATTAATTTGTATTTCTTTTTTTGATGAAAAAATCTTTTAATAATTGACCACATTCAGCTTCCATTATACCACCAACTATTGCTGTTTTAGGATGTAGAATTGATTCGGAAATTCTGCCAACACCACGTTTTTGATCGTATGCACCAAAAACGATTTTACCAACTTGGCTCCAATATGATGCTCCTGCACACATAACACAAGGTTCGAGTGTTACATACATGGTGCATTCGTCAAGATGTTTGCCTCCTAACGTTGATGTCGCCGATGTTATTGCTTGCATTTCGGCATGAGCTGTAGGATCGTTGAGTGTTTCGGTTAGATTATGAGCACGAGCTACAATTTGATTCCTACAAACGATAACTGCACCAACAGGAACTTCATCTTTATCGAATGCTTGTTCTGCTTGACGAAGTGCCATCTTCATGAAATATTCGTCGGAATATGGTGCGATTTCGCTCATCAATTATTTTTCTTTCTTGTTGATTATTAATGCTAATTCGTCGAGTTGTGCTTGCGAGATCTCTGTAGGACATTCTGCCATTAAATCTTTTGCTGCATTGTTTTTTGGGAATGCAATAACATCGCGAATTGAATCACATCCATTAAGTATTGAAACAAAACGATCGAAACCAAAAGCTAAACCTCCATGTGGTGGTGCTCCAAATTTAAATGCACCCATCAAGAATCCAAACTGATGTTCTGCTTCTTCTTTCGTGAATCCTAATAAAGAAAACATCTTAGCTTGTAATTCTGAGTTATGAATACGAATAGATCCTCCACCGATTTCGGTACCATTAACTACAAAATCGTATGCATTTGCACGAACTTTTTGTGGTTCTGAGTCTAGTAATGGGATATCTTCGGGTTTTGGCGATGTAAATGGATGATGTTTTGCATACAAACGTTGTGTTTCTTCGTCCCATTCGAAAAGAGGGAAGTCGATAACCCAAAGTGGTGCAAATACATTTTTATCGCGGAAACCCAGTCTGCCACCAACTTCTAATCGAAGTTCGCAAAGAGCGTTTAAGGTAACATATTTATTGCCCGAAAGGATTAAAACTAAGTCGCCTTGTTTTGCTCCCATCGATTGAGTTATTTTTACTAACTCTTCGGGACTAAAGAATTTGTCGATAGATGATTTTACTGTACCATCATCGTTAAGTTTTATGTAAATAAGACCTTTTGCACCAACTTGTGGGCGTTTAACCCATTCAGTTAGTTCGTCAAGTTCTTTACGGGTATAGTTTGCACATTTTTCGGCAACTATTCCTCCTACATATTCAGCTTCATCTAGAACTTTAAAGTCTTTACCTTTAACTTGTGAGGTAATGTCTTTGATAGTCATTCCAAAACGAATATCTGGTTTGTCGCAACCATAATTTTCCATTGCATCGGCATAGGTCATTTGTGGATATGCTTCGGGAGAATCGATGTTTTTTACGTTTTTGAAAATGAATTTTGCTAATCCTTCAAAGGTATCAACAACATCTTTTTGCTCAACGAACGACATTTCACAGTCTATTTGAGTAAACTCAGGTTGACGATCGGCACGAAGATCTTCGTCGCGGAAACATTTTACAATTTGGAAATAACGATCGCAACCACCAACCATCAATAATTGTTTGAAAAGCTGTGGCGATTGTGGTAATGCATAAAATTGTCCCGGCCATACACGCGATGGAACTACAAAGTCACGAGCTCCTTCGGGAGTTGAACCAATAAGAACAGGAGTTTCAACTTCTAAGAAACCTTGCATATCTAAGAAATTTCGTACTGATTGTGCAATACGATGACGAACTTCAAGATTATGTCGCATTGGATTTCTTCGAATATCTAGGTATCGATATTTCATTCTTAACTCTTCACCACCATCGGTTTCGTCTTCAATGGTAAATGGAGGTATGTCTGATTTATTAAGAATATTTATTACTTCTGCTTTTATTTCAATATCGCCAGTTGGGATGTTTTTATTTTTGCTATGACGTTCGATAACGATTCCTGTAACTTGGATAACATATTCACGACCAAGCTCATTCATTTTTTCGAAAACAGATTTATCTATACTTTCGTCCGATGCAATTTGAGTGATACCGTAACGATCGCGAAGATCGACAAAGGTCATTCCACCCATTTTTCTTACTTTTTGCACCCAACCGCTAAGGGTTATCGTTTTATTTACATCGCCAATGCGAAGCTCTCCACAGGTATGTGATCTGTACATGTTTATATGTCTTTGTTTTTGTGCAAATGTATTAAATTATCTGTAGTTATGCGATTTTAGTTTTGAATTTTAAATGAAGATAATTATGAACTTAAAGCTAATTAATTGTATAAGTGTACAATTTTAAATATCATCTAATGGGAATTAGATGATATCAGCATTTTTAAATTATCTTGAATTTATTTTTCCAAAGACTTCACACTCAATTTCTATTAACCAGCCAGGACGGCAAACGGGAGCTAATACAAATATTGCAGGTTTATTAGGACATCTGTCTGCAAAAAGGTTTGATACGATATCTTTCTCATTAAAGTCTCTAAGATATATAATGTAGTATAAAATATCAGCAAGTGTAGTATCAACTGCTTTCAGTAATGCTTCGATATTTATAATAGCTCTTTCAAATTGAGAAGAAATATCGTTGGTAAATAAAATATCACCTTTGTTGTTGATGCTTGCAGTTCCACTAACTAAAATATGTCGATAATCATCATATTCTAATTGTGTTGCTCTTTCAAAAGTTACTCCATATTCGTGAGTTGAGTTCATAAAATCGGGAACATTTATATAACTCATTTTGGCATTTCCAAGTGAAAGAACTGAAAACGATTCCATTGCTATGGTTCGATGCGGATTGCACGATTTTCCCTCAATTCCAGTACTTGCAATAAAATGTGTTGAAGGAACTAGATTAACTTCGGTGAAATATTTTTTTCTTGCTTCTACCATTGCCATGTAGTTTTTGTCAATATTGGTAACATAAAACCAAGTTCTTACACAATTGTTGGCAAGACTGGCTCCATGTGAAACAAGAACTTTATCTAATTCTTCGACAAGCGAATACGATTGAACATAACTATTTTGATTTGGAGGTAAATCAAAGTTTGAAGTCCATAAATATTCATGCTGTTTCTCTTTAATGAATAGAACATTGTTTAGTATTGTTTTCTCAAGAATTTCTGCTTGTGAAAGTCGAATAAAAAGTGAAACTTTTGAATTACAAAGAGGTGCTTGTTGAATAATAGAAATACAAGAATCGTCTTTCAAAAAAGAAAATAATGAACTTTCAAAAAAGATAGGTTTTTGATTTATAATATCACTAACATATAATCGAGAAAATCGTAAATTTTCTTTTGGAATCTCTTCTATTACTAATATGTTATTTAATGCATTATATATATCTTGAAGTTGTTCCTCAAATGTAAGATTGTTTGATGAATTCAACGTAATTGCAAATTCTTTCCCACTGTTATGAGAAAAGGACGATAATTGAGCCGAACAGTTTTTAATATGGAAAGACTTGTGAATCATTTTTTGTAGTCTGTTCGATATTTAACGTTTTGAAATAACATTGTAGAAATCGATAACCTTTTTCTTTTCAGCTTCAGGTGTTGGATTTGATAATGATGTAGTATTTATAATGTTTATTGCTGATTTGGCACATTTTATTGCTTCAGCTTTTTCATTTCGAGCATCATAAATTTGAGCTGCGATGAAATAAACCATATATTCATTTGTGCCATTTTTAAGTATTTGATTTATATCTTTCATACAATCATCAGCACGTACAAGCATATAATTAATGTTTAATCGCTTCATCAAAAAGTCTTTGTTGTTTGGTTGAGCTTTTAATAATACGTTTAAGTCTTGTAATGCTTTGGGGAATTCATTAATTGACATGTATAGAGAAGCTCTAATTGAAAGAAATCTTGTGTTTTGGGGTTTGTTTTTTAAAATACGATTACATTCTTCAATTGCTTCTTGATTCCTGTTTGCATCAATTAAAATGTTCGTTTTAAAGCTTATATTATCTTCTTCGTTTGCATTACATTTTGCTATTTGATTGTATGTTGCAATTGCATTATTAAAATCACCAATTCTTGAAAATATTTCGGTCTTTTGTTTTAATAAAACAACTGATTTTGGTTCCTTTACTAGTTGTTTGTCAATTAAAGACATTGCCATTTTATAATCTGCAATGGCTTGGTTTTGATTTTGCGATAAAATATTTACACGAGCTTTTTGCATATATCCATTTGTGTTTTCTGGCTCTTTTTCAAGAAGTAGATTTACATAATGTATTGCCGATTTGTAATCTCTGTGATTGATTGATTCATCGATAGATCGTTGGAAATAATTTCCAGAAGTTGAGAATGCATCAACTATATGATTCCAATTATTCGTATTCGTATTTACAAATTCTGGAATGTTTATAGCTCTTTTAGGTAGGTCAAAATATTCTAACCAAATTGGAGGACTATCGTTTCCATTTTCATCGATATGAGTGAGGAATAATTGTGTATATGGGCCAAAATGTTTCGTAGCATATACTATCCATCTCCCATTAGGACTCCATGAATGCCATGAGTTCATGTCGTTTGTATTGCACTGCATTTTACGAGGCTTTCCTCCTTTAGCAGCCATTATAAACATACGACTATCTTTACGTAAAAGCATGTAATTGTCTGCTTGACAAAATACTAGCCACTTTCCATCAGGTGAATATTTTGGGAAGTAATTACTTTTACCATTATTTGATGCGCCTTCAATTGGCTCGGCCTTTCCACCTTTACCATTGTTAAATGGAACTCGCCAAAGATCATATTTAAAGCCTTTATTTCCACTAATGTAGTCATTAGCTAAACTCGTATTCACAAACAGACCT
>Ga0302296_1000193_pt1 | contig 54235 bp, 44 predicted proteins | sample III_Fen_N3_1_FD_194546 | JGI IMG/M metagenome (GOLD analysis project Ga0302296, IMG submission 194546) | Peat permafrost microbial communities from Stordalen Mire near Abisko, Sweden - III_Fen_N3_1 | ecosystem: Environmental > Terrestrial > Soil > Wetlands > Permafrost | place: Sweden: Abisko... | reverse complement strand
ATTTTCCACCGGGAATTCCTTTTATGTTTTTAGAAAAATCCGATCCGACATTTAACCCAAGTGCATAACTCATTGAGTCAACATCGTTTGATAAAATTTGAACCGGAGCTTGCACTGGAGTTTTCTCTGGTTTCTTACTTTTGGCGTTAGCAGAAGTCAAAACCAAACCTGCTACTGCAATAAATAAAATGGTTCTTTTCATTACTTTCTCTTTAAATTATTTATGATTGATTCTTCCTTATTTTAAATAATATCCAATAATTCAACTTCAAAAATCAATGTTGAATGTGGTGCAATAGCTTGTCCTGCTCCTTGTGCACCGTAAGCCAGTTCTGATGGAATAAACAATTTCCATTTTGAACCTACAGGCATTAATTGCAATGCTTCAACCCAACCGCTGATAACCTGAGTTACACCGAAAGTAGCAGGTTCGCCACGACTAACCGAGCTATCGAATACAGTTCCATCAATTAAAGTTCCATGGTAATGCACTTTTACAGAATCGGATGCACTTGGAGTAGCTCCTTCGCCTTTTGTTAGCACTTCATATTGCAATCCGCTGGCCAAAGTAACCACTTCGGCACGATTAGCATTTGATTCCAAAAAGGCTATTCCTTCGCCTTGCACTTTTTCAGCCATTTTTGCTTGCAGATTTTGAAAAAAATCGCCGATAATAGTTTGAGCTTCCTGATAACTGATTTCAGGCTCTTTTTGCTCCATTACATCTTGAATTCCTTTGGCTAGTTGAGCGTAATCCAAAGCAGTAACTCCACTTCCTAACAGGTTATTACCCAAGCTCAAACCCAATGCATAACTTACTTTCTTCATTTCAATAATTTTACATTAATCCCTGGCCCGTAAAGGAGAACAGGATCATTTTTTTGATTTTTATTTTATTATTTATATTTATCAAACGCGGACCCTGAATTTCCACTATTTACCTCGATTTACGAGAGCGTAGAAGGGCTGTTTTTTATTTCTCTTTAAGACTCAAGGGTTTAAAAAAACGCTGCAAAGATAGCTGATTTGTTGGACAATAACACGTTAATATTTCAAAATTATCGAGATGAAACTACAATAGGTAATTTTATTTCTTTTTTTATTCCAACTTGCGGATTAAACATCTCAAAATAAAGAACATAAATTCCAATGTTTACATTCTTTCCTTTGTCGGTTCGTCCATCCCAAGTCAGAAATCCTTCGGTAGAAAGTAAAATATTGGTGGCCAAATGAAATACTTTTACTCCAACCTGATTTAAAATTAACACATTGGCTATATAACCGGAAGCTTCTGTCTTATAATGAATAAAACACACATCATTCACACCGTCATTATCAGGAGAAAATGCTTCCGGTTCGGTCCAAACAGATTTCGAGGAGGTATCAGTACTCAATAGATCCCGATATTGAGAATTTTTATAACCAGGCGTTCCATAATTGACCTCCGAAGATGCTGAGTGCCACGATGCAGAATTCTGAGTAGGTAAAAGAGGATTAATCCGTTCCAGTGCCACTCCCTTTGGATTTTTCACTAAAGCATTATGCCATTTCACGTTGTAAGTCAGTTCATCGTAAATTGTATCTTTGGCGACGCTTGCCAAAATCAACGTGGAACTTTCATTATTGAGTGATGACCAACCACTTATACTCATAATATTGCTTTCTGTAGGACAATCGTGATAGTTACGCACCGAATCGGCATTGGCGCTCAAAGCAAGATATGCATGAGGCAACATCAAAGTCTTAAGTGGAACTTTACTACCGGCGTTTAGCAATCCATCCGTTTTTCGCGTAGTAAGAACCAACCCCGAAACATCCAACAATTTATCGGACTTGTTGTAAATCTCAACATATTCCAGAGAATTCAGCGGATTCTCAAACATGACTTCATTCAGTATCAAATCACCCACAGCTTTTGGCTCAACTATCCCGATAGTTCGACTGGTCTCGGCAAGAACATTTCCGGCTAAATCGGTTAATCCTGAAGTTTGTAAAGTATAAAGTTTTCCACGCTCAAAGTTTGACGCAAAAGTCAGTTCGATAGTTGTTCTATCTTCCGAAATAGTTTTTTCCGCCGGATTTCCGAGGTTATTGTCTACGTTAAATATTGCTTTACTATAATCCATTGCTTCTGAAAAAACCAACTGCAACTTATTGGGTTGTTCAACCGTAAATGAATTCCAGATTGGAGCTTCTTTGTCAATATATTCCGAGTTTCTAAATCCGGGCGTACCATGATTAGTCGTTAATGAAACACAGGAATGCCAGGAAAACTGACTTTGTGTTGGTAAATCAGAACCGGTTCGTTCAAGTGATATTCCTTTCGGACTGGTCACCCATGAGTTATGCCATTTCACGTTGTAAGTCAGTTCATCGAAAATTGTATCTTTGGCGACACTTGCCAAAACCAACGTGGAACTTTCGTTGTTAAGTGGATACCAACTTCCGGTAGCAGTTAAAATATTAGCTTCGGTCTGACAGCGATGATAGTTGCGTACAGAATCGGCATTGGCACACAAAGCCAGATATGCATGAGGTAATATCAAAGTCTTAAGTGGAACTTTACTGCCGGTGTTTAGCGTGCCATCCGTTTTTCGGGTAGTAAGAACCAGCCCTGAAACATCCAACAATTTATCGGACTTGTTGTAAATTTCAATATATTCCAGAGAATTCAGCGGATTCTCAAACATGACTTCGTTCAGTATCAAATCACCCACAGCTTTTGGTTCAACTATCCCGATGGTCCGACTGGTTTCGGCAAGAACATTTCCGGCTAAATCAGCTAGTCCTGTCGTTTGTAGAGTATAAAGTTTTCCTCGCTCAAAATCAGTTTGGAATGTAAGTTCCAGAGTAGTTTTATCTTCCGAAATAGTTTTTTGCGCCGAATTTCCGAGATTATTGTCTACGTTAAATATCGCTTTACTAATATCCATTGCTTCTGAAAAAACCAACTTCAACTTATTCGGCTGCTCCATCGTGAATGAATTCCAGGTCGGGACTTCTTTGTCAATATATTCCGAGTTTCTAAATCCGGGCGTACCATGATTAGTCGTTAATGAAACACAGGAATGCCAGGAAAACTGACTTTGTGTTGCCAAATCAGAAGCGGTTCGTTCAAGGGATATTCCCTTCGGACCGGTCACCCACGAGTTGTGCCATTTCACGTTGTAAGTCAGTTCATCGTAAATTGTATCTTTGGCAACGCTTGCCAAAACCAATGTGGAACTTTCGTTATTGAGTGATGACCAACTTCCGGTAGCAGTTAAAATATTAGCTTCGGTCGGACAGTGATGATAATTGCGCACCGAATCAGCATTGGCGCACAAAGCCAGATTCGCATGAGGCAACATCAAAGTCTTAAGTGGAACTTTACTGCCGGTGTTCAATGTGCCATCGGTTTTTCTGGTAGTAAGAACCAACCCCGAAACATCTAACAATTTATCGGACTTGTTGTAAATCTCAACATATTCAAGAGAATTCAGCGGATTCTCAAACATAACTTCGTTCAGTATCAGATCGCCCACAGCTTTTGGCTCAACTATTCCAATCGTTCGACTGGTCTCGGCAAGAACATTTCCGGCTAAATCAGCCAGTCCTGTTGTTTGCAGAGTATAAAGTTTTCCTCGCTCAAAATCAGTTTGGAATGTAAGTTCCAGAGTAGTTTTATCTTCAGAATATACTTGCGAAGAAGGACTCCCCATTTCTTTATTAACACTAAACGCAGCAGAACTGAAATCCATCGCCTCAGAAAAACTTAGTTTCAATTTATTTGGTTGCTCAAGAGTAAATGAATTCCAGTTCGGAGCTTCTTTGTCAATATACTCTGAATTTTTAAATCCGGGTGTACCGTGATTAGTCGTTAATGAAACACAGGAATGCCAGGAAAACTGACTTTGTGTTGGCGAGTCAGAACCGGTTCGTTCAAGTGATATTCCCTTCGGACTCGTCACCCACAAGTTATGCCATTTCACATTATAAGTCAGTTCATCGTAAATTGTATCTTTGGCAACGCTTGCCAAAACCAACGTGGAACTTTCGTTATTAAGTGGATACCAACTTCCGATTGCTGTCAGAATATTAGCTTCTGTCAGACAGTGATGATAGTTCCGAACAGAATCGGCATTGGCGCACAAAGCCAGATAGGCATGAGGCAACATCAATGTTTTCGGTGGAACTTTACTCCCGGTGTTTAGCAATCCATCCGTTTTTCGGGTAGTAAGAACCAACCCTGAAACATCCAACAATTTATCGGATTTGTTGTAAATCTCAATATATTCCAGAGAATTCAGTGGATTTTCAAACATGACTTCGTTCAGGATCAGGTCACCCACAGATTTTGGCTCAACTATCCCGATGGTTCGATTGGTTTCGGCAAGAACATTTCCTGCTAAATCAGCTAGTCCTGTCGTTTGTAGGGTATAAAGTTTCCCTCGCTCAAAATTAGTTGGAAATGTAAGTTCCAGAGTAGTTTTATCATCGGAAAATACTTGCGAAGAAGGACTCCCCATTTCTTGATTAACACTAAACGCAGCAGAACTGAAATTCATCGCCTCAGAAAAACTTAGTCTCAATTTATTTGGTTGCTCAAGAGTGAATGAATTCCAAACCGGAGCTTCTTTGTCCAAAGTTTTTGTTCCACTTACCACTATATCATCAAAGTAATAACATGAGCCGGTGGTTGACGTATTGGCAAAGAGTAACCCGAAATAATTGCTTGTTTTCACTACATTATTCTGTGTGGTTCCTTCCAGCACATAATTCGTTTCCGTTGGTAGTTTGCTGTACAAAGCAAAATTCCCATTGGCATCGCGCGTCACTTTTATCTTCAATTCCACAGGATTCCCATCGGTTCGTTTATCAGCTCCATCAATTATTTTTGTCTTTTTTATTCCTTCCTGCACGAACAACGACACCTCATCGTTTGTTCCACCTACCTGAACATAGTATCCGTTGCAACCCGAAGTAATGTCATTCTTGTCGGATACAAGATAAATGGCGGCATAGTTGGTCGACGAAGTGGAGTAGGTTACTTTCACCCAACACTCCCAACTGGCATTCTCGATAGCTTCGGAAGGTGTAAAAAGAAAGGACGTGGAAGTAGCTGTAGCTTTCGATTGAAGCTGAAAAGCAGCATTGACATTAAAATTGGATGTGGTGCCGGTCCAAATTGGGTTATTTATAAAGTTTCCATCCAAAAAACTTTCATTCACCTGAGCAAAACAAAAAATCGGCACAAAAAACACGAAAAACAGACTTAAATTCTTCATATTGTGTGATAATTCTATTGAAATGAATTACTTTTGCGGAATATTTAGCTAGAACTAACTCTAGTTCTTCAAAGGAAAGTTAAGTTAGTTTTTGTTGTCCTAACTACAAATATATAAATAATTTCGCAAGGAACATTAACAATGATATTATTTCTTTAAATTTAACAAGGCAACAAACAAGATTATATTATAAATTTTTCAAATTTCACCTCTTCATTCCTATTTTGGGAGTCAGAGGTATTAAAATCAAAACAATGAGAGTAGCAATTGTTGGTGCCAGTGGTGCCGTCGGCCAGGAATTTTTGCGTGTGTTAGCCGAACGCAATTTCCCATTGACAGAACTGAGCCTTTTTGGTTCGTCGCGCAGTGCGGGTAGTGTTTATGAGTTCAAAGGTGAAAAAATCACCGTCAAAGAGCTTAAACACGGCGACGACTTTAAACCTTTTGATTTAGTGTTCACCTCTGCAGGTGCAAGTATATCCAAAGAATTTGCTGAAGATATTACCAAATTCGGAGCTGTAATGATTGATAATTCGTCGGCTTTCCGCATGGATACTGATATTCCGTTGGTAGTACCTGAAGTAAATGCCGCCGATGCCAAAGCGCGTCCTCGTGGTATCATTGCCAACCCCAACTGTACCACTATCCAAATGGTAGTAGCGCTGAAAGCCATCGAAAATATTTCGCACATCAAACGCGTACATGTTTCTACTTATCAGGCAGCTTCGGGTGCCGGAGCAGCTGCCATGGACGAACTTGAATTGCAATACAAACAAGTATTGGCCGGCGAACCGGTAACAGTGAATAAATTTGCTTATCAGTTGGCTTACAATCTTATTCCGCAAGTAGATGTGTTTACCGATAACGGTTACACCAAAGAAGAGATGAAAATGTATCACGAAACCCGTAAAATCATGCACTCCGACGTTGAAGTCAGTGCCATGTGTGTTCGCGTTCCTGCTCTGCGTGCTCACTCTGAAAGCGTATGGTTGGAAACCGAAAAACCGGTTAGCGTGGAAGAAGCTCGTGCTGCATTTGCCGTAGCTCCCGGTGTGGAAATAATCGACAATCCTGCCGAAAAGAAATATCCAATGCCGTTGTTCCTTTCGGGCAAAGATCCTGTTCACGTGGGACGTCTGCGCAAAGATATTTCAAATCCGAACGGACTAACTTTCTGGTGTGTAAGCGACCAGATCAAAAAAGGTGCAGCCCTCAATGCCGTTCAAATTGCAGAATACCTGATTGCCGAAGGCGATATAAAGTAAAAAAGAGTAATCTTAAAATAAAGTCGTTTTGACATTTTCAGAAGTGTCTTTTATTTTGGGTTTCGCGAGTTCCAACTCGCGGTATTAATGAATAATCGCGAGTTGGAACTCGCGAGACCCGATTCAAATCAGCGATAAATTCTAAAAAACAGTCCCATTATAAAAGTCAATACGAACTTCAATAGAAAAGACCTTACTTCATGGAAGTAAGGTCTTTTTTTGCAGCTTGGCGGCTTTGCGTGAAACCGGTTTATATCACCGTGGTAACCCGCTCGGTGGTAATCATAAAATACCGGGCAAAATTTTCATCTTTCATATGTTCTATTAATTCCTTTTGCCAGGCCTTAGCCTCTTCCGACAATGACACCAGTCGCTTATTATTTCCTAAGTGGTCAGGGTCTTTCTTCTGAAACTTAGCCATAGCGTGAAATTCATCCAGCCATTTTTCATACATAGCCATAAACTTCGTTTGTTCCGCCGTAAGCGTATATTTTTCTTTTTTATCCGTAATCAGTTCTTCTACCTCGGCTAAACCTGTAGCCGAAAGAACAGTGGCACCAGCTATCAGTCCCAACCGTTTCAAAAAATCCCTACGGTTTGATTCGTATCCATCCATAAATATATCTTTTTAAAAATGATTCTCTGTATCAGAGCTTTCAATAATAATTAATGATCCGTTTTTTATATAACCAATATTCAATAGACATGCATATCTCTATATTTTATGGATATGTAAGTCATACGGACTATTTTTCAACCCCTGGTTCGCATTCGTAACTCGAAACTATTTACTTGTAACTATTTTAACTTCAAGTCCTTCAATTTCCGTAATAAATTCCTGCACTTTTCCCTTGCCAAAATTCTTTTCTTCCATAGTTGCAAATTCCGACAATAGATGTTCTTGTTCAGCAGGACTGAGTACCCGGTCTGCCATGCGGAAAAGCACATTGTTTTCTTTGCCGATATGCGCTCTCAACAAATCAACATACCCTTGCATATTGCGGTAAAGCTCCGGAAGAACGGAGTCATCACCAGCTTTGTATCTCGTAATTTCAGCAACCATCCCTTTTACAAAATTCCGTCCCTGAGCATGATCCTGAAGCATCACCGAAATGGGACCCTGTTCGTTCGAAAAACCTTTTTCAAGCATAAGTGGAAAAAGCAGATTTTCCTCCTTAGCATGATGAAACCCATCAGCATATTGCTGAATCAATTTCACCATCAATTCCATGTCCGATAAATCGGTAGCAAATTTTAGAACCATTTTCTCCATCACTTCCGTCAGTCGGAGTATGTAAACATGGTCATTTTCTAAATTTTGTGTGGCTGTATTCATTTTGCTAATTTTTTCCGTTCCGTTTTTATATCAACATTGATTATAACTTTTAAATCCCGGTTTTGTTCATCGCAAAGTGTCACATTATCAGAAAAAAAAGAAATCAGCCACTGTGGGCTGATTTCTTTCAATTTATAATGCCGTAACAGCATGCTTATTTTACTGTATCCATCTGTCCGATAAGATCCAGTATCTTGTTGGAGAAACCATACTCATTATCGTACCAACTCACCAGTTTTACAAAAGTAGAATTCAACGAAATTCCGGCTTTGGCATCGAACACCGAAGTCCGTGTTTCTCCTATCAGGTCTGTGGAAACCAAAGCATCCTCGGTATATCCTAAAATCCCTTTTAATTCTTTTTTTGAAGCCTCTTTCACCACCTCGCATATTTCGGCATAAGTGGCAGGCGTAGATAAGCGGCAAGTAAGGTCAACCGCCGAAACATCAGCCACCGGAACGCGGAATGACATACCGGTTATTTTTCCGGCAAGTTCCGGTATCACCTTTCCCACTGCCTTGGCGGCACCTGTCGAGGAAGGAATTATATTGCCCAATATCGAGCGTCCCCCGCGCCAGTCTTTCATCGATGGCGCATCAACAGTCCGTTGGGTGGCGGTAGTAGCGTGTATAGCCGTCATCAAAGCTTCCTCCACCCCGAATTTATCGTGTATCACCTTTACAAGTGGTGCCACACAATTAGTAGTACAAGAAGCGTTTGAAACAAAAATCTCACCTTTGTATTCTTTTTCATTCACCCCCATCACAAACATCGGGGTATCATCTTTCGGAGGTCCCGACATGACAACCCGTTTAGCTCCGGCTTTGATGTGCGCTTCCGCTTTTTCTTTTGTCAGAAAAATACCCGTCGACTCCACAATATATTCCGCTCCTATTTCATCCCATTTCAGGTTCGCCGGATCTTTCTCAGCCGTAATACGCACCGTTTTTCCATTTACCACAAGATTTCCGTTTTCAACCGCTACCGTTCCGTCAAAATGTCCGTGAACAGAATCGTATCGAAGCATGTAAGCCATATACTCCACATCCAGCAAATCATTGATGCCAACCACCCGGATCTGCTCATAATTTTGTGCTGCCCGAAAAACAAGACGACCAATACGTCCAAATCCATTAATTCCAATCTTAATTGTTTTCATATCATTGATCTTTTTAATAAAAATATATTGAAAATTTATCTCATTCCTTTTTCCACTGCAAAATTACACTTTTATTGTTTTGTCTGTAATGACAAAAAATACGCAATTACTGCCATTATAAAACAGAAAACAATTATCTTTGGTTCATCTATTCAAAACAAACCGCATGATTAAAAAAGAGCAGACAAAACACATTGTAATCGTAGCCCCTCCTATGGCTTCCATTCTCGACATAGCAGGACCGCTCGAGGTATTTTCAAAAGCCATTGATTATATCAGAGATTATATTCCGGATATAAAGGAATCATACACAACTCATGTACTATCAGTTGATTCTTCCAACACAGTCACTACCTCCTCCGGTCTCCCTATTGTGTGTGAAGGCGGCATCGAATCCATCAATTACGAAGTCGACACCTTCCTGGTAGCAGGTAATGTTCAGGGAGCACCGGAAAATAGGGTTCCTCAACATCTTTTAAACTGGTTGAAAGACAATGTCAGCAAGACCCGCCGTGTAGGATCAATATGTGCAGGCGCTTTTGTTCTGGCTGAAGCAGGAATTCTCAACGGACACCGGGCAACTTCGCATTGGCGGGTTTGCGATAAAATGGCGAAGCTTTATCCTGAAATAAAAGTAGAAAAGGATCCGATTTATGTGAAAGATGGAAACCTGTATACCTCGGCAGGTATATCTGCCGGTATGGACTTGTCTCTGGCCATGGTGGAAGAAGATTTCGGAAGGAATATCGCTTTAGAAGTTGCCCGTATATTGGTTTTGTTTCTAAAACGCCCGGGCAATCAGTCTCAATATAGCAAGACATTAGAATATCAGCATTGCGATTATGAGCCGATAAATAAAATCAGGGAATGGATTTTCGAACATATCAGGGAAGATCTAACCGTGGAAGTACTGGCCGAAAAATCGTTAATGAGTCCCCGCAATTTTGCCAGGGTTTTTCTGCGCGAGATGAACATAACCCCAGCAAAATACATAGAAAAAATAAGGCTCGAAACAGCCTGCCGCTATTTGGTGGAAAAACAATTGACACAAAGCCAGGTGGCTGTTCAGTGCGGACTAAAAACATCCGAGAATATGAAACGCCTGTTTATTAAAACCTACGAAACAACTCCCGGCGAATACAAACGGAAATTCCGGTCATCACTCGCATAACCTGATAATTATTGTGTGCGAATGCCATAAATTTATTTTTTGTTAACTGCTATTATCAAATATCGGGAAGAGATAATCCGCGACGATGCAATAGTAATTATTTCAATTCAAACCGCACCGGAATCAGGTATTCGCATTCCGTTTTCTTGCCATCACACACGGCCGGATACCACACATTAATCAGACCGACGACACGCATAGCTTCAATATCCAGCAAATTATTCACCCTGGTTCGTACTCCCGAGGCCACCACGGCGCCCGTTTTATCAATCCGTACCACAACTACCACTGTGCCCTGAACGCCCTGTTGTTTGGCTTTATCCGGATAGTTGAGACTATGACCAAGTATAAAGCTCAAATCGCCGTAGAGCGGAAACGGAGGTGACGATACAACTTTGCGCTTCCAACCACCAACGGTCTTTACACGCAACGTGGTAGAATCATTCTTATTCCACACATATTCCACCAGACTGTCTTTCTCAAAATCAAATTTCCGTGACACCTCACCCGAATTTCCACAAAACGTCCACACGCCCGTTCGTTGGTTGTTCCTGTAGTTTCCCGAAACATACACCTTCTTATCCTGACCGATAAGTTTATATTCCCCCTGTTTAATGCTATTCTCCGCCTTCAATACATAGTAAATCTCGGTCAGATTATTCTGTTTATCTTTTTCCACAACCCGCTTCAGATTATCCTGCGCACGACCGGACACAGCGGTAAAACACAAAATACAGACGATCAAATTCTGAATTTTCATAACTATTGCTTTTTTGAATTATTGAATAACTATTTTTCTTCCTTCGCCATAAAGCCGGTATAATAATCTTGATGGCAAGCCGTGGTAACTACATATCAAGTCGTACTAACATCATTCGCGCCTGTTATTTCCACCACAATACAGATAAAATTTATCTTCCTTCCACATCACGGGGTTATTATCAATATAATTCGCAACCCGGTCATACAATTCAGACCTGAAAATTATACGTTCAAAATAATTTCGTTGCCACAGTTTCCCCGAAAACCCCAACGTATTCAATTGTTTCGTAACCGCCGATTTATATCCCCGAACAATCGCACCCACCGTTTGCGATGTCCCATGCGGCATCACCAATGATGGCACCGATGACGCCGCCGGTAGGGGCGAATCGAATTCGCCCTCTTCTTTATTATCATTTTTATCATCCGGAAAATACAATTTGCCATCATTATTTTTATCATCGGGCAAATGCAATTTGCCCCTGCCAACGACATCGGATATTATGTGAATAATAAAATGAACGTGGTTTGGCATTACAACAAACGAATCTATTTCAACATTTGGGCGAACCTCTTTTGTTCGCAATAATTCCTGTTGTGCAATTTCCCCAAAATCATTCAACACCATTTTTCCATCCTCTACCTTCCCAAACAAACACACCCTATCCTGTACACAAATGGTCACAAAATACAATCCTTCCCGACTATAATCATAGCCTTTCAAACTGATGGAGTGACGATGAGGTTGGTTGGGGGGGTGTAGGACACAGGACGGGATTTAAATAATCAATTCCTTTCATCTGTAATTTCCAAAATTAGTTTTTCTAATCGACTGTTTCGCAGTGCAATTGTTCTCAATTCGCATTGCCAGACAACAATTACTTTCCAATCTTGTTTCTCTAATTCTCCAATACAAAATCTATCTCTCGCAATATTTTTTCCGATTTTTTCTCTCCAAAAATCTATATTTGTCGTTGGGAGTGCTGATTTCTTACATCCTTCATGCCCATGCCAAAAGCAACCGTGAATAAAGATAATTGTTTTGTATTTAGGTAATACAATATCCGGTTTTCCGAAAAGTTCTTTTACATTCTTTCTATACCTAAACCCTTTTGAAAACAAATATTTTCTTACTAGAATTTCCGGTTTTGTTTCTTTGCCGGAAATTCTAGACATTATATCGGAACGTTTTGATTTAGTGAAATTATCAGCCAATTTTATCCATTAATTTTTGTGCTATATTTGAAGATTGTATAAAACTAAATTCTGGAGGTAAAGCATTTCCAATTAATAGAGCCAATGCCGTTTTTGATATATCTGTCGGAAACTTATAATTCTCAGGGAATGATTGTAACATTGCAGCTTCTCGTGGTGTAATAACTCTATCTTGTTCTGGATGAAGAAATCTTCCTTTTGATGGATTTAAACACCCTCCGGTAATTGTGGTTGAATAGTCATCCCAGCGTAATCTACCATAAACATCATTAAATCCTACATTTTCCTTTTGATGGCATTTCAATCTATAGCTTTGGGGTAAATCTTTACGGCTACCCCCATTATGGGGAGTTATTCGAATCATTTCCATTATTTTAGGAGTATGGTTTGACACAATTTGTTGTAATGGGTCTGTGGACAATTCTGGAGTTTGTAAGTGAGCTATGACTTGCCTTACAGTCTTCTTTATACCAATACCATCGGCAACCTTTATAGTATCATCCAGCATGCCCACCATAACTAATCTTCTTCTACTTTGTGGAACTCCGTATTCTCTTACATTTACAACCTTAACGTCAGGATTGTATCCCAAAGTTCTAAGTTCCTCTACAACTTGTTGAAATACGGAATAATCTTTTAAAGCCGGTACATTCTCCATCATGATTGCAAGAGGTTTTAATTCCTTTACAAAACGGAGATATTCCAATACAAGACTATTTCTATCATCTTCTACGCACTCAGCACGATTCAACCTACGAATAGAAGAAAATCCTTGGCATGGTGGACATCCGGCTAATAAATGCAAAGGCTCTCCATTAAGTTTCGCCCTAATTTCTTCTGCATCAATCAGCCTAATATCTTTTTGTATTACCTCTGTCTCAGGATGGTTCATTTTGTATGCCCGTGCAGCTAATGGCACAATTTCAATTGCCACTTTTGTTGAAAAGCCGGCCTTGTGCATCCCTTCAGTCAGACCTCCACAACCGGAGAATAGATCAATTGCATTAAATTTCATGAGAAAATATCTTTAATTTTTGTATCCAATAATCTCATTGTAGGGTCGCTATAATCAGGACTTCCATTGCCAGATAAAGAATTTAATATATTTATAACTAACGGAGTTAAAAAAGGCTCTGATAATGTACATATTCTTGAATATCCTGAGAATGTTTCATATGTGATAGCTTTCTTCGCTAAATCTTTTTTTTCTACATGAGGTGCGTTAATTTTAATGTTTGTTATTGTAGTTGCGAAAAAAATAAATGATTTGTATTCATTTTGTACAGGAATAAAAGGTAAACAAAAGCATCCGTCTGGCATATCACACATTTTATTAGAAATTGAACGATGATTATAATTCACTTTTTTTCCTTCTTTTGTGATATCTAAAATGTTTTTTAATTCATCGTTATCTTTATCAATCAGATGTAAAGGGATAATATTGATGTAACCTAAATTTTTATTCCAAAACCTTAATAAGTTACAATCTGAATTAATTATAAAATAATACTTATCGTCTTTAAAAATCACATCTCCTCTTCGAACACTAATGTCTATTTCATTATATTTATTATACAAACGATATGACCATAATTTTTCTAATATGTTGTTATTAATCAGAGGTGAACTATTAGATTTCTTAATTCTAATACTTTGAGAAGATAATTGTTTTTCAAATTTTTTTCTTACTATATGTATTAGTGATTCAACCGACTTCTTATTATTCAATCGTGGTAATCTAACTCCATTAAGATTAAACAAAGAATTATATTTTTCAGCTATAAAACCGGATAAATCGCTATCATTCTCAACATTAAAATAATAATTTAATTCGTCAGAAGTTACTTTGCCCAAATCAACAAGAATATCATCTAAAGCTGTAACCGATGCCTTTTTAAATTCTTTTCCAAACTCAAAAGAAAAATCTTTTTGTCTCTCAATTATTTTGCTTTTTAAGATATTTGCTGAATCTTCATCTTGCTTTCTAATTAAAAAACACCGATGTTTATACTCGAGAAACTTTGGTTTTTCCAATTCAGAACTTACTCCATCTGCTGTGTCTTCTCCTGTAAAAATTGCCACAAGACAATAGGTTGAAGATAACAGTTTATGAAGACTTTCTGAAGAATCGTTGCCTCTATCACTAACATCCCAATCAAAAACAATAATATCAGGGCTGAATAAAACAGTCTCTCTATAGTTAAAAAAGAAAGAGTGACTTTTAAACCCAGAAATTATATAATCATCATCCTTAATTGAATCAACAAAGTTTCGTAAATTTTCATCGCCCCAATCATATATAGTTCCACCTCTATCTTGTAATGTTAGGCAATGTCTTAAAACATTTCCATCAATATAACTTGTGTCATCTATATCAATGCCTGTTAAGTGTTCAACTGGTATTTTGTCATCCAAAATACATAATGATAATTTACTCATAATTATTTTGTTTCTGGAGTTTTATTAAAATCAAGCGTGAATTGAGCTCCGTTGAGATATGGAATTCTATCTTTTTGTGGCGTTTCATATATTCTTCCTTTTATACTATTCAAATACGTTTTGCATATATATAATCCAAGACCACTTGGTGGATCCTTAAGGCTATATCCAGGCTGAAAAAGATTCGGTCGGATAATATCATTGATATTTGACCCCGAATCAGCCACAATAACCGTCCTAAATTCTTTATTCAACAATATATGTATCCGTTTATCCTCTTTATCTGCATATTTTATCCAATAGCGACTATTGTCAAACAGATTTCCAAACACCTGATTTATTGTACTATATCTTCCAAATATCTGAAACTCTGCATCTCTATTTAAAATCTCAAATTCAATATTTAATTCTTTGAATTGTCTTTTATACAATTCAGAAGCATAGTTGATTGATTTTGATATGCTAAACTCTATTTCTTTTTCATTTCGAATCGCTCTCAACGGACTTAATCGCTTTAATTCAGACCTTAGCGATTGTGAAGTAGCTTGTAAATCTTCCAATTTAATTTTATTAAAATCACCACTTTTGATCAATTGGGATATTCCGGTATAAAAATTTGAAGTTATCTTATTTATTTCATGAAGAGATACAGCTACAGCAATTCCGAAGCCGGCTTGTTCAACAAAAGTTTCCTGTACATCTTCGATCATCTTTATACTTTTCTGCAATTGCTTCATAGATTCGGAAAGATTGACTAATCCCCCTTTTCTTTCTTCCACTTGTTCCCAAAGATTCGCAAAGAATTTATATGGGTCAACATCCAAAGGATAATTGCTTTCTGCTACATTGGAGAAAAATGTCGATCCTGTTTTTGCAATATTCGTCAATTGTTTGGTATCGGTAACAATTCCCTTGACCATTGCAGTCATTTCATCTCTTTTGGAAATATAGCAAGGTTCAAGAACTTTCTCAATTAAAGTCCTTGATAATTTTGCTAAGTCGTTATAGGATTTATTTTCAATAAATCCTTCACGATTGGTTTTGTCAATAATATTAAAGTTGCTTTTTTGACTTGTTTCTATACTCCCTATCATATCCCGATATGATATCTTAAATCCTTGTTTAATATGTGCTTTACTTAAACCTAACCAATCATATAATGAAGCAACTTTTGATTCAAGTACTAAAATATTATCTCTATAAATCGAAAGGCCTCCATAATTATCAAGGTATTCGATTAGTTCTTTGTAATCCGGTAAATCAATCCATTCGTTTCGTCTATACCAAACATCAATATGGATGTAAAAACTTCCACATTCAGGTTGCCTTTTATTTCCATTTACATACCAATAATTAGTATCGTCAGGAAGTCTTAAATCAAATTCATCATCTTCCCATTTTTGCTTAGGGAGCCTATCGGTCGGATGAGAAAAATATAATTCATAGCTTGCTTTACCTTCTTCATCTATAATGGCATCCAATTTGAAATTTGGTGTGCTTTCTGTATAGATTTGTTCCGATTTTAAGGTTGGTAATTGCGGACACTCTAAGTACGCATTAAAAATATCATATTTTTCTAATGTATGATGAAGTTTATTGTTAGTCCCAGGCGAATTCAAATTCACAATGGAAGTATTCAACTCATTAATGATCTGTTCATTCCATATAAACTCTTCTTTTCCTCCATAAATAATCAATTTCGTACCTGAGCTTCTATTCCCATAATCTCTACTTAACGGTTCACGAAATAATCCGATGCCAATACTGTTTAGATTGACAAATTCGTTGGAGATATTATCGAATTTTGTCCAATCGATGCGAAGAACTAGTTCGTAATCAATATCCTTGGTTTTTGTTCTTAATTCAAGATATTTGCCAAGCCGATGTGTCGCAAAGCGTCCGACTCCTTTTTCCCCTAAAGGAATTCTTCCATGTTCTTTTTTTAACTTGGCATACAATGCATCATAAGCAGCTATATTTCCTGATTGCAGAGCGTTTTCTCTCTCGTTTTTTAACTGTTCTTTGACATTGGTTTTTATTGTTGATGCCGGTCTTAACCATCCGTTTTGGATAATTTCTCTAGTCATTCCTCTACCGTCATCTTCAATAATGATTACAGGTCCGGGTAAACCTGAATATTCGTATTCAAATGAGTCATTTTGTTCAAGATCCGGTGCATTTTCGATACGAACTCTACAATATGATGCTTGTGCATCAATTGCATTTTTGATAAGTTCGAGAATACCGACTTTTTCAGAACCGATAAGTTGTTCACCAAGTACTTTGACCAAATGAGCATCGGACTCAATATTGAGAAGGATTCCTCCATCAAGACAAATCCCATCAAGCAGTTGTTTGGGAATTTTACGGACTGCATTTTGAGGATTATAAGATTCGGAAATCAATTCTATTATTTGTCCTTTATCATTTTTGTACGAAACCGGATTTGAGAATTCTTTATATTCGGCAATCTCTACAAAACTAAAACCTTCTTCTCTTTTATCCGGAAATGGGGCTTTATTTATTTTCCCATAACCGAAGAATACGCCCTCTCCATTTTTTGTTGGTTCGTAATAAACAAATTCAATCGAAAGGCTATCGAATTGAGATAAATATGATTTATTGGGATTCGATGGAAAATGATAATACTTACCTATAAAATCATTATAAGTATTTTCTGCATTTCTATATTGAGTTAAGACAAGACAACTATCATATTTCATATTATATTGCTATTTTACTATTATTCAATTGCTTTATTAAAGAAAAAAAACAAGATATTGTTAGTGCTTAATGCAGCAGATTTAAGTCAGTTCGCAAAAAAACAATAACTTTTAAAACCTTCTCTTATTATCACTTTATATCGACTACTTCTTCAAAACTTTTGTCACTAAAAAAGTCTTTCACACTCACTTCGAGAGCAGCAGCCAACTTCTCAATATTCACTATGGAAATATTTCTTTTTCCGCTCTCTACACCAGCCAAATAACTTCTGTCCATTCCGGCATAAAATGCCAAATCATTCTGAGAAATAGACTTCTGGAGTCTAAGCTCTTTTATCCGATTTCCAATTTTAACTTTTATATCCATGGGTATAATATGCTTTGCAAATGTGATTATTTGTGGACTATAAGTCGTGGACTATAAGTAACATCCTTGAATATTTTTATAATAATTTCTCCAAACTTTCTAACGTCGAAAATTACAATTCCCTAAAACACAAAAAGAAAGCTCCTCCCAACCCTGTCAGCGGTTGAACACAAAACCGGTTAAACGTAAAAATGAACTTCCAACAAGATCACATCTATGAAATCAATCATAAATTCGTTAAACAAAGTTAACATTGAAATATCACAATGTGAAATTATAACTCTTCTCTCTGCCTTTTTAACAGCGGGTTTTTGTTATATTTTAAAGTATAGGAAAACGAAAAACTCACCGCAGTAAATATTAAATTATATTAAATTCACACTCATTGCTATTTCATAACTCACAAAATATTTTTAGATTTGTTCTGCGGTTAACTTAACTAATGATACCCTATTCATTGGATTATCAACCAAATAAATAAACGATTTTCTAAACTAAAACCAAAAAAATTAAAGTTATGAGCAAAACATCTGAAACAGGACATGCCAAAAATGTGGCAAGCTTTGAAGAATTGATTAACCACGCGTTATCGTACAAAGAAGCCTACAACCCCTCGCGCGATGCCATTAAAGTGGAGGCGTTGCAAACACTATTAAGCAATGCAAAAAACTGTATGACCGACGTCAACAACGCCCTCTCTCCTTACAAAATGGCAGCAGCCGAACGCGAAACAACTTTCAAACCGCTTAATCCCCTCGTTACCCGTTTGATTAATTCACTAAAGGCCACCGAAACCACCAGCCAGATGGATGAAACCGCAAAATCTCTGGCTCGCAAAATCACGGGTAAACGGGCAACTGCCATCAAAGAAACCGTTCCCACAGTAGCCGGCACAAGTACCGAAGCTGACACAAAACACATATCTTCAGCCCAAACCAGCTACGATAATCAACTCGATAATTTTGATAAACTGGTCATACATTTGCAAAACATACCACAGTTCACACCCAACGAACCCGAGTTGCAACCTCAAACCCTAAAGGCGTATCAGGAAGAGATGAATACAAAAAACAACCAGGCAAAACTTACCGACATAGCATTAAGTAACGCCCGCATTGCCCGCAACAAAGTTCTGTACGCACCCCTCACTGGTCTCAACGATATTGCTTCCGATGTAAAAACATACATCAAATCTGTGTTTGGGGCTACCAGTCCGGAGTATAAACAAGTAAGTAAAATTGAATTCAAACAAGTCAGATAATCCCGGGATGCTGCTTTTCGGATAAAGTGAAAGTCGCGGAAGTTATAAAGAAACCTCCGCGACTTTTATCATAAAATGCCCTACCTCCCCTTACACAGTTTATCGAATAGACCCGATAAGCCCTGGATAAATCCCGAAAATTATTCCTGCAAAATGCGGAAAAGGTACTTCATTCATGAAACTTGCTCCTGCGTTTATGAAATAAGTTCCTGCGTTTATGATTTTTATTCCTGCATTCATGAAACTCACACCTGCGTTTATGATATATGTTCCTGCGCTTATGAAATTCTCTCCTGCATTCATGCAATCCTCACCTGCGTTTATAAAACTCATACCTGCAAACTTCATTTGCTTAAACTTTGTAGAAATTCCTTCACCCCGAAATAATAAATCTCCCTCCTCCCCGATTAAATCCATTTATCAACACCACAATGCCTTATAAGTCCTCACAATTTTATAACTTTGCAGCCCAAAACATTAGGCATTTATCCAACGTTATAAAGGCGCTTAATGAAAGATGAAGCATAAATTATCAAAGCCTGATAAGTCCAAAAGTAAAACATCCTACTTTTCGCAAGGCCTTGTCAACGACCGACCTTGTTCGGTGAGCCGAAAAACAAGTGAAGACGACGTAGAAATCTTTTCTGTTTGAGACTCGACCAAAGGGAGAGGTGAGTTTAAAAGATTTCAGTCGTCAAGCGTAAGTTTTTCGAGCAAAGCGAACACAGTCTTGACCTTTTTTGCATACTTTTTTGTGTCAAGACAAAAAAGTGTGTGGGGTTTGGGGCAAAGCCCCGGGTATTATAAACAAAATTGAAACTAAATAATAATGGATTTTAAATACGATGTAATCGTTATCGGTGCCGGTCATGCCGGAAATGAAGCCGCCTGCGCCGCAGCCAACATGGGTTCAAAGACCCTTCTCATCACGATGGATATGAACAAAATCGGACAGATGAGTTGTAATCCCGCCGTAGGCGGAATCGCCAAAGGACAAATTGTGCGCGAAATTGATGCACTCGGTGGACAAATGGGAATCATTACCGACCGCTCAGCCATCCAATTTAGGATGCTTAACCGCTCCAAAGGACCCGCCATGTGGAGCCCCCGCTCCCAAAGCGACCGCCAACAGTTCATCCAACACTGGATAAAAACCATCACCAACACTCCGAACCTATTCGTTTGGCAAGATACCGTCAAAGAATTAGTGATAGAAAACGGCGAAGTTACCGGACTAAAATCTGCACTCGGCATACACTTTCGTGCCAAAGCCGTTGTCCTTACTGCCGGAACTTTCCTCGGAGGACTGATGCATTTTGGCAAAAACCAACTTGTCGGGGGTCGAATTTCCGAGCCGGCATCGTTCGGAATTACCGAGCAACTCAAATCCATCGGTTTCACCACCGACAGAATGAAGACCGGAACACCCTGTCGTATCGACGGGCGAAGCATTGATTTCTCCAAAATGACCGAACAAAAGGGCGAAACTGACTTCCACAAGTTCTCCTTTTTAGAAGAAGTACAGCGCGGGTTGAAGCAGGAAAGCTGTTGGATTACCAACACCAACCTAAACACCCACGACGAATTGCGGAAAGGATTGAAAGATTCTCCCCTCTTCAACGGACAAATCCAAAGCATCGGACCACGTTATTGCCCCAGTATTGAAACAAAAATAGTCACCTTTGCCGACAAAGTTTCGCACCAATTATTTCTTGAACCCGAAGGAGTCGATTCGCAGGAATACTATTTGAATGGTTTTTCGTCTTCACTCCCACTCCAAGTTCAGATTGAGGCCATACATACTATACAGGGATTGGAAAATGCGCAACTCTTCCGTCCGGGATATGCTATCGAATACGATTTCTTCGATCCTACACAACTTAAACATACGCTAGAAACGAAAAGAATCAAGAACCTTTTCTTCGCCGGACAGGTAAATGGAACGACTGGTTACGAAGAAGCAGGCGGACAAGGACTCATTGCAGGTATCAATGCACATATAAATTGTGCAGGTGGAAATGAATTTACCCTTGCTCGTAATGAAGCATACATCGGCGTTCTCATCGACGATTTAGTTACCAAAGGCGTTGACGAACCTTATCGTATGTTTACTTCGCGAGCAGAATATCGATTGCTCCTTCGTCAGGATGATGCAGATGTACGCCTGACTGCGAAAGGTTACGAAATAGGATTAGCAACAAAAGACCGATTTCACCAATTAGAAACCAAGATTGACAAGCAAAATATCCTCACTGAATTCATCAAAACCTATGCGGTAAAACCGGCACAATTGAATGAATTCTTAGCTTCGCGCGATTCATCCGAACTAAAACACGGTTGCAAACTGAGTGATTTGGTTCTTCGTCCACAACTTAGTATCGAAGATTTGGCTGAAGCCATTCCTGAATTGAAAAAGAAAATCGAAGAAATAGGCACCAGAAAAGAAGAAATAGTCGAAGCCACCGAGGTTCTTTTAAAATACGAGGGCTACATCGAACGGGAGAAATTAATCGCAGAAAAGCTCCAACGATTGGAACATATCAATATTCGCGGACGCATCGATTACAATTCTATTCAGTCCCTTTCCACCGAAGCACGTCAGAAGTTGACAAAGATAGATCCCGAAACCATCGGACAAGCAAGCCGAATTCCGGGCATTTCACCGAGCGATGTAAATATATTATTAGTCCTTCTGGGAAGATAGAAAGTCCGAATTTGTTTCACGTGGAACAAATTCAGAACAAATAAATCCTCAAACTATAACGAAAAAATCATTGTTCCACGTGGAACAAAACAGAAAATAAAGCGCATGAAATCGAATAATACATTAAAAGAACAGGTAAATGCACTGCCGGACAAACCGGGGGTTTATCAATACTTTAATGCAAACGACGAAATCATATATGTTGGTAAAGCAAAGAATCTGAAAAAGCGCGTCACCTCCTACTTCAACAAAATACACGAACAGGGCAAAACAAATGTGCTCGTAAAGAATATTGTTTCGCTTAAGTATATCGTCGTTGAAACCGAAGAAGACGCACTGTTGTTGGAGAACAATCTGATTAAACAATATCAACCTCGTTATAATGTAATGCTCAAAGATGGTAAAACATATCCAAGCATCTGCATAACTAAAGAGCCGTTTCCAAGGATATTCAAGACCCGAAACATCTACAAAAACGGAGGACAATACTTCGGTCCTTATAGTTCTACTTATACAATAAATTCATTGTTAGAAATTGTGCATGACCTCTTCCCTATCCGGACATGTAAACTTTCCCTTACAAAAGAAAATATTCAGGCAGGTAAATTCAAAGTCTGCTTGCAATATCACATTCATAAATGCAAAGGTCCTTGTGAAGGAAAAGAAACAGAAGCAGAATACAAAAAAAACATAGAACAAATTCGTCAGATTATTCAGGGAGATGCTAACGAAATTAGTAAAGTGCTATTGGAGCAAATGCATCAACTCGCAGCTGAGTATAAATTTGAAGAAGCACACCAAATCAAATTGAAATATGATTTAATTGAAAACTATAAATCGAAATCCATTATTGCCAATACTGTTGTAGAAAATACCGACGTGTTTGCGTATGATGAAAATGAAAGTTCTGCATACGTAAATATTTTACGCATTTCTAAAGGATGCATTATTCAGGGTTACACCATTGAATATAAAAAACGTCTTGATGAACAAAAAGAAGATTTGCTTGCTATGGCAATTGTAGAACTTCGTGAAAGATTCCAAAGTAATTCGAAAGAAATAATTGTCCCATTTAAAATCGAATATCCTATTAAGGGAGTAATTGTTAATATACCTCAGCGAGGTGACAGAAAAAAATTGCTAGACTTATCCTTGCAAAATGTTCGGCAATATAAACTTGATAAACTAAAACAAGCAGAGAAATTAAATCCTGATCAACGAGCCATTCAATTGTTAAAGATTATTCAGGAAACTTTACACATGAGTAAACCTCCGTTAACAATTGAGTGTTTTGACAATTCAAATATATCAGGAACAGATGCGGTTGCAGCATGTGTGGTTTTTAAGAAAGCAAAACCATCAAAAAAAGATTATCGAAAATACAATATTAAAACGGTGGTCGGCCCAGACGATTATGCTTCAATGAAAGAAGTTGTACGCAGACGTTACACCAGAATGTTAAGCGAAGAAACTCCCCTACCCGACCTGATAATTGCAGATGGTGGAATCGGACAAATGGAAGTTATCAGGCAGGTGTTGGAAGATGAGTTAAAAATTGATATTCCAATAGCAGGACTTGCAAAAGACAGCAAACACCATACGCGCGAACTTCTGTTTGGATTTCCACCGAAAGCGATAGGATTAAAACCAAACGATCAACTTTTCAAATTACTGGCTTCGATGCAAGACGAAGTTCATCGATTTGCCATTGCCTTCCATCGCGACAAGCGAAGCAAGTCTCAAACGAGCTCGGAACTAGATTCTATTCCCGGAATTGGCGAAAAAACAAAAAATGACCTGATAAAGCATTTTAAAAGCGTAAAACGTATTAAAAGTGCCAATTTGAATGAACTGGTTGAAATAGCCGGAAAAAACAGAGCTTCAATAATTTATAGCTATTTTAACCCGATTTTGAAGCCCTGAGAATCGGATATTTGATTTTACCTATCCATATTACAGGAAATAGAGCAAGGAAAAAGGCTTATCTTTGCATAAAAATAAGCAGTTATAGTTAAGTAGTAAATATTATGTATAAGTTAAGCATTGACTCACTCGACACAATTAAAGAAACCGCCGCACAATTTATTAATCAAATTGGAGAGCGAACGGTTTTTGCATTTAATGGAAAAATGGGTGCCGGAAAAACAACATTCATAAAATCCATTTGCGAAGTAATGGGAGTTCAAGAAACGGTAAACTCACCGACCTTCTCTATTGTTAATGAATATGAAGCCGCAGATGGAAGAATCATTTTTCATTTTGATTGTTATAGAATTAACAAGATTCAGGAAGCACTCGATTTGGGAGCTGAAGAATATTTGTACAGCGGGAATCTTTGCTTTATAGAGTGGTCGGAAAACATAGCCCCTATCCTACCCGACTCAATCGTAAACGTAAATATTGATGAAACCGAAAACGGGAAAAGACAAATCACAATAAATTAACTGATATAAAAAATTTGTAAACACAAAAAAACTCACGAAAAAAATGAAAGCAAAAAAGAAAAATTCCGTGATGGAACAAGTAAAGGCTTCACGAAAACAAAGCCGGGAAGAAGAAATTCAAACACATGGAAAATCGGTAAATTACCGAAAGGTTATGGCAAGTAAAAAACAATATAACCGCAAAAAAAATAAGGCAGACGATGAGGTTCTGCCTTATTTGTTTAATACCCCTCACCAAATGGAAAGAGGAACCAGAGATGTAAATTACCAGATTGAAACTCTCTTTTCAACCGGTACGAACATAGGATCACCAGCTTTAATACCAAATGCTTCGTACCACGTAGCTATCTGAGGAAGAGCACCATTCACACGCCATTTACCTAACGAATGTGGATCTGATTTTGTGCGTTTAAGAATCTCTTCAGGACGAACGTTACCAGCCCACACATTAGCATAAGCCAGGAAGAAACGTTGCTCAGGAGTCAAACCATCAACTGTTTTAAGAGGAGAATTAGCAATAACTTTTTTGAATGCCTGAAAGGAAATTTGCAGACCTCCATGATCAGCAATGTTTTCACCTAAAGTAAATTTACCGTTACCATGAACGCCAGGTGCTACATAAATTGAGTCGAAAAAGTCAGACATAACTTTAGCTCTTGCTTCAAATTTCTTTCCATCTTCAGCCGTCCACCAGTCTTTAAGGTTTCCTTCTTTATCAAATTGACGACCTTGATCATCAAATCCGTGAGTCATTTCATGACCAATAACTACACCAATAGCTCCATAATTGAAGGCATCATCAGCATTCATATCGAAGAAAGGATATTGTAAAATTCCGGCCGGGAAACAGATTTCATTTGTTGAGGGATCATAATAAGCATTCACAGTCTGGGGAGTCATTTGCCACTCTGCTTTGTCTACAGGTTTTCCAGCTTTAGAGAACAAATATTCATGCCCGAATTTGCTGGCACGTTTGATATTTGCGTAATAAGAATCTTTCTTTATATCAAGTGAAGAATAATCTCTCCATTTATCCGGATATCCGATTTTAATATAGAATGATTTCAATTTCTCAATAGCTTTAACCTTGGTAGAATCACCCATCCAGGTTAAACCATTTATACGTTCTCCAAGAGTTTCCTGCAGATTATGTACCAGTTTCAACATGCGTTCTTTGGCTGCTGCAGGGAAATATTTTTGAACATACATTTGTCCGACGGCTTCTCCAAGTGAACCATCAACAGTTCCTACAGCACGTTTCCAGCGGGGAGATTGTTCTTTTTTACCGGAAAGAACTTTTCCATAAAACTCAAAGTTCTGAGCGTAAATTTTATCACTAAGGTAAGAAGCCGATTCATCAATCAACTTCCATTGTAAATAAGCAATATGAGAAGCAATAGGCTCGGTTGTAAGTATCTTTCCAACTTCAATCAATGACTCCTTCTGTGATACACTAATATCTTTGATATCTTTAAGTCCCAATGATGCTAAATAGGTATTCCATTCTATTTCCGGAACAAGATTCTGCAAATCAGCGATAGCCATTTTATTATAATTGGCATGTGGATCGCGGAGTTTTACTTTGTCGTAAGCAGCAGTAGCCAGGCGAGTTTCAATAGTCAAAACTGCTTCCATATTCTTTTGAGCATCGGCAGCAGTAAAGCCAACCAGCTCAAACATTTTCACTACATGAGCTTTATACTTTTCTCTTATTTCCTTTGTATGAGCATCATTTTCTAAATAATAGTCCCGTTGTCCAAGTCCGATTCCACTTTGGTAAGTCTGAACAATATTAAGTGAACTATTCATTGGATCAGCACCTACATAAACAGAAAAATAAGGATCCAGTCCAGAAACAGCCAGTTCGGGAGTCAGGTTCAAAATGTCAGCCACGGTTTTAATTTGAGCAATTCTTTTCAGATCAGCTTCAATTGGTTTATAACCATCAGCATTCAATTTAGTACTATCCATTGCCAAATTATAGATATCACCTATTTTCTGTGCCACTGTTCCATGTTCTGCAGGTTTAGCAGCAAGTTCGACGATCAAACCTTTAAGCTGCTTACGATTATTTTCAGCCAGTTTGTCAAAACTTCCGAAACGTGAGTACTCACCGGTTAAGGGATTATTTTTCATCCATCCGCCACAGGCGTATTGATAAAAATCAACATTTGGAGATACCGAAGTATCGAGATTTGCCAATTTGATGCCGGGGCTTAAACCAGCATTTTTTTTGGCACTACTAGCTGTTGTCATAAGCATTAATGCAAAAATTGGTAATAAAAATTTTTTCATAAATTGATAATTATTGAGAATTATATAATTGGGAATAATAACATTAAATACGCACCTCAGGTTCACCAACCGAATCAATAATATTGAAAAGCTCAGTCAAACTGTCGGCACGTAGCATGGCAATGCGAGTTTCTTTGAAATTAGGTATTCCTTTAAAAACAGGAGTTGCTGCCAAATGTCGACGGGAATGAATTATACCTTTTAAATGTTGATTGCTCACACTTTCAATGGCAGTATTTTCATCAATATCGAGCCACTTTACTGAGGCAATAATATGTTCTTTGAGTATGTTTTTTTGTTCGTCAAAAGTAAGTATCTGTCGTTTTTCGCCTGTTCTTAAATACTCTTTCATTTCAGCAAAAATCCAGGGACGACCTATCGAAGCTCTTCCTACCATGACTGCATCAACACCATATTTATCAAAACATTCTGCTGCACGTTGAGGAGTAGTCACATCTCCATTACCTATTATAGGAATATGCATACGTTGATTGTTTTTGACCTCACCTATCAGTGCCCAGTCGGCATCGCCTTTATACATTTGGGAACGTGTACGACCATGAATGGCCAATGCTGCAATGCCGCAATCCTGAAGTCTTTCGGCAAGCTCAACAATCACTTTATTATCTTCATCCCAGCCTAAGCGAGTCTTTACAGTCACGGGAAGTTTTACGGCCTTCACCACTTCGGAAGTTATTTCCAACATTTTGGGAATATCACGAAGCAACCCTGCTCCTGCCCCTTTACCTGCAACTTTTTTTACAGGACAACCAAAATTTAAATCAATAAATTCAGGTCTTGATTCCTCAGCAATACGCGCTGCTTCTGCCATGGCATAAGCCTCGCGACCATAAAGTTGAATCGCAACAGGACGTTCTTCATCATAAATAGTCAGTTTTTGTTCTGTACGCTTTACACTGCGAATCAATGCATCCGCTGAAATAAATTCCGTATAAACCATATCAACACCAAAACGTTTACACAAAAGGCGAAAAGCCGGATCGGTTACGTCCTCCATGGGAGCAAGAAAAAGTGGTTTATCGGGAAATTCTATGTTTGAAATTTTCATGTTTATGCAAAAAATAGATACAAAGGTAGGAAATATTTTTAAGCTATAAATTCTGAATACTATTATCTATCTTTGCATAAAATTTTATAGACGAAATAGATGAAAAAAATAATCATTATTATATTTGTAATTATTTGCCAACAAATCATTTATGCGCAAGTTCGGTATTCTACAGCCTGGTTTGGTCCGAATGCAAATCCTGTTCCTGAATTTACGGATGCCACCATTCCTGCCAAAACTACAATCAGTTTAATGGGTGATTACTATTTTGGTTACGGTGATCGTACCGAAAACGGTTATATTAAAGCAGACATTCCACTTATACCCGAGCAGGTCTCTTTAAAAGTATGGTCAGCTGTAATGGAACATTACCAAACTACAGATCAAATTATGCTAAATCGTGGCGCTATTTCCACTACCGGGTCAGAAGTTGGCGATATTTATGTTCAAACGAGAATCAGACTTTGGAAAGAACAAAAACATCGTCCGAGCATTATATTGAACAGCACACTGAAAACAGCTTCGGCTAAAACTTTTAAAACAAGACGGTATTTCGACACACCCGGATATTATTTTGATCTGGAAGCCGGAAAATCTTTTTATACAAAAGGAAAATTTATAAGCGAAATACGTTCAGTTACCAATGTGGGTTTTATGTGCTGGGAAACCACTAACAGCCGCCAGGACGATGCCCCTATGTATGGTGAAAAAATTATTATTGGTAATGAAAACTGGAAACTGGAAAATACAATTTCAGGATATTCAGGTTGGTTACATACCAGCAAAGCTATTAACTTGCCCGATTATGGTGATACACCTTTAGTGTATGCAACAAAGTTCAGTATTAAAAGCGGAAAGATTAATTATTTCGCTCAATATCAATATGGAATTACTGATTTTCATTACCAACAGTTACGTGTGGGAATCAGTTTTACAGTGGAAAAATTAACTCCTAAATTTAAATAAATAACTACCCCTAACCCCTAAAGGGGAATTAAATTACAACGTTCAATTATTTTATAGAAATGATTCAAGAAAACATACAAGACGAAACTAACTCAGTTCCCCTTCAGGGGTTAGGGGTAGGTTTAGATAGAAAAGATATAGAAATCATGGCTCCTGCCGGGTCATGGGAAAGTTTATCAGCAGCCATTAAAGCGGGTGCTGATTCTGTATATTTTGGCATCGAAAAACTGAATATGCGCAGCAAATCGAGTAGTAATTTTACTACCGAAGACTTGCGCGAAATTGTGCGCATTTGCAAAGAAAATAACGTAAAAAGTTACCTAACCGTCAACACTATTTTGTATGATAATGATCTGACACTGATGCGCGAAATCATTGATGTAGCTAAAGAATCGGAAGTTTCAGCTATTATTGCTGCCGATGTGGCTGCCTTGATGTATGCCAACAGTGTGGGTGTAGAAATTCATTTGTCAACCCAATTGAATATTTCAAACGTTGAGGCTTTGAAGTTCTATGCTCAATTTGCTGACGTTGTGGTGCTAGCTCGCGAGCTGAATATGGAGCAGGTAGCTGAAATATATCAGGCCATTGATAAAGAAAATATAACAGGCAAAAGTGGTAACCCAATTCGCATCGAAATGTTTTGCCACGGTGCACTGTGTATGGCTGTTTCGGGTAAATGCTACCTGAGCCTGCATGAGAAAAACGTATCGGCCAACCGCGGTGCCTGCAACCAGATTTGCCGACGAGGCTACACGGTAAAAGACAAAGATTCGGAAATTGAACTGGAAATAGACAACGAATATATCATGTCGCCCAAAGACCTTAAAACCATTGGTTTTGTGGATGAACTGTTGCGTTCGGGTGTTCGGGTATTTAAAATTGAAGGACGTGCGCGTGGTGCTGAATACGTAAAAACAGTAGTTTCATGCTACAAAGAAGCTATTGAATCGTGCCTCAATGGGACGTTTACAGACGAGAAAGTAGCTGACTGGGATATCCGCCTCAGCAAAGTATTTAATCGTGGATTCTGGAACGGTTATTACCTCGGTCAGCGTCTTGGTGAATGGAGCAAGAATTACGGTTCTGAAGCTACACACAAAAAGATTTACGTAGCTAAATGCACTAATTATTTCAGTAAACTGGGTGTTGCCGAATTTTTATTGGAAGCACAACATCTTTCGGTGGGTGATGAGATTCTTATTACCGGCGAAACTACCGGTGCTTATGAAGACACATTGAAAGAAATTCGTGTACAGCTTAATCCAGTGGATAAAGTGGAAAAAGGAACTTACTTTTCTATTAAAACCAACGAGTTAATACGGCGAAACGATAAGTTATTTAAGATAGTGCCAACAGAACATGCAACAAAAAAAGCGGAGTAATACCGCTTTTTTTATTTTAATTGATTATCAGCAAAGTGTTCTAGTGAGTGAAATTAGTACTTTTAAGTTGGGTTTCGCGATTTTTAAACGCGATTAAAAATCGCGAAACCCATTTCAATTCTCTTTAATCCAGAATAGGATATTATAGGACATTATGCAAATAATCATCTTATTTTAAAGCCTTATTTCCCAGAAAACATTTTATCCGAACGCTTTTGCATTTCTTCGTAATCCACATCTTCTTTGTGGGTTCCTATCATCCATTTATATCCAAACGGATCCATTACCTGCCCTACCCTGTCACCATAAAACATATCCGTAACCGGCATAGCAAGAGTTGCACCTGCATCAAGTGCTTTTTGGAATGCTTTATCTACATCCTCTACATATAAGCCGAATGTCATGGGGTTATCACCAATGGTTAGCGGACCTTTATTGCCCCAATCAAGATTTTCATCAGCCATCATAAGTAATGAGCCTTCAATCTCAATCTCTGCATGAGCTACTAATCCATTTGGCAGATACAATATACCTACTTCTTTTGCACCAAATGCTTTTTTATAAAATTCAATTGCCTCAATACAGCCTTTTATTGTGATATATGCACTCAAAGTAGCTGCTCCCGGGTAAATGTGTGATGTGCTCATAATTTCAAATTTTAAATGTTTACTAAGTCATTATTTGTAGTGTAACTAACAACTAATCAGTAAAATTTGTTTTGAAATATATGACATATTAGAATTGGCTGCATGAATGCACAAATAATGCAAATTGCCTATAAAAACATCAAAATCTTTTTCCAATACACACTCCTATCCGTGGATAAGCGGTATCAATTGAATTTCCGAATAACCTTCCACCACCTAAATAAACCTCACCGGTAAATCCGTTACGGGCAAGTAATTTTACGCCAATAGCACCCCCAAATCCAAAGTTTGTTCTCGAAATAGGGTATGTAGATTCCTGAACATAATTACTATTAATATCATAATGCCAATCGGTATAATTCTCTTTTTGCCCCATTAAAGCCATATTACCTTCGATGAAGAACCCTGATGCTTTTTTCTTTCCAAAATAAAGTCGATAAAAAGGCAATGCATACCATCGCATAGACATATTTTCCATTTTTTCGAGCGATACAGAAGCTGCTAAACCAACGCCCATATTATCAACTATAAATCTTTCGTAGTTCAATTCCGGAAAACCAATTATTGAAGTTGCAAGATTTATTCTCAATTCATTATCGTCGTGTTCTTTTATTAACGGAGAAGTTATTATGTAACTTTTATTATTTTCCTGACAAAAAATATTCATAGATAATAAACAAAGGGAGAAGCAAATAAATAATTTCATTTTCATTGTTTCAGAGTTTAATTATTAAAATATATACCATCACAATGCTGATAGTATAGGATTTATTAGATGCAAATGTAAAAAAATAATATCATAAAATAAAAAAAATACCAGCTAAAATGAATAATTCATTCTAACCGGTATTCTATATATTTCGTTTTTTGAGTCAGGTATCTTTAACTCATCTCCAACATTCTCAAAATTGGTTTTACTGCCTTAACTCGTATTTCTTCGTCAATCAAAATTTCTGGAGTTTCATCTTTCAGACAGTTATAGAGCTTTTCGAGTGTATTTAAACGCATAAAATTACATTCATTGCAAGCACACGTGCTATCGTTTGGAGGAACCGGAATAAATTCTTTATTCGGGTTTTTCTTTTGCATTTCGTGCAAAATTCCCGATTCTGTAGCTACCAAAAAAGATGTAGTTTCTGACGACGTTGCGTAATTAAGCAAAGCCTGCGTACTGCCAATAAAATCAGCCATGAGCAATACTGTTTTCTTACATTCGGGGTGTGCCAATATGAGTGAACCGGGATGCTCCGATTTTAATTTCACCAACTTTTCAACAGAGAATTGCTCGTGTACATGGCATGCTCCGTCCCATAGTAACATAGACCGACCGGTTACACTGTTGATATAATTTCCCAGATTTCGGTCGGGTCCAAAAATTAATTTCGCATCTTTGGGGAACTGATCTACTATTTTCTTGGCATTAGTCGAAGTTACCACCACATCAGTAAGCGCTTTTACGGCCGCTGTGGTGTTTACGTACGAAATAACTGTATGATCAGGATGAGCCTTAGTAAATACTTCAAACGCGTCCGCAGGACAGCTGTCGGCTAACGAGCAACCGGCATTGAGGTCGGGAACGAGTACTTTTTTGGTTGGAGAAAGAATTTTAGCAGTTTCTCCCATAAAATGAACTCCACAAAGCACAATAATATCAGCATCTGTTTTGGCAGCCCATTGTGCCAAAGCTAAACTATCGCCAACATGATCGGCAATATCCTGAATATCGCCCATTTGATAATAGTGAGCCATGATGACGGCGTTCTTTTCTTTTTTCAGTCGGTTGATTTCCGATATAATTTGAATTTTGTCCATTTCAAAGTTTTCAAAAATACATTAATATTATTCTTTTAAATTTTTCAAAAAACCTTTTAAAGATAATAATAGGCTGTTAGTTTGGTTGATAAAAATATTGCATAAAGCTTGTATAATTCGTTATTAAAAATTCATAGGAGTATATGAACAATTCATGATCAATTATTCCTTTTAAAATAAGAAAATTACAAACTTTATCAACACACGGTTAATAAGTGCAAAGTTAGAAAGTTTTTACGAATGAGCCTGCTCATAAACCTCAAAAACTGGTTAAAAAGTATCCATTAAAAAAGTGCTAACTTATTTGGTAGTATCAGAACAATCGATAAGAGAAAAGAGTTTTCATGCTGCCAAATGAAGTTGTAATATTTCTATCACAGGTTTTCACTAAGTTTTCAACAGGTTGTTGATAGGTTATGAGTATCTGTTTTGTTATAAAATATTTCATACGGTAAATAAGAAATACACTACAAAAAAAGGCGAAGAATAATTTCTTCGCCTTTTTTTGTAGTGTATTTCAATCAGTTTTTCAACCATAAAGCAGCCCTACAATCCACAAGCGTGTGGCAGCAGGTATACAATTGAACAACCAACAAATCACTTTATATTGGAATCCGGGTACAACAATTACTTTCATGCGTTTACTCATAACTTGATTCACCATTTGTTTTGCCACAACGGTAGCCTCCATGCCATTTTGTTCGTCTTTTTCCATTCTTCCCACGGAGGTTTTCATTTTTTGGAAATAAACCGAGTCAGACAATTGGGATTTTTGAGTGAATTTACGAGCCGAAGTGAAGTCTGTTTTGGTATCGCCCGGTAAAATGGTGCAACATTGAATGCCAAAAGGTTTTACTTCGATAGATAAAGCCTGCATGAAGATGGACAAAGCGGATTTTCCGGCAGAATAAAACGCCTGAAAAGGAATTGGAACTACCGCTGCAACCGACGATGTAGCCACAACTTTTCCATAACCTTGTGTTCTGAAAACCGGTAAGCATGCATTAATCGTATTTACAGCACCAAAAAAATTGGTTTCGAACTGATAACGCATTTCTTCATTGGATGTATCTTCGATAGAACCTGCAATACCGTTTCCTGCATTGCAAATCACGGCATCCAACCTATTATTTTCTTTTAAAATTTCGGCAACAACCGAAGCAATTGCTTCAGGATTGTTTACATCCATTTTTACAGGAATCAACTCCCCTACTCCATTCGAAGCTTTTTGAGCATTTCCACCACGACGCGAAGCTGCGTAAACGCGAACTCCCTTTTCTATTAGTTGTACTGCTGCAGACAAACCAATTCCGGCACTGGCACCGGTAATTAATACTACTTTTGTTTCCATTAAATTAAAAAAAGATTAGGCTGCAAATATACAGATAATTAAATTGATTCTAATTTTAGGATAAAAAGAATTTATATGAAAGATTTGTTACTTTTGTAAGTCTTCATATTAAACAATCGAAAATGAAAGTTTTAGTTACCGGTGCCAACGGATTATTGGGGCATAATGTTGTGTTTGAATTGTTAAAGCAGCAATATTCTGTTCGAATTCTAGTCAGAAGTACCAAAAATATTCATTTCGATTTAGAAAAAATTGAAGTTTTCGAAGGAAATTTCACCGATTATAAAACTCTGAAACAAGCTGCATCGGGGTGCGGGGCCATTATTCACATTGCTGCTGTTACAGCCACTAATTTATTGCATTACGAAGATTACCGGATAATAAATGTGGATGGTTCGGCATTACTTATAAAAGTGGCAGATGAATTAAATATAAACCGGCTGGTTTATGTAAGCACAGCCAACACCATCGGTTTTGGAACAGAACGAAAGCTTGCTGACGAAAGTTTTAATATTGAATTTCCTTTCTCCGATTCGTTTTACGCGCAAAGTAAAGTGGCTTCTGAGCAATTGTTTATAGAAGCTTCTGATAAAACAAATAAACATATAGTGATTATCAATCCTACTTTTATGATTGGAGCGTTTGATACCAAACCAAGTTCTGGAAAGTTAATATTGATGGGCTATAAAAAGCGATTGATGTTTGCACCTAAAGGTGGTAAAAACTTTGTAGCCGTAAAAGATGTCGCTTTTTCTGTTTGTAATGCTCTGGTTCATGGACAAAATGGCGAGCGTTATTTAGCGTCGGGAATTAATCTTTCATTTAAAGAATTCTATTTACTTCAAAGCCAGGTTGAAAATTATTCCCAACATATTTTTGAATTACCAAGTTTTATATTAATTTTGACAGGTAAAGTGGGTGATTTGATACGATTTTTAGGAATTAAAACAGAACTTTGTTCTATGAATCTTAAGCAATTAATGATTCGGGAATATTACAGCAATACTAAAGCAAAATCAGAACTTACCTTACCCGAAACGAACATTAAAATTGCTATAAAAGAAGCAATTGACTGGTTTAAAGATCACAAAATGACATAATTTTTCATTCTAACCTTATGAAAAAAGTCTTCATTATATTATTATTTTCTATGTATTTGTTTGACTTTTCAGCCAACGCAAAATCAAAGAAAATAGAATCCATTCCGTTCGAGATGGTTGGCAGTTATGTGGTTATCAATGTCAAAATAAATAATTCTTCTCCGCTTAATCTGATTCTGGATTCGGGAATACGAAACACAATCATTACTGAATTAGAGCCTTCTGATAAAATCTCCCTTAATTTTTCCGACGTTAAGGATATGATGGGACTTGGTGGAGGTAGTGTGCTAGAAGCGTTTACCAGTAATTTTAATACGATAAAAATTGGCAAATTGAAATTTCAGAATAAAACGGTTTATGTGCTTAAAAATGATGTTTTCAATTTATCAAAACATTCTGGTACAAAAATAAACGGACTAATAGGAGTTGATTTTTTTCAGAACCATACAGTAGAAATAGATTATTCGAGTAGACGTGTTCGCTTTTATGAATCAGAAACTTTTGAAGCTCCGAAAGGATATGGAATGTTGCCTATTACTGTCGAATCTCAAAAAATGTTTGTTGAATTATCGGTCATAGAATCAGACAGTACGCATAAACAGGTAAAAATGTTGATGGACACCGGTGCTGAATTAAATGCATGGTTTCAGACTTCCACTAAAGAATCGGTAAAAGTTCCGCCCAGATGGGTACAAGGCACAATTGGTGAAGGTTTAAATGGCATAATAACCGGAAAATACAGTCATATTCCACAGATTTGTTTTGGCGATTTTTGTTTGAGAAATGCTATTGTATCTTTTCCTGATTCTGCAACCATTACCGGAATTGTATCAAATTCAAAACGCGATGGTACAGTTGGAAGTCAATTGCTCAGCCGCTTTAATTTATTTATTGATTACAAACAAAAGAAATTCTATTTTAAACCCAATAGCAATTTTAAAAAACCGTATACATACAATGTCGCCGGGATAGAAATTATTCAATATTCGCCCGTTATTCCTGTTATTGAAGTTATGGATGTCTGGGCAAACTCTCCTGCAGCGCATGCAGGTGTAAAAAGAGATGATCAAATAATTGAGATAAATGGTATCAGGGCATTTCAAATGTCTATCGGTGAAATCAGAAGAATTTTTGAAACACCTTCCAAACATTCTTTAAATCTTACCTTGATAAGAGAAAAGGAAGAAGTTACGGTAAAAATTGACATGAGAGATAAATTTTAAACAGCATTCTAAATGCATGAATGAAAAAGCTATCGGTAATTGTAATAATACAGCTCATTACAGTTAAAATACATTGTTAATTCAAACTAAGTTATAAATTATCGCTTCTCAAATCACGTTAAATCTAAATATAGTTAAATATCAGCCTCGTACAAATAGAATTTAATTCCATTTGTTTTAAAATCAATACATTTGCTTCAATTTAAATGCATTTTTATCCTAATAAATATGAAGCAAATTGTACTTTTTCTCTCCCTGTTTTCCAGCATTTTAGTTTCAGCTCAGGTATTAAGAGGCAAAATCATTTCAACTGGCGGTGAGCCGGTTTCTAATGCCACAGTTTATATTCACGAAATCACTTCGGGTATTGCAGCTGATGAACAAGGCAAGTTCCAAATTAAGCTTAAAGTTGGTACTTATACCTGTGAAATTCGTTCCATTGGATTTGAATCGCAAACAAAAACGATAGACCTGAAACCAAATGGAGCTGATATTCAAATAGTACTTTCCGATAAACCATTACGTTTGAAAGAAGTAGTGGTTACCCGATCAAAAGAAGATCCAGCATATCAGGTTATGCGTCATGCCATAGCACGTGCACCTTATCATCTGTATCAGGTTTCCGCTTTTACTTCTGAAAATTATTTGAAGGGAAGTGCGAAAATAGAGAAAATACCAGGGCTTATGAAGATGATGATTAAAGATAAAAAGTTCTTGTCACTTATAGGTAAACTCATGGTACTTGAGTCGCAGAACGAAATAACTTATCAATCTCCTTCGAAATACAACCAGAAAGTAATTGCTTACAAAAGCTCAATTCCCAAGGAAATGGAGCCAAAAGGAGGAATTAAAATACCTACGTCCAGTGTTTATGAAGCGGTATTTATGGATGAAATTTCACCTTTATCTCCTCAAGCATTTAGTTATTATCAGTTTAAATTAGAGGATATTTTTACGAGTGGAAATTATCAGGTAAATAAAATTAAAGTCACACCCAAGGTAAAAAGTAGAAAACTATTTTCGGGCTATGTGTATATTTTAGAAAATAACTGGAGTGTGTATTCTGTTGATTTGAATGAGGATGAAATGGGCACAACAACACGCACAAAAATCGATTACCACGAAGTTAAACCGAGTGTATTTCTGCCTATTACATATGAAATGAACACTACTATCGGAACCATGGGTGTGAAAGGGTATGCACGGTTTTATTCGTCAGTAAAGTATAAAAACATAAAAGTAAATGAATCTGCAAACCTGATTCGGACTCAAAAGACAAATGAAAAAACCATCAGACCCATTTCAAAAAAGCAACAGAAAGTGCTGGATAAAATAGATGAGTTGTCGGCAAAAGATAAAATATCTACCAAAGATGCTCTTAGGCTCGCACGCTTAACGACATCGGCAATCGAACCAGAAGAATTGAAAGAACAAAAAAAATCTATTGAAATCAAGGATGTAGAACTCGTAAAAATGGAAATAGATTCGATGGCAACAAAGCGCGATTCTACATTTTGGGAAGATGTTCGAAATGTGCCGCTCCGAGCTGATGAAGCTGAAAGCCTAAGCAAAAAGGATACTTTAGAAGCATCAAAATCGGTAAAAGCAACAAACAATTCGATAGAAATTGGTTTTGGAAATTCCGACAGACCAGCAAATATACTAAAAGGCGGAAGTTTGAGTATGGGAAAATCTGTTCGATTGTCATTTGAAGGACTGCTGAGAGGAGCTACGAAAGAATATAACTTTGTGGACGGTTTATGGCTTGGGCAAACAATGTATCTGAACATAAATACAACGAAAACGAACAAGTTGATTATTTCGCCTTCAGCTTATTATACTACTGCCCGAAAATCTTTTGTTTGGAAACTCGATAATATGTACCAATACGCTCCATTTTCAAATGGACAATTTATATTTTCGGTTGGAAATACTACCGAAGATATTCAGCACGATAAAGGAACTTCACGGTTATTTAATTCTGTTTCTTCACTCTTCTTAGGGGATAATTTAATTCGCTTTTATCAAAAGAAATATTTGTTTGCAGAAAATCAAATAGATATATCCAATGGATTACGTTTAACCGCAGGTGCTGCTTATGAAAACAGACAGTTGTTGAGTAATAGAACCAGTTATCATTTTTTTGGAAACCCTCCTCTCCCAAATTCACCAACTCAAGCTTATAGTGACGCTTTTCCTGAAAATTATGCCGCTACTACCTGGTTGAAAATGGAATATACACCTTACTTCAGGTATCGAATCAGAGATGGTAAGAAACAGTACGTCAGCTCTTCTTATCCAACATTCACAGTGGACTACAAAAAAGCAATAAACCTTCAGGATAAAACTGAACAAGCATTGTATGATAAAATTAATTTGTCAGTAAGGCAGAGTTTGAAACTTTCAGAATTTGATAATTTTTATTACAACGTATCAGCCGGAACTTTTCTTACCAAGCAAAAGCTATATGCACCGGACTTTAATTATTTTGTAACTGCGCCCCTATTCATAACCGACAAATCGTTTAATAATACATTCAGTTTGTTGGATAATTATACGAATAGCCATAGTCGATGGTTGGAAACACATTTGAACTGGACTTCCGATTATTTATTACTAAAGCGAATCGGGTTTCTTCAAACTTATCTTTTCAACGAATCATTGCAAATGCATTTATTATGGAGCGAACAAAACAAATCTCCATATGCTGAAGTTGGATATTCAATCGGGTTCAATTATTTTGGAAGAATTGGAATTTTCGGCGGTTTTGATGGCTCAAAGTACAGGAGTGCAGGAGTTAAAATCAGTTTTCCATTATTTTCGTCAATGTTGAATAGATAGTCACGAGTCGCTTTTAATGCTTTTTTACAGTTATTTGCCCTCAAATAAACAATTACTTTCTGAAAAACAGACAGAAAAAGTTATCAACAGTTTGCAGTTTCGAAAAAAACATCTATTTTTGCAGTCCCAAACTCAGAAAGAGAAAAATAATAACGCAAAATACAAAAAGCAATGAAAAGGACATTCCAACCTTCTGTTAGAAAAAGAAAGAATAAACACGGATTCCGTGAAAGAATGGCAACAGCTAACGGACGCAGAGTATTAGCAGCCCGTCGTGCCAAAGGTAGATCAAAACTTACAGTTGCAGATGAAGCACGCCACAAACACTAATCTATCTGCTAAAACAGTATAAAGAAAGTAAAGACTTCCGGTAAGTTTTTACTTTTTTTGTTTTTATGCCCCAATGCCGCAATAAATTCATTATTTTTGGCGTCTAATTAAAAACGATTATAATTCTGTTCATTCCTTTGATAATCAAGTTATGTAATTTCGATCAACTATGGAATTAAAAAAATTTTGGAAAGAAACTTTCGGTGGATTTGTACTTAAAAATGTACTTGTTGCCATAGGTATTATTGTAGCCATATCGTGGATTACTCTTATCTGTATTGATTTCTATACCCATCATGGTGAAGCTGAGGTGATTCCGGATTTAAGAGGGTCGTATGTAGAAGAAGCAGAAGTGATTCTGGCTAAAAAGGGTTTGTATCCACAAGTGATTGACTCGGTTTATGTGCGTGATAAAAAACTTGGAACTATCATTGACCAAATTCCAGCTCCAAATTCCACTGTAAAAAGCAATCGTCCTGTTTACCTTATAATTAATTCCCGCAAAGTAAGACAAGTTAGCTTACCGGAAATTAGTGATGTTTCATATCGTCAGGCAGATGCAATGCTTCAATCGATAGGTTTGAGCGTTGCCAGTGTGGAGTATGCACCTTCTGAATATAAAGATTTGGTTTCGGAAGTAAAATTTCATGGTAGAACTATTTTGCCCGGAACGCGGATACCTGAGGGAAGTGCTTTGGTATTAGTTGTGGGTAATGGTTTGGGTGAAGCAAGCTCAACAGTCCCCACACTAAAAGGAAAAAGATACGATGAAGCAAATAAAGAAGCGGTTGCAGCCTCATTCATTATAGGCGCTATTCAATACGATGATGATCATTCCGGTAATGAATCTGATTATATAATTTATCGTCAACGTCCTGCAGCCGGAACTGCTTTACCAGCCGGGAGCCGCATTGATATTTATCTTACAAAAGATAAATCGCGACTGAATGAAGTATTTGAAGAAGATAAAAAACAAGCGGAAACTGATGAACAGTTTTTCTAAAATTCACATTATCATCAAAACGTGTCAGAAGATTTTTTTGAAGAAATAGAAGAGGATGAAATAGATGGAGTGGGAGAGGAGCAAGAGCTTTTCGAGCATTTTCGATTTGTTGTAGACAAAGGTCAGGCTATGGTTCGTATTGACAAACACCTGGTAAACTGTATGTCTAATACTTCACGCAACAGAATTCAGGAAGCTGCTGATGCTGGAAATATTCTGGTTAACGGAAAGTCGGTAAAATCAAATTATCGTGTCAAGCCAATGGATGTGATAACCATTGTGTTGGCTTATCCGCCCAACGAATTTGAGATTATTCCTCAGGATATTCCAATCAAAATTGTATATGAGGATGATGACATTATGCTTGTCAACAAACAGCCGGGTTTGGTTGTGCATCCGGGATTTGGCAATTTTGATGGCACTTTGCTCAATGCAGTTGCCTGGCGCATGAAAGATAATCCGGGTTTTGATGCCAACGATTCACGCATCGGTTTAGTTCATCGAATTGATAAAGACACATCTGGTCTGATTCTGATTGCTAAAACACCGGAAGCTAAAACTCATCTTGGTAAGCAATTTTTTGACAAGACTACTCAACGCCGTTATCAGGCTCTAGTTTGGGGAAATGTGAAGGAAGACGAAGGAACAATTGTCGGGGCTTTAGCACGTGATCCACGCGACAGAATGTTGTTTACTGTTTTTCCCGAGGGAGAAAATCCAATAGCTAAACACGCTGTAACACACTATAAAGTATTAGAACGGCTTGCGTATGTGACGTTGGTAGAATGTCGCTTAGAAACAGGCCGTACACACCAAATACGTGTTCACATGAAGCATATTGGTCATACGCTTTTCAATGATGAGCGATATGGTGGTCATATTATTCTTAAAGGAACAAATACGGCTATGTATAAAGCCTTTGTAAAGAACTGCTTTTATATTTGTCCACGCCAGGCTTTACATGCCAAAACACTTGGTTTTGTACATCCCCGAACCGGCGAATATATGCATTTTGAAAGTGAATTGCCGGATGATATGCAGGAGTTGATTGACAAATGGCGTAAATATGCTAAGGCATTAGCTGAGGAATAAGAAACCCTTACCCATAAAGGGGAATCAGGTTAGATTTGCTTCTGAATTATGACTAATTTGTAAAATGATATAAACATATTAACAAACTCACCTTTAGGGGTCGGGGTCATCATTATGAAAAAAAATATTGCTATCGTAGCGGGTGGAGATTCGTCGGAAGTGGTTGTTTCTCTCAAAAGTGCAGCAGGACTGCATTCGTTTATGGATAAGGAGCGTTATAACTTATTCATCGTTACCATTGTGGGTCAACTGTGGCAGGTCGAATGGTCTGAAACAGAAAAAATTGTGATTGATAAAAATGATTTTAGTTTTATAAGGAACGAAGAAAAAACTAGATTTGATTTTGCTTATATTACTATCCACGGAACTCCCGGCGAAAATGGTATTCTTCAAGGATATTTTGAACTTATTGGCATACCATACTCATGCTGTGGCGTTCTTGCAGCAGCTATTACTTTCAACAAATTTACCTGCAATCAGTATCTGAAAGGCTTTGGATTGAAAGTTTCGGAGTCATTGGTACTTCGTGCCGGACAAACAGTTTCGGATGATGAAGTGGCTCAAAAAATAGGCTTCCCATGTTTTGTGAAACCTAACGTGGGCGGAAGTAGCTTTGGTGTAACCAAGGTGAAAAATATAGAGCAGGTTCAACCTGCCATAGCTCGTGCATTTGCCGAAGGCGAAGAAGTGATGATTGAAGCATTTATGGCCGGAACAGAAATTACTTGTGGCATTTACAAAACCAAAACCAAAGCGCAAGTGTTACCGATAACAGAAGTCGTAAGCGAAAATGAATTTTTCGATTATGATGCTAAATACAAAGGTCAGGTTCAGGAAATTACACCGGCTCGCATTAGCGACGCTTTGACTGAACGTGTTCAAAAACTTACTTCTGCTATTTACGATATTTTGGGCTGTAAGGGCATTGTGCGTATTGATTATATTATTTCCGAAGGAGATGTTATTAACTTGCTGGAGGTAAACACTACGCCCGGAATGACAGCTACCAGTTTTATTCCACAGCAAATAGCAGCTGCCGGATTGGACATAAAAGATGTGATGACAGAAATTATTGAAAATGAACTAGTATAGTTACAAGGTAATGGTTACATGTTACGAGTATTGGTTTGTTGGAAAAATACAAAATACTACGGTCTTGTAACTTGTAACTTGTAACTCGTAACTATATGATTATGAAAACATTCGACGAAGTAACTCAGCTAATAGCCTCTGAAATTGATCAGATTAACTGGAATAAAGAACCTCAGGGGCTTTATGAACCTATTGGTTATGTCCTTTCGTTGGGTGGAAAGCGTATTCGTCCGGCATTGACTTTAATGGCGTGTAACTTGTTTTCGGACAATGTACAACAGGCGGTAAATTCGGCGTTAGGATTAGAAATATTTCATAACTTCACGTTGCTTCACGATGATATTATGGATCGTGCTGATGTGCGTCGTGGTCGTCCCACCGTACATAAAAAATGGGATGATAACACGGCTATTCTCTCGGGCGATGTAATGCAGATAGCCTCTTATCAGTTCATTACTAAAACTCCGGAAAAATACCTGAAAAAATCGTTAGACCTATTTTCAAAAACAGCAGCAGAGATTTGTGAAGGTCAGCAATATGACGTGGATTTTGAGAATCGTGACAGCGTAAAGGCAGAAGAATATCTTGAAATGATTCGGTTGAAAACTGCCGTTTTACTTGGTGCTGCTCTTCAAATAGGAGCCTGGATCGGTGGGGCAGGAGAGGAGGATGCGCAATTACTTTATGATTTTGGAATCAATATTGGCTTAGCGTTTCAGTTGAAAGATGATTTACTTGATGTGTATGGCGACGAAGCTACTTTTGGCAAGAAAATAGGAGGCGATATTCTGTGCAATAAAAAAACTTATTTGTTGATTCATGCGCTTGAATTGGCAAAAGGCAAAGATGCCGATGAATTGCAAAAATGGCTCAAATCGACAGATGAGAATTTATCTCAAGAAAAAATCTCAGCAATTACATCGCTTTATAATCGACTTGGAGTTAAGACTATTTGCGAAGACAAGATGCAGCTTTTCTATACCAAGTCCATCGCAAATCTCGAAAAAGTGACTGTTTTCAACAATAAAAAGCAAGAATTGAGAAAATTAGCTGAAAAATTAATGTTTAGAAACGATTAATTTTTTATCTTTGTCGGCAAGAATCAATTTTCAATTTATTAATACACAATTTTCAATGCCGATTTGATTGCTTAAGCAATTAATTATCAATTGTCAATTGTCAATTGTCAATTAACATGCCCTACCGCCGACTACCCAACACCGATCAAGCTCGCTTGCGTGCATTGCGTACTGCCATCCAACAAGCAGACAAGGAAAATTATGGCGAACAGATTGTTTCTTACAAAACTATTCATGAGGCAAAAACCTATCTGGGAGGTTTTGAGAAACAATTGATTCAATACCAACAAACGCTCGAAAGTCAAGTTTCTGCCAACAAGCGTTATCAACAAATTGTCCATAACGCCCGCCTTTATATTTCGCATTTTATTCAGGTTTTTAATCTTTCTGTCATTCGCGGTGATATAAAAAAAGACCACAAGATTTTTTACCAATTGGATCCAAATGTTCATATAGTACCTGATTTAAGCACTGAAGCTGCTTTGTTAAATTGGGGAAAATGCATTATCGATGGCGAAAATGAAAGGTTACGTAACGGTGGATTACCAATTTATAATCCTACAATTGCCAAAGTAAAAGTTCATTACGAAGTTTTCAAAGAATACAAGTCAACTCAAAAACTTCATCAAAACACAACTAACCGCAATTGGGAAGATTTGGTGAGCTTACGCGAAAAAGGGGATATGATAATTTTGGACATTTGGAATCAGGTAGAGGCGAAATACAAGGACGAAAGACCGTATTCCCGACTAATGAAGTGCAAAAACTATGGAGTAGTATATTATTATCGAAAAGGAGAAAAAGAACTGACTAAAGTAGATGACTTAATTACCAATTATGTTTAGTCTTTGCATTTTTGTTATTCAATTATATGCGAAGCAGTTATAATTTTATCCATGCGAATGTCTGATTTTTCGGAAGGAATTTTGGGCAACAATTGAAAATCAAATCCCACCCCTATTTTTATGGAATGATTGCTTTTTAAGAAGCGGTCATAAAACCCTTTTCCGCGTCCCAGACGATTCTTTTGAATATCGAAAGCTATTCCCGGAACTAATACCAAATCAATGTCTTCGGTATAATTTTCGGATGAATCAGGCTCCCAAATTCCCAATGAACCTTTTTTCATTTTCTCCGTTGACGAGTAAGACTTTAAAATCAGATTGTCACCAACTACAGTTGGGAGTATTATTTGTTTTTGGGCACTCCACTTTTCAACAATTTCATGGGTAGGTAACTCATTTGGAGTTGACCAATAAAGCAGAATATTTTTGGCGATTTTAAATTCCGGCAAAGTTTCTATTTTGTCGAAAACTACATTGGCCTCCTGCTGTTTTTGAACCACCAAAATTTGCTTTTTTAATTCTCCAATTTTTTTCCTCACAGAAGTTTTTTCAACATAAATATTTTTTGAACGACCCGAAAAACCGAACAATATTTTGGAAATTATTTTTTTCATTCTAGCCTTTATTTACAATTTTTTTCATTACAAAATTAGATATTTAATCAAAGTAAAGAACTAGGGTCAAAAATTATTTTAATATTTTATTCAAAAATCATTGTTAATCCATTCCTTTTTTATAGCTTTGTTAATCAATTAGGGATTGACGCTCTTTAGTTTACAGTTTTTTTGTCATCAAAACCTTAGAATTCTTATGAAGAAAATATTTTTTGTGTTTACATTTATTCTTTCATTTCAGTTTCTTCAGGCTCAAATTTCCAGCATTATTCCGTCTTCTAATGCTATTGCTCAAACTTCGGTTGCAGATTCGCGTAACTGGTCTGCTTTTAATAATCCTTCTTCGCTGGGTTATGTTGAAGAAACGGAGATTGCCATTGAATATGAAAACAGATTTTTGCTTTCGGAACTTTCAACCAAAAGTGTTCAATTGGCTTTGCCTTTCAGTTTAATGAACACAGGCTTTTCTTTCTCACATTTTGGTTATTCACTATACCATGAGATGATGCTCGGGATTTGTTTTTCCCGGAATTTTTCCAACAAATTTTCCATGGGCATGCAGTTTAATTATTATACCGCCTTTTTTACCGCCTCTAACTCCTATCATGGAGCTCTATTACCTCAAGTTGGATTATCAGTTAAACTATCTCCAAAATTAAGTTTGGGTTTTCATTCTTTTAATCCTTTTCAAACCAATATAAAAACGGAATTTATAGTAAAACGCATTCCATCTATTTTCAGTTTAGGCACTGAGTATTTTTTTTCGCCTGAAGTGGTTTGGCGCACGCAGATGGATAAAGAGGTTAGTAGCAATTATCGGTTTGCGACCGGGTTTGAATACCAAATGTTACATAATTTGAATGTTAAATTAGGAGCCTATAGTTCTGATTTTTTGGTTCCATGTCTGGGATTTGGTTTTAAAACCGGAGCTTTTCTTATTGATTTAAATTGCGAATTACATCCGTTGCTTGGTTTAAATACCAATGCAGCAATTAAATATAGATTTATAAAATAAGATATCACCTTAACCTAAACTATCGTGAAACGCTTGTTTGTCTATTTGTTTTCACTTTTGGCTTGTTCTTACACATTAAGAGCACAGGATGTTGTTTCTACTACCGAGCAATTAATTGCAGATATTTTTGAACAATATACTGCCGAAAGTGAGGAAGCCATTGACTACGATAGTTTTTATGAAGATTTGCTGTTTTGTGCTCAAAACCCGATTAATCTGAATCAGACAACGCGCGAAGAGTTGGAGAAGTTACCGTTTTTATCGGAAATTCAGGTTGAAAATATTATTGTATATGTTTACCGGTTTGGTCCGATGCAAACAATTTATGAATTACAGTTGGTTGAAGGGCTTGATATGACTGATATCAGGCGAATGCTCCCTTTTGTAAAAGTTGGTGAGGGTTTGGATACTAACAAGAAAATTTACTGGAGGGATTTGTTGAAATATGGTAAAAACGAACTCTGCTCCCGTTTCGATAAAGGTTTGGAAACTAAAGAAGGCTATCAACTTTTGTCAGAAGAAGGTATAAATGCAGGTCAGGTAAATGCAGGTAACTATCTAGGGAGTCAGATTTATAACTCTTTGAGATACCGCTTTCATTATAAAGACAGAGTTCTGTTTGGATTAACGGCAGAAAAGGATGCCGGCGAACAATTTTGGGGACCAACGCATAAAGGTTATGATTTTTATTCGTTTCATGCTCAATTAAATAATTTCGGAAAGTTTAAAACTATTGTCGTGGGAGCTTTTCGAGCAAATTTCGGACAAGGTTTAGTTTTGCATCCCGAATTTGGAATAGGAAAGTCATCGTATGTGCTGAATGTTACACCCCGTAATTCAGGATTGAAGAAATTCAGTTCGACCGATGAAAGTAATTTTTTTCGTGGCGGAGGTGTTACGGTTCGATTTGGCAAGTTTGATGTTTCGGCTTTTTATTCTAATAAAATGATTGATGGTGACACAGTAAACGGAGCTTTTTCGAGTATCCTTAAAACTGGATATCACAGAACTTTGGACGAATTGAGAAAAAAATATACTGTGAATCAACAAATTGTTGGTGGTAATGCAACTTATACCAATATGAATCTACAAGTTGGTGTTACAGCTGTTCATACCGAATTAGATAACACGTTGACGCCTGATAAATCTGTTTATAATTATTTCTATTTTTCTGGAAAGAAACAAACTACCGGAGGTGTTTTTTATAGATACCGCTGGGAAAAACTCAATTTATTTGGCGAAACCGCTACTACCGATAATGGTTCTATAGCCACTCTGAATGGTTGTTATTTTAGTCCTCTTTCAAATATCAGTCTTGTTGTTTTACATCGATATTACTCACCTGAGTACGATACGTTTTATGCTTCTTCATTTTCCGAAACTTCAAGGATAAACAATGAAAGCGGGTTGTATCTCGGAGCTGAAATTCGTCCATTCAGGAAATGGAAGTTTGCTTCTTATGCTGATAGTTATCGCTTTTCGTGGCCTAAATATGGTATTGATGTACCCTCCCTTGGCAAAGACTATTTGTTTCAGGCAGATTTTGCTCCTAAGCGAGATATTGCCATGTATTGGCGATTTAAATTCACAGAAAAACAAACCAATTTATCTACCTTGGGAGCTGTGATGCCGGTGGTTGTGCCGCTTCAAAAAACGTCGTTGCGTTATCAGTTGACTTATGCGTACGGGAACTTTAGTTTTAAAAATGTGCTGGAAGGAAATTTATCCCGGCAGGCAGATACCGGTTGGACATATGGCGTTATTGCTTTACAGGATGTGAGCTATGCTTTTCAATCCATTCCGCTAAAAGTAGATTTCAGGTATCAGTTTTTTGATGCGGTAAATTATGAAAACCGCCTTTATTCATTCGAGAAGGATGTGCTTTATGCGTTCTCCATTCCCATGTATTTTGGCTTAGGAAACCGATATTATCTGAATTTGCAATATGACTTGAATAAACAGTTGTCTCTTTGGTTTAAAATAGCACAAACGGTATATGCCGACGACCGTGAGTCATTGAGCAGCGGCAATGAAACTATTTCAGGTAATCGAAAAACGGATGTACGGTTGTTGGTAAAGTGGGAGTTTTAAGTTTTGATAGAGTTTTTTAAGTACAATAATTGATAAAAATTCATTGAAATTTGACATACAGTCAAATATTTAGCAAAACCTGCCATCTCTACATTGCAATTTTAGAATATTGCTGTATCTTTGTATTGTTTTTAAGCTCGAAGAAAAATTCCTCCCGCCGATTACCAGAACATTATATCTCAACAAGATGGATTTATTAGAAAAAATTATGGCACGCGCCAAGGCAAACTTACAACGTATCGTATTGCCTGAAGGTACTGAAATCCGCACTTTGAAGGCTGCGGATATTATTCTGAAAGAAAAAGCTGCTAGGCTTATTTTGATTGGAAATGAGAATGATATTCAAAAGTTAGCTACTGAAAATAACCTGACTCACATTGCTGAAGCCACGATTATTGACCCGGAAACCAATCCGAAAATGGTGGATTATAGCAATTTACTTTTCGAACTTCGTAAAAGTAAAGGTATGACTATAGAAGAAGCAACAAAACTTGCAAAAAATCCGTTATATTTGGGTTGTTTAATGATTAAGAACGGCGATGCCGATGGCGAACTGGCAGGAGCTCAAAATACAACCGGAAACGTACTGCGTCCTGCTTTTCAAATAATAAAGACTTTACCGGGAATAAATGTTGTTTCAGGTGCGTTGTTGATGTTCACACCTACGCCTCAGTATGGCGAAAATGGGTTATTGGTTTTTGCAGATTGTGCTGTAAATCCAAATCCAACAGCACCAGAGCTGGCTCAAATTGCTGTTTGTACAGCCGAAACAGCTCGTGTAATTTGTGGATACGAACCACGTGTAGCGATGCTGAGTTTCTCGTCGAAAGGCAGTGCAAAACATGAACTGGTTGACAAAGTAGTGGAAGCTACCCGACTTGCTAAAGAAATGTCACCGGAATTAATGATTGATGGTGAATTGCAAGCAGATGCAGCACTGGTTCCTTCGGTTGGACAGAGCAAAGCACCCGGAAGTAAAATAGCAGGACATGCCAATGTATTGGTTTTCCCTGATTTACAAGCAGGAAATATTGCTTATAAACTGGTTGAGCGCTTTTCTGGAGCACAGGCTGTGGGTCCGATTTTACAAGGCATGGCAGCTCCGATTAATGACCTGTCTCGTGGTTGCTCTGTGGATGATATTGTGAGGATGATTACGATTACTTCTAATCAGGTAGCCCCCTGCCCCCCAAAGGGAGAGTAAGGAGGTAACCTCTATTATTTAAAAAATATATTTATACAATTATAACTAACTAAATGACCTCCTTTTTGGGGAGGCTGGAGGGGCTTAATTATGGCAGAAGAAATTATTGAAGCAATTGAACGCTACGGTTTGAGTAAGCGCAACCGAAAGCGGACACTTTTTTCGCGTATCGGTGTGGTTGGTTGCGGTAAGGAAGGGAGCGTAATTGCCACCACGGCTGCTCTCAATGGCATGGAAGTAGTTTTTTTGGAACCTTCGGAAGAAAGAATTGGTAATGCTTTTATTCGCATAGAGGATAAGTTAGATAAGAAAATTGAGAGTTGGGGTTTGACAGAAAATGAAAAAAAGGCCATACTCTCCCGAATTTCAGGAACTACCAATTACGAAGATTTCAATGGTTGTGATTTTGTAATTGAAGCTATTCGTTACGATGATCAAACAGGCGAACGCCGCATCAATCAACGCAAGGAAGTATTTTTACAATTAGAGAAAGTTCTTTCGCCAAATGCCATTATTGCGTCGAACGTTTCTACTGTAATCGTTACCGATTTAGCTGCCGAGCTTGAACACACTGAACGTTGTATCGGCTTGCATTTCTTGTCTAATATTCCCGGATCTCAGATTATCGAAATTGTTCCCGGATTAAATACTTCAAGCGAAACGTTTGATAAAGTTTGTCAATTTGCTAAATTGATTAATCACCAGTATGTTCCGGTTATGGAATCTGCAGGTTTAATTAGCATCAGGTTGTTCCTTATTCAATTGAACGAAGCTTGTGCCATTCTGATGGAAGGTATTTCAACTGTTGAAGATATTGATCTTGTACTGACAGTTGGTTTTGGCCATCGTCAGGGAGTTTTCCGTACTGCCGACCAAATGGGTATTGAAAAAATCGTAAAGTTGCTTGATAATCTGTGGGAAGAGTACGGAAGTATAAAATATAAACCATCGCCGGTTCTTTTGCGACTATCACGAGCAAAACATTATGGCGTAAGTCGTAGTAAAGGTTTTTACACATACGACGAAGCAGGGAACGTGATAAAATAAACTGAAAAAGGGATGAAAATATTAGTTTTAAATTGTGGTAGCTCTTCAATAAAATATAAATTGCTTGATATGGAGAGCAATCAGGAACTTGCTTCCGGAGCTGTTGAAAAGATTGGGATGAAAGGTTCGTTTCTGAAACATAAACGTCAGGATGGAGCAAAGGTGATGTTAAAAGGCGAAATTCTGGAACATCAGGTTGGCATTGAATACATATTAGGAATTCTTACCAGCGAAAAACACGGTTGCATTGAATCTTTAGAAGAAATTAACGGTGTAGGTCATCGAGTGGTACATGGTGGAGAGAAGTTTAATACCAGCGTATTGATTAACGACGAAGTAATTCAGAAGTTAGTAGAATGTATTGACATTGCACCACTACACAATCCTCCTAATTTAGCCGGTATCAATGCCATTGCTGAATTATTACCTTCTGTACCGCAAGTGGCTGTTTTCGATACCGCTTTCCATCAAACTATGCCTGATTATGCATACATGTATGGTATTCCGTATGCACTTTACAAAAAATATGGCATTCGCCGATATGGTTTTCACGGGACAAGTCATCGCTATGTATCAAAGACTGCTGCTGAATTCCTCGGACTGGATTATAATAACTCAAAAATCATTACTGCTCACATTGGTAACGGCGTGTCAGTAACGGCCATTGAAAATGGAAAATCAATAGATACTTCTATGGGGTTCACGCCTATTGAAGGTTTAATGATGGGAACCCGTTCGGGTGATGTAGATCTTGGCGTTGTTACATTTTTAATGGAAAAAGAAATGATCGGTTCTGCAGATGTTTCTACACTGTTTAACAAACACAGTGGATTGCTTGGAATTTCAGGAATTACTTCGGATATGCGCGATATTGATATTGCAATCAAAGAAGGTAATGAGCGTGCACGTCTGGCTCGTGAAATGTACGTGTATCGCCTGCGGAAATACATTGGTGCTTTTGCAGCCGCCATGGGTGGTGTTGACGCAATTGTATTTACAGGAGGTATTGGTGAAAATCATGTATTTACACGTCGTTACATTTGTGAAGGACTGGGCTTTATGGGCGTAAAAATTGATTACGATATAAATGCTGTTTCTCAGGGAATAGCTGTGAAACTCAGCACAGAAGACTCTCACGTAAAAGTTGCAGTAATTCCAACAGATGAAGAGTTTATGATTGCATCTGATACACTCGAAATACTGAATAGATTGAATTAATCTTTCATATAAGATAATTTATGACACCTGAAACTATATAGTTTCAGGTGTTTTTTTTGCACTCTAATTTAAATTGCGGTGTGTTTTAGGTCACGAGCAAAAAATATTCAAATTAAATTTCTATATTTGTAACAATAAACCTTTTTTGCTGTCAATCAATAAAAATCAATTTAAGAATCACAATAAATGAAAATACTTGTTCTGAACTGTGGAAGTTCATCCATTAAGTACAAACTGCTTGACATGGATAGCAAAGTAGAACTAAGCTCAGGAGCTGTTGAAAAAATCGGCATGAAAGGGTCATTCCTGAAGCATGTCCGTCGCGATGGACAAAAGGTTTTGCTTAAAGGGGAAATTCTCGAACATCAGCTTGGGATTGAATATATTCTGGGCGTTTTGACCAGTCAAAAGCATGGATGTGTTGAATCGTTGGAAGAAATTAATGCGGTGGGTCACCGCGTGGTTCATGGAGGCGAGAAATTTAATTCCAGTGTACTAATTACTGAAGAAGTTATTCAGAAGATTGTAGAATGCATAGATATTGCTCCACTGCACAATCCGCCAAATCTGGCCGGTATAAAGGCCATTACAGAACTTTTGCCCTCAGTTAAACAAGTGGCCGTATTTGATACTGCATTTCACCAAACCATGCCCGATTATGCCTATATGTACGGCATTCCTTATTCGTTGTACACAAAATACAGTATTCGCAGGTATGGTTTTCATGGAACAAGTCACCGATATGTAGCTCGCCGTGTTGCAGATTTCCTCGGACTCGACTACAACAATTCACGCATTATAATTGCTCATTTAGGCAACGGAGCATCTGTCTGCGCTATAAAGAATGGTCAGTCGGTAGATACTTCCATGGGATTTACCCCAATCGAAGGATTGATGATGGGAACGCGCTCAGGCGATGTAGATCTGGGTGCGGTAACTTTCCTGATGGAAAAAGAAATGATTGGTGCAGCTTCGGTTTCCACGCTGTTTAATAAACATAGCGGTGTGTTAGGCGTTTCCGGAGTGTCGTCGGATATGCGTGATGTAGATAAAGCTAAAAAGGAAGGTAATGAACGTGCTCGTTTGGCTTGGGAAATGTATGAATATAAAGTGATGAAATACATTTCTTCATATGTAGGTGTACTGAATGGTGTGGATGCTATTGTGTTTACAGGTGGAGTAGGAGAGAACCAGACAGAAACACGAGAATATGTCTGCAAGCATTTGGCTTACCTGGGAGTGAAAATTGATTTCGACTTGAATAAGATTACGAAGGGTAAAGAAATGCTCCTGAGCACGCCTGAATCAGCTGTAAATATCTGTGTTATCCCTACCGACGAGGAATTTATGATTGCTTCTGATACACTCGAGATAGTACAACAAAATTAATTTTACATATTTTCGTTGATAATTTGATAAAACGTCTTACACCTGTGTGTCTGACGTTTTTTTTGGGGGGGGATGATAGGTTTTGATGCTTTAAGAGTCAAGTCATATCTGGTGGGCAATAAAATAAGGAATTAATTTTATCTCATGCTTTCAAGCCTGGCAGCATCTAATCTAAGCAAGATAAAAAGCAAAATAGTAAAACCCCACAGTGACGAGCCTCCATAGCTAAAAAAGGGCAAAGGAATGCCAATAACAGGCATTATGCCGAGCACCATTCCAATATTTATTGTCAGGTGGAAGAAGAAAATACTGGCTACGCAATAAGCGTAAACGCGGCTGAATTGGTCGCGCTGTCGTTCTGCAATTCGAAGAAGACGCATTAGCAGCAGCCAATAGACAAGCAATACCAGGGTAGAACCCCAAAAACCATGTTCCTCGCCAACAGTGCAAAAAATAAAATCGGTATCTTGCTCCGGCACATATTTAAGTTTAGTCTGAGTACCGTTCAAAAATCCCTTTCCCCAGAAACCACCGGAACCAATGGCAATTTTTGATTGGTTCACATTATAACCAGCACCGGTAAGGTTATTCTCCATTTTCAATAGCTCTTTGATGCGGACTTGTTGGTGTGGCTCGAGCACTTTTTCAAATAAGTAATCGGCTGAAAAACAAAACAAAACAGAGCCTAATGAGAATATTACCAAAAACCAATATCTCTTATACCGGTAAAAGAGCTCAATTATCAGCCAATAAATGCACGAAGCCACTACAGTGAAGATAGCAACGTAATTGTAACTGACATAAAACCAGATATTCAGGACATACGTAATGGCACCGATAACAAATGTTCCCAACAGTAAAAAGAAAGCTTCTTTTGTGTTTTTTCCAAAGAAAATGGCATATACAATTTGAACCAGCAAAATTATGCCCATGCCCAGCACCATGCCTAATGTGCCTCTGTCTACCTGAATGGGGATGATACTTAGTTTGATAATTACAACAAAAAGCAGAACGGCAAATGATCCGATCAGTAATACAATACCATTCATTCCTTCCCGATACAGCATCAACAGAAAAGCAAGAAAGACTAATGCAGTACCCGTTTCATTTTGAAGTATAATCATTGCAAAAGGTGCAAAGATTATCAACCCCAACGGAATTAAATCTTTCCAGTTCTTTAGTTTGTAATTATACGAACTCATAAACTTGGAAAGGGCCAGTGCAGTAGCCACTTTGGCTAATTCGGCCGGTTGAAAACGGATGGGTCCAAACACTAACCACGAATGCGACCCTTTAATATCAGGGGCAATAGACCGGGGGGCAAAGATGGTTACAATCAACAGAAATATAGCGAAACCATAAATAAAATAGGCAAAAAAGTTGTACATCCTGGAGTCAATTAACAATAATGCTC
>Ga0302296_1000188_pt1 | contig 54575 bp, 38 predicted proteins | sample III_Fen_N3_1_FD_194546 | JGI IMG/M metagenome (GOLD analysis project Ga0302296, IMG submission 194546) | Peat permafrost microbial communities from Stordalen Mire near Abisko, Sweden - III_Fen_N3_1 | ecosystem: Environmental > Terrestrial > Soil > Wetlands > Permafrost | place: Sweden: Abisko... | reverse complement strand
AAAAACAAGCTGTTGAAAAAGCGAACCAATCGGCCCAACAACCGATACAAAGCAGTGACAGCATCCATTAATGAATAAATTGAAATAAAAAAAGTGTCAGGCGTCTTGAAAAAGACGGATAGACACTTTTTTTGTGCGGAAAGATGAATAGTTAATTGGCTTGTTCCAGATTCGATAAATCTGATTATGTGAAATAAAAATATTTTAAGGCGCTATTTTGAAGATTATTTCCAAAAGTATCATCCCCGCTATAACTTGTTTTCGAATATGTCCTTTGTTATATGAGAATGGTTTTAGCTGATTGGTAGAATTTCCAGTTCCACCTTTTTTGTATTATAGGAATTTGTAAACTATCTGTTACATATATTAAAAAACATTCACTATATTTGTATTGTCAAAATTTAATAGTAAATAGGAATTAAGTTGCATCAAATGAACTGTTTAAACTTTTTTGGATATTCTTATTGATTCGGATATTAAAACATGAATTACCTGATATAACAGAATAATAGAAGAGTAAAAGTTTCATAAAATAAAATAACGTAAGTTCGATATAAGGAATAGTCAGTTAGGACTTAAATGTCAATAGAAAACATAATCTGATTTGAATAATTTCACGTTGAGAATCAACATATTTATCCCCTGACGGGGAAAACAATCCTTGAAATAACATATTCTATTGATATCTGTTCCCTACGGGAAAGTTACTGGATGTATTTCAATTAGTTAAGTGAATCCTAACGTAGAACTCACGTTAAAATAATTAATCATTGAAAATTAATAATTAACAATTGTCAGGATGCTTAAATGGAAGCATTTGTAGATGAACAAATATATCATTAAATATCTACGATTACTTATATGTTGTAAAAATAAACATGGATAATTACAATCAGATCATTGCCAAAACTTTTTAATATACAGATATGTTAGTATGTCCTGCTAACGGGACAAAGAATTTAAATAAAACAAAAAAACCTATATGAAATTAAAATTATTTACCTGTATTGTTGTTGTATTATTCAGCCTGAATGCATTGGCACAAAGTTCGCATAGGACAGCGGATGAAGTACTTGAACAGACAGGGATTAAAGATCAGGTGGATCAGCTCGATGATATGATTGAGTCGAAGATTGAAGAAAAAAAGAATTCGTTTGCTACGCAGGAACAATTTGGAAAGTTTAAGGATATCATGACTTCGGGCCTTAATTCAAAGAATGCCATGAAGTTTATGGCTGAATATCTTGAGAAATATTCAAATGAAGACAGCCTGAAGCTGGTAATTATATTATACAAAGATCCTTTTATGCAGGAGTTCAACAAAGTTGAAAAAGAGGCTGCTTCACCTTCAAAGCAACGGGAAATGTTGGATTTCTACCAGGGCATGAATACCAATCCGCCTGCGCAAAACAGGGTACAGCAACTGGTGAGTCTTAACCAGGAAATGAGAACCTCAGAATTTATGGCTAAAATGATGCAAAACGTGGTTGTTTCAATGATAAAAGGTGCCAACAATAGCCTGCCAGGCGATAAAGAAGTTTCGGACGAAGAGATAAAATTGAAAATGGATTCATCCCTTCAGGGTGACTTAGCAAAACAGTTGACAAACCAGCTGATAGCCTACTCAATTTTTATTTACAAGGATGTACCCGACGAAAAAATGGACCATTACCTGGAAGTGTGGAAAAGTCCGACAGGAAAGTACTGCATTGACCAACTGATGAAAGCCTATGATTATTCATTCTCTAAAATGGGCGAATTAACAGGGAAATTATTACCGATATTGGATAAGAACAAGAAATAGAAAATCTGTATTAGAATTGCTCAGAATCTTATAATAAAAGCCTCCGAAGTAGGAGGCTTTTATTAGGTGCTTTTTACAACCCGATCAGTTTTTCCACTTCTGTCCAGTTTACTACATTCCAGAAAGCTTTCACATAGGCTATCCGTTTATTTTGATATTTCAGGTAATAGGCATGTTCCCATACATCTATGGTCAATACGGGTTTTCCTTTTACTTCTGCTTTTTGCATCAACGAATTGTCCTGATTAGGAGTAGAGATGATGCGTAATTTACCGGTCTTTTCTTTAATAACCCATGCCCATCCTGATCCAAACTGACCAACAGCAGCTTTTTCGAACTCAGCTTTAAAGGCATCAATGCTTCCAAAATTTTCAACAAGTATTTTTTCCAGTTTAGGGGACATTGGAGCTGAGCCGGCAGGTGCCAGGATACTCCAAAAGAAACTGTGGTTGTAATACCCTCCGCCATTATTCCTGACTGCCGTTTGGATGTCAGCCGGTAATTCATTTATGTTTTGAATAAGGTCCACAATATCCTTTTTGTACAGCTCGGGATATTTCGCCAATGCCTTGTTCAGGTTGCTGACATAAGCAGCATGATGAAAATTGTAATGGATATACATGGTTGTGCTGTCAATGGTTGGCTCCAACGCGTTGTATTTGAACTGTAAGGCAGGTAATTTAAATTGTCCGAAACATAACAGGGTGGTGGTCATAAGTAAGAACATAACTGATTTAAATCGTTTCATGTTTTTTGGGGTTTATAATTATTAACTTTAAATTATCATAATTATAACAAGAAATATCTTGTTTTGTTTGAATGAATTTTAATTTAAATGTAATAGTATTTTTTTTGATTGTATTTTTTTCAGATTTAACCCTTGAAATTGTACTATTTTTTTAAATAAATCGTTATTGATTTTACAATACTTGAGGATTGAAATGAATTGACCTGTAATTTGGGTTAAAGCTGAAATTTTAGTATATTTGCAGGTTAAAATTAAGAAAATAAATCAAACAACTATTATTGAATGATCGACTATATAAAAGGCGAAATAACCGAACTGACCCCTGCTTACGTAGTACTTGAAACAAGCGGGATCGGATATTTTGTAAATATTACGTTACCAACGTTTTCATTTCTTGGAGAACAGACAACTGCTAAATTATTTATATTCGAATCAATCCGTGAAGATGCACACGTACTTTACGGATTCAGGTATCAGAGCGAGCGTCAGTTGTTTTTATTGCTAATCTCTGTTTCCGGTATTGGAGCTAATACCGCACGAATGATTATGTCATCATATTCGGCACAGGAAATTCAGGAAATGATTGCATCGGGAAATGTATCTGCTTTAAATGCAATCAAGGGAATTGGAACTAAAACTGCCCAACGGATAATAGTTGATTTAAAAGATAAAATTGTTAAAGGAAGCGGTGGAAGCGATATGCCAAATCTTATAACGAATAAAAATGCAGAACAAAAAGAAGAAGCAGTTTCAGCATTAATCATGCTTGGATTTGCTGCTGCTGCATCACAGAAAACGGTTGAGCGAATCCTGATTGAACAACCGACTCTTAAAGTTGAACAACTGATTAAGCTGGCACTGAAAATGATGTAAGACTTCTTAGGAATGAGGAATGAAGAAAGTGCCGGTAGGTAGTAGGTAGTAGGTAGTTGGTAGTAGGTAGTTGGTAGTCAGGAATGAATATAAGCTTTAAGGCTAGAAATATTAATAAGCGAGAAAATAAAATATCCAATTAAAAAACGTTTTAACCCGATTGAAGGGTGGTTGATATTGAATATCACAAATCCATAATTCAGAGTCAGCAAATTTTATTTTACAGAAGCAAAAATTATTTATGATTTTTACAAATAAGACATTCGCTAAAATACTTTTCTGTGGCATTGTAGTTAGTACGGCTTATGCTTTTGTAGCTGCCAGTGAACATTATGCCGTTGGAAATCAAACTGTAGAATCAAGTGTTGCCCCAACAGATACCACCCAACCTGCCCACCCTAAATTTCCCATCAAAAAATACAAACAGGATACATACGAAGAGTTGAATCAGAAGTATCCGATGGATGCACCAAAACCGGATAATGTGAAGTCGGTTGTTGAATATGACGCAAAGTCGGGAAATTATGTATTACGGACTTTTGTAGGAAATAACGAAATAGCCACTCCTTTTTTAATGACCGAGCAGGAATACCGCAATTTCTCGGCCAAAAAGGATATGCAGACTTACTGGAAAGAAAAAAACTCCAAAGCAGGAGTAAATAATGAAGATAAGTTTTCGATATCGGACATGAAATTTAATATCGGAGCTGCTGATAAGGTGTTTGGGGCCGGTGGGGTTCAGGTCAAGACACAGGGATCGGCAGAACTGGTCTTTGGATTCAAAAGCAATACAGTAAATAACCCTGCATTGACAGAGCGGATGCGTACCTCAAATATCTTTGATTTCAATGAAAAGATACAGTTGAATGTAACCGGTAGCGTGGGCGATAAGGTTAATTTTGGATTGAACTATAATACGGAATCGAGTTTTGATTTTGACCAGAAAATGGTGAAACTTGCTTATAAAGGAAAAGAAGATGATATTATAAAGAATATTGAGGCCGGGAATGTGAGCATGCCACTGAATAGTTCACTGATAACAGGAAGTACGGCTTTATTTGGAATAAAAACAGAATTGCAGTTTGGAAGATTGAATATTGTTGCACTGGCTTCACAACAGGAATCACAAACTCAGACCGTTAGTTCGAAAGGCGGTGCTCAGACAACTAAATTCGATATTAGTGCTGATAATTATGATGAAAACAGGCACTTCTTTTTATCCCAATACTTTAGGGATACTTACGAGAATTCAGTGAGCAAACTTCCTTATATTTCATCCGGAATCAACATTAACAACCTGGAAGTATGGGTTACAAACAAACGTGGAGTCTATGATCAATCCAGAAATATTATCGCTTTTTTGGATTTAGCGGAAGCAGATACGATTGAAAACCCATATTGGAGAACAAGTCCGGCAGATAAAAACCCTGTCAATAAAGCCAATAAACTTTATAGTTTTATGACCGGTATTTCAGGGATTCGTGATATTCAAAAAACAAATTCACTTTTATCTACAATATCATCATTAACGGGAACAAAACCTTTCAATGGGGGTGAAGACTATGAAAAAATTGAGAGTGCTCGGAAGCTGGATCCATCAGAATATACGTATAGCAAGACATTGGGAATTATATCATTGCGAACAGCATTAAACCCGGATGAAGTGCTGGGTGTTGCTTATGATTATTCATTCAAGGGGCAGACCTATCAGGTGGGTGAATTCTCAACCAATCCTGTTACAGATGTTCAGGGAGATATAAAAAACCCTGCCCTGTTAGTGAAATTACTGAAAGGAACTTCGCAGTCGATTAAGTTAAGGTCCTGGAAGTTGATGATGAAAAATGTATACAGCCTGGGAGCCCTTCAAATACAACCGGACAAATTCCTGCTGAATATTGTTTACCGGAATGATTCGGTAGGTACCGACCTTCGATACCTTACCGAAGGAAACATAAAGAATCAGATCTTGTTGCATGTCATGAACCTGGATAAGCTGGATTCAAAAAATGCTCCTTTAAAGGATGGGGATGGCCGATTTGATTATGTAGAAGGATATACTGTGCAATCTAATACAGGACGAATCATTTTCCCTGTACTGGAACCTTTTGGATCTCATCTAAAAATAGCTATTGGAGATACAGCCATTGCCCGGAAATACGTTTATCAACAATTATATGATTCGACCCTGGTCGTTGCACGTGAATTCAGTGAAAAGAATAAATTTCATCTGGTAGGTGAATACAAAGCCTCATCTGGATCGGAAATCCGCCTGAATGCCATGAATGTACCACGTGGTTCAGTTACAGTCACTGCAGGAGGAGCTACTTTGGTTGAAAATAAGGACTATACCGTTGATTATACGATGGGAACTGTAACCATTATCAATACTTCCCTAATGGAGTCGGGAACGAATATTGATGTGAAACTTGAAAACCAATCGATGTTCAGTATGCAACGTAAGACATTGTTGGGAACCCATTTAGAATATAAGTTCAATAAGGATTTTAGTTTGGGTGGTACCATTATGCACCTTTCGGAAATGCCGTTAACCACAAAAGTCAATACAGGAAGCGAGCCGATTTCAAATACAATATGGGGAATGAATACTTCATGGCGGACAGAATCGCAATTCCTGACCAATATGCTCAACAAGTTGCCTTTTGTAAATGCAGTAAAACCTTCCACCATTGCTTTAAATGCTGAAATAGCGCAGCTGATACCTGGTCATTCCAGTGTGGTAGGGAGTGCCGGCCTGGCCTATATTGATGATTTTGAATCTACTCAAACGTCGATAGATATCCATTACCCTGCAAACTGGTATCTGGCTAGTACCCCTTATAATAACGGACCCAATGCACTTTTCCCGGAAGCAAAATTTAGCGACAATATTGATTACGGTAAAAACAGAGGTTTATTAGCCTGGTATTATGTTGATCCGGTGTTCAATAACAGTGATACACGTTCGAATCCTGATTATATCCGGAATAACCTGGAATTGCAATCCAACAATCTGACCCGTGATGTGTATGTACCTGAAATTTTTCCAAACAAGCAAACACTGGCTACTCAGACATCCAGGTTGACTGTTATGAACCTGTCGTTTTATCCAACCGAACGTGGACCATATAATCTGGATATAAATCCTACCGCGACATCTGCCGGTATAAACCCGGATGGAACGTTGGCAAATCCGACTAAACGGTGGGGTGGTATTATGCGAAAGCTGGATGCAACAGACTTTGAAGTTTCCAATATAGAATATATTGAATTCTGGATGATGGATCCTTATGTTGCCGGAGGACTTGATCAGGCTAAAAAAGGAGATTTATACTTCAACCTGGGTGATATCAGTGAAGATATATTAAAAGATGGAAAAAAATCATATGAATCGGGTTTGCCAATTGATGGGGATGTCACCAAAACCGATACAACTACATGGGGACGTGTGCCAAGAACGCAATCCACAGTAAATGCCTTTGACAATACGCTTGGTGCACGCAAAAACCAGGATGTCGGATTAGACGGATTGTCTAATAACGATGAATTCCTTTATCCGACCTATAAGAATTATGTCGATCAGGTAAATGCAAAAATTTCTCCTGAAGAACGGTTGAAAATGCAAGCTGATCAGTTTTCACCACTCAAGGATCCGGCAGGTGATAATTACCATTTTTACCGGGGTACGGATTTTGATAATGCTCAACTTGATATTTTGACCCGCTATAAACATTATAATGGAACAGAAGGGAATTCACCCGATGCTACTACAGTGGTGGAATCGTATGCTACATCAGCTACTTCAATCCCGGATGATGAAGATATCAACGGGGATAATACCATGAACGAATATGAAAAGTATTATCAGTATAAAGTCAATATCACAAAAGATAATATGGCGGTTGGGAAAAACTACATTACTGACGCCATAACCTCACAGGTAACGCTTAAAAATGGTAAGACTGAAGCAGTAACATGGTATCAGTTCAAAATTCCAATCCGGGAAAATCCTGAAGCGATAGGTGGTATACGGAACTTTAAATCGATCAGGTTTATACGTATGTTCATGACCAACTTTGATAGCGATGCCCATTTAAGGCTTGCTACACTCGATTTGGTACGTGGTGAATGGCGTGGCTTCACAAAACCACTGTATGAAACCGGTACAACAGCTCCGAGCCAAACGGGCAAACTGGATATACAGGCTGTCAATATTGAGGAAAATGCCAGTAAATCGCCGGTAAATTATGTTTTACCTCCAGGAATTACGCGTGAAACTGATCCCGGACAACCACAATTGTTGCAACAAAACGAACAATCAATGGTTTTAAGGGTAAACGATCTTGCTCCCGGCGATGCCCGTGGGGTTTATAAAAATGCCTCGTATGATATGCGCCAGTATAAACGCTTGCAAATGTTTGTGCATGCTGAAAAAATGACGGTTGATAATTATAACTTAAAAGATAATGAATTGACTTGTTTTATCCGGATCGGATCGGATCTGCAGAATAACTATTACGAATATGAAATTCCGTTGCGGTTAACACCAGCCGGCATTTATTCTGGGGAAAAACCATCTGATCGGGAGACTGTGTGGTATCCTGAAAATATGTTTGATTTCTCTTTTGATGTTCTTACAAATGTAAAGTTAAAAAGAAATAAAGAAAACGTAGCATCAAAAGTTTCAAACCTGGTTGCCTATGTGGATCACGATCCAACGAAACCAAATAATAAGATTACTGTCAAAGGAAACCCTTCTATCTCTGACGTTGAAAATATATTGATAGGGGTGAGGAATGCGAGCGGGGGAACAAAATCGGGCGAAATATGGACTGATGAACTTCGTATGTCACAATTTGATGAATCAGGTGGTTGGGCAGCCATGGGCAACCTTGCAGTCGGGTTATCTGATGTTGGTACTATAAACTTCTCTGGTAGAATGGAAACTGCCGGCTATGGAGGGATTGAAAGTAATGTGATGACCCGTCGACTGGATAATTTGTATCAAATGAATTTTTCAACAGCGTTAGAATTAGGTCGTTTTTTACCAGAGGCAGTTAAACTTAAAATTCCTGTCTATTTCTCCTATTCAAACGAAACATTGGCGCCAAAATATAATCCTCTTGACCAGGATATTTTATTGAACGATGCACTTAATACATTGCCCAAAAATCAAAACGTTGATGGTATGAGGGTATTGACTCAGGATTCTTTGAATGCAATCGCACAGACAGTTACTACGACTAAAAGTTTTACTGTTTCGGGAGCGAAAGTCAATATAAAAAGTAAAACTCCTCAGTTTTATGATCCGGCCAATCTGACATTTACGTATGCCTACAATGAAACAAATCAACATAATTCGGAGATTGAGCAAAACCTGGTGAAAGATCAGCGTGCAGCTATCAATTATAGTTTTGGGTTTAATCCGAAGCCGTTCGAACCGTTTAAAAGCGTAAAAGCACTCGATAAACCATTGTTTAAGATTATCAAGGATTTTAATTTTAATTATTTACCTTCTTCATTAAGTTATATCAATAATCTGGACCGCCAGTATTCACAGGTTCAATTACGCGATTTAAATATAACTTCGAGCGATGGTGGAACAAGTTCTGGAAATATCAATCGGACTTACAGTTCAAATTTTATGTGGAACAGGCAATTTGATATCAAATACGATTTGACCAGGGCCATTAAACTTAGTTTCCAGACTGCCATGAATGCCAATATTGCAGAACCGTTGAATAAAACTCCGGAAATAGGAAAACAATATTATGAAGTATGGAGGGATTCTGTTTGGTCGAATATTAAAAGGTTAGGTACACCATACACCTATCAGCAAGTGTTCTCAGTATCGTGGAACGTGCCAATCAATAAGATTCCTCTATTCGATTGGGTTGTAACCAATGCTTCTTACAATTCTTCGTATAACTGGAATAGAATGGCCATCATCCCAGGAGGAGAAAACCCCGGGAATATAGCTACAAGCATGGGGTCATGGCAGGTAGACGGGCAGTTTAATTTTGAAAACCTCTACAACAAATCCAAATACCTGAAAGAAGTAAACCGCCGTTTTGGGACACAAACAAGTTTAGGAAAACCAAAATTTCAACCAAAAACCTTTACTCAAAAAGTAAGTCTGGAAAAGAATAAGATGATAACGATCAATCACAGGCTTGGTAGTGAAAAACTAAAATTTACGGCTGTGGACAAGAATGGCAAAACCCTGTCTCTTTTTTATAAAACAAAGAATTCGACTACAGTTGAGATTACGCCACCGGTAAATTCAGATAGTGTTCTCCTTAGTTTTACAACTTTAGATGAATCAATACACAGCCCGTTAAAAAACACGGTGGATTTTGTTGCCCGTACGTTGATGATGCTACGACGTGCATCAATTACATACAGGGAATCAAACAGCATGGTGTTACCCGGTTTTTTGCCGGAAGCTGGTTTCCTTGGTCAACAAAAAACAGGGAGTGGACTCTATGCTCCTGGATATGCATTTGTGTTTGGGATCACAGATGGTGCCAACACAATAAAATCAGCATATGATAATGGATGGTTGTTTAAAAGTGATACGACGCAGATTACAAATCAGGCAACGACTGCTTTTACTTCTGATCTGGATATTAAAGTATCTGTAGAGCCAATTGCCGGACTAAAGATAGATTTAAATGCGAAACGTTATTATGCCAGGAATACATCCATTAATTATATGTTTGATGGTATGCCGCAGACTTTCACCGGAAGTTATAACATTACGATGATGGCATTGGCCACTTCATTTGAAAAAACCGGAAGTGCCCAGCAAAACTATAATTCAAAATTGTTTAATACATTCTTATCAAACAGACAGACCATTGTTGACAAGTTGAATGCTAAGTATGCGGGAACAAGGTATCCAACCACAGGATTTTTTGATCCACGACTTAACACGAACAATCTGGGTGGAAGTGAATTCAATCCATCAAATGGTACTTTTAATTTAAATTCGTCCGATGTATTAATTCCATCATTTTTAGCAGCTTATACCGGTCGTGATATTAATTCGGTTGATACCAATCCATTCTTATCGATATTAAGCATCCTTCCAAACTGGAGAATAAGTTATGATGGCTTATCGAACATTGACTGGATAAAAGACCGGTTTAAGTCCGTCAGCCTGACGCATTCATATTCATGCAGCTACAATATCGGTTCGTATACTTCCTATTCTTCATGGGTAGGAATGGGTGCTGATAATAGTACTTTTGGCTATGTGAGCGATGTCCAAAATGACAATTATGCTATTCCTTCTTCAACCTATAATATTTCGGATGTATCAATAAACGAACAGTTTATACCTCTGATTGGTATTAATGTGGCGATGAAAAACAGTATGACTGGTAAAGTGGAATACCGTAAATCACGCAATATGGTACTGAATCTGTCCAGTGCACAATTAATTGAATCGGCTTCAGATGAGTTTGTAGTGGGTGCCGGGTATTTGTTGAAAGATTTTGATGTCATCCTGAGATTAAAATCGGACAAACAAACCAAAGTTAAGAATGATTTGAAACTTAGTGCTGACTTGTCGTATAAGGATATTAAAACATTACTGCGAAAGATAGATGAAAACATAACCCAGGCTTCGAGTGGAAATAAATTATTTACACTTAAAGTAATTGCTGATTATGTGTTCAGTTCTAAAGTAAATATCCAGTTGTTTTATAACAAGCAAATGAGCACGCCTCTTATTTCTTCTTCATACCCTGTCTCTTCCTCTGATTTTGGTGTAAGTTTTAAATTTATGCTAACCAGATAAAAATTAATGCATGATTAAAAATTCATAAATCATAATTAATAACCGGATTAGTTTTGTTATAATATAACCTGAATTCAATTCCATAGGCATTAATTTGCCTATTGAATTGAATAATGATAACCTAAAATAAAATTATATGTTTAAAAAAAATATCGTTATTCTTTTAACCTTGCTGATTTCTTCTGCTTCATTCGGTCAGATTTATGAACCCGTGAAATGGAATGTAGAGCTTAAAAATACCGGTGATAAAACAGCTGAAGTTCAAATTCAGGCTACTATTGATGATGGTTGGCATTTGTATGGGTTGAACCTGCCAAAGGGAGGCCCACAGCCTACTTCTATAGTGTTTGAGACAATTGAAAATGCCAGTAAAGATGGAGTAATACAAGCGCCTTCAAAGCTTTTGAAGCAATTCGATGCCAATTTTAATATGGAACTGAATTGGTATACAAACAATGCTGTTTTTATTCAGAGGATAAAATTTACCGACGGCTCAAAAGTAAAGATTAAAGGATATGTTGAGTTTATGGCCTGTAACGATAAAAGTTGTCTGCCACCAAGCAAGATTCCTTTTAATTTGGGAAGTACAAAAGTAGCTGCAGCGGCAAAACCGGTTGCTTTGGTAAAGACATCCGATTACTGGAAGCCTGTTATTAAGGAATTAAACAGTTTTGGAGAAGGGGAAGGTTCTGCAGGCGCAACATCTCTTTGGTTAATATTTCTTGCAGGGATGATTGGTGGTTTTCTGGCATTGCTGACACCCTGCGTATGGCCTATTATCCCAATGACAGTCAGTTTCTTTTTGAAGCGTTCGGATAATAAAAAACTTGGACAACGCGATGCTCTTCTATATGGGCTGGCTATTATTTTTATATATGTCTTGCTGGGTATTCTTATAACATTGATTTTTGGTGCAAGTGCATTAAATAGCTTATCAACAAATGCTATTTTCAACTTATTATTCTTCGGCTTACTGGTAGTCTTTGCAATCTCTTTTTTTGGAGCTTTTGAAATTACTTTACCTTCTTCATGGTCCACAAAACTTGATGCAAAAGCCGATTCAACAGCCGGATTTATTAGCATTCTTTTTATGGCTTTTACACTTGTGCTGGTTTCATTCTCGTGCACCGGGCCAATTATCGGGACGCTCCTGGTACAGGTTTCATCCAGTGGATCATTATTAGCTCCTGCCATTGGAATGCTTGGTTTTGCTGTTGCTTTATCCATTCCGTTCAGTCTATTCGCACTGTTCCCTTCCTGGCTTAAATCAATGCCCCGATCAGGCGGTTGGCTCAATTCGGTAAAAGTGGTGTTAGCTTTCCTGGAACTTGCACTTGCATTGAAATTCTTTTCAGTTGCCGATTTGGCTTATGGTTGGCACCTTCTCGACCGTGAAGTCTTCCTGACTATCTGGATTGTCATTTTTGCCCTGTTGGGATTCTATTTACTTGGAAAAATACGATTTGCTCACGATAGTGAATCAAAACACACCTCTGTTCTGGGAGTGTTTTTAGCCATAATTTCGTTGGCATTTTCAGTTTATATTATTCCGGGATTGTGGGGAGCACCCCTTAAAGCTATTAGTGCATTTGCTCCGCCGCTTTATACACAGGACTTTAATTTGTATAACAACGATGTTCACCCTGCTTTCACCGATTATGATTTAGGTATGGCATTTGCTGCTGAGAAAAAAATCCCTGTTATAATCGATTTTTCAGGATTCGGTTGTGTTAATTGCCGTAAGATGGAAGCTTCAGTTTGGACTGACCCGACCGTTAAAGAATTGCTTAAAAAAGATTTTGTATTGATCTCCTTATTTGTAGATGATAAGACTCGTTTGGCTAAACCGTATGATGTAAACGAAAATGGTCGAACCACAACCATTGAAACAGTTGGCGATAAATGGAGCTATTTGCAACGTTCTAAATTCGGAGCAAATGCACAGCCCTTTTACGTAATGCTCGACAATAGCGGGGTTCCTCTGAATAAATCGTATACCTTTAATGAAAACCCGGCAAAATTTGTAAAATGGCTTAAAAGAAAATAATTCATAAATCAAGCGTACATTTTGACTTGATTTTAATAGATACTATATATATTTCTGCCAATCTGCCACCCGATTCCTGCCAAAAGCGGAATTCGGGTGTTTTGGCAAAATAATTGATAACTTGGATTAAACCGACACTGTTTGTGAAGGCCAATCAAAAAGTAAAAAAATAACTACAATATGAAGAAACAAAAGCATTCAGAAGAAGCGCCAGAATTAACCTCAGAATCTCAGGTAGATGATATAAATCAAAAACCAGGGACATCTGATGACGCTGCGGATCAGATAGAGGATGAGCTTGAAGTAATGTCCCAGAAATATGCAGAGTTGAATGATAAGAACCTGAGATTGATGGCCGAATTCGATAATTATCGTAAACGAACTCTAAAGGAACGTATGGATTTATTGAAAACTGCCGGTGAAAAGGTGTTGGTTGATATGCTTCCTCTTGTAGACGATTTTGAACGTGGATTAAAGGTAATGGAAACTTCGGAGGATGTTCAGGCTGTAAAAGACGGGGTAGAACTGATATATACTAAGTTCATTTCTTTCCTTTTGCAGAATGGAGTTAAAGCTATACCCACTGAAAACCAGGCATTCGATACTCAATTCCATGAAGCAATTACTACTTTCCCGGCTCCAAGCGAAGAATTAAAGGGTAAAATCATTGATTGTGTGGCAAAAGGATATACGATGAATGATAAAGTAATTCGTTATTCGAAAGTTGTTGTAGGAGAATAAATTCAGTACTTAATTTTAAATTTTCAGAATTTAGTATGTTGTTGAGAAGTTTAGAGTATTCGATTAAAATAGAAAATAAAAACATTGTCATTTAAAAAGTTGTGTTCTTTTGTGGTTGATTTAATTATTAGTTCATTAGCAAAAAGACACATTAGCACATTAAATTATGTCCAAAAGAGATTATTACGAAATACTTGAAGTCCCAAAATCGGCATCAGCTGAAGAAATAAAGAAAGCATACCGCAAGAAAGCGATCAAGTTTCATCCTGATAAAAATCCGGGAGATAAGAAATCGGAAGAGAATTTCAAAGAAGCTGCTGAAGCCTATGAAGTGCTGAGTGATCAGGATAAACGTCAACGATACGATCAGTTCGGACATGCCGGTGTAGGAAGTGCTGCAGGAGGTGGATTTAACGGTGGAAATATGAATATGGACGATATATTCTCCCATTTTGGTGATATTTTTGGTGGTCATTTTGGTGGATTCAGTGGATTCGGTGGAAACCAGCGAGGTGGAGGACAACGTGTTCGCCGAGGTTCTGATCTTCGCGTGAAAGTGAAACTTACGTTGGCTGAAATTGCAGTAGGAGTAGAGAAAAAAATTAAAGTAAAAAAATATGTTGCCTGTTCACATTGTAACAGCACCGGAGCCGCACATGGTTCATCCTCTTCAACTTGTCCGACCTGCAATGGTCAGGGAAGGGTAACAAGGGTACAACAAACCATTCTTGGTCAGATGCAGACTGCTGCTGAATGTCCGACATGTGGCGGAGATGGTAAAATCATCAAGGAGAAGTGTACACATTGTAATGGTGAAGGTATTGTTCGTGAAGACGAAGTAATCACCATAAACATTCCGGCAGGTGTAATGGAAGGAATGCAACTTTCGGTTAGTGGGAAAGGAAATGCTGCCCGTAGAGGAGGAGTAGACGGTGATTTATTGGTATTAATAGAAGAAGAACCACACACTGAACTTATTCGGGATGAAAATGATTTAATATATAACCTGTTGTTGACAGTTCCTATGGCTACCCTGGGTGGATCTGTGGAAGTACCAACAGTAGAGGGTAAAGTGAAAGTGACCATTGCTCCCGGAACTCAACCGGGAAAGGTTTTGCGTCTTAGGGGTAAAGGACTGCCAAGTGTGAATCGTTACGGTACTGGAGATCTGTTGGTAAATATAGGTGTTTACATTCCTGAAAACCTTAATAAAGACGAAAAAGCTTCAATTGAAAAATTGAGTAAATCGGATAACGTAAAACCTAATGCTGCAGCTTCTAAAAATTTCTTTGCTCATTTTAGGAACATGTTTGAATAAGAATTATTCTAAAGAATAATAGGCTTGATATAAGTTGATTAGGTCTCTATGATAAAAGCAGATAACTAAATGATGATTTTTTTGCTTTATATCTCAAAACGTTTGATGAAAAATATATACATCCACCAATTTTATTTTAATCATATAATAACTAAAAAATCCCCAACCAATTAGGTTGGGGATTTTTTAGTTATTATATTCAAGCAGATTATAGTATGCTGTCTTCTATCAATTTTATTTTTTCTTCAATTTCTTTGCTCTCATTTTTCAATGTTTCAATTTTCCGTTCCATCTCTTTAATCAAACCACCACCATTTTTTGATGATGAAGTGAAGAAACCTATATTGTTTTCATAAGTTGCTATCTCCGATTTTAAATGTTCAAAAGCGTGCATCAATTTTTCACGATCACGAAACAATTTGTTTTCGTTCTTGCCACTTAGTTCTTTCACATTTGTTCGGAAATTTTCAATACGCCTGTTGGAAGAATCCATGTTAAGAGTCTCAAATTGCTTGTCAACTGCTTCGCGATACTCTTTATATATTTTATCTTTTTCTTTGAAAGGCACGTGTCCTAATGTATTCCATTCATTCATTAATGCCCGTAAAGCAGTTTGTGAATCAGCCGGATTTTCGGTTTTTTCCAATGCCTCAACTTTTGCAATCAGTTCTTTCTTTTTAATCAAATTCTCGACTTCAGCATTTTTTTCTCCCGATGTGTTTTTGTTCTTTTGTTCGAAGAAATAATCACAGGCAGCAATAAAGCGTTTCCATAGTTCATCTGAATACTTTTTGGCGACAGGTCCAATTGTTTTCCATTCTTTTTGTAGCTGGATTAGTTTATCAGTGGTTTCTTTCCATTCAATGCTGTCTTTCAGAGCTTCTGCTTTTTCGCATAGTTCTTTTTTCTTCTCTGAATTTTGATTCAGCACGCTTTTTGTTTCTCTGAAAAAATCGCCTTTTGCTAAAAAGAATTTGTCACATGCTTTCCGGTAACGGTCATAAATCTTTTGATTTATTTTACGTGGTGCAAATCCTATTTTTCTCCATTCATCTTGCCAGGAAAGGAATGATTTAGTAGCCTCATCCCAAGCGCGATAACTATTCAGGTTGCTGAAATCAAACCCTTCAATTTTATCGATCAATGCAATTTTGAGTTCGTAATTCTCTTCTTCCTGTTTCCTTATTATATCATAATAGGCCTGATGTTTCTTATTAATTGCCGTTGACGCTTCTTTAAAACGATTCCATATTTGTTCACGGATTTCACGAGCTACAGGTCCTAATTCATGCCATTCTTCATGTAATTTCTGAAGCTGCTGAAAAGCAGAAAGTACATCTTCATCTTCTGCCAGTTTTTCGGCAGCTTCGCAAAGGAAAGTTTTGGATTCAAGATTTTTCTTGAAATCATATTCCCGCAATTCATTATTAATTTTAATCAGATCCCAGAAAGATTCCTGATACAGGTTAAATTGTTTCCATAAATCAGTAGAAGCTGTTTGTGGAACAGGTCCGATAGTTTTCCATTTTTGTTGAAACCCACGAAACTCATTAATATGTGTTGAAACATCATCGTTACTTTCAACCAAGACTTTCATTTGTTCTAAAAGATGTTGTTTCTGAAGGAGGTTAGATTCTTTTTCCTTTTCCAACTGAGCCATAAACGTAGCCTTTTTGCCACGGAACTGGTTTAATAATGTCTTGAAAGTTTCTTCAAATTCGTCTTTTGCTACAATGAATTCTTCTTCTAAACCACCGGCTTCAATATATTGTTTTTTTTGTTCTTCAAATTCCAGTTTTGTTTTCTTGTAAAACAGTTGTTTAATGATTTCCACTTCATCTTTAACAGCATCCACTTCTTTGTCGATAAGCAACTTTAGGGCATCAATCAATTCCGGCTTACTGCTTGAAGTATGGTCTGGTTTGATTGATTTTATTATTTCCGGTTGTTCTACAACGACTGTTTCCAAGTTAGTTTCAGGAACAACAGGTATTACTACTGCTTCTTCAATTGGTTGAGCATTAGTTTCTTCAGGGCCTTCTGGCAGATTAATGACTTTAGCCTCTTCTGTTGTTTCAATTGTTTCGCTTGGTACGATTTCAGGATCCTTGGTTAAATCAAGTGAGTTCATTTTCAATTTTTTTTAGTGAATTTTGTTTTGTATATCTACAAAATATTCATGTTATTCTTTTTGCTAACTGAATAGCAAACACAAAAATAGGATATTTTTTTTAATTATTGTTATATCACGTCAAAATAACTTGAATTTTAGATTTTTATAGTCTTCGACGTTCATTTTGTTAGATTTAATTTATTTACGATGTGCAATATAGGTATTTGCCTGCTGTGTAGGATTTATTTGTATATCGTTGATACTTACGTGATCCGGTCGTGTGACAATAAACTCTACAGCATCAGCTATGTCTTCTGCATTCAGTGGTGTTAATCCCTCATAAACCGCTTTAGCCTTTTCTTCATCTCCATGATAGCGTACTATCGAAAATTCTGTTTCTGCCATACCGGGAGAAACAGAACTAACTTTAATCCCATGTTTTATTAAATCAATTCGCAATCCTTTGGTTATTGCATTCACGGCATGTTTTGAAGCACAATAAACGCTTCCGTTTGGATATACCTCAATCCCGGCAATGGATGATAGATTAACAATATGGCCGGATTCTTGTTCAATCATTCCAGGAACCACCAATTTGGTTATGTATAAGAGACCTTTCACATTTGTATCAATCATTTGCTCGTAATCGGCTAAATCGCTCTCCTGGAAAGGGGAAGCTCCTGCGGCCAAACCTGCATTGTTTACTAATATGTCGATATGCCGGAAGTAGTCTGGTAAAGACTGAAATGCATTTTTGCAAGCCTCGTTATCCCTGATATCAAAACATAGTGGCAGTATTTCAATTTCATAGTTGGAATGCAACTGACCGATCAATTCATTTAACCGTTCTTCACGACGACCGGTAACTATCAGATTATAACCTAATCCCGCGAACCGGAAAGCTATGGCACGCCCAAAACCGGATGTAGCACCTGTGATAAAAGCAGTTTTCATAATATACTAATTACACGAATTTAAAAAATAAATTTCACTAATTATATAGGGTGATAGAATTTATTGTCCGATAATCAAAGTAAAATGAATAAAATCCATGTTCATATTAAACAAAGATTCTAAACCTCAAACTCTTTAAACTTTTCAAACTTTTCAAAGTTTCGAACCTTTCTTTATTCTTCTTTTCCTTTTACATATTTCAAATCGTGGCCCATACGATTTTTCTTTGTTTGCATATAATAGGCATTATACTGATTTGGTACAATTTCTAATGCAATATTTTCTACGATTGACAATCCATAAGCTTCCAGACCAATGCGTTTTTTTGGGTTGTTGGTCATTAACCTGATTTTAGTTACACCTATTTCACGTAGAATTTGTGCACCTACGCCATAATCGCGTTCGTCTGCATCGAAACCAAGGTGTAAGTTAGCATCAACAGTATCCATTCCTTCTTCTTGCAATTTATAAGCTCTGATTTTATTCATTAGTCCGATTCCACGGCCTTCCTGATTCATGTACACCACTACCCCTTTTCCTTCCTTTTCAATCAATTGCATAGCTTTATGAAGTTGATCACCACATTCACAGCGTAAAGAACCAAAGATATCACCGGTGATACACGAAGAATGTACACGAACCAGGATCGATTCATCAGCTTCCCACTCTCCCTTGATTAATGCAACATGTTCCAACCCATTAGAAATTTGACGGAAAGGGATAAGTTTAAAGTTTCCGTATTTTGTTGGCATATTTACCTTTTCTCCCATTTCAACCAGCGATTCTGTCTTAAGACGGTATGCGATCAGGTCTTTAATGGTGACTATTTTTAAGTCGAATTTTTCAGCGATTTCTATTAATTCCGGTAAACGGGCCATCGTACCGTCTTCGTTCATAATTTCAATTAAAGCACCGGCAGGATTCAATCCCGCCAACCGCGCTAAATCAACAGCTGCTTCAGTATGTCCTGCACGGCGCAATACGCCCTTGTTGCGGGCTCGTAAAGGAAAAACATGTCCGGGACGACCAAATGTATCGGGTTGTGAAATTGGGTCTGCCAGGGCCTGGAAAGTAGCAGCGCGATCGGATGATGAAACTCCTGTGGTGCATCCTTCCAACTTGTCTACACTTACTGTAAAAGGAGTGGAATGAATTGAAGTATTTTTATCCACCTGCATTTCAAGATCTAATTCATCACAACGATCTTCGGTCAGTGGTGCACATAAAACACCACGTCCCTGTGTAACCATAAAGTTTACCATTTCCGGCGTGATTTTCTCAGCAGCACAAATAAAATCGCCTTCGTTTTCACGATCCTCATCATCGACAACGATAATAAATTTTCCTTCTTTAATGTCCGTGATAGCCTCTTCGATGGTATTTAAATTTGATCTCATATTGAATCAATTAGTTTTGTTGTTTGTTTATAATGGAATTGATTTTTCCTCTTACCAGATTCCACATTTTACTATATTGTTCATAATTAAACAATGTGGCATCTACTACTGCTTTATAAGTTAAGAAAATACCAATAGGTAATAATAACGCTGAACTTAGCCACATTCCTTCATATGAAGGAATAATTGATTCTCTTGCCATTTTATACCCGGTATTATCGATAATGTAGTAAATGATGAACATGATAACCGAAATTACAACTGGTGTTCCCAATCCTCCTTTTCGAATGATTGCTCCAAGAGGAGCACCAATAAAGAAAAAAATCAGGCAGGCAAACGAAAGTGTAAACTTTTTATGTCTTTCAATTTCATGACGTAAAACATAACTCACCGGATCATTCAACATCATTTTGTTGTACTCTATTAAATCTTTCATCGATTTAGCACGTTCTACGGCAGAATTTGTGGCCCGTATCATCGCTTGCTGGTTGAGTGAAAGGAAGAGTGAATCAGGATTGTATAGTTTCTTGTTTTTGGTTAAACTGTCATTTATTATTTTGCCTCTTAATATTTCTCTTCCCAAAAAATGTTGATCCACAAGGTCCTTCCCCTGGCTTGAACTCCTTGAATTTGCAATTTTACTTACAGAATCAATCGATTGAGTGAGTTGTCTGAAATTCTTACTTACATGTTGATCCTGAAGCAACGATTCGTCAAAACGATTGAAGTCAGTATTGAAATCCAACAGGATTTCTTTTAATTTAAACGTTTGTCTTGAGTAAGGGATACTGTTTGCCGTACTGCTAATCCGTTGCTTCTTTAAATTTTCAAAGCTTTCGCCATCATATAATGTAAGTAACAGATATTTGTTATCTTCCGTGAATTGCACTCGTCCTGAGTCGGATACTATCACCGTAGCATTTTCAAAGCCCCCGGAGAAATCATAAATCATCATATCCTTCAGCAAATGATTTTGTTTCCCTCTGACATAAATATTATAACCATCAATGCCTGAATAAAATTCACCTACCGGAATGTCAAATTCAGGTGATTTTTGTCGGAGTGAGAAAATAAGGGTCCACAGTTTTGTTTGTGCAACCGGCGATACATAATTGGAAAAGTAGAATGCCCCTACACAGATAGCCGAAATGAACAGTATAAGTGGGCGCATGATCCTGAATAATGAAACCCCTGCAGCTTTCATGGCTGTCAATTCGAAATTCTCGCCAAGATTACCAAAAGTCATTAAAGAAGCCAATAATATAGCCAAAGGCAATGCCATGGGTATAAGTGATAAAAAGGCATACATAAGAAACTCAGCCAATACTGACATTCCAATTCCTTTTCCCACTAATTCGGCAACGTGTTTCCATAAGAATTGCATTAACAGGATGAAAATGCAGATGAGGAAAGTCATCAGAAATAGCGTAAAGAAACGTTTGAATATATAGGTATCAATTTTTTTTAAACGAAACATGCTTGTTTTTTTTGGAACAACAAAATTACTGCAAAAAGTTCAATAATCAAGTATCTAAGATGCGAATTTACATTAACATACCAATAATTAAAATTGGATAACGTCTATCGTTATATGCATTTATAATCAGGATGTTATAGTCTGGTTAGCGATTTGTTATTTTATTTTGAAGAAATGAATATAGTTGAAATAGTCGCTGCTTGTTTTATTTTGATAAAGAAAGCCATTCAACCTGAAGGTTGAATGGCTTTCTTTATATTATCGAAATGGTTTTATTCAATAGGTTAGGATCAATCGGTTAGATTCCCGTTTTTCTGCGTAAAACCTCAATTTGTTTATCCCAGAGCAAGGTAAGATCATCTGTTTCATCCTGTTCGGCAAAGTCAGTAATCACTAATGCCAGATTTCCTGTTACTTCCAACATTGTTATTCTCAATTCAAAATAATAGTTGGAATTTAAGTCCTCTTCCCATTGGAAGCGAACACATGAATTTGTTTTATTTTGAACTAAAAAGGCGGTTTGTTCATGTCCTTCCCAGGAAAAGATAAACTCAGAGCCATTTACTGTTACTCCATCAGCAAACCATTCTGCTAGTCCAAGTGGGGTGCTGATAGAATTCCAAAGAATATTAATTGATGCTGATCGAAGTTGATATTCAATATTAAATTTCGTTTTTTGCATTAAGTTTTGGTTTACAAATTAAAATCGGAAAGAATTAAATTACTCTTTCTTATTTTTGGTCCGCAATGTACACATATTTTTTGTAAAAAACAAGTTAAAACCTAAAAAATGAGCTGTCTGGTTAAGCGTTTAACCGTTAAGACTACTTTTCTCAAAGCATAAAGGTAATAATTGTTTAACGTTCTCTAACTGGTATGTATTTTTTGTTCCATAAAGCAGAATTGTTATATCTTTTTCAAATCTTGTTTCTGTTTCCAATAGTACCTGCCTGCATGAGCCACATGGCGTCACGGGATCTGATATAAAATTTCCATTTGTGTATGCTGCTATTGCCAACGTCTTAACTGCAACTTCCGGATATTGGGAATTAGCATAAAACATAGCTACCCTTTCAGCACATAATCCTGAAGGATAAGCAGAATTTTCCTGATTGCTGCCGGTAATGATTATTCCGTTTTCCAATTCAATGGCAGCTCCGACATGAAATCCCGAATAGGGTGCATACGCTTTGTTTACCTGTTCTTTTGCTTTGTTTATCAAATCTTGTTTTTCCTTACTGAGTTCTTCAAAATTGTAAATTTCAATGATCGTTTCGATTGTTCTCTTTTGCATATTTTTCGTGTAAATTGATTGCTGATATAAGATGGTTGGTTAGTGAGTTGTTTGGTTTTGTTAATTGACTAACTAAAAAGAGTATGTAAGCGTTTAAAATTTAGAAAATCAAATTAAAAATTAAAATGGAATAGCAAAATTAACTCATTTGTTGTATAATAACCAACGAATCAATAATTTAATTCAATATAAGATTTAATGTGTTAACTGATCATCCGTCCAATTTGCACAAAAATATAAAAATATCTATTCAAAATTGTCATTTTGATTAAATAGTTTTAATTTTGTAGGATAATAGTACATTAATTTTTTATAATGAAATTTAGCAACCAAGCCAGGATTACACTTATTTTCTTATTTATTAGTTTAATAGCTATTTCCCAAAACAGGAAACAAGCTTATCTTGCCTATATCGAGCAATATCATCAAGTAGCTGAAAAACAACAACGAGAACACAAGATACCTGCAAGTATTGTGCTGGCACAGGGTTTATTGGAGTCGGGTGCCGGGTTAAGCGCTTTTGCTAAAGAATCGAACAATCATTTTGGTATAAAATGTAATGACTGGACAGGAGATAAAATCTATCATGATGATGATCAAAAAGGGGAATGTTTTCGAAAATATGATCAGGTACTCGATTCGTATGAGGATCATGCCACATTCCTGAAAACAAGACCCAGATATTCATTTTTATTTAATCTGAACCCAACCGATTATGAAGCCTGGGCTCATGGTTTAAAGAAAGCGGGCTATGCAACCGATCCCACATATGCCTTTAAACTGATTTCAATCATTGAAGTTTATGATTTGCATAGGTTCGATCTGGGGGAGAGTGCATCTGAAAATAATTCAAACAATGAAAATTCAGCTTCACTTGTTAATAACAACAGAGGGGCTATCGGTTCTGTTAAAGCATTTGTAAATCATGTTGTTGTAAAAGTAAATGGTGTAAAATTTGTCACTTCGCAATCCGGTGATACTTATGCCGGTATCGGTGATGAATTTAGAATAACGGAAGAACGTATGAGAAGTTATAATGATGTTAATTCAACCGTTGAATTAAAGACCGGAACCAGGGTGTTTATTTCCATGAAAAAGAAAAGAGCCCCCAAGAACTGTGAATCTCATAGAGTTCAATTGGGTGAATCGTTGCACAGCATTTCACAGGATTACGGAATCAGACTTTTAAGTATTTATAAGTTGAATAGCATATCTTTATCTGGAAGCGTTAATTTAGGACAACTGCTCAAGCTTCGTTAAGTACCAATTACACGAATTAATGGAAATTACACGAATTTAGATTGATTCGGATAAGATTATTGAGAAGAATTTCTTATTTTTACCCTTTCTCAGCTCATAAATTAATGTTGGTACAGCTTTTTAATTATAAGGCACTTACATGCTAATTGTAAGTGTAATTCGTGAAATTAGTTTTAAAATAGTGTAATTAGTATTCAATGCGTAAGAAAAACACAGAGCTACTAAGTGATGTAATCCTTCAGGTTCTCAAAGAACAACATCTGGACAAACCGTTGAATGAAAAAAGGTTGGTTGATGCCTGGCCGTTGATTCTGGGGAGTAATATTATGAAATATACTTCCGGTTTAATTATCCAGAACAGGGTGCTCTATGTCAACCTTACTTCTTCAGTTCTACGCCATGATTTATTTCTTTCCCGTGAGCAAATTAAAAGATCATTAAATAAACAAGTGGGAGCAGAGGTAATTGTTGATATTGTTTTCCGTTAAATATAGAATTACACGAATTAAAACGAATTACACGAATTAATTTAACTCAATTTTCACTTCTTACCACTCGATGCTCAACGCTCAATGCTAATTCTATGGATTACCGCGAACATCTTATCCGGCCTCTTTCCAGACATTTTGTAGATCAGCTGGTACAAGAAATTTTTATAAACCCGGCCGACAGTAAAATAATTTACCAATTGATATTTGATCCTGAGGTAAAAGTAGCCTGGCGTGCCGCATGGGCTTGCCAAAAAATAGCTGACGCACATCCCGAATGGTTCAGTGATGCCCAATTTAATGAACTGGCATCTCTGGCAATTTATGCTAATCATGGAGGCCTTCAACGTGGTTGTCTGTCCACCCTTCTTAATCTCCCCATTCCCAATCCAATTCAGGTCGAACTTATCAATGCATGCTTCGAATGGATGGTGTCTCCAAAATCCCCGATAGCTGTTCAGGCTATTTCTATGAAGTTGTTATATCGTATTTGCTGTATTGAGCCTGATTTTAAACCTGAACTCCGTGCCTATCTGGAGAATGTTGATGCAAGTGCCTATTCTGCAGGATTTAATTCTACCCGAAAGAATGTTCTTAATTTATTGATAAATAAATAGTTTTGTTTTATTAAGATGAAGTAAATTGTAGAAATTGCACACTTTAACGATAAAAGTGTTACTTTTGCAGTGATATTTGAGAGGCATTCATGCCCTCTTTACTTTAAGTTTAATTAAAAAAAAGTTTTTATGACTTTAAAGAAAAACATTCTGGCTTTACGACAAAAAAAGGCTATTGTTGAAAAAGGCGGAGGTGACAAAGCTATCGAGAAACAAGTAGCCATGGGCAAAATGACTGCCCGTGATCGTATTCTTGCATTGTTGGATCCCAATTCATTTCACGAATACGATCTTTTCGTTGAACACGAAGAACGTAATTTCGGTATGGCCAGTAAAGAATTAGCTGGTGACGGTGTAATTACCGGTACAGGAACTATGAATGGCGCTTCTATTTGTATTTATGCACAGGATTTTACTGTAATGGGAGGTTCATTAGGACTAAAACATGCCCGTAAAATTACCAAAATTATGGATCATGCACTTAAAATGAAAGTGCCATGTATCGGTATAAACGATTCAGGTGGTGCCCGTATCCAGGAAGGTATAGGCGCATTGGCCGGTTATGGCGAAATTTTTTACCGTAATACCATGGCTTCAGGCGTTATTCCTCAAATATCTGTCATTCTGGGACCTTGCGCCGGTGGTGCCGTTTATTCTCCTGCACTGACTGACTTCGTATTTGTGGTTGAAAACATTTCTAAAATGTTTATTACCGGACCTAACGTTATTGAAACAGTACTCGGTGAAAAAATCTCTCAGGAAGATTTAGGTGGTGCACGTGTTCATGCCGAAATTACTGGTAATGCTCATTTCTATGCATTAAGTGAATTGGAATGTTTTCAACAAATCAAGGATCTGGTATCATTGATACCTCACAGTAACCTTACAAAAGCACTTAGTGTTGAACCTAAGGAACCAAAATCAAAGAAAAACATAGAAAATATTATTCCATCCGATCCAAAACAACCGTATGATGTACGCGATGTAATCCTGGCTCTTGCTGATGACTCTAAATTCCTTGAAGTTCATGAACTTTGGGCTGCCAATATCGTAATCGGTTTTGGACGTTTGAATGGTGAAACAATTGGATTTGTTGCCAATCAACCGATGTATCTTGCCGGAGTACTTGATTGTGATGCGTCTGATAAAGCAGCACGTTTTATTCGTTATTGCGATGCATTTAATATCCCGATTGTTACCCTTGAAGATATGCCAGGTTATTTACCCGGTGTTGATCAGGAACATGCAGGTGTGATTCGTCATGGTGCAAAAATGCTCTATGCGTATTCAGAAGCAACTGTTCCTAAAATTACGGTTATTTTGCGTAAGGCATACGGTGGTGGGTATATTGCTATGAATTCACGTCACCTGGGTGCCGATTTCATGTTTGCATGGCCAAGTGCTGAAATTGCAGTAATGGGACCTGAAGGAGCAGCTAATATTATTTTCCGTAAAGAAATTATGGAAGCTGAAGACGAAGAAGCAATGCGTCAACAAAAAGTTCAGGAATATATCGAGAAATTTGCAAACCCTTATGTTGCAGCTTCTAAAGGATATATTGATGCTGTGATCGAACCATTTGAAACCCGGGAATTGCTTTTACACGCGTTGGAAGTGTCGAAAAACAAAGACGATTATCGTCCTGCAAAAAAACATGGTATTCCTCCATTTTGATCTACAATGATTTTATTTACAATTTACAGTTTAGCACAGGATTTCATTTTAATGAATAGGGTAAATCGTAAATTACAAAATTGTAAATTAGTATACTTGTAATTAAACAAATAAACATGGAAACAGAAAAACCAGAATATGTAGATTTTGCAGTGACTGCCCGTAAATATAAAACTCTTTTAACGAGAAAATATCAAAACAGGAAACCCTGGGTTAATCCAAGTCCCTATGATATTCAATCCATTATACCGGGAACAATTCTCAGTATCTTTGTTAAAGAGGGTGATATTGTGAAAGAAGGTGCACCAATTCTAACGTTGGAAGCAATGAAGATGATAAACCGAATTGAAATGCCTTTTACAGCACGTATTAAAAAGATAAATGTTGTAGTTGGCGTCCGTATTCCAAAAGACTCGTTAATGATTGAGTTGGAAGCAGTAGAAGAGGAATAACATTCCAACCATATATATATAAAAACGGTGGGTCATGAAAGTGGTCGACCGTTTTTTTTTTGTTTATACCGCTATATTACTTTCGTTTTATAATATACAAAGACGCTTTTATTGTTCATTCCGTATATGGCATAAGGACTATCAACCTTCAAACGTTTAACCCCTTGATGATCATCCTGAATTCGTTTTCAAAATTGGGTGTGAATACATTCATTCCGAGTTTATTTTCAATTTCCTTTAAGTTCCAGAATTTACCATCCGATATTTCTACGGGATCGGCAAGTATCTCACCATTGTAAACGGTATAATAGCTGTGTACCATTTCTGCCTCCCGATCGGATACGAACTTATAACACTTGAGGAATATTGGTTTAAAGTCAGTGATTGCAAGCTCTTCCGTGACTTCCCTTCTCAGGGCATCTTCAATTTCTTCCCCGTAATCGACATGTCCGCCCACCGAAGTGTCCCATTTCCCGGGCTGAATATCTTTGTCCATTGCCCTTTTTTGCAGGTATAATTCGCCCTGTGAATTAAATACATGCAGATGAACTACAGGGTGAAGTAAAAATGTTCCTGAATGACATTCTTTACGGGTTGCTCTGCCAATGACAACTCCGTCTTCGGAAACGATCGGGAAATATTCTGTTGCTTTCATGAATGATATTTTTGTCGCAAAATTAATAGAAATAAAACAAATAGAAGTAGTCGGGAAAATTTAAAGTTGTATTTTTAGTATTAAATATTGAGTGATTATAGTAACTCTTTCCTTAATTCTCTAATTTTTAAAACGTGTGATTTTGCATAAATAATATTCTAGTTGTTTTAACACAAAGGGAAGATAGGCTTTGCCAAAACGCCCATTCAACTAATTCTTTTCTTTTCATTTACCCAATGTTGGTTGAGGATTTGTTGAGGATTTGTTGAGGATTGGTTGAGGGTTGGTTGAGGGTTCAGAGTGGGCTAGCTCTTCTAATCCTCATTTAGTCCTCAAGAAATTCTTTTTGATTCCACTTTATACCAAAAAGAAGAGGAATGTAAGATTCGTTGAATTTGAATTTAGAAAAAAACAAAGAGGACGAAAATAAGATTGTACTATCTCTGTTTTTTTTACATTAATGGAAGTTGGGCTCATGAATCTGCTTCTTTTTTATAAAATATGGTACTGAAAAGTTCTTTATTCAATAATGATCGACGAGCGAAGAATAGCCGGGTTCTTAATTTTTAATAACCCTAAAAAATATAGTTTTTCAAATAAAATTGACTGTTATTCACTAAATTGTAGTAATTTTGTCATGTTGTTGTATACGAAATTTTAGCTAATTTTTTAAGGATGAAATCTAAACTTATTTATCTTTTTCTGTTTTTTACACTTTCAGTATATTGCCAACGTGTTTCGGAAGGTGAAACATACTTTAATACCAAACAATATTCAAAGGCCCGGTCTATTTATGAAGATTTATTGAAGAAAAGGCCGAACGATGGGTTGTTTAATTTTAGGTATGCCCGCTGTTGCTATGAGCTGAAAGATGCAGCTAATGCCATAATCCATTTTGAGAAGGCAGGAAACAAATTTCCACAGCGCGTTATGTATCTGGGCGAGTTGTACTTCAATTCATATCGTTTTGATGAAGCTGTATCAGCCTATCAAAAGTATGTGGCTTTTTTAAAACCAGATGATCCTAAAATCGCCGAATACCTTGATAAAGTAAAAAAGTCAGAAAATGCAGTACGTTTAATGGGGAGAGTGGAGGATGTTTCCATTGTTGACAGCGTTGTTGTTAATAAGGATCAGTTTTTGCGATTTTATAAATTTAGCAGTGAGTTGGGGTCACTTACCCAGGAATCGATAAAAATAAATAATCGTAAGAGAGCAGATAAAATTAAGTATATGACTCAACGGCAGGATCGTGTCTGTTTTTCGGATTCGATAAAAGGGTACATGAATATTTTTACTTCGTATAAATTGCTGGACAGCTGGTCACAACCGGCTTCAATATCTGAGGTTATCAATACACCCGGGAATGTGAATTATCCTTTTCTGCAGGCTGACGGAGTAACCATTTACTTTGCTTCCGATGGTGAAAATTCAATAGGAGGATACGATATTTTCATTACACGCTATAATCCCTCTACCGATAGCTATTTAGCGCCGGAAAACATAGGCATGCCATTTAATTCACCGTTTAATGATTACATGATGGTGATTGACGAGCAGCGAAAGCTTGGTTGGTTTGCAACCGACCGTTATCAACCGGCGGGTAAAGTGATGATTTATACCTTTGCTCCAAATGCTGAAAAGACGTTTATTCATTCTGAGGACCTTGAATATCAGCGTCGGGCAGCACAGTTGAAAACGTACCGTAAGGTTTTACCCACAATAAACGATAGTTTACAACCCTCCGAAAATCAACTGCCGGAAACTGAGAATCAAATTGAATTTGTGATAAATGATTCGATTGTCTATACAAATGTCAAACAATTTAAGAGTGCGGAAGCAGTTAAACTATGGAATGATTTACATAAATTTTCCATTGAATTAACCAATAAAGTGAAAGAGCTACAGGATATGCGCACAAAATATGCACTGACGGACAATGAAACTGAACGTACGGCAATATCACCGAAGATTATTGACCTGGAGGCAAGAAATATGGAAATGAAGAAGCAACTTGTGGATAAGACAATTCAGATTAGAAATGCAGAAATTAAATTTCTGAAGATAAAAAAATGATTTTTTGTTTCGATACTCGTTTTTAATGTTGGGTTTTTGCCGTAAATAATTTTCTACAGCAAATAATATATCCTTTTAGGCACAGGGTAGATAAAATTATAATTCAACAGGAACATAAGAGAATTGTATTTAAGCAGTGCATAAACCCTTTTAGATATTTGTACTTTTGTTTAATCAGGTGACAGATAGTTTTCTTTTATTAGTTTCACAATAAACTGGTCTGTTTTTTTTTGTTAAATTATACTCTGTTAGGTGAACAAAGTTTACTTTAAGTTGTTATACTTTAAAACATTTTAAAAAAGAAATAAATAGATTAGGATGAGATTACCTGTTTTTTTAAACCGGGGGAATCAACAATAGAATCGGAAAATTTTATATGCTTTCAAGTGAAGAAAAACATTGCAGAGGCAATTTTCAGAATATATATATCGACAATCTTCAACGAATCCATTTTGCGTTATTTTGACTGCAAAAATAGATGTTGATAATAAATCTTCAGATAATTATAAAAACAAACAGATAGAAAATATTTCTATCTGTTTGTTTTTTACTGTGTTATCCATTCAGTTATATTCACTTAACGTTATTTCCGATTATTTGTAGCCATTCTTCCGTTTTTAGTGTTAATTTTGTAAACTTAAAAGGAGATAATGGATAAATTGCGTTTTCAAAGTTTTGGAAGTGGGAGTAGTGGAAATTGTTATTTTATCGGCAATGCTTCGAATGGATTATTGATAGACGCAGGTATAGGTGTTCGATCCATTCGTAAATGTTTGCGAAATCTTGGACTTGATTTTGAAAATATCTGGGGTGTATTTGTAACACATGATCATGCCGATCACATCAAGGCTGTAGGTCCTTTGGGAGAAAAGCACAGGGTGCCGATTTATACTACGCGTTCAGTTCATGAAGGAATTCAACGAAGTTATTGCGTCACCGAAAAATTGTATACAAGCAAGAAGTATATTGAGAAAAATGAAACTGTGGTAGTTGGTGATTTTAAAATAACCGCTTTTCCGGTATCGCACGATGCCACTGATAATGTGGGTTATACTGTTGAATATAAAGGGCAGAGATTTACATTTGCTACTGACTTGGGATATATTAGCGATGAAGTTGCAGTCCATTTGGCACTGGCTGATTTTATAGTGCTCGAAGCAAATTATGATGTTCAGATGTTGGAACAGGGTTCTTACCCGATTCATTTAAAAAAAAGAATTGCTGCCAATACGGGTCATTTGAGTAACGATCAGACCGGGCTTTACTTAGCAGAAAATTATAACGGGAAATTGCAACATATTTTTTTGTGTCATTTGAGCCGTGAAAATAATTTGCCAAATATCGCCTATACGACCATTCAAAATTATTTGGAAAATAAAAAGATCATTGTTGGGAAAGATGTACAATTGATTACTCTGGACAGGCTTACACCTTCGGAGATTTATATATTTTAGAGGAGCGGAAAGAAAGAAATGAGGAGTGAGGAATGAGGAATGAGGAATGATTTACAGGTAGCCGGAGATTTGTATAAAAAAAGGTTTAACGCTCATTCAACGAAATAAAAATAAACAGGCATTCATACCCCTAAACCTAAATACGTACGCCTTTAAATCTATTTATTATGCCATCAAATTTAGTAATTATGCAATTAAATTTAGTTATCATTCCTACCTACAACGAAAAGGAAAATATCGAGAACATTATTCGCGCTGTTTTTGAACAACCAACTACCTTTGATATTCTGGTGATTGAAGATGGTTCACCGGATGGGACTGCAGCAATTGTAAAAAGAATGCAGGTTGAGTTTCCGACCCGCTTATTTATGGTTGAACGGAAAGGTAAACTCGGGCTGGGAACCGCATATATAACAGGATTTAAATGGGCTCTGGAACACGGGTATGAATATATTTTTGAAATGGATGCCGACTTTTCGCATAACCCGGTTGACTTGAACAAGCTTTACGATGCTTGTGCCAATCAGGGTGCTGATGTGGCTGTTGGATCGCGTTACGTGACAGGGGTAAATGTGGTAAACTGGCCAATCGGAAGGGTATTAATGTCCTATTTTGCTTCGAAATATGTACGTTTTGTGTTGGGTGTTCATTTGGCAGATACAACTGCCGGATTTAAATGTTACCGCAGGGAGGTTCTAGAAACGATAGAATTGGACCGGATACGTTTCAAAGGATATGCTTTTCAGATAGAAATGAAATTTACTGCTTTCAAGTGCGGATATACCTTAAAAGAAGTGCCAATTATATTTATTAACCGGGTATTGGGAACTTCCAAAATGAGCGGTGGAATATTCGGTGAGGCTTTTTTTGGAGTTATCCAGTTGAAATTTAATAGTTTGTTTCGGAAATATCCTCAACGAAAGACTATTCAGAGTCAACAACTTTAGGGTTGAAAAATCCTTTTGTATTTCAATTACAGGATTTCTGAACGAGATTGATTTTAATCCACTGAGAATTAAAAATTGGATATTGAATCGAAGAAAATTATGAGTAGGTTGCAAATTATTCGAAATGCCACAATCGTAAACGAAGGACGAACTTTCACTGGTTCCGTTTTAATTTCTGGTGAGCATATTAAAGCGGTTTACGAAGGTTCACACTTCGTTGAAATACCGGAACCATTTATCGAGATAGATGCAACAGGACTTTTACTATTGCCGGGTGTGATTGATGATCAGGTGCATTTCAGGGATCCCGGACTGACTCACAAGGGCGATATGTATACCGAAAGCAAAGCGGCTGTAGCAGGTGGAGTTACTTCGTATATGGATATGCCTAATACCCGCCCACAAGCTACTACCATTGAAATTTTAGAAGATAAATATGCATTGGCCTCTTCCAAGTCGCTTGCCAACTATTCATTTTTAATGGGTGTGACCAATGATAACCTTGACGAACTGAAAAAAGTTGATCCACGGAAAGTGGCCGGAGTGAAAATGTTTATGGGTTCTTCCACCGGTAATATGCTGGTGGATAATGAGGAAACATTAAACAGGGTTTTTGAAGAAATACCAGTGTTGATTGTCACACATTGCGAAGACGAGCCTACCATTCAGCAAAACATTCAACATTATAAAGATCTGTTGGGTGAAGACATTCCCATTAAATATCATCCTTTGATACGAAGTGCCGAAGCCTGCTATAAATCGTCGGCTTATGCTGTGGAACTGGCTACAAAATATAATTCACGGTTACATGTATTCCATTTGTCGACAGCAAAGGAAATGACGTTGTTTTCATCAGAGTTGCCTTTGAAGGAGAAGAGAATTACTGCTGAGGTTTGTGTGCATCATTTATGGTTTTCAGATGCCGATTATGCCCGATATGGCAACCGCATAAAATGGAATCCTGCTATTAAATCTGAAACTGACCGATTGGCTTTAATTGATGCGGTAAATTCGAATAAAATAGATGTCATTGCAACAGACCATGCCCCTCATTTGTTATCTGAAAAAGAAGGATCATGTTTGACTGCAGCATCAGGTGGTCCACTTGTTCAACATTCATTGGTTGCCATGATGCAACTGGTTAAACAAGAGGTTTTTACGCTGGAAAAAGTGGTCGACAAAATGTGTCACGGGCCTGCTGTGTTATTCAGAATAGAAAAACGCGGATATATACGGCCGGGTTATTATGCTGATCTGGTATTGGTAAATCCTGATCGACCATGGACTGTAAATAAGGATAATATTTTATATAAATGCGGTTGGTCACCCTTTGAAGGAACAACATTTGAAGCTTCAGTTTTACAAACCTGGGTGAATGGAAATCTGGTATACGATAATGGACAATTTGATGAAGCTGTTCGTGGAAAGAGACTTTTATTTGATTATTAATCAATTAAATGAAATGAAGTTATGAAAAAAAATGCACTGTTAACAATAAGTATTGGTGTTGTTATTATTGCTATTGCTGTTGGACTTTATTTTGCTTTTAAATCTAAAACTGCAGATGTAAAACCAAAAGCTGAATATATCCACAACGAAGGTGATACTCAGGGAACAACTTATTCGGCTACTTATGAACAACCGGAAGGACTTGATTTGCAGAATAAAATAGAAGCGAAATTACATGAATTTGATTTGTCGATGTCATCTTACATTCCAAATTCAATTATATCGCGAATTAATAGAAATGATACGACTGTAAAAACCGATTTGTTTTTTGAAACTATGTTTTACGCAGCGCAGGATGCATCGAAACGTACAAATGGAGCTTTAGATATTACCGTAGGACCATTGGTGAAAGCATGGGGGTTTGCTTTCGGGAATAATTCACATAGTAAGTTGCCAAACGTGTCGGAATTCTTGCCCTATATTGGATATACTAAAATCCATTTAAAAAATCATAAGTTGATTAAAGACGATCCACGTATAATGATTGATGATAATTCGATTGCCCAAGGCTATTCGTCCGATGTGATTGGTAAACTGCTTAAAGATAATGGGTGTAAAAATTATATGATCGAAATTGGTGGTGAAGTGGTATGTAGTGGATTAAACAGCAAGGGAGAGAAATGGCAAATTGGTATTGATAAAGCCATCGATGACTCAACAAGTACAATAAATGAGATTCAGACAGTTATTCATATTACAAATTGCGCAGTTACAACTGCAGGTGATTATCGGAAGTTTTTCGTCAAAAACGGTAAAAAATATTCACATATCATAAACCCACATACAGGTTATCCTATTGACAATAATATGCTAAGTGTCACTATAGTAGCTCCAACAGGTATAATGGCAGATGCCTATGATACCCCGTTTATGGTGATAGGTGTGGATAGCTGTTTAAAGGTTTGTAAAAGTATTCCAGGAATGGATTGTTATTTGATATACCTTGATAAAAATGGTGTAAAACAAACGGTTTACACGGAAGGTTTTAAAAAGTACTTGTCAAATTAGAATCATATAAAGCACTTAAAAAACTCTACTTTTGTTAAATAGAAACATTATATTTTTTTATTCCTGATAAAATAACTATTTTTGCACTCCAATTTTTTTTATGAAAAAGACCCAATTTCTTCTTTTAATAGTAGTTTTAACTCTGTTTTCGTGTAGTCAATATCAAAAATTATTGAAATCCGATGATGCTGAGCTTAAATATACGAAGGCTGTAGAGTATTTCAATAAAGGTGATTTCATGCGCGCTTCAACTTTATTTGAAGCCATAGCTACTTATTACAAGGGTACTGATCGTTCAGAGACCGTACTCAACTATATGGCGAAATCGTTTATGGGTCAAAAAGATTATTTTTCAGCAAGTGAATATTACAAGACTTACGTAAAGACTTATCCAAAAGGAAAGTTCGTCATTGAGTCAAAATTCATGATTGGATACTGTTTCTATCTCGATTCCCCGGATGCCCGGCTAGATCAGGCTTCAACTTACAGTGCAATAGCTGCTTTCCAGGAGTTTCTGGATGTATACCCGGAAAGTGACAAGGTGCCTGAAGCTAACAAGCTGCTTGAAGAGATGACCAATAAACTGGCATCAAAAGCCTATATGAATGCCAAATTGTATTATAATTTAGGTAATTATATGGGTAATAATTATGAATCGGCAGTTATAACGGCTCAAAATGCCTTAAAGAAATATCCTTCAACTTCGTATAGGGAAGAATTGACAATGCTAATACTGGATTCGAAATATGAACAGGCTATGCAAAGTATCGAAGAGAAAAAAGCAGACAGATATCGTTCGACCATTGATGAGTATTACAACTACATTAATGAATTTCCGACAGGTAAATATCGGAAACAAGCTGATAAAATTTTAAATGAATCAAAAAAAGTAGTGAAAGAATAAAATAATACGATTATGGACTATAAAAAAGTAAATGCTCCTTTGAATACGATTTCCCGCGATATGAACTCGATGAGTGAAGAAATCGGAAACGTATATGAAACTGTTAAGGTCATTGGAAAACGCGCTAATCAGATTAGTGTTGAAATCAAAGCTGAGCTTGATAAAAAATTACTTGAATTTGCTTCTTTTAATGAGAATATAGAAGAGGTTTTCGAAAACAGAGAACAAATAGAAATATCTCGTTATTACGAAAAACTTCCAAAGGCTGTGTTAATTGCAACCCAGGAATTCCTTGAAGATAAAGTGTATTATCGTAATCCTATAAAAGATAAACTGAAATAACCGGTTTAAATTTCTTTTTACGTTTAGATAAAAGAACATGGTGCTAATTTTAACACAATGTTCTTTTATCTTTTTTTGTATGCACTAAGTTCAATTGATTTTTTGTATTTTTGCACATTAAACCTATCCTAAAAGATAGTGGGGAAATAACTCAAATAGAGTAGATAAATACTCAATAAAAATCTATCACTTTTAACAGAGCAAATCTATACGTTTATGTTACAGGGTAAAAAAATAATTTTAGGAGTAACCGGCAGCATCGCCGCGTACAAATCGGCTCAACTCATTCGGCTTCTTGTAAAAGAAGGTGCTGAAGTAAAAGTAATTATGACATCTATAGCAAAGGAATTTATTACTCCGTTGACATTAGCAACATTAGCTAAAAATCCGGTGTTAGTTGATTTTTTTGATCCTACAAACGGAGACTGGAATAGTCATGTTGATTTAGGATTATGGGCCGATGCTTACCTTATTGCACCTGCAAGTGCTAATACAATTGGAAAGATGGCAAACGGTATTGCTGATAATTTATTATTGACCACATATCTCTCTGCCAAATGTCCTGTTTTCGTTGCTCCAGCCATGGATCTGGATATGTTTGCTCATCCGGCAATGCAACGGAACCTTGAAGCGCTTAAATCAATAGGAAACGTGATTATTGAACCCTCATTCGGCGAATTAGCAAGTGGGTTGGAGGGTAAAGGGCGAATGGAAGAACCGGAAAATATCGTTCTGTACCTGGATGACTTTTTTACAAAGAAACCTTTAATTGGAAAAAAAATACTTATTACTGCCGGTCCGACATACGAAAAGATTGATCCTGTACGTTTTGTAGGTAATTACTCAACCGGTAAAATGGGTTTTGCTTTAGCCGAAGTTTGTGCCTCGCAAGGAGCTGACGTTTGTCTTGTATCAGGACCTGTTCAACTGAGAACAAAGCATCCAAACATAGAACGTATTGATGTAGAATCGGCAAATGAAATGTATGCGGAAGTAATGAATCGTTTTTACGGGATGGATGGAGCCATTTTATGTGCTGCAGTTGCTGATTTTACTCCCGTTGAGGAAGCTCAGTTGAAATTGAAACGGGAAAAGGATGACCTGATATTGGAATTAAAACCGACACAGGATATTGCAGCAGCTGTTGGAGAAATGAAAACAGACTCACAATTTTTAGTTGGGTTTGCTTTGGAAACAAATAATGAAGAAGCCAATGCAATAGGAAAAATGGGAAAAAAGAATTTTGATTTTATAGTGTTGAATTCTTTGCAGGACAAGCAGGCAGGATTTGGATATGATACAAATAAAATCAGTATAATTCATCGTGACGGTTCTAAGAAGGAATTTGAATTGAAAAATAAAATTGATGTAGCCGAGGATATTATTGCAGAAATAATACAATCCGTTGAACTCTGAACATTGAATACTTATAATTGAAAAATATGAAACATTGGACTTTTATACTGACCTTCATGCTTTTTGCCGGGTTTATACAAGCCCAGGAATTAAATTGTGTTGTACAAATCAATTCTGAACAGGTTCCTGGTTCAAGTAAATCTATTTTTAATACACTTACCAAATCCATTTCCGAATTTATGAATAATCGTAAATGGACCGAATTGTCATTCTCAGATGAAGAAAGGATAGAATGTACGCTCAACATTATTGTTAAGAAAGTTGATGGAGATGCCTTTACGTCGGAAATTCAAATCCAGTCGAGGCGCCCAATCTATAATTCAAGTTATTATACTACACTTTTTAATTTCAAGGACATCAACTTTACTTTTAATTACAAGGAATTTGACCAACTTGAGATGAACCAGAATTCCATAACTTCCAATTTAACTGCTGTTTTAGCTTACTATGCATTTGTAATAATTGGTTATGATATGGATTCGTATTCAAGGTTAGGTGGAACATCCAGCTTCCAGGCTGCCGAAAGTATTGTTAATTCAGCACAGGGTGCTGATTTGACAGGTTGGAAAGCCTTTGAAAGTACGAAGAACCGCTATGCATTAATCAATAATTTATTGGATGAAGCATTTAAAAAATACAGGAACTATTTTTATGAATACCACCGGTTAGGATTGGATGAAATGTCGACAAATTCAACGAATGCAAGAGCACGTATTGCTGAAGGATTACCGGTATTAAGAGACGCAAATCGTTCGACGCCTTCTGCAATTGTAATTTCTTCTTTTCTTGATGCAAAGAACGATGAATTAATAAATATTTTTTCTAAAGGAACTGTACAGGAAAAGACGGATGCAGTTCAAATACTTTCGGATGTTAATCCTGCTCAGACTTCAAGGTATGAAAAGATATTAAAACAATTTTGAAATAAAAATCTTAATTGGCAAGTTGAAATTAATATTATTAAATAAAATTCTAATATTCTGTTTTGATTTGACTTTTGTCCTTTTAAAATAATAATTTATGCTGAAATCCTTACATATTTCGAATTATGCTTTAATCACCGAATTAAGTATTGATTTTGAATCAGGTTTATCTGTCATTACGGGTGAAACCGGGGCCGGTAAATCGATTATATTGGGTGCCCTGTCACTTATATTGGGTCAACGTGCAGATACAAAATCGATAAAGGCTGATGCCGAAAAATGTGTGATTGAAGCAGAATTTGATATTTCAGCTTATACCCATTTAAAAGGTTTTTTTGAACAAAATGATCTGGATAATGAAGGAAAAAATTGTATTATTCGAAGGGAACTTACCTCCTCAGGAAAGTCGCGTGCATTCATTAATGATACTCCGGTTGGATTGAATGTAGTACGTGATCTGAGTCTTCGTTTAATTGATATTCATTCCCAGCATGAAAATCTGTTACTTTCAAATACAGGCTATCAGTTGGATGTAGTTGATACTATTGCGCAAAATGCAAAGGAACTGGCAACCTATAAACAGACTTATATAAGCTGGCGGAATTTGCAGGCCGAATTGAAACAATTGCAAAAGACAGCGGAAAAACAAGCTTCGGATGTAGATTATATTCAGTTTCAATATCAACAACTCACAGATGCAAATTTAATTGAAACAGAACAACCTGATTTGGAATCAGAACAGGAGACATTAAGCCATGCTGAAGAAATTAAATCGGAATTGCTTAAATCACAACAACTGTTAGAAGAAGATCATGCTTCAATCCCGTTATTAAAAGAAACAATAACAGCTCTGTCGCATATAAAGAATTTTGTTCCTGATGGTAATAACTGGTATGAACGGTTGCAATCTTCCTTTATTGAACTGAAAGATATCTCTTCAGAAATGCATACATTCGAAGAAAGGGTAGAATTCAATCCGATACGTCTCGAATGGGTAGAAAACAGGTTAAGTGAACTTTTTACTCTTCAAAAGAAATACAAGGTAACTTCAGTGGGTGAGCTGATTCAGTTGCGTGATAACTTTGGTAAACAGTTACAACGGATTGATTCATTTGAAGAAGAGTTGGAAAAGTTAAGACTGAATTTAGAGGCTGTTTTCGAGCGATTAAAGATAAACGCAGGTTATTTAACTGCAAGCAGGATAAAAGCCTGTAAGCCGATCGAAACATACCTTATCGATCAACTTACTAAGTTGGGTATGCCCAACATTCAATTTCAGATTCAAGTTTCATCTGTTGCTGATTTTATAGAAAATGGGAATGATGAAGTTCAGTTTCTATTCTCAGCAAACAAGAATCGTCCTGTACAGCCTGTCACACTGATAGCTTCAGGTGGTGAAGTCTCACGTTTGATGTTGTCAATAAAATCGTTGGTTGCTCATAAAGCAGATCTACCTACTATTATTTTCGATGAGATTGATACAGGTGTGTCCGGTGAAATTGCAAATCGTATGGGTGAAATAATGCAGACCATGAGTTCTGATATGCAGGTTATTACCATTACCCATTTACCTCAGATTGCTGCGAAAGGTGCTCATCATTATAGGGTCTATAAAGACGATAGTGGTCAACAAACGCAAACGCATATTCAACGTTTAACAATGAATGAAAGGTTGGATGAACTGGCCCAGATGCTCAGTGGTAAAAATATCACGGATGCTGCACTACTTAATGCCAGGGAGTTACTTGCAAACGGATAATGTGCTGCTTGTAAAAAGAATTAAATGCCATAAAAGTAAGATGTTGTAATTCCTTTGTGCTTTAAATGGCTTGATCTTTTTTACGCTTTTTCTTTTTCTCTGTTTTATTTTGTTTCTTAATCAATTTTTCAGCCATTTTCTTTTCTTTAGCAGCTCTTTTTGCAATCTTACGTTCTTCAAGCACTATTTTCAGGTATTCAAGATATGGCTCAATGTACCGTTTGCGCTTAGCTTCCAGCAAATCTTTCATAGTGATCATAATACCGGTTTCATATACAGAGCCAAAGTCAGGATCATATATGGAACCAAAGAAACGCATGGTGTGAGTCAATCCAATATAAGCACTAAACATGGATGGAATTGTTTCACCTTCTACACGGATTGCTTTTTGTAGAGCTTTGTAATCTGAGGATAAGTCGTTATGAACGAAAATTTCTTTTGCCAGCTTATTTGTTTTTTCACTAACGTGGATGGGGTTTTTAGGACTTATCATTGAATCAGGATCCGGGAAATAGCGATGCATGTATTCGTAGATTAACTCACGGGCAACAAGTGGATAATGTTCGTAAATAGTCACTTTCCCAATAAAGTAACGGGTGTTTTTTACAGTATGAACCAATGCCCCTAACCCATCCCATAAATTATCCAGAGCAAACAGGCTTTTGGTCCCCATCTTGGAAGTCTGGTAATCGGGCTGTACAAAGGCACGACCCAGTTCAATAGTATATGGTAAATAGTCCGTGATAAACTTATCGGTAAATGTAAATAAGTGCGCCATCACGAACTTTGGCTGTCCGGATGAATCGAAATCGACATCAAGGCCAGGTAAATAACGATAACCTCCAATTATTTCTTCTCCGGTTGGGTCCCACACAATAAGCTGAAAATATGGTTTTGCCATATAATCGAATTCATCAGTATCAATCTCCTCACCAGTTCCTCCTCCTCCTGAGCGAAATGACAGTTCACGTAAACGACCTATCTCGAGCATGACATTGGGGGAATTATGTGCTGTTATGACATATATTTCGTTGTGTGCTTTGTTGGTTGGACGGAGAAACTTATCTCCAGTTAGTTCTTTTTTTAGAGTTTCCCTGTCAATGGGAGGTATTATCGGTTTCATTTAAAAATACATTGAAGATTAACCATTGAAAGTATGGTACCACAAAAGTAGTGTTTTTTTGAAGCTTCATAACATCGTTAAATGTAATTTTGTGTATATTATGTTGTAAATTGTTTTATATTAATAGGTATGTAACATGAATTGCACATATTACATTTAAATGTGCAATTAATTTAGTATCCATATCTGTTTTTATGTTTCATGTTGAAAAATGAAACGAGTTTATTCTTTCGAAATTCAATTGTTTGATTCCGAGTTACAACTTTTTCTGTTTTTTAAACTTGAGCCAACATAGTAATATGTCTTTTTTGCTAATATTTGAATTTAATTAAAATAATAAGCGATTAAATTTGTTAAATCATTACTTTTTTATAGTTTTGCAATACCTAATACATCACTATTTTTCCTTTAAAAGGTTAATTAATCTATTTCGGAATTAAGACATTGCAATACGTAATTATCTAAAATTGCAATTGAATTGAAAGACTCAAATTGAAACTCTGGATAAAATGACAAATAAAAGAATTTCTCAAAAATTAAAAACCATATGGATTATAATCGTTTGTTTTAATATTATTCCGTCATATGCTGAGATTTCAGACGCTATTCTTGTAAATCAACAAACAGATTTGCTAATCAGAAACTGTAGACTATATATATCCAGAAGTTATGAACTCAAGGTTAATAACCGGCAGGGAGAAGAGTATGCTGAAATAAGCATCCCATATTCTAAGTTGAGTAAAGTCTCTAAAATTGAAGCGTATATAAAAGATAAGGATGGAATAGTCGTCAAAAAACTAAAATCCGGTGATATCAAAGAACGAAGTTCAATTTCCGAAGGTTCTTTTTATGAGGATGATTTTGTAAAAGAATTTACCCTGATCCACAATATTTATCCCTATACCATTTTCTATTCCTATCAGGTGCAGGAGGAATCATTTTTATACCTTGACAGTTGGTCGCCATGTTTTTATAAGAATATTCCTACACTTAATGCCGTATTAACCCTGGATGTGCCAAATGATTATAAAATTAAATATACATCTCAACTTGTCGATAGCATGAGAGTGGATACGGCAGAATCACGAATAAAATATACCTGGGTTGCTTCATATACACATCAGCTGGGAACTGAAATTTATGCCCCGGATCAAAGTGTTTTTCTCCCAAGGGTAGATATTGTCCCTGAAAAATTTAAATTTGATCAGGAAGGTTCACAAAACTCTTGGGGCAGTTATGGTAATTGGATGTCACGCTTACTTATAGGATTAAATGATTTGCCAAATGATGAGAAGCAGCATGTTAATCTGCTGATAGATAATGCTAAAAGTGACAAGGAAAAAATTAAAATTCTTTATCATTATTTGCAGGATGCAACACGTTATATTAATATCTCCATTTTAACAGGTGGAATGAAACCTTATCCGGCAAGCTATGTTGCTATTAATAAATATGGTGATTGTAAAGCATTATCTAATTATTTTCAATCTATATTAAGTTATATTGGTATCCCGTCATTTTATACCCATGTTAAATCAGGCAAATTGATTAAGAAAGTCAATCAGAGTTTTCCATCTATGCAGTTTGATCATATTATTTTGTGTGTACCACTTTCTAAGGATACCATCTGGTTAGACTGCACCAGTGATGGACCATATAATTATTTGGGCATATTTACACAAAACAGGTATGCTTTTATAATTGATAAGGTTAACAGTCATTTTACACGTACGCCTGTTCTTTCAAAGGAAGAGGTACTTGATTCCCGTGCCATTCATATTCATTCTGTAGATGGAAATGATTTGGAAGCTAACTTTCATACTATCTCAAGAGGAGAATCCTTTGAAGCACTTTCCGGCTTGACACGTTTAACAACAGAATCTAAAAAATCTCAGATTATTCATAAATATCTGATTGAATCCGGTTTTGAAATGGTTAATTTCAATCTGATCCCAGCTCATCGGGATTCAACTTTCATTACACTTGATTACATATCCAAAACAAATAATCTCTTTAAGAAATATGGGAATGAGCTTCTCATTCCATTAATTCCGTTCTCAATTCCTGCATTTAAAGATCCCAAAAACCGTAAATATCCTGTTCAACTGGATTATCCTATCTATAATGTGGATACCATAGATTATCTGATACCTGTTGGATATCAATTGTCAAGCTTACCGAAAGACCAATCTGTCAATTCAATATATGGTAAGTATACCCTGAAGTTTCTATCAATAAATAATGGAATAGAAGTGGTTAAAAGCTTTATCCTAAATTCAGGTGATTATCCGTTGACTGAATATAAAGATTTTTACAAATATGTAAGAACAGTTTATGACATCGAAAATAAGTCCTATATAGTAACTAAGAAACAAAACTAATCATGAAACAATTCTTATTTTTTGTATGGATTCTTTTTAGTTTGCAAACAGTTTTGCAGGCACAAGGATTTAATAATGAATTTGGGAAAGTGTCAAAAGAAGATGTGGATTTAACTTCATATCCTCAGGATAAAGATGCAGAAGCTGTAGTAATTTCTGATGTTGGATGCTCCTATTTCGAGAGTACTAACGACTCCTTCGACTTGATTTATGAACGAACTACCCGATTAAAGATTTTTAAAGAAGCTGGTGTAAAATGGGCAAGTATTGAAATTCCCTTTTATCGTCAGGGAGATATTTATGAAGAAGTATACGACCTAGAAGCTTGTACCTATAATTTTGAAAAAGGAAACTTATCCAGAATACCCCTCGATTTAAAAAGCTGCCAAGAGGAAAAGGTAAACGAGTACTGGAATCTTAAAAAGTTTGCCATGCCAAATGTGAAAGAAGGTTCTATCGTGGAATATCACTATAAAGTACGTTCACAATTTTTCTTTAATCTTCGTAACTGGGATTTCCAATGGAAAATTCCGGTGATATATAGTAAATATGTCACTAAAATGATTCCGTTTTATCAGTATACCTGGTTATTACAGGGTGCATCAAAATTAGACTCTCAGAAATCATACGTCGATCAGGGTTGGGAGCGTCAGTTTGGATCTATTAAATTTCATGATATGATTTATGAGTTAGTTATGAAGGATGTCCCGGCTTTTAAAGATGAGGAATATATTGCTTCGCCAGAAGACTATATCATTAAATTGAATTTCCAATTGTCAAAGGTAACTGATTACTATGGAGCTTGCAGGAATGTGATAACCACCTGGCAGGAAATGGTAAGAGATTTGATGAAAGATGAAGATTTTGGAGGATACTCAAGGAAAGCAGAAGGTATGGCTTCTAAAGTGATAGACGTTAGTCGCTTATCGATGTTGTCAACTCAACAAAAATTTGATTCCATTCTAAATTATATGAAAGCAAATTACAGATGGAATAAGATGAACGGGAAAATGGCTTCCAAAGCACCCAAAGCCTTTATGAAAGATAAGATTGGGAACGATGCCGATATCAATTTATTTACTCTCGGATTGCTCAATGCAGTAGGAATTAAAGCATATCCTGTTATTATTAGTACCCGTAAAAATGGAAAGATAAAGTACGATTATCCGTTTAGCCACTTCTTTAATTTCGTTGTAATAGTGGCAGATATTGATGGTAAAAGAGTTCTTGCCGATGCAACTACTACCCTTTCGAGAAATAACAGGATACCTGAAAAATGTATAAATGACAAAGGGCTGATTATACAGAAAGATAAAGTAGAGTGGTTGGGACTTCAATCCCTTGTTACTTCCGGCAGAATGAAAACTTTTTCGATTTCTTTATCTGACTCAACCCAGAATGCAGACATTCATGAATATACTACAGAATATTTTGCTTTGGAGAATCGAAATGAATATGGTACAAACGCCAATACCATAAAAAAGCATTTACTGGATAAAGGATATTCGTTGGTCGATAGCTCTATCGTTGTGAAAAACCAACTGAATATCAAAGATCCTTATACATTAACATACAGCATTACCGACCATCAGGAGAAAGTGAACGAAAAGATTTATGTTTCCCCGTTTCTTCACGAAGTAATAACCGAGAATCCACTTAAGCAACCTTCGAGAAATTATCCTATCGACATGGTATATCCACAAAAGACTACTTATTTCTCCGAAATAAACATCCCAGATGGATTTAAAGTCGATTTTATTCCGGTAAATGACAAGATTAAAAATGATCAGTTCGAATTAGATTATTCCACGAATGTATCGGATAAAAAAATAATAGTTTCCTTTATCTATTATTTTAAAATTTCGGTTTATGATGCCACTGAATATAGTAAACTAAAATTCTATTTCAACGAAATAATTAATAAAGGATCTGAGAAAGTTGTTTTTATAAAGAATTAAGTATTGCGAAGTTATTTTCTATAACAGGTTTAAGCAAGTTGGCTGATAAAGAAATACAAATACATTCAATACTTTTTACAAAAAAAGTTCCATAGAATAAGTATGGAGCTTTTTTGTCTGTCATTTTAATGTTTCTTCATGCAGTTTTAAATTGTGTAGTATCCATCAGGATAAAGCCAATGAGGGCATCTTAAAGGCCCTGGTGCCTAGTTCTGCGTCTAATAAATAAAGTCCACGCGGATCAGTTGCAAATAGATCAAACCGGTTGCAAAGGTCATTAGCGTTTTTTTCTTCTTCGCCCTGTTCTTTTACAAACCAATCCAGAAATTGCATGGTCCTGAAGTCTTTCAATGCATAAGCTTCAGCATAAATGGTATTAATAGAAGTACTAATGAAGATCTCATGTTCCAGTGAACCTTCCAACGGTTGCTTAAAATCTTTGTAATGTTTGTTGGGTGCTGCTATTTCCTCAAATACCACTTTTTCGCTGTTATTCATTATGTAATTAATAATCAACATCGCATGCTCATGTTCTTCCTTCGACTGAATGGAAAACCAATTTCCAAAACCACTAAGGTTTTTTTCAATGTAATAATTGGACATATCCAGGTACAAATACGATGAATAAAACTCCTTGTTGATTTGACTATTCAATAAGTCAGTAATTTTTTTGTTTAACATAGGTTTCTCCTCCTGATTTATGTTTTACAATACCCGGCAACAGGCAATGATTAAATTGTGAGTTATTTCTGAATCTGAACTATGAATAAACAATTTAATTTGCGTAAATGTTTAGACTTCAAAGATATTGAAGCAACTTGTTTTTAATACTCGTTGGAAATGACTGGAAAAAAAAACTTGTTTGTAACTGAAATTTACAAGGCAGGAAACAGAAAATAGAATCAGATCCTTTTAATATTTGCACCCAGGGCATTCAGGCGTTTTTCGATATCCTGGTATCCACGGTCAATCTGATCAATATTATGAATCACACTCGTTCCTTCAGCTGACATAGCCGCAATTAACAGAGCAATGCCGGCGCGTATATCCGGAGATACCATCACTGAACCCCGTAGCCGTATATGACCTCCCTGGCCAATGACGGTGGCACGGTGCGGATCGCAAAGTATGATTTGTGCACCCATATCTATTAGCTTATCCACAAAGAATAACCTGCTTTCAAACATTTTTTGATGAATAAGTACGCTACCCTGCGCCTTTGTGGCAATAACCAGAAGTACACTGAGTAAATCAGGTGTAAGCCCTGGCCATGGTGCATCGGCTATTGTCATGATCGAACCGTCAATAAATGATTCAATAGTATAGCTGTCTTGTTGCGGAATAAATATATCGTCTCCCCGTTGTTCCAGCTTGATTCCCATGCGCCTGAAACTGTCAGGGATAATACCTAATTCATGGTAAGCAACATCCTTGATAGTTATTTCGGAAGCAGTCATGGCTGCCATGCCAATAAAACTTCCTACTTCAATCATATCGGGCAAAATGCGATGGTTGCAACCGGTGAATGATTTCACCCCTTCGATGGTCAGTAGGTTTGATCCGACCCCCGTTATTTTTGCGCCCATGCTGATAAGCATACGGCAAAGTTGTTGCAGATAAGGTTCGCAGGCGGCATTGTAAATGGTTGTAGTACCTTCGGCCATTACAGCAGCCATCAGGATATTAGCGGTACCGGTAACCGAAGCTTCATCGAGCAGCATATAGCACCCGGTGAGTTTTTTGGCTTCAATTTCATATCGTAATGTGGCGGGATCATAATGAAACTCGGCTCCCAGTTTCTGGATGCCTATAAAATGGGTGTCCAGTCTCCTGCGTCCTATTTTATCACCCCCGGGCTTAGGAATGACCGCTTTCCCAAAACGCGCCACCATGGGCCCTACAATCATGACAGAACCACGTAGCGAAGCACTTTGACGGTAAAATTCTTCAGTCTGAAGATAATTCAGGTTTATATTTTCTGCTTTGAAGGTATACGTATCTGGGCTGATTCGTTTTATTTCAACACCCATGTCTGCCAGGAGGCATATCAGGTTGTTGACATCCAGAATGTCCGGTATATTGCTGATGGTTACAGTTTCAGAAGTTAGTAATACTGCACATATTACCTGTAATGCTTCGTTTTTTGCTCCCTGTGGGGTAATGGACCCTGAAAGTCGGCGACCGCCTTCTATTTGAAAAGAGGACATATTTTCTGTATTAGTGTTTTGGGTAGTAAGATCCTGGTCAACTGAATGAAGAACTACAGTTTTCTTTGATTTGTGTAGATTTAATAGTTTGTCTCAAGCCCTGCATTTCTTTCAAACCCTTCAAACCCTTCAAACCCTTCAAACCCTTCAAACCCTTCAAACCTTTAAACTTTCCCGACTTATTTTTTCTTCTTGGGTTTATTTTTTTTATTAAACAACACATCACGGGATTCTACTAATTTAAAGAAGTCCTCAGGTATGTCCAGTTTGCCTTTTGAAAGTTCACGCAGGTCATCAAATATTTTACGGTCATCTACTACTTCTTTGTTCCAGGTAAGGAAACATTTCTTCATTTGATTTGCTATCAGGCGAATCAGTTCGTTTTTTTCTTCACCTTCGGGATAAACTGCCACTTTTTCAATCATTTCTTCCAATGTCCGACCGTAATGTTGGTAACGGATCCTTGAATTTTTATATGGAATTCTTTCAGGACGGGTATACAGGTTCTCTTCCAGTAAAACTTCGTATGGAAAATCAATATCCAGTTTGAAATCGGACATGATGGCCACATGATCCCATAACTTGTGTTTGAAATCATTCACATCGCGCAAATAAGGGAATAAATTTCCCATGATGTTTATAATGGTTTTTACACAGCGGGTACGTTCTTCCCGGTCTTCGATGGTCTGTGCATGCGCCACCATCTGTTGTATATTGCGCCCGTATTCGGGCATAATCAATTTTCCTTGTAAGGTTGTATATTCCATATTCAGTTGAAATGTAAGATAAAATACAAAAGTAGCAATTTATTTTCAGATATAATCTTTTTAAACCATGGAAGAGAGAAAATGACAAATACACAGGTATAGAAAAATAGCCATGGTTCAGGGCAATTAAAAATACTTAACTGCTTACAGAGGAATAAATTCCATACTATGAAAAATATTGTAGCCTGATAGTTTTATATATATGAAAATAAAGCATTCCTTCACCTCCGATAATTTAAGAACAAACAACTTTTTTTTCTTTAAAAAAGTATTTATAAATTACGCTTTTAAAATAAGTTGAATGGCATCCATCCGTACCCGTGCATTTTTTATAAGCGTTGCCAGAGTTAGCTGTTCTGTAAGCGCTATCTGAATTTCTTCCGGTCTGATGTTTTTGTTTTTTATCTGTAATGTTCTCAAACGGTCAATTTCATGATTCAGGGTCTGGTTCATTCGTTGCAATCCCTTTGTAATTTCTATTATGCCTTTTTTTTTCGCGATTTGTGTGGCAGTTGAAATCATATTGGGTAGGATAGTTTCAACAATCATATCATTTTCAAGCAAAACATCAATGGATCCGGGGGCCAGTTTTTTATCAAATGATTCAACAGAATATCTATCCGTTACCTCTTTGCCTGTATGATCCACGACAATCCTCAGCGGTGTGTTTGGAAGGAAACGGTCTACATAGATGCTTTGTTCACTCGTTGTCTCAAGTACGAAAAGGAATTCAAGCAGAACACCCGGGCTGTTGGTCCCATGCAGTATTCCGAAACTTGCACTTCCGGTACCTGAACTTAACACCATGTCTATGGAGCCTGTTGCCATTGGATGATCCCATGTCAGGAATCCAATATCTTCTCTGCTAAGAGCACGCTTCCTGTCAAATGTAACAGCTATTCCTTCACTCGGTATAGATGGAAATGATTCGGCGATGACAGAAGCCGGTTGTAAAAAGTAAGTTCGGGCAGCAATGTCTTCCATTTCCATATAAAAATGGGCAAAGACTTTTGTCATATAAACTTCAAGGCTGTTATCGCTATCTTCTGCCTGAATTTGCTCCACCAGTTGTTTGGCTACCTTTGGGCGAAAAGAATTCATTTCCAGAAGTCTGTCACGTCCTCCGGCAAGGCTTGTAAGAAGCTCTTTTTTAAAGATGGAAGTTTCGGTAATCAATGCTTCCAGTTCCAGGTAAGTATCAGCGGATGTAAATGACCTGAAAATGGTTAGAAGCTTGTTACCAACTAATTTAAAAATTTCATTTCCACCTTCAAGGTTTTCTTCAAAAGCATTCATTCCTTCATGAAACCACCTCACAAGTATGTGCTGTGGGGAGTTGACAAGGTAAGGGATATAAACGTGTATATCTTCAGTCTGACCAATTCTGTCCAGTCGTCCAATTCGTTGTTCCAACAATTCAGGATGAAGTGGCAAGTCAAACAGGACAAGATGATGGGCGAATTGAAAATTTCGTCCCTCGCTTCCTATTTCAGAACAAAGCAGGATTTGGGCACCATCTGGTTCTGAGAACCATGCCGCATTTCTGTCACGTTGTACGATGGTGAGATCTTCGTGAAAAACACCAACTTTCAGGTAGGCACGGTTAGTCAGGATTTCTTCCAATGCCAGTACTTTTTCCTTACTCTTGCAGATGAGAAGAATTTTTTCCGGTACTAATTCCTTCAACATGGATAAAAGCCACTGAACGCGTGGATCTTCTGCAAACCAGTATTGTTGCTCACCCGGGATATCCCAATGCTCCATATCCCTGATGAACTCGTTTGTCAGGCGCTCAATCCACAGGGTATGATCATGGGTTGCAGTAATAGGAATCAAATGTGCTTTTCGCATTGGAAAACCGCTCATAACTGACCGGGTATTTCGGAATAATACCCGTCCCGGGCCATGTTGGTCGAGTAAATCTTCAATAAGTTTATCCTTCGCTGCATCTCCTCCATTAGTGATAGATTGTATTCTTTCCTCCGGGAAAAGTGCTCCTAATAATTTTGTGTCCTTAGGGCTCAGGCTTTTTCCCTGGTACAGCTTTTCAACAATATCGGCTATTTTTTCAGTTTCGGAAGACTCATTTATGAAATCTTCATAATTCGCATACCTGATTGGATCCAGCAAACGAAGTCGTGCAAAATGACTCTCTTCTCCTAATTGTTCAGGGGTAGCGGTAAGGAGCAACAATCCATTCGCTACCTTACTTAATTGTTCCACAATGCTATACTCCGGGCTCACCTTGTTAACAGACCATTCCAGATGATGTGCTTCATCGACAACGAGCATATCCCAACCGGAAGCGATGGCTTGTTTGACACGTTTCGTCGAACCTGCCAAAAATTCAGTACTGCAAAGAATAAGTTGATTGTCCAGGAAAGGATTGCCATCCGGTGCACTCTCATCCAGTGAGGCGCAGCGTTCTTCATCAAAAATGCTGAACCACAGGTTAAACCGGCGCAGGACTTCTACAAACCATTGATGTACTAACGACTCGGGAACGAGAATGATCACCCTCGAAATTCTCCCGCTCAACAATAAGCGATGCACGATCAAGCATGCTTCAATGGTTTTACCAAGGCCAACCTGATCGGAAAGCAAGACGCGGGGAGCATACCGTGAACTCACCTCGTGGGCTATATACAGCTGGTGAGGAATAAGATCTATTCTTCCACCTACAAATCCATGTATCGCCGATAATCTCCGTCTGTAATCGTTTTGCAGTGTTTCCCTTCGCAAGGCAAAAGTCTGTGGAGAGTCTACATCACCCATAAAAAGCTTGTCAACAACACCATGTGTTACCACTACATCACCCAAATCTGCCTCCGACAATTTACGGTCTTTTCCATAATACAGATACAACTCACCCTTCAGTTCAACTTGCGTAATAAGCAACGGTTGATTATTCGTGTCGACAATGGTATCTCCCGGTTTAAAAACAACCCGCCGTAAGGGAGCACTTTCTTCAGAATACAATCTCTTTTCATTGGATGCCGGGAAATAGATCCGTACCTTTCGGTTGCCGGTTTCTGTTACAATGCCAACACCCAGTTCAGGCTCCCCGTTGCTGGTATATCGTTGATTCGGGAAATAATTTTCCATTGTTAATTTTAGGTGATTTAATTTTGTTTTTAATTGAATGTAGAGGACAATCGGTTGAATTCGTATGCTTCTTGTTAAACTGTTGAATCCTTGTTTGATTCGTAATAGACACTATTAAAAATGCTTTTGCCCGGTTCGTCTAAATATTTTAAGCTTACCGGCAACGACCGTCTGCATAAAACTCCAGACTACTTGCCAAAGTTAATGTTTTTTCAGTAAGCATGCTTACAGAAAAATCTATTTTTCTATTTTTCTTTCATGATGGAGATAGTCGTTTGGTAAAACTATAATGATTTACTTAATGAGAAGTAAACAAAAGTCTATAAGGTTTTTTATTCAAAACGTTATATGTTGCAATTCGGCAGAGGGCATTAATGGTTTGCTCTCTAAAATTGATTTTTTTTTTACTTATAGCGATCTTTTAGTGTGTAAAATTGTTTAATCTTATAATCTTAACCATTTAAAAAAGAGAAATATGAAAAAGCTACTTTTATTTGTAAGTTTAATCCTAACAACTACGTGGTCCTATTCTCAGAAAACCTTTTTCCCCACCAAAGAAGGTACAGTTTTAGTATATAAATCATTCGACAAAAAGGATAAACTTACCAACACCTTGCGTTATACCATAAAACAGGTAACTAAAAATGGAAACAATATGGATATAACCTATCTGTGCGAGTCAACCGATCCCAATGATAAACCGGTGTTTAAAGAAGAAATTATCATACATCAGAAAAGAGACACCCTCTATATGGATATGAGCAATTTTGTAAATAAAGCAGCCTTTAAAAAAGAAGGGGAAATACCATCTGACATTCAAATAACAGGAAATAATATGGAATTGCCGATGAATCCAAAGGTGGGTGTTCAGCTTCCCGATGCTAATGTTGAAATGGCATTAAAAATAGGGTTCATTAACCTGAAAATGTCCGCTCAGATTACGAACCGGAAGGTGGAATCTATTGAAAATATAACAGTTAAAGCCGGTACTTTTGAGGCCTACAAGTTTCTAAGCGATGTCAAATCCTCTGTAATGGGAATTAAGGTAAATTCAAGTAGTATTGCCTGGTATGTAAAGGGAGTAGGAATGGTTAAAACGGAGAACTTTGATAAAAAAGGAAATCTTCAATCGCACATGGAACTGGTAGAACTAGTAGAGTAGCGCCTTGTTTTTTATCTTCGAAAAACGAACTAAACAGGCAGTTGTTCAAGGTTCGCCTGTTTCTTTTTTGAGGAATTTATTTTCCGTTATTAAAATTGGTAACCACTTTCAGAAGTTTCAATATTTACAAAATAGCATTCATTACGTGCGATGAACAGTGGCTTCAACCCCTGAAAAAACAAACTATGAAAAACTGATACGTTTCAGGTTAATGCTCTTGACTTTTCCTTCAGTTTCTCGGAGTTGTCTATTCATTCTTCTTTTTTAATAACCAATGATATATATTTTGTGGAACAATATAAACCTGGACAAATTCCAACCATTATTTCCTATGTAATTTAATGCATCCACCAAGGAATTGAATTATCTGAGTTTTCCGGATTGTTCATCTTTAATTTTTGAATCCTGAAAGATTTTTGTTTGTTCACTGTTGTCAATATAAGCAGTAACATTGGTATTTAATCAATAAGTTTACAATATATGAATTTACTTGTTTTTGTAGAGTCAGAAGGTATTTGCGCATGAATACCTGATATTAAACATGGTGACATAATCAACAATGCTACTAGAATAATATTTTCATGGGTCATAAATTTATCTCCTACTCGTTTGGTTATTCAGTGACACCCCGTTTTTAATATGGTTCCTGGCCTCCATATTATTTAAAGATTCTATTCTATACTTAAGTTACAAATTTTGAAGACTACTATTCCACAGCCCCATGATTTTTTGCGGTATTGATCCAATGTTCAGAAAGGATTTCTGGATTTGCCCCTAAACCACGGGCAAGATGCAATGCTACTCCCATAATTAAGACACAAGCATTTTGGATTTCCTTGTTTGATTGCAAAGCTCCAAATTTTTCCTGCGCTTTTAATTGGAGTAAATCTCGGTGTTTTCGGGCAAATGTAATTGGATTGTCAGTTTCATCCTGAATGTCCGGGATCATTAAACTTTCCATCAACTCAGTACCAATCCTGGCTGCTAAAACCTCCGGAAGTTCGTTGCCCATTTTCCTCCACATGGATAATGTCTCTTTATCTCCGGATTCAGCTAAGCCTGTATCAAGAAGAAGCTCAAATGCAATATCTGCTAAATTCTGCATGAGGGCTAAATATTCATCCTGTGCCTTTTCGAATCTTTCAGTTTGCTGGCCTTTAAGATATTCCCCGACATTCAGAAAAGGTAACTCTGAAACTTCAGGACATCCTTCCAGACAAGGAAATTCATTTTCCTGGTACATATAGTGAACCTCTTCACTTTGTATTTCACGACCAAGTGGAAATAACCGACAGGCCAGTGGACGCCCTAAATGAACGCTGCACCCAAAATTACCGGTATACTGACTACAGGCTCGTTTCTCTCTCCAACCTGCTTCTCCATCAAACCGTAAACGAATCCCTCCAAACTCACAATACAGGTCACGAAATACCCGTTGAGTAACTTTTTTCTCTCTCGCCAGGCACATAAGCTCCCATGGATTAAGCATCACCAGGTTCCCATGACAGCAAGTTCCTCTTCGTGAGCAAGTGAGAGGTAATTTATCCTGAATATTGAGTTTGGTAGTTCGCATTATTGTTGTTGAAATATTTATCTTACAAATATACGCTATAAATTTAGAGAAATGACTTCCTCTTTTATCATCAGGGTTAAATCAGTTGCAGTCATAGGGTAGTTCATGCCTGAGCGAAGCAGACAAGCAGATACATAACCGGAAAGTTTTCAATTAATGTTTTCTTAATAAGGTTCAATATCAAAATACTCAGTTTTCGCCATAGCTTGTTCAGACTGATGTTCTATGAAGAGAGAACATGACAGAAT